>JAABUM010004591.1_pt1 | contig 15416 bp, 22 predicted proteins | sample 5559161 | NCBI WGS metagenome assembly JAABUM01 (sample SAMN10711868, study PRJNA513369) | rock metagenome | isolation source: Antarctica rocks | place: Antarctica: Victoria Land, Siegfried Peak nord
TGTATATGAGAACTGGATCAGTGTTGACCATGTACAGGTGACCATTGATCCAGTTCTCATATACATAATTATATTTTCATATATACAGCTACTCGGATGAAATTTTAATTATGTACATGAGAACTGGATCAATGGTCGTCTGTACATGGTCAGCATTGATCCAGTCCACATCCATATATAGATAAATAAATATATATATGAGAACTGGATCAATGGTGACAGTGTACAGTTCTCGTATATATCTATGTGACTGTGACCAGTTAACGCTTGCAATTGGGGCGGCCGAAGAGCACGCACAGCTCAGCCATTCTCCTCCCGTAACTACAATCCTACGTATAGTTGCTCGAAAGAATAAATAAATATATATATATGAGAACTGGATCAATGGTGACAGAGTACAGAGTTCTCGTATATAACTATGTGACTGTGACCAGATCTGAGGTCCCGCTGCTCACCCGCTGGTGAGTCTCGTTGAACAGCTCGGCGAAGCCGGTGTAGAAGGCGACGGCGGCGGTGGCAACGCCGAACCAGCCGCCGACCTCGTTCACGCCCGGCGAGTGGGCGCCCTTGGAGAGGAGGAAGAAGGTGACGGTGAGGAGCAGCAGCAGCAGCTGCGGGGCCAAAACACAGAATGTGTCAGTCGCCTTCGTGAGGCTGCATCTCGCCCAGATTTGAGGTTATAACATGGCCCGGCTGTGCTCGGCTGGCGCACCACGCAAGATTGCTGCGCCAGCAGAACTCAACTGAGCAACACGAAGGGCTCGCACAAGGCTGCCTGCGACAGCCATCATGTTGCGAAACTACATTTCGCTTAGTGATGCAGCAACCCACTTGCGGCCGTTAAGGCGCACCTGGAGGCACAGGTTGAGCGCGAGGGCGCACAGTAGGAAGAGGAAGGTGAGGATGCCCCACAGGCACAGCATCTGCGAGCAGGAACAACCGGGCGGTCAAAAAGAACACGACAGTGCATCGACGCATGCAGTGCGTTGAAAGTGGATAGCCGTGTGCAAAATTAAAAGTCCGTTTCACAGTCAGAAACACCTGTGGCAGAGACCCGGCAGGCTGCATGCAGGTCAGTGCAACATATGGAACTGCAGCACGTATGGCAGGCTCACCATCTGCTGGCCATCAGGGATGGGGCTTTCTGCGCCGCCCATGATGACGCCAGACTGCAGAAAGATCCGCACATGACCAAGGGGACAGAAACCACAGAAAATCTGGGATAGTTGTGAATTGACTTGACAGCACAGGCGCGTTTGTTTTCTGCGCCGCCCATGATGACGCCAGGCTGATCCAGGTTTTGCCAGTGCACGCACCGTGGCAAGGACGCCAAAGAGCCCGAAGCTGATCCAGAATGCGCCTGCAAATGCCGAACACAATGCTCATATGAGTGCTGCCCCTCACAACTGCAAACAAGATGTTGATGAATCACCGATTTCATGCGCCGCAGCCGTAGTCCTCAGGGCGATGCAAGTTCAAGAGGACAGGGCGCAGATGGTGTGGTACGCCAAAAGGCGGAAATCGCACCGTAGCTGGAGAACACGACGGCACCGAAGATCTTGCCACGGCGCGCCTCCAACAGGCCAGCCAGCAGCTGTGCAATGCCGCCGAAGCCGATCGCGAAGCAGTACGTCAGGCTTTCGGTGCCCGGCTCGGTGATGGTGGTGACCGCACCCTGCAGAGCAGCAGCGCCTTTTATTGGCATCGTCGTGAGATTCCTGCTGGCACAACCCATATATGCCGCATGGAAAAAAACCGCGTGCACATAGTATGCAATATGGATGAACGTAACACTGTAGTGCAATTCTACACGATTCTACACGCGAAGAAGCAAAGGGGTTACGATGCATGCAGGTTGGCATGGTGGTGTCGCAGCCAGGGCTGTGCGGGCTGCGCACCTGCAGCAGTGCGGTCGTGAGGCCGAAGCCAAACAGGCCCAGCGGCGACATGTTGCATGACTGGACCTGGGAGACGATGTAGAAGGGCGTCTGCGGCCTGCATGCATACATAATCTCGTGTTGAGTAGGGGGCTACAGGGATGGCGTCAAACGGTGAACGGGGTGCTGGCAGACAGGCACGCAGCCACTTCCCCAGTGCCTCGCTGCCATCAACCACTCCCATCTTCGCGATGAGTTCTGCTTCGGCGCGACATGTCTGCGGGTGAAACCTCTGATATGTACATGAGGAGCGCACGAGCACAGGGGCGTACCGGCCGCGGGCGTAGTAGTGCTGCTGCAGCATGTTGGCGCTCTGCGGATCACAGAGAACAGGTGATCAGACAAATGAATGGAAACACATGCGCACCGCAACGCTGGTGCTGAGCGCCCCTATCGAACATGTGGCGGTGCCTCGACACGAGGACGGCTTCCGGGCCCGCTGCGTCGGGGCCCTTCAAGCCGTCAGACTTGCAAAGAGGTTACTTGGTTTACAGACCCATGCTAACCAGGAAGCGCGCCCAGGTACTGCTGCAGGCGAAAGCCGCACTGCTGACGCAGCATGCCAATATGTGTCAAGATGACGCTGCGGAAGAGCGGCTACTTGCGGGACATATGAGACGATGCTGCAACCCCACTCTGACTGAACAGCTGACGCGAGTGGGCCGTCTGCAACACAGCGGACGCTGCGTAGGACGCTTCGCCCCCAAAAAGCACGGCAGGTGACGGGAAGCCATAGTCGGTAGACTGAAGGACGCCTCGAGGGCGCTCGGCAACCTGCGAGACAACGGACAAATAATTGAGAGCCAAAACTCGGCAGCGGCCGTGGAACTCACCGTGTTGGTGACCAGGCCGTGCGTGTCATCGCCGTGCAACTGCTCCTCCATTGGAATCGCCTGCTTCTCGATGGCAGGCGACTCAGCGTGTGTACTCCTGCCGCGACCCAGAAGCCCCATGATGTCGCGAGCCCGGACGAAACCAGGCAGGGAGTGACTGCACTAGTTGAACAGAGCCCGGCCGCCTGACCTGGCGCTGCCGACCGGCCCGCTGCTGGCAGGCGCGGAGATGCAAGAAAGGACCACGATTTAAGCAAAGCGGGACACGCAAAGTGAAGTTTGAGATAAGAGAGCACAGAGGCCTGACAGTGGATCTGGCTTAGTCAAAGCCGCGTACCGACGTCATCTTTCTAAACTTGATCACAGACTCCCGGCCTTTCTGGACCTTTCCGCTCCGTTTTCCTTTGACAAGTCCCATGGACACGAAAGGGACTGGATGGATCGCCTTTATAGTAATCACCACCTCAGCTCACAGCTGGAGCGGCTCAAAATCGGCGCCGCTATCAAATCGCAGCTTGCATTTTGAGAACAGCATCCGCATCGCGTGCAGCTCCCTGTGCCGCTTGCCATGCGCTTTGCGGCATGCCTTGGAGCAGTACGCTACTGTGCGGCAGTGCCGGCACCGCCGCAGCAGCTTTGCTCCCAGTGCGATGATGCCGCTCGATGTGGCCGCCGGCGACCTGCATCCGGCGCAGGACGCCAATGGCAGACTTCCGTGAGCCTCAGCTGCTGCCTCGCCTGGCTCGGCTCCGCTCTGCGCCCAATGCGCTGTGCCGTTCGCGTCCTTGGCGGCGGCGGATACGACGGCTTCTGCGGAGCCAGCGTAAGCAGCAGCCGGGCCTGCGGCGCCGGGCGCCGGCTGCCGTTCCCAGATGGTCAGCTCGTGCGCCGAGTCGCTCCAGTTGGGCAGCGGCACCCGCTGCGCCAGGCGGAAGCCCGCCAGGAGGGCGGCGGTGAAGCACGGCTCCGCCGTGTCGCCGTTCCACTCGCCAACCACGCACACGCAGCTGCCCCTGCGACAAAGCGCCAGCGCTCTCGTCAGCAACACACAGCATTGGTCCATTAGCCACATGGGTGCCATTGCTGATGATATTGCTTGCACATTCCGACTGGTCATCCATGATCGAAATCGACAGCTGTCAAACGTGCGCAGGGTAGCGGGCCTTCTGTTCACCTGTACTTCTTCAGGGCGTTTGCAGCCATGCTGTCGCCGGGCGGCGGGTAGCACAGCAACAGCGCACGCTTCGGCAGCCGCCCGGCTGCGGCGATGCCGCCGTGCTGAACCTGCAGGCAACAGAGACTCTCTACAAACGAGCCCAGCAGCAAGTCTCGAAAATCAGCACTGGCTCTCCTCCGCCTCCGCAGTCAAATGACATGACCAACCTCCCCCGCTTTCCCAGCTTCCTGCGGCGCCCAGCATCCCCGAAAAGCATCCTCCAGACCCAAAATCTCGCCTCGGACACGACGGGAACATGGCCGTGGTACGTGTTGGCGGTGCTCGACGCCGGCCCCGGCGGGCACACATCCAGCGCCAGAACGTCCGCGCCGGCGGCCCGCAGGCAGCGCGCCCAGTAGCCGGTGCCGGCGCCCACCTCCAGCAGCGGCGACCGCGCCGCCAGCGCCGCCACCGCGGCGGCGTTGGGCGCTGCGGGGCCGGGGCACAGACTGGCAGATTCAGTCATGTGTGTTAGACTGTTTGTGCCGGATGGTTCCAGCAGCTTGACACCTGAAGGCGCCAGCCGCTATGGCGGCAGACGGCTGCTCTGCGAGAGGGGAACAGAGGACCACAAGCACATTGTGCAGCTGCATGCCACTGCAATGGGTGCGGAATTCTCAGAGCTTCTCAGGCCGCACCTGCGTATGCGTAGACGTGCACCTCCCGTGTACCGCCCCGCCACGCCCGCAGCTCCTCCGAGGCCGGGCTGGCGCCCCACCGCCCGCCCGCCGGTGGCTGGCCGCCGCCGGAGGCCGCCTCCGCGTCAGACTCGCCGCCGTGCCCCAGCGTCTCCAGACCTGCAGCAAAAAATGTGAACCCTACACTGAAGAGTCGGCAGCCGTCTCTGTGTCCTGATCGCTGCCGTCTCCAGGGTCTCCAGGCCTACAGCGTCAGGCTGTCTTCGACTGGGCGGACGGATCGCTTTCCTGTCCTCAGTGTTCAGGAAACTGAGGCCGATGTCAGCATGCACCATCAGCCTCGTATTTCACAGCAGACATCCAGCACTCTGCCAGTCAGGGTCCTGCCTTACTCAGCGCTGACCGTGCCTTGCCTCAGTGCTATGTGTCACACACCTGATGCGGACAGCAGGCGGCAGCCCTCCTGAAAGCGCGCCCACATGACCGCCAGCAGCGGGTTGCGTTCCGCCACCTCTGCCGGCAGGCGCAGCGCGCCACCTGCCCCTGAATCTACCGACTCCTCCAGGTCCCAGGTCTCTAGCAGCTGGCGGCGCCCGATGTGCGGAGCACGCTCCTGCAGCAGCGCCTCGCACGCCGCGGCATTGCCTGCGGACGGGCAGGCAGCCGCTCAGGCAGTGCAGATCTTCAATTGTGGGTGCAGACGCATCCAGGCACACATACGAACGCCGTGGCTGTGGCCATTGGTGCACGCGGTGACGTTAGTGCCTGCTGAAAAGTGTATGTTGGGATGGGGTGCCAAGCCGCCCTCTAGCAGGTTAGAAGCTGGAGCAGCATAAGATCGGCGGATCGGCAAACATATGGGGCAGCCCAAAATCGGTGCTAGAAGTGAAGGTTTCAGAGGCGCTCACCCGGCTGGGGCGCCGCAATGGCCGAGAAGTATTAGTGCGGCGGCGCTGGCCACTCGCCAGCAGCGCCTCCGCTGCCCAATCACTTCACGTCAGAGGGGTTAGAACTGGCCAGCAGCAGACTGCGTCTGGGGCTCATATAGAAAATATCACACCTGTGTGGGACGCCGTGATGGCAGGAAAGTACTCGTGCGGCGGCGGCACCGCCGGCGCTGGCCACTCGCACGTTAAAAAGTGCTCCAGCAGCGCGTAGTAGCAGCCGTCGAGCGCCGCGGCAACGTGCACCACTGCTTCCGGCGGCGGCTTCCCGCTTCCAGCGGCTGCGGATCTGGGGCTTCTTGCGTGCGGCCGCAGCCACGACTCCGCGACGCCTGCGTGTCCCTTCAGCGTGGTCTGCACCGCTGTGGTCGCCCTGCGCAAAGATATAAAAGCTCTGTACCTCTAGGAATTCCATAATCAGGATTGCGTGTGCTCTTCTGTCCAGCGGTTTGTTTCTAAAGGATTGCATCACACGGAGAGATAGCATGCAGGCGAGCAGAGGCCAGTCGCTCTGCATGCGTTGCTGTGGGGCAGTGGCCTGGCTGACACAATACTTCAACCATGCCAGTGCCATATGCCTCAGCAGGGCTGAGAAATGGTGGAGGTCCGGCCTACCTGCGAGAGGCCTTGCCGAGGCCGCCGCGGCTGGCTGCCTCCATTTGCCTGACCGACTGCAGGCAAGCAGATCAGGAGTCGCATCAACGTCGCCGTTTCAGAAGCGGGCAGAAGTGGCGTGTAGGCATGCAATGTAAGCAACACGAGTGCCCAGCTGCTTATTGGTTTCAAGATCTTAATAACAAAACAAAGAAATAGTGCACCTGGTTCAGGGCCGTCAGTGCGGCCAGGCAGCAGCCGGCGTCGGCGGTGACCACAACCGCCAGCCGCGCAGCGCTTGTAGCGCCCATGGCATGCACCAGGGCCACCGCCAAAGCCCTGAGCGTCTTATCGACAGCGGACAGGGTCTCGCAGCCGCGGCGACCCCACAGCGCGCAGGCGTCCGGCGGCGTGCCTAGCCCGAGGGCCGCGCCGGCGCCGGCAGGCTTCATATTTGGGTTCTGCGGCGGCACGAGCGTGCGCTGCGGCTGGTCGCCTTTCCTCTTGCGTTTCCTGTGCGGCACGTCAAGACAACGTGAGTCGCTGCACGCATTTGAGCATCGAGCTGGATGCCGGATGGGTCATGTCGGCGCATGGCGGCGAGCAATCAGGCATACAAAGACACACGTTCAGCGAGACGAGGCGCAGCTCACCCGGCAGTGAGTCTCCATCCTGATGCATGGTGAGCGCGTAACGCCTGCGGTCGGGCAGCACGGCAGTCAGTGCTGCCTGTGTGATGCATGTGTGCCTTGCCGCACATATCTGCAGAAACCTGCAGGTGATCAGATACCTGGTCTAGTTCCGAGCAGCCTGTGTCCATCATAAAAGTAATGACAGGTGCTGAGCGACGCGTCGATAGCGTGCGCGTCAAAGGTGCCGGATCAGCTGCAGCAATCTCCAGCAGCCGATCCTTGTCCTGAGGAAAACAGGAAACAGGCCGCCTGCGAATTCGTTTGTTGTCCAGGTGTGCTTTTGCTTTTCAATGCACGATGTGTTTACGATGGTCCACTTGCAGGATGCGGGGCAGGCAAATGAATTGTGAGTGCAGGTGCGGCGGTGGCGGCGATTGCGCACGTCAATATTCCAGAAGCATCTTGACCAGCAGAGTCATTCGAACATACTTCAATCATGCGATCGCAACTCGCATCAACTTCGGGCCGTCAACTAAACGCTTAGAATGACACATCCCGTTTTGCGGCGCTGAGCTGCTTGCGGAAAGCTGGCCGCAAAAACACCGTTGACTCCTTGTGCGGCCAGGCGGTGTCCTCGTCATACCCCTGCGACGTGCAGTTTCGAGTTAACACAAGTCCGCAGAAATTTACATGTACAAGTGACATGGCAGATCGTCTGACATCTTGAAGCCATTTCTGCTGACTGCCGCTGGCGCCGTCAAATTTTTCACCTTGCTCTCCAGGAGCACAGCGATCTGATCTCGGTCGTACATCGAGTGGATGGCGAACTCGATGACGTCCACGCTGGTCTTGCTGTAGTCCAGGCTCTTGAGAATCTGCAGCACATGAGCGACATCGGCGCGCTGACAGTTCCATGCGTGGAATGAGCTTTACACGCAGACTTGGCGGCAAGGCCTCTTGACACTTCCCCGAAGGTGCGCCCTGTGCGAAAGAGGCAGCACGGCCACAGTGCAGAGGTTGCCGGGCGCGCACTGGAAGCTCGTGGCCCTCAGCGGAAATCGTCAGGTAGCTGATGTGCTGCCGCTCCTCCATGTCCAGCAGCGTTTGCAGCCTGCGCAAGTCAATCGATCTTCTAGCTGCGCAAGTCAGTCACATGGGTACGGGTCGTCATGGTCCTGCGGTGGAGCACTGCACAGTCTGCAGCGCTTAGATCACCGAACCGCATGGTGCTGTCGCACCTGAAACAGTGGACCTCGTACTCTTTGGCCTCCCAGCCCTTGTTCACCCGCACATTCGCCGCGACCTGCAGGGGGTCCAAAGGGCCTCGCAAGGCGCAACACGAAGAAGAAGAAGGCACACGCTCAGCGGAACATCACGAAAAAGGATCAGATGGGCATCAGGAAAGTGCATCGAGAAACCCTGCACCGGTTGCACATGGCGCTCTTCCAAAGGCTTCCGTCCGCACAGGGTGACACTACAAAAGTGTGTGTCCACGTCCAATACAACACGGCAGCGAAGAGAGATATGCAGAAAGTCAGGACTGCTGGGCCGCGCCTGGTGCGCGTGGTGCTCGTCAAAGGTGTCCTTGAAGCCGCTCCAGCCCGTCCACAGGCCGTTCACGGTGACGTCCAGGAACCGCTTCCAGCCGTCCTTCTCGCACACCGCGCCGTGCACCTGCGCGACACAGTGGCGGCGGCGGATGAGCACCGCAAGCGTGCTGGGTGCCTGGGTTCAAGACAGACAAGCTCGCACTCGGCCTTGGAAGGTACTTCCGCATGACATCGCAGCCGTGCCGCAGCGATGCCCTGCGAAACAGTACCTGACCTGGGCTGGGGATCAGGGTGCTTCACATTGGAACAATGCAGTTGGAATGGTTTTGGAATGCCGATGTCACTTGGCCTGCAGTGCGCGTTCCCCAGGAAACGCACCGTAGTGCTCCCGGTGCGCTGCCGCTCGAGCTTGGGGTACTCGTTGTTGGTGGGCTCCACGGCGAGGCCCCGCCAGCAGCGCTGCCTTTCCAGGAAGAATGTGTTGGAGGTGAAGACGCCGTCGCCCGCGCCCACATCCACAAAGTAGCCCGGCGCGGCATCCGGCGGCAGGTGGCGGAAGTAGGCGTGCCAGGCGGCCGGCGTGTCGCCCTCCCATTGCCCGCGGCCCTGTAAAGGGATACAGGACAATTTGAGACTTCAGCGAGACAAGTTTTCTCGCGGATGGTCACCCCTGCGCTTTTGTTCCCCGAGCTGGTAACAGCAGCAGTAACGCACCGCGGGAGCACCAGGAGCAGAGTATGTCAGCAGGGACCCTCACCGGAATACACTTGCCAGGCTTCTGTTGCAGCAGGCTGCCTGTCCCACCGCCCCGCAGGGCGCTTCCACCGCCGCCGCCGATGCTGCCGCCGCTGCCGCCAGGATGCTTGCTGCCGCCGCCGCTGCCACTGCCGCTGCCACCGCCAAGACCGCTGTCATGACCGACATCAGAAGAGTCGCTGTGCGCCCAGGAGAGCGGCAGCGCCAGTTTCTTGGCGGCCCAGTCTTCTGCCGCCCAGATGCTGCTCGCCACGGCGCCCGCTGCCGCGCTGATCTCGCCCAGTGTTCCGCCCCCTGCACACAGATCCAAGTTCGTGAGAATTCGGATCCAGGCAAGTGCTGGACACATCTGGGCACTGGTGCCGAGCTTCTCAGCCTGACACTCTGATATGGAGAGCACGCTCCACGGCTGCATACTGTGGTCCCCCTAGGCTCACCGTCCGCCGCGCTGGTGGGTTCTCATAGAGTTTTTGAAAGCCCAGGAGCTCACCGTCCGCGGCGCCGGACGCAGCGCGGCCATGCTTCTGGTACTCCCTGCCGCCGGGGCCGCTGCCGGGGTGCTCCGCGACGTATTCGCTGTAGATGTGCTGCGCGGTCACGTCCCGCAGCAGGTCCGCGCTGAAGCTGAGCGTGTCGCGGATGGTGGCGAACTGAGCGACCTCCCCCCGCAGCTTGGACAGCTGCACAGAGAGGCAGCGCGTGAGGCGCGAATGTGGGGATGACATCCTCTGAGCGACCTTTGGTCGCCGCTTGGACAGCTGCACGGCGGCGTGAACCGAGTGTAGTCGTGGTGATGCCATCATGTGTCACATGCTGACGCATGCACATCTGCACACAGGCGGCACGCGGATGCAAGACGAGCGACCCCAGCGTTTGGTGCATCAGCTGCACATGCGCAGCCTTAGAAATTGACACGGGACATTTGGCGTTGGCATGTAGCTGACGGTGTTGGCGCGACGGGAGCGTCCCGCTGGAGTCAGCACACCCACCTCGAGCGCCTGCTGCTGCAGCGAGTCGGTCAGCGCATCGTAGCGCGCTACCAGGCTGCGGTGCAGGTAGAAGTAGGAGCCTGCCGGCAGCGCCACCACGAGCAGGAAGAACAGCACCACCGCGGCGCAGTCCACCAGCTCCTCCCGCACCTGCACCTGCGCCGCGATTTGCCACATGTCTGCCAGGTACAGACATCTCATGCTCTGTGCTGCAGGTCCGCCTTGCTCCGGTGGCTTCGAGCACGGCTTGCTGGTGCACCGTCGGGGGCTCAGGGCTCGCACACATGCGTTGAATTGTTTATAACGGGGTGGTTTCGACGCAGGACGCCGTCACAATCATTCACAGACGCATGCGTCACGGCCGGCACCTGGCGGCGGTGCGGCGCGCGGCCGTTCATGGGGTGTTCACTGGGTTCGAGAAGTGTCAGCCAGATCCAACGCTGTATTTATAGGTGACTGGACGTGGTCTGCGCCGAGCCTCTCGTCATTGCTGCTACTTTGGGCTGTTGCCGCGCCGGTCCTCAGCCATGAAGTGGTGGCATGGCCCGTACAAACTTCACGCACTGTGACACACTCACGATGAATCCAGATGCTTCCAGCAGCTCCTGTCGCAAGCCTGCCAGTGTGCAGTGATGAGTTCAAAGGCTGAGCAGGTGACTCATTAATTGGATGGGCAAATTGTTTCGTTGGTGCACGAATTCCGACAGCGATCTAGATGATCCACTGACACTGAGAATGCTCCAGCATGCACAAAATGGCAGCTCAACTAAGCTGCAGCGCAAGCCACGCGCCAGGCTGGAGTGCCAGTACTTTGTTAGGCGGAGGTTTGTCAACACATTTTGAAGATAAGCGACAGGGGTCGCGCCGAAAACGCAACCGTCAATGCATTTCTGCGTTTGCCCTCCGCAGTGACCCCCTGCTTCTTCTTCTACCCTTCCGCAAGTTGAAGTCGCAGCTGGCTGGCAATCGCATCGACTCATCCACAGCCGCGCCGCTGGGTCGCCGCGTTGTGAAGCTGTGAGCCTTTCGGACCGGCGCAAGGTGTTCTTCTTTGTGAGACCCAACACCCCTCCGAGCCGGTGTCGGAGCTGAGGCGAGCTCGCAGCCTGAGTAGCGTCGCAGAAGTAGCTAGCGAGCCGAGCCATGGACACGGACACGCACACGCTGCAGAAGATTCGATACCTGGACGAGCAGCTGTCCGCAACAGAGCTCTCTGAGGCGGAACAGGAGCTCACCTCGAGGCACCGCCTCGGCATGCTGCAGCAGCGCTCGGTGCGCTCGCGCTGGCAGCATCCAGTTCAGTTTTGGCGCGGCTGCCTGTGATGGCGCAGAGGGGGCAGTCTCTGTACCAGGGCGACTTTCGAAGGCCGGCCATCCCTGAAGAGGGTGGCTTGCTGTGCTGTGACACTTGCCAGCTGCTCGGCCGTGCTGCTGTTCCTCGATCACATGCAAATCTGGAATCACTCCGCATCTCGCTTTTGGACCACGTCCAAGCTTGTCAACATTTGAGGGTGACGGGCTGCGTGCGGGGCAATCGTTTTGAGACAATTCAGGATCAGTGCGTCTGAACAGCCGCACAGGCACGGCACATGATCGATCCCCGTCGCTTTCTTCATTCACGCAGGAGGCGATGAAGGAGCTGGGCCCGAGGCCAATCGACGGCGACGCCTCCGGCTGGGAGCGTCAGAGGGACGAGATCGAGCAGTCGCTGGCGCTGCAGGCGCAGACGGAGCGCTTGCAGACCGAGGGCCTGGAGGCCGCCTGGTGAGTGAAAAACTGAATGGCTTCTCTCGGTCTGTCATGGAGGTGTGATCATGGCAGACACTGTGACGACAGCCGGTATCAGACTTGCAGCACAGAGCATGAAGTTTGCGGCTAGTACGGAGTACATGGGCAAGTAGCTCCACGCGCGCTCACCTGTAGCCTTGTGTGATCGCAGGAAGGCGTTTGAGCACCGGGATCGCCTCGAGAAGACTCGGGGGGAGCTGGTGGTCCTGCTGTCGGACCACAACGCCTCCCCGGCCGGCGCCATCCAGCCGGCGCTGAGTGAGGCAATGGCCCAGCAGCAGCCGCACCACCAGCAGCAGCAGGCGCTGGACGAGCCGGAACTGCCCCAGGCGGAGCTGCAGCAGCAGCAGCAGCAGCATGTGCAACAGCAGCAGCACCAGCAACAGCAGCAAGGTGATCAATCGCTCTCACTAAGCAAGCTTTGCTCAACTTGCCGTAATCCCCTTGGTGCGGCAGACTTTATCCTCGTATCCAGGACGCAAGCAATATGGCACATGTTGCAACCTGCAGCCGCGGCCGCGTCGGTGCCGCAGCAATGGCCGGTGGGCGCCTGGGACGCGGGCGCCGCCGACGGGGACCAGGAGCATGTGGAGGTCCGCTTCGATTGCTTGGAGATTTCCCACTGCGCGACGCTGCCGGGCCCATGCTGTCAGCGCTCTGCCTCTGTGGCTTTGCCTGTACCTTCTCAGTGCATGTGCGGGTCATGGCGTGCCAGTGTTTGGGTGGGTGACACTCCTTTACCTTGCGCCTTACTGGTGACCCAATCAACTCTTTGCCAGTCATGTGTGCTGCCGAACGTCAAATAATATAAACCGTATCATCGTTCATCAGGTCATGGCGCTGGACCTGAACACCAACCCTGGCTACGACGCCAATGCCTCAGCCTACGCGCCGGCGGCCGCCGCCGCGACGCCACCGCAGCCGCTGGCGCAGGCACCAGCCGCCACGCAGCAGCCCGTGCCCGAGGGCAGCAAGCTGTGCCGCCGCTGCCACGTGCGCGCCTCGGAAAATGCCCCTTCAGACCTGCACGCCTGAGGCTCTCACTGTGCCCCCTCACCAATATGTAGCCCCCAGTTGCGCCGGCAACCTGCACATTGTACAGAAGCACAAGGCTCGTCGCATAGTCTGGAAACCTACCAAACACAAGCCACCTCGAGCCGTACATGTTACTGATGTTTATGTCGGCGTCCCTGGCTGCAGACGGTCAAGCCATGCACCGACTTTTACAAGAGCAAGGCGAACTCGGACGGCTATGACGGGCGCTGCAAGGTGGAGCATGCTTTGCATCGAAATCGCTGCCTGCAGCTCCCAGTTTCTAGGTACCCCCGTTCCAGGCGCTTCTCAGCAAACGATGACCCTCCTGGTGCGTCTGCCGTATCCTGTCAGCAATGTCCCATTGCGCAGGTGTGCGACGCTCAGCAGTGCATCGACCGCCGCAGAAAGAAGCAGCGCATCGACGTGCCCACTGTCTCGCAGAAGGTATGTCGGAGGCTCGACAAACCGTATGTCCAGAGCTGTAGAGGGTGCCGTCTGCAGCAGTTGCCTACAGGAATTGTATGGAGTTAAATGTGCGGTGCCCGCGCTGGGCTTCAGGCAGCCGAATTCTGGTACTGGAGTGCCAACATGCGCAGCGTCGGCTTGTTACCCCACAGCCTCAAATGCGCAGGCATGCCACAAGTGCGTCATCATCAAGCCGGCGGGCGACTTCTACCGAAACCGCACCAACCGCGACGGGCTGTATAACAACTGCAAGAAGTGTTTCGCGGACAACAGCGCGCGCCGGCAGCAGCACCTGCCGCCCATGGAGCAGCGCATGGCCGAGCAGAAGGTGTGCTTGACTGACTCTTCAGTGCATCAACATGATTGGCGTGTCGCAGCCTCTGGTTTCATTACTGCCCCTCCGGCTCGCACAGTGTAACCGATGATCATCACAGGCTGCATCGGGCTGACAGGTCTGCATGCCATGGGTGTGTTCACGCCCTTCCTAGCACAATAGCTTGCTCCTCATCAGCGATCCCAGTCCAGCGTCCTTCTTTCTGCCCCCCGCAGAAGTGCCGACGGTGCAAGCAGGTCAAGCCACATTTCGTCAACGATTCTCACCAGCAGTTTTGCTTTCTGCTGTCGCAGAAGTGCCGGCGGTGCGAGCAGGTCAAGCCGGCGACGGAGTTCTACAAGAACCGGCTGATGCTGGACGGGCTGTACAGCCACTGCAAGACGTGCTACCAGCAGTCTGCCGCCAACCGCGCCGCCGCCCGCCACCCCGTCGACATCAAGGCCTGCCGCCGGTGCGCAGCCTGTTCTGTCTTGCCTCTGGCTGTTTCTGGCCCATTTCCTTCCTCGGTCTGGGTGTCATTGAGTACTGTGCGCATGCATGTATGTGGGTGGGCTTCTCTCACCTTGTGCAGGACCACCTGCAGTGTGACGGTCTCCGTTGGCTCCCTGGCCGAGGCTACGCTGCCCCGTCCGGCGCAGGTGCAACATCACCAAGGCCAGCAGCGAGTTCTACAAGAGCAAGATGACGAGCGACGGGCTGCAGTCCTACTGCAAGCACTGCTACAAGATCACGGCGGCGCAGACGCGCGTCAAGAAGCTGGAGGAGGAGCAGGCCAACGCCGAGGCCGGCCGGTAAGCGACTTCCCACATCTCACCTGCTGAATCGGAGTCAGCTGCATCGCCGCGAGTCCAGAAGCTGGAGGCGGAATGGTTCAGTCCCTTGATGGGCTGTTTTTGTTGGTGATTGGGCCCCGTGTCAATCTGACATGCCCAGCTTGCAGCAGACGCCCTATTTGCACTGCTGTTGGACTTATTCCCCGTCCTGTTACCAGTGTCAGGCAGAACGCGGCGCTGTTTCAGGCGCCGCACGAGGTGTTGGTGCCGCCGCCGGAGGCGCAGCAGCCGCCGCCGCAGCAGGGCCTGGCGCAGGAGCAGCTGCAGCTGCACCAACAGCAGCACGAGGCGGCGCAGCAGCAGCAGCAGCAGCAGCAGCAGCAGCAGCAGCAGGGGCAGCAGGGGCACCCGCAGCAGGCGATGTCGCAGCACCAGCAGGCGCTGCCGCAGCAGGTGCTGCCGCAGGAACAGCACCAGCACCAGCAGGGCGTGCACGTGTCAGAAACAGGCGCGGCGGCGGCCGCCGCATCAGCGATGGGTCTGCCACAGCAGGGCGCCGTGCCTGGTGAGGCCGCAGATGCATAATTACGTATTGAAGTGACTCCCAAAGGGCTGCCACAGCAAGAGCTTTGTTCCTCTCTTTGCAAGTGTCCTCTGCAGCGGAGATGCACACGAATGAATTTTGTCACATGGGCTGTCCGGCATTGCGTGGTGGCTTTGCCGACAGTGACCCTGTGCATCTGCAGGCGGCGAGGTGGCGCCGAGCGGGGACCTGGAGGACTCGCAGGCTCGGCTGCACAGCCTGCTGGAGGCGTCCGATGGGCAGCCGCCGCCGCACGCCCTGGTGCAGCCGCCGGCCATGGTCTGATCATGCTGGCGTGACAGCGGCCGCTCTCACGCCGACGGGCACATTTTAAACAGCAATGCACTTT
>JAABUM010004592.1_pt1 | contig 15413 bp, 12 predicted proteins | sample 5559161 | NCBI WGS metagenome assembly JAABUM01 (sample SAMN10711868, study PRJNA513369) | rock metagenome | isolation source: Antarctica rocks | place: Antarctica: Victoria Land, Siegfried Peak nord
GTTAACCAGACCTCGGGGTAAAAACGTTCGATGCTAGCGGTGAGCCGCAGGGGCATCGTGAGCATCCGGACCGTGAAAACGGCCCGAAAATTGCTCTGGTCGCTGTTCCGCGCGAGGACGTAACGATTTCCGATTGACGAACGCAGAGCAGCTGGCGCGTCGGCGTCCAGCCCTACCTCCTTGGAGAGAGTGGATGTTTAACGAAACCCCCCCGACATGGGTGAACACCACCGGTGCGGTACACGTTGGCACACTTCTGAGGTACCGATTGGCACACTTCCGGGGACTGTGGATTTGACGGCTCTTCCGGCCCGACGCTGATGAGTGTCGGCGGGGAAGGTGCCGTGATGACGGCACTGAACGACCTGACCGTGAAGAAGAAGCCCATGCCCTGCGCTGAGGAAATCGTAGCCCGGGAGTTGGTTGGTTCGGCTCCGGAGCAGGGGTGGTCCTTGACCGGTCCTGAGGGGTTGCTCAAGCAGTTCACCAAGTCGGTGCTGGAGGAGGCGCTGAACGAGCAGATGACGGAGCACCTGGGGCATGAGAAGAACCGGGTAGCTGGTGCGCCCAGGATTCGGCCGATGTGCGCAACGGCACGAGGGCCACGACGATGCTGACGCATGCAGCTAGTTATGACCAACAGAGGGGTGAACGCCCGACGTAGTCTTCCGATGAGAAGCAGCCTCCCTTACGAGGTGTCCACCAGACGGGGTCAAGGCAAGGTCGATCACGATCACCATTACGCTCGCCCTTCCTACCTCGGGATATATAAGTGATGCCGCCCACCATTTTGGTACCCGGCGCCTGCGCGGCGAAGTCCGCTGCGCGAGGTCGGGGACCGGCGATGCGCCCGGGTCGAAACGGGGTGAGGTTCTGTCGCACGGCCGGAGTTGACACGGCTGCAGTCCCATGTCGCATCAGGAACCGCAACCAGCCCCTGACCCACCGCGGACGTCACGGCGGTCCAGGCCGGCAGCCATAACGAGTCATCGGAAGTGTGCGCGGACCGCACCCCGAACAACGCCCCTCGCTGCTGCCGTGGATCGACGGCCCGCTTACGACCCGAACCAGGGCCGCTGTTGTTCGGCTGACCGCCGGTCATGAGTCTCCGCGGCACTAAACTAGCAAGAGAAGTACAAAAGTGTAACCACTCCGGCACGAAGAAGGAAGCGCCTGGCCTCAACACCCGCGAAGCCGACCGAGTTGTGTTGCTAGTTCAAGCTAAAGGCGGCCTGTGGTCGCCACGAGCGCGGCCACAGGCGTCCTGTAACGAGCGGCCCACGGCGCGTCGTAGTTGGCGGATTGCGCTAAATGGCCGACCAAGCGCTCCTTGAAGCCAGCAACTCGGGCACACGGAGCACCGAATTGCTCGACGGCGAACTGTTCGATCACGTCTCCGAACCATTTTCCCTTGAAGACACTGTGGCTGTGTCCGTTGTCATATGCCTTCTTGACCAGACGTCGGGCCCGAACCATGACGCTCGAGAATTCCTCCGCTGCAAGCGGGCAACACGCAACGATGTATTGCTCGTGCTGCGCAACTAGGACGGCGTCCGCTGGGGCCAGCATCGGGATATTAACGCGGCTGGCTACTCCATAATTGGCGAGGCCTCGGGCCCCAGCAAGTCTCGAGGCCACACACAATTCAACCCAGGCCCGCCACAAATCGGTCGCCCTGTCCCGCCAGTCGCTCGTGCTCATGGCCGCCCGCACAGCGCTCGGATCCAAAGAACAGGTCGCCGCCAGCGATTCCGGTAAGTCATCAGCACGATAAATGTCGCCTTCGAGGTCATAGCCACGCGTATACACGAGGTGCGGCGATCGCAGACACCGTCGCATGATGTCATCAATATCCTTATCCAGAAAGAAGAGCACAGCATGCCGTTGTCCCTTAAAATCTTCCCGCAAATTTCCACTTCGGCGCAGCACAGAAAATAAATCCAATAGGCGCGTTTTGCCTCCGGATTGCGCACCAGGAAGTTCGTCGGCGCGGATGATTCGATAGCCAAACGGTTCTGCGCACTCGCGAGCACATAGTTTCCCATAGACGTATGCGTCTAACTGCCGGCCCTCTACGAAGACGTGCAGTCTAGCTCGCGACATCTGCAGCGTTCGCAGTACGGCGCCCGGTGAATGCCTCAATCGCGTCACAAGCGGAAGATTTCAGCGTCCTCGACATTCGCCATAATCTCAGGCGAGTGTGTCGCGACAACGAGCTGCACCTCGGGGTTGATCGTACGGAGTCCAGAAATCAACTCTCTCTGCCAGTCGATGTGCATTGACAACTCCGGCTCGTCGATCAGGACGGTGCTCCTTCCGGCGTTGATCACTTCGACCAGAATCCTCAGAAGCTGCTTCTCGCCGGAAGAGAGCGACTTAAGCGGAATCTCCTGATTTCCTACGCGTACCGTGATGTCCTGGTCATTGAAATCAATCTCTTTACCCTCCCCCAAGAATGACCGGACCAATTGCTCAAGACGGCGTCGCGGTTCTTCCGCCCTCTCGATCTGACGCTCGATTTGATCGATATCATCCACGACCCCCCCTAGGCGAGGATCGTCGTCGTAGCGCTCCCTAAACGACGCCAGACTTCCGGTAGCGTCAATCACTCCCTGGCGGGCCAGGAAGTCATGGCGCGGACGTATGCCGTTTTCGCATCGAGCGACCTCGACTCACGCTTTGAAGCAGGGTTAAAGAGAGACTGCAAGATCTCCGCCAGGCCGTTCTGTTGGATCCGCCGCACTTCGGAAAGGGCGCGATTGCTGTACCTGCGCCACAGCTGACGCATCTGATTAGCGAACATGCGGTCGAGGTAGGCCTCGTCGTATTGAAGGGCCTGCCGGTCCAACCGTCCTGCCGGATAGAATCGCTGATCATTCATCACGGCCAAACGAGATGTGGACAAGAAGGTATCCGCGAAGGTGCGTGACGACTCGGGCGTTGTGGTCCAACCTTGTGACGTCGCTTCCCCCACGCCCAACGAAACCGTCTCGATATTTTCCAATTCAACCAAATCGTACTCCGCGCTATCGCCGTCTAGAGTTTGAGCCCCGCGATCGAATGTTCGCGTGTACGTGATGCCGCTGTTATGCGAATAGAAGGTGACAGTCGCAGACGAGAAGGGCAGCCTAAGGATGCTCGCAGCATTATTGCGCATTGCCGAGTGCAGTACTTTAAGCAGTGTGGTTTTTCCAGTGCCGTTCAGACCAAAGAAGACGTTAACCTCGGGACTCAGCGTATGGCGCACCTGCCGGTTACCGGCCAGTCCCTTAATCTCAAACTCGATGATACGGGTCATGGAACCAACGTAGCTCTGCGACGGCCGTGTGAGCGGGCGTGTGAGCGGGCGTGTCCTGGGCGCGTGTCGACTTGGTGGACGAGGTGGTCGGGCGGCGCCTGAACCAGCAAGCCGGAGCAGCTGCGCCATGGGGCGCCGTTGGCCAACTTGCGAGGTTGTCGAGGGGGCACAGGCACACCCGCTGGGATCGGGCTCGATAAGGTCGCCGCCGAAAGCACCATCACCGCGGCGCTCGAGGCAGTGGCCGCAAGCGGCCGCTCTGGCCCAGGGTGCGGGCTTTCGACAGGTACCGCTGTAGCGCCGTGAGCTAGCGCGCCTGGCGGTGTAGCAACGGCCGCACTCGTCGCATCTTCGCTGCGTCATGGCTCCTCGACGGGTGGACCCCAAGTTGACAAGGAATCGCTGAATTCAGATGTTGCTACGCGACCTCGGCTGGCACGGCGTGCGCCTTGACGCCGCGAAGGATGTCGACGATGACTTCGACGTCGTTGGGGAAGATCACGTCGACGTGGCCGTGGTCGGTGTAGGGCGACTCGAAGAGCCGGGCGGGCTCCATGATCCCGTTGGCGGTGAGCTCGTCGACGATCAGGGACACGAAGCGCACCTGGTCGACGGTGAACTTCGCCTCGTCCAGATAGACCGCAAAAGCTCCCGTCGCGGCGGCGCGGTCGAGGCCGACGAGGGAACGGATGAACGGGCCGAGGGCACCCGCGCGTTCCTCGACCCAGGCGAGGTCGACCGCCTGGTCGCCGCCGGAGGCGATCAGCATCTCCGAGAGTGACGCGAGGTCCTCGGGGGTCAGCTGCTTGTTGCGTCGCAGCTTCTGCAGCGCGATGTGGTCCTCGTGCTCCTTGAGGTACGCCGTTGCCTTGGCGCGGAACCGCTCCCAGTTCATGCCGGTGGTGGTCTGCGGCAGATCGATCGGGGTCGCATCGTCGAGGAGGTCCTCGAAGTCGGTGTACACAGGGTTCTGCCGGGTTTTCTCAACGAACCGCACCAGGCTGCGGAGTCGCAGCCGCATCACCTCGAGCATCGGCAAGGTGACGTCGACCCACCACTCGTCGCCGGCGACCTCGTCCAGCAGAGTGAGCTGCTCGGCGACGGAGGGGATGGTCTTCTTCGGCAGCAGCGCGGCAGCGATCGCCTGCACCGTCTCGCGGATCCGCTCCGCCGCGATCGAGTCGCCCTCGAGCTGGGCAAGCTGACGTCTCAGCACCAGAAGGTCGAACCGCTTCGCTTGCTCGTCCGGGTCGCGCACGGCCGACGGCAGCCCGGAGAGATGCTCCTGAATCTCGGTCGCGTCGTCCTTGGACACCGACGCCCAGCGGTCCCACGACGCCCACCCCTCGACCTGCTGGCGGTGCGCGCGGACGAGGAAGTTGTCCAGGTTCATCCCGGCGACGATCTCGTGCAACCAGCGGGCAGTCGACTCCCGCAGGTCTGGTTCCGCGCCGGTGCCGTCGAGCCCGACCACCAGCCCTAGTCGGGACTCGACGAGCCGCTGGGTGAGCGACTTCTGCAGCGACCCCTCGGAGCCGGGTAGGTCCTGACCGAAGTACTCGAGGTTGCCGCAGAAGTCGAAGACGAAGAAGTCCTTCTTGTCCTCGCCGGGCCCGAACAGGTCCGGCCGCAGTCGGGTGCCGCGACCGATCATCTGCCAGAACTTCGACTTCGAGCGCACCACCTTGAAGAACACGAGATTGACCACGTCGGGCACGTCGATACCGGTGTCGAGCATGTCGACGCTGATCGCGATGTGCGGCGCCTTGCCCGGCTGGGAGAAGCTGTCGATCAGGCTTTGCGCGTAGGTTGCGTTGTGGGTGATCGTCCGGGCGAACTCGCCGCCGTACTCGGGGTACTGCACGTTGAAGCGCTTCTCGATGAACTCGGCGTGTGCCTGGTTCTTGGCGAAGACGATGGTCTTGCCGAGCCGGTCGCCCCCGGCGACCTTGTGGCCCTCGCTCATCAGGGTGGCGAGCACCTTGTCCACAGTGTCCTCGTTGAAGAGGAACCGGTTGAGCTCCTCGGAGTCGATCGCGTCCGGCGGGCCGTCCTCACCCCAGTCGAGGGCGTCCCACTCGTCCTTCTCTTCCTCGGTCAGCTCGTCGTAGGTGATGCCCTGCCGGAGGAACTTGGTGCCCACCGAGACCCCGAACGGCGGCACCAGAAACCCGTCGCCGACCGCCTGATCGAGCCCGTAGACGTCGGTCGGAACCCCGTCCTCGAGGTTGAACAGCCGGTAGGTGTTGTGGTCGACCTCATCCTTCGGGGTCGCGGTGAGGCCGACGAGGTAGGAGTCGAACCATTCGAAGATCGCGCCGTACTTCTGGTACACCGAGCGGTGCGCCTCGTCGATGACGATCAGGTCGAAGTAGCCCGGACCGAACCGGCGCAGCCCGGCGTCGAGGTCGTCGATCAGGTTCATCATCGTCGGGTACGTCGAGACGTACACCCGGCCGTCGATGGCCTTCTCCGTCACAAGGTTCACAGTGGTGACGCCGGGAAGATGGGCCTTGAACGCTCCCGCGGCCTGGTTGACCAGCGCGGTCCGGTCGGCGAGGAACAGCACCCGCTTGACCCAGTTGGCCTTCATCAGCTGGTCGACCAGCGCGATCACCGTGCGGGTCTTTCCCGACCCGGTCGCCATGACCAGCAGCGTCTCGCGCTCCTTCTGAGCAAACGCGGCGTCGACGGCCTTGATGGCGCGGGTCTGGTAGTAACGCTCGACGATCGCGCCGTCGATGGCCGCTCCGCTCAGCGGAAGCCGGGTCTGCCGGCGCTGGATCAACAGCTCGAGCTCGTCGCGGGTGTAGAACCCCTGGATCTCGCGCGGCGAATACCCGGCCGCATCGTCCCAGATCCAGTGCTCGTAGCCGTTGGTGTACAACACCACCGGTCGGCGCCCGAACTCCGCCTCCAGGCAGTCGGCGTACAGCTTCGCCTGCTGCTGGCCTACTTGCGGGCTCTTGGTGGTCCGCTTCGCCTCGACCACCGCCAGCGGCAGCGCGTCCGCACCCCACAGCACGTAGTCGACGAAGCCCGTGCCGTTGTTGGGCATCCCGGTGACCGGGTACTCCCGGTCGCGCACCTGGTCTAGCAGCCACCCGGCCTCGGCGAGCATGACGTCGATGAACAGCCGTCGGGTCTCGGCCTCGGAGTAGTCGTGGTCATCGGTCTTCGTCTTTGAAGCCTGAGCGGCGGCGATCTGCGCCCTGAGCTGGGCAATCTCGACGTCTTTGACCGCTGCGAGTTCGTCCTTCTCGGCCAGCGTCTTCGCGTGCGCTTCGTCCTGAGCCTTGAACTTCGCGGCGAGTTGCACCAGCGCTTGCCGTGACAGCGGCGCGGACTTCCCGGCGAGCACCGGGTCGAACTGCTTCTCCGTCGGCACGGCCTGCGGGTTGGTCGAGTACCGGAACGCGGCGAACACCACGACGTGGAAGAGTTCGCGTAGCACTTGCAAAGCCGTTTGGTGCTGGATCGGCTTGCCTTCGTGGGCGGCCGTGTTGCCGACCTTGCGGATCAGGTTGAGCTTCTGCGCGATGCCGTTGCCGACCTCCGCCTTGAAGGCCGCGTCGTTGATCCGCGCCGCCAGGTCGTTCTGGTACGGCGCCGCCAGGCCCGTGACGTCGTAGAGGTGCCCCACCAGCTGCTCGATCGACCGGCGCGCATAGAAGCACGCAGCCGCCGGGTCGTTCGACAGGTACGACTCCGCCCGCACGCAGTCGGCGTGGATCGCGGGCCACTCGGCCTTGATGAACTCGAAGTTGCTCATGCATCCTCGCCGTCGAGCTCGAAGTGGTTAGCCAACCGCTCGAGCGTGAACTCCTGACGCAGCTTGCACGCGCTGTTCTGATTGGCGAACATGCCCTTCTCCCAGTAGGCGCCACTCTTGGGACTGCTTGCGATCCAGCGGACCGGGACGACGTACTCGGCTACATCGTCGGCATGCGATTGTCCTGCACGTTCGTGCGTGTAGGGGTCATGCAGTTCCTGATCGGCTAGCCGCAGCCACCCCTCATCAACGAGGACTCGTGCCTCATCGAAGCGAGCAGCTTCGCCCAGAGTTTCTCCGACCGCGACGTATCCGTGGCCTGGGATGTGCACGTTCACGCGGGCGCCGACCGGCAGGGACCGCAGCGTGCGGGAGTACCAGACATCTCCACCGGCAGACACAAATCCGTACTTGCGGCCGTCGGTCCACGAGCGGCCCTGGCCGTCACCAAACGACACAAACCAGTCGCGACCGTTCCATTCCGCGCGCTTGCCCTTCTTCGCCCTTGCCGGTGACGTGGGATCTCCCTCGTCCGAGGTCGCGAGCCAGGACCGGGCGAGGTAGCGCCGGCCCTCGTCCTCGAGGTAGGAGAAGAACACCGCATTGATAGGGACGCCGAACTCCCGCAGGTAGGTCACGATCCGCTCGGAGCTGCCGTCCAGATCGGTGGCGACGATGGTGAGCTGCAGTTCACCGTTCAGCTCGTCCGGCGGGGCACCGCCGAACATGTCCTCGAACGCGGCCTCGAACGGCCGATCCAGGTGATCTGAAGCGAGGTCGATCACGTGGTCGCGGGTCAGCGTCGAGACCCACGACCCATAGTCCAGCACCTGGGCCACCACATCACGGGGCGTCTTGTCGCGCTTGAGCTCGAGGACGTGCAGGTTGCCCTCGGCATCGATGGCGAGTAGGTCGAGGTACTTCCCGTGCGGCGTACGCACCTGACGCCCGATCACCAGCAGGCGCCGCCCGAGCAAGGTCGGATCCCGCGCCAGGAAGTCCTCAAGAGCTGCTTCCGTGGGCAGTTGCGCCGTCGTGAGGCGCCGCGGCTTACCCCCATCGATGCGCCACATGTTCATCTCCACAGGCATCAGTCACAACTCCCCCTGAACGCGCGGGTCTGAAGGCTGGCGAAGAGCTCATCATCTTCTGTGAGGGTGCGCTGCAGCACGGCGCGCTGTGACCTGATGCGATCCCAATGTTGGACGAAATCCTGCTGCTCGTCTCTGCGCGGCAAGAGCACCTCGATCGATTGGAAAGACGACTTGTTGACCAGTCCCTTCATCCCACCCGTGGACTTCATACGCACCAGCGCGGGCGTGGTCTTAAGCTGCCCCAAGAGGAACGAGGTGTCCAGCCCAGCGGAGGGCAGCACGGCGTTGATCTGCTGATTGAAAGCAACCTCGCGATCGACCAACGACGCCTTACCGATGCTCTGCGGGCTACCGGCGATGCAGGTCACTAGGACGGAACCGGCTGGCGCAACCCTTGCCTTGACCCGCCCCCGTTCCGACAGCCATTCCTCCGCCGTCGTGGCAACGTCGCCACCCAGGTTGTCGGACTTGATCCACTCGATCGCCCCGCCAAAGTTCGTGGCGACAGCTCGCGATGGGGAGTTCCCGGTCATCACCTCGGTGACCGAGCCAATCGTGGCCCGCGGCAGACTGCGGTTGTTCGACAACGGGTCACCGAACATGTCGTGGAAGATCGACGTTGTGAGCGAATCGAGGTAGGCGATGACTTGGCGGCGCTTGGCGCGCATTGCGTCGGCGTGGTCGAGGATCGCGGCGATGCGGCGTTGCTCATCGAGCGGCGGGAGCGGAATTGCCAACTCCTGAAAGAACGAAACTGGAACACGCTTTTGTCCTGCGCTTCCGGTCATACGCAGCTCACCGGCTTGACGAATCGCCGGCTGGCGCAAGCAATGGAGGAGGTAGCGACCGTTGAGGTCCACCCCTGGCCGAAGCACATGGAACTCCGTCGATCCAACCCCGATGTGGTGATCGAGTTGCGCCTGCCCGACCTTCCCGTTCTCCCAACAGGGCGTGATCTTCGCTGCAAGAACGTCACGGTCGTGAAAGATGGTGTAGCCCTTCGAGACATCGGCGAATTGCCGCGTCTTGAGCGGCCTGGCCACCGCCGCCTCTGCGTTGAGCTCAGCCATACCGACGAACGAAATCTCGGCGTCAGGTGCGACGGCTTCTCCACGTGGATTGATTCTTGCAACCTCGCGCAGCGCGACGGACTTCACGAGAGCATCGTCTTCAGCTCGCCCAATCCTTTGGCAATCTCTTCTCCGAGCACCTCGATGTCGGCGATGATCGCCAGCGGCGCGCGGTGCTCGATCTCGTCGTGGATGATCTCCTTGTAGCGGTTCATCGACAGGTCGTAGCCCTGGGCGACGATGTCCGCCTTGGGTACGTAGAACGACTGCTCGGTGCGGGCGCGGTTACGCTCGGTCGCCGTTCGTGAAGTCCAGCGCGCGAGCACGTCCGGAAGATCGTTGGACACGACGGGGTTTCGCTTGTCGTCGAGGGAGTACCCATCGGCCCGAACGTCGTAGAACCAGACGTTGTCGGTGCCGCCGGAGTTGGTCTTGGTGAACAACAGGATCGCGGTGGAGACCCCGGCGTACGGGCGGAACACACCGCTGGGGAGCTTCACGACCGCGTCGAGCTTCTGGTCCTCGACCAAGATCTTGCGCACCTCCTTGTGAGCCTTCGACGAGCCGAACAGCACGCCGTCGGGCACGATCACTGCCGCCCGGCCGCCGGGTTTGAGCAGCTTCAGGAACAGCGCGAGGAACAGGAGTTCAGTCTTCTTGGTCTTCACTACCCGCTGCAGCTCCTTGGACGTCGACTCGTAGTCGAGCGAGCCGGCGAAGGGTGGGTTGGCCAGGATCAGCGTGTACTTTTCCGTGTCCTCCGAGGCGCCCTCCGACAGCGAGTCGCGGTAGCGGATGTCGGGGGCTTCGATGCCGTGCAACAGCATGTTCATCGAGCCGATCCGCAGCATCACGCTGTCGAAGTCGTAGCCGTGGAACATCAGCGTGTGGAAGTGCGCCCGTTGCGCGGCGTCGGTCAGCGCCGAGGGGTGGGTGGTGCGGACGTACTCCGACGCGGCGACCAAGAAGCCCGCGGTGCCGCAAGCCGGGTCGCAGATCTCGTCGTCGGGTTGCGGCGCGGTCATCTCGACCATGAGTTTGATGATGTGGCGCGGGGTGCGGAACTGGCCGTTGGTACCGGCGGATGCGATCTTGCTGAGCATGTACTCATAGAGATCGCCGTTGGTGTCGCGGTTGTCCATCGGGACCTGGTCGAGCATGTCGACGACCTTCGACAACATCGCCGCGTTCGGGATCGTGAAGCGGGCGTCCTTCATGTGCTCGGAGTAGGTCGAGTCGTCGCCGCCGATCTGGTCGCCGTACTTCTGCAGGAACGGGAACACCTCGGTGGCCACGGTCTTGAACATCACGTCCGCGTCGAGGTTCTTGAACCGGCTCCAGCGCAGGTGCGCCTGGCCGGCCAGGAACTTCGGGTCCTCGATCGGCTGGCCAAGGATGCGCGCCTTGCTCTCCGCCGTCGTCTGCAGGTCGTCGAGGCGGCGGAGGAAGAGCAGGTAGGTGATCTGCTCGATCACCTCGAGTGGGTTGCTGATGCCGCCGGACCAGAACGCGTTCCAGACCTGGTCGATCTTGCTCTTCAGCTCACCGGTGATCACAGCCGTTACGCTAGTGCAGCGCGACAGCAGCACCCGCGGGTCCGGGGCAACAGGTGCAGGCACCTTTGCCTGCGGCGGCAGACCGGGCAGCGGATGGTGACGAGCCGGGTCGTGGTCGCCAGTCGGTGCAGCCTCACGGGAAACTGCTCGCACTGCTCCCACTGGGCTGCTCCGGCCAAGGTCTCCCTCAACCCGGTGAGCTGGGTCGGGTGTGCGCCGCGGGGCCATTAGCTGGCCACCCCACGGACACCCCAACGGTGAGAGTCCCGTTGCTAGTTCATAATGCGATCCCGCCGTTCCTCCCATTCAGCACGTTCCTCGGCAAGTCGCTGCTGGTGTTCGGCGTGAGACTCGATGGACGCGGCGACTGCAACTGTCCCGGAGCGCTGGAGAAGGGATGCACTATCGAGGGTCTTCTGCATCTTCTCAAGGGTCTGGCCGATGTCGTGAGTCGTTTGGACCGAGGTGTGCGTGGTGCCTTTCATGGCGTCGATGTCCAGGACGCTCGTCTCCATGTAATCGTGCTGGGAGCTGTCCTGGTACGCCAGGGAAACGAGGTGGTAGCCGGCAAGGTCCTCTCTGCCGTTGCGCTCGACGTGGCTGTCATAGAAAGTCCGCATCTCTTGACCTGGGGCGATCATCGCGACGGGTTCGTTGAGCATCTTGGCGTTGGCGATCTCGTGCCCAGCCATCTCGGCAGCGCGGATCGGGGGAGGATCGAGCGCGATGGAGACACCCAGGGCTGGTCGCGCACCGATGTTCTTCACCACGAGGTCGAACAGGTGCCAGTCCGCTCCTGAGGGCTCAATGGTGACGATGACGTACGGGCGGCTCGCCTCCAGCTGCGCCTTTCGGGCATCCGCCGCCTGCTCACGGGCAATCTGCCACTGCTTCTTCGCATACAGCGCCGCCACGACAGCAACCACGAGCAGACCGAACGTGATGATCGTGTAGATGCCGGTCCACGCGGTGCCCGGCAGGCCGAGAAACTTATCCATGCCTCGGAGTTTCCCACGACACGCCGACCGGCCTTGGTCAGTCCGAGAGATCCTCCTCTGACGGGCGCTGTCCGCACGACCTGGGTGTTAGGCCATGGCGCCCCGTCGGCGTGTCTGTTCCGAAACACCCCGAACGAGTTGTACCTTCGAAGGCGTCCAACTCCGCGCTTGACCAGCGCACGATACGAGCCCGCGCCCTCCGGGTCTGAGGGTTACGGAGCCCCCCGGGGGTGAGCCGTAGCAGTAGTCATCGTGTCGCAGCAGTACTGGTCAATGAGGAGTGACGGAGTGGACGATCACAACAGTGCTTGGGTGCGGTTGCCGTGTGCGCGCACCGGGCGCCCCCGACCCAGCCAGAACTTCGCCCCCGAGGACTTGGTGCGCGTCGAGATCCGAGTGCCCGCGGTCACCGCCGCGCTGCTGTATGCGGCGGCCGCCGACCGAAACCTGTCCGTCAGCCATCTCGCTGACGGGCTGCTCCAGTCTGCGCTGAGCACCGGGCAGGTCACCACGACGAGGTAACCCAGGGCGCTGGGCCCGTCGCAGCAGGCCCCACACATGCGTCAGGCCGGGACTGCAATCCCGGCCCGATACGCAAGTAACCGGCGATCACCTTCGCCGATCAAAAGCACCCCACAACCAAGCGGAGCTTCTGTATGCCATTTTCTGATGCCGACGACCCCGAAGTCAACGACCTGACGCGGCGCGTCGAAGCCGCCACGTCCCTGGACGATGTGATCACCGCCTACACCCCGACCTCGCTGCGCCCCGACGTGTGGGCAGAGGTCGCCGAGGTGACCCGCGAGGTAGTGGGCCGAGTGCAGCCAGCGACGCACCCCCGCGCCCACGAGACGCTGCGCGACGTGGCCCAATTCCTCGCCTGGTGCCACCTGCAGGGCCTGGAGGTGGGCATCGAGACGTCGTTCACCCCGGACGTGGTGGAGTACTACATTGCCGCCGGAACCCCGCACCTGTCCGCCGCGAGCCGGGCGACCCGCCGGGCCCAGCTGCGCCGGATCGGGCGTAGCGCCGCCACGAAAGCCGGGTGGACCGCCCCCGCACCCCAGATCCGCAACCAGACCCGCCTCGCCCCCTACACCGAGGCGGAGGTCGCCCGATTGTGGGAGGTCGCCGCCCAGCAGCGCACCGCCACACTGCGCCGACGTTTCCAGGTGTTCCTCGCCCTCGGCCTGGGTGCGGGGATGCACGCCCGAGAGTTTTACACCGCCACCGCCACCGACCTGACCCACCAACACGGGGTGACAATGCTGCACGTGCACGGCACCGCCGCCCGCGATGTGCCGGTACTTGACGACTGGGCGCCGGTGTTGTGGGACGTCGCCACCCGGTACCCCGATCAGCCGTTGCTCGGGAAGGTACTGCCGGTGACCAACCGAAGCCGGCTGTGGCACCTGATGCGCAACATCGAAATCCCCAAGGGGGTTCCGCACCCGGAGTCCCAACGGCTCAAGACGACCTGGATCGTGCGCCTGGCCCACCACGGGGTGTTGTTGCAGGAAATTATGGTCGCCGGCGGGTACCGCACCTTCCGGACCTTCAACCACGTGGCCGCCTACCTGCCGCAACGCCCACCGGAGGTGGTGGCCCACGCTTTGGCCGGCCGGTAGAGCCCATGTCGCGGCGGTCAGCACGACGGCATGAACCACCACCGGGCTGCTGGGATCAGCATCAGCGGCCCGTTCCGCTCACCCATGCTCAGGCGGTCGCCCGCGCCATTGCCACCACCGACCGGTGCGAGCCGCTGCAACGCCTGCTCGCCAACAGTGCCTGCAGGACGGGCCGGCCCCGGGCGATTCCATTGCCCGTTCTCGCCCGCTGCGTCATGGTCCATTCCATCTTGATCCCCGACACCCAGGCCATGACCCACATCACCGACACTCTCCTCGCGCTGACCCCCTCGCAACGGTTCACCCTCGGGCTCCGCGTGACACCGACCTACGCCCGGGTCCGCAGCGCCATCCGCGCAATGATCCGTCTCCTGGACGCCGCGCCATCAACCCCGATGCACGATCATCCCGCCATCGATCGGCGCACCGGGGAGCACGTCGCCTGTGGGCCTGGCTGCAGCCAGCCAGCAGTAACCCTGGACGAGCTGGCCTGCGGTCTGCTCAACGCCGCCATCCCCGACAATGTCCCCACCACCGGGTCGATGGCCATCGACGGCACGGACGTCGAAACCTGGGCCCAAAGCCATGGCCGCAGCAACGCTGCCATCGAGGGCGGCGATCCGAGCTGGGACCCCGATGCCCGGTTCGGGCACCGCACCTCCACCACCGATCATCCCGGCGACTCCTACTTCGGCTACGCCGCTCACCTGGCGACCGACGTCCCCACCATCGGGGCGCCCCCCGTGCCGCACCTGGCCCGAGGCCTGGTCCTACGACCGGCGAACTCCGCCAACGCCGCCGCCGGCATCGCACTGCTCACCATCATGAAACGCGAGCACGGCACAACAACGTGCCTGGCCGACCGCGGCTACACCATCGCCACCGCCGAACACTTCGCCGAACCCGCCCACCAGCTCGGGGTCAGCATTCACATGGACCTGCACACCCACCAGCACGTCGATCACCCCGGCCCGAAACCCGGCACCATCTGGGTCGACGGCACCCTGTACTCCACCGCCCTGCCCCAGCGGCTCCGCGACATTGCCGCACCGGCGTTTACCCAGACCTCCGCGGAGAAAGCAGCCCTGCGCGACTTGTTCGACAAACGCCGCCCCTACCAGATGCGGCCGCTCACCACCCCCGACACCAACGGTGTCCAGCGCTTCCGCGGACCAGCCCTGCGCGAGAAGGTTCGCTGCCCCAACGTGCCGATGAGCATGGGCGCCGCCCACGCCACCCCGCTGACCGGGTGTACCAAAGGAAAACCCTGCGGCTGCGGGATCACCGTGACCGTGCACCGCCACCAGTATCAACGCGACCGCCAACCCCTGCCCTGGCAATCCACCAGGTGGTTCGACTCATACGGTCGCCGCGTCGGCATCGAATCGCTCAACGCCTCCATCCGCCGCCACCACGCCGACATCAACCGCGGCTACATCCGCATCGTCGGACTCACCGCGGTCACCACCCTGCTCGCCTTCGGCCTCGCCGGGATGAACACCAGAATCCTGAACGCCTGGTACACCAGCCGCGGACTACCCGAACCCTGGGCCACCGTCCTCGCCGAGGCACCCGACGAACGGATCCCGCAGCGCCAACACCGCCGCTACCGACCCAAACGCGGTTCACCACCCACCACCCCGGGCGGATTCACCGAGAAGTGACGCAACAGACCAGGACCACGGAAGACTTGTTCTGATACTCCGTGCCCGCAGGACGACCGAAGATGCAGACGAACCCTGTCACTCGGCCTACTCGGTGATGTAGCGGCGTCTTCGGCACTCGCCAGGATCCACCGCATGGACCCGCACCGCCCAAAATCCGAGTTCCAGCCGAAGAAATCCGCCGCAGCCGAGTTACGTCAACAGGAACCGGGCGGAATCGTCAAACACCTAGAGTGTCCGAGGGGGGACTTGAACCCCCACGTCCCGAAGGACACTGGCACCTGAAGCCAGCGCGTCTGCCATTCCGCCACTCGGACCGAGCAACGCCGGAGA
>JAABUM010004593.1_pt1 | contig 15406 bp, 21 predicted proteins | sample 5559161 | NCBI WGS metagenome assembly JAABUM01 (sample SAMN10711868, study PRJNA513369) | rock metagenome | isolation source: Antarctica rocks | place: Antarctica: Victoria Land, Siegfried Peak nord
CCGCGAGCGCTGCCGGGACGGCGCTGACGAGACCGAGCGCAGTGAGCCTTCGCACGTCCTTCTCAGACCCACCTGAGAGGTCCAGCAGGGTCGCGCTGAGCAGCGAACCAGCCGGCAGCAGCACTGCGGCCGGATGGAGCGGGTGCCCAAGCGGCTTGCCGCTCAGGAGGTCGGTCACGATCGGATGCCGCAGGATCTTGGTCCACAACCTGTCGAGGGTGGTGGCGAGCGCGTCCAAGGGCTTGGCCCGCTCCAGGACTTCGATGATCTGTTCTGTCATGCCAGCGGGCTACCCACACCCGGGCGTGTCAGCCTATCCGTCACGCATCTGTGCGCCGCAAGGCCACCGCGGCGATGACCAAGCCTTCCCCGGCCCCCGCGCCCACACCGCAATGCCCGCCCACGGGGATGCCTGTGCTTGGGTCGAGCTCGCCCTGCCGCGGCGGACCTCACGACCTGGGCCCAGGCCGTGAACATCACCGGCGCTCTGCGCCGGGCCTTCCGGCCGATGAATATGGCGGGCCGACGCCCGAACAACTGGCGCCGCGGTCGGTGCCGCCGTCGACGCTGTCACTGCTTGGCCTTGTTCGGCACTTGTCTGGAGTCGAGGCCTGGTTCCATTCCTATGACGGCCAACCGGACCACCAGTACTTCTGGGACTACGCGCCAGGCCAGGCTCGACGGAGGCTGCGAAGAGGTCCACATCGCGCATGCCGCCGATGACCGGGCCAGCTATCGAGCATGCGCCGCCCGGTCACGTGAGGCGGGGCCGGGCGCGGTCTGGACGAAGCCAGCCCTGGCGAGGACTACACGCTGCGGTGGATCTACCTGCACATGATCGAGGAGTACGCGCGCCACAACGGCACGCGGACTTGCTCCGCGAACGCATCGACGGCGCCACGGGCCAGTAGCGCCGCACGGATGTGACACCGCCGCGACGCGGTCTCGTGCCCTTCGTTCGGTAGGCCGCTTTCGTGGAGGCTGGGTCGGCCGTCAACGAAACGCACGCCGCCCAGCGCTGTGGACCGCGCGACCGTGATCGTTGGCGTGCGGCATGCAGCCCAACGTGGCAAGGCCGAGCCGGCCAGCGGAACCAGCCAGGACGGAACGTGTGTCGGTGATGCTCGGTTGCTGACTTCCGATACGGACGGTTGACCGACGCCGGTGTGGCCAACCTCCCGGCATCGAAGCTCGGCCGTGGCATCTCGGGTTGAGCAGTGGGCAAACCCGGCTTCAGGGCGGACCATCTGTCTCGAGCCGGGCCGTTCACGCTCCCGTCACAGGCGGCGCCGGCGGCAGGACGCGACGCAGGCCGCGCTGCTCGATGAGTTCGCTGATCAGAACCTGGATCGATCCCGCCACCGGGATGGCGGCAAGCGCGCCCAAGATGCCGGCCAGCTCAGTGCCCAAGATGATGGCAATCAAGACCGCCAGAGCGGACAGCTGCAACGCGCGCCCGTAGATCAGAGGGCGAACGGTGTGGCCCTCGATCAGGTGGTAGAGCAGCATCAGCCCGAAGATCACGACCGCGACCACGGGACTCTTGGTGAGGGCGACGAGGCTGAGCAGCACTGTCACGACCGCCGGCCCGATGTAGGGGACGAGCTCGACTATCACCGTGAACAGTCCGAGCGGCAGGGCATAGGGCACGCTGAAACTCAGGAGCAGGATCGTGGCCGCCACCCCCGCTAGAAAGCTGGCCAGCAGGTTGCCCGTCACAAACCCGCTGACCGACCGGTAGACGCCAGCACCGACCCGCTCGATCGTGCCCTGGTGCGACTCAGGAACCAGTTGTATCAATCGACGACGCCACTGCGGGCCTTCGAGAAGCATGAACAGCGTCAAGAACGCGATGATGAAGATCCCGCCCAGCGTCGTCGCGACCGTCTTGGCGACCCCGACCGCCGGGGCGGCTGCGCCCGCCAATCCGTGTGCCAAGGGCTGCCTGGTCGCTTGGCGCACTTGCTCAACGACGTGATACTTACGCTCGAGGAAACCACCCGGCCCGCGACCTTTGGTTAAATCCTGTACGAGGCCGGGAAGGGCATTCACGAAGTGCGTGATCTGGGTCACGAGGGGAGGAATAAACACCAAACCGAGCAGCGCGAACAGGAGCAGAACGAACAGGCAAACAATGGCCACGGCCGCTCCGCGACCCAGCCGGCGTCGCTGGAAGAACTCCACGGCGGGATTGAGTGCAAGGGCCAGGAACATCGCGATCGCGATCAGGGTGAGCCCCTTCTGAGCCAGTGCCAACAGGCCGACGGCTGCCCAGGCCCCGAAACCAAGCGCAATCCCCGCGAACACGGTGCGGGGGCGGAAAGTCACTACCCGCTCCTGAAGGGGCATCTGCCGTGCTGCCGGGCTGGTGGGGCTACTGGACAGCGAAGGGGTCACCCCTACCGACGATGACATGACAGGCTCTCCTTGCACTGAAGTGTCGACCGAGGCCGCTCCCAGGTCACTGACACACGGAGGGACGGGCCCAACCTTTAGTTGACAACTCGTGACACGACGGGCACGTTTGGGTTACCCCCTGGCTTACCTGGTCAATCAGGGCCACCTTCCGATCAAGAGATCTCGGGCATCAGCCTGGGTCAATCTCTCACCTGCAGCGAAGCCTAGGTGGGCCGGCCTTACCATCCTGCAGCGTCCGTTAGCAGGGGGGATCGCAGCCTTCGCGCCTGGTCCGTGGGTCATGATCAGTATCGGTGCGGCGGCGCTGGGTCTGTTGGTCATTCTGGAGACCTCCGAGGAGCTCATCGGGGCCCGTGAGTTCGTTGCATCGTGGGTTCCCTCAGCGAACGCCGGCTGCTGGCGGCGGCGGACGCCGTTCTGGTCGCACTACCGCCTACTTCCACATTCGAGGTCCGGCCCACCCCGGATGAGCGCGCCGCCCACCGCCCTGAGCAGCGCGGGGTCGCGATCGACAGTGTTCACCGGTACAACCCCGAAGCTGTCCGCTCTCGAGCGGCACTGACAGAGTCGATCCGCGACAAAGGGTTCGAGGTTCTTGAAGTGCGCGACACGCCCGACCGGCCCGGTCGAGAGTTCGTTTTCATTTCGGCACGCATCGACTGAGCGCCTTGCGCCGCATCAGGTAGTGCCGGCTACCGGTGGTTGTGCAGCGCCCGACAAGCTAGAGCCGCGACCGTGGCGCCCTTGCTTTCTACATTGAACCCTATGTAGTTTGTACCTATGAGCATCAGCGATGCGGAACTCCTCCCGATGACCGAGGCGAGCCGTCGGGGCCTGTCCCGGCTGGCCGCCGATGCCGAGGCCGGCCATCCGACGGTGCTGCGCCGGCACGCCGAGCCAGTGGCCGCGGTCGTCAGCTTTCATGAGCTGGAGCGACTTGCCGCGCTCGAGCGGGATCTCGTCGACGTCGCGCTGGTGCTGACGCGCGCGTCAACGGACAGCGGCCGGCGTAGGTCCCTCGACGACGTCATCGCGTCCGCGGGGTTCACCCGCGCCCAGCTCGAGGCGATGCCCGAGCCCAGCTGACGCATGCCCCCTCGGAAAAAGGCCCCGCCGCCCGCGGAGACGGGCGCCGAAGTCTGGCTCACCGATCCCGCTGTCGACGATCTTCAACGCCTCGACGGAGCCGGCCTCGTCTGGGCCCTCAAGAAGATGCTCCTGCTCGAACGCAACCCGCAGGCTGGCGAGCCGCTCCTCGGGGAGCTCATCGGCTACCGCAAGCTCGTGGTCGGCAATCGTGACTGGCGGCTGATCTGGCGGACGACACGAGATGCCCGAGGGGCGCTCCTGGTGGAGATCGCTGAGGTCTGGGCGATCGGTGCCCGCTCCGACGCGGCCGTGTACGACGAGATGGCTCAGCGGGTCGCCCAGCTCCAGGACACCGCGGTACGCCGGTTACTTGCCGAGGTCGTCGACCAACTGGGGAAGCGGGCGAAGGGGCTCGAGCCGAAGCCAGTCGCCGTCGCGCCGTCGCGGCCCGAACCGTGGCTTGCCGACCGGCTCGTGCACACCGCCGGCCTGGACCGCAACACGGTTGAGGCGATGACCTCAGAAGCAGCCGTCGACGCCTGGACGGCCCATCGGATGCGAGCCACGTGACCGTCGGCCACCGGAGGCGACCACGGGCTGGGTGGACGACGCGGGTCGGCCCGTTCGGCGCTGTTCAGCCAGTCTCGCACCGCAGATCGGTCGGCTGTGCAGACGGTGACGATCCACGCTGGCGCGGCCCCGGGAGCCTGTCGGTTCCGTGGCGCGTGTCAGGACGACTGACGATCACGCGAGAAGGTCGCATCGCCAACAGTTGTCCACTCGCCCTGTCGAGGCCGGCCCTCGCGGCCGTGGGGTGCGCCGGCAGACCGCAGTCAGTGGGTTCAGCCGTTCTCTGGTCACAGAAGTGGTCACGGGACTGCTGGGCACGGCCGGTTCCGAACGGTCACCGTTGGTCCCCGCCATGGGCCGCTCACGCTCGAAAACCGCCGGCTCGGGCACCTGCGGTCACCGGCAGCCAGGCGGCAGCGCGAGTTCAAATCCCACCGCCACCGCCAAGGGCTTCGGACGAAAGTTTTGGCCGAGGCGGACGAAACTCCGAACTTGGAGCGTCCTTGGCTGCTTCTGGGGCCGGGGGGGGCCCCGTTTCGGTCTGCTGGGGTGTTGGTGCCGGGTGGGTGGTGTTGTTGGTCACGTTCTGGTGCTGTTCGGTTGGGTTCGCGAGCCGTATGGACGTGCTGTGGGCATGCCTGTAGGCCGCGTTCGCGGTGGCGAGGCGGCTGCTGGGCGTGGTGCTTTTGGGCGCTGGCTGTGCGGTGCTAGGCGGTGTCCGGTGGGTCTTCGACCCAGTCGGCGGGCCAGTTGTGGTCGTCGTCGTCTTGGTAGCCGCCGCCCCTCCCGCACCAGGGGGAGGACGCATGCCCGACCGGCTGGCTCGCCCCCCTCGGCACGGCCGGGGCATGCCGTGCTGAGCGACCGCGACCGCCGCGCTCTGCAGGACCTTGAGCAGCACCTGCGCGCCGAAGCCCCGGTCCTGGACCTGTGGCTCCGCACCGGCGCTCACCGCGGCATGCCCGACCAGCCGCGAGCGTCCTACGCGGTTCAGGCGTGGCCGGTCGTCGTCCTGGTCGCGGTCGGCTGCGCGCTCATCGCGTGGGGTTCCAGCTCCCCAGCGCGCACCCTCTCGTAGGAGGTTTCTACCTTGTGACGTTCTCCTTCCTCGGGCTGTGGCTTCCCCTCCGGCCGTCGCGGGTGCGGCGCCGTCCGCCGTGACCCAGCCGGGCTGATGCGGCGCCCCCTTGCGGGGCACACCGGTAGAGCACGATCCCTGACCGCTCGACCCCGACCTGAAGGAGCCGCTCGTGGGCGCTGCAGCGTTCCTCGTCCTGTCCGTCTTCCTCGCCTGCTGCGTCGAGGCGGTCGAGGCACTGACCGTCATCCTGGCAACCGGAGTGACCCGAGGCTGGCGAGCGAGCCTGTACGGCGCCGGCGCCGGCGTCGCGGCGCTCGCGGTGATCGTCGCGGTCCTCGGCCCGGCGGTGACACAGGTCCCGCTGAACGCCCTGCGGATCGTCGTGGGCGGCCTGCTGCTCGTGTTCGGGCTCGGTTGGCTGCTCAAGGCCGTGCTGCGCGCCGCCGGCCTCAAGGCCCTGCACGACGAAGCGGCGATCTACGACCGGCAGGTCGCGGCCTCCGCAGCCGCCGGCAGCAGGCCCGCATCCGGCCTGGACCGGTACGCGTTCACGCTGTCGTTCAAGGCCGTGCTGCTGGAGGGCCTGGAGGTCGTGTTCATCGTCCTGACCTTCGGCGCGAACCAGGGCAACATCGGGCTTGCTGCCGCCGGCGGTGTGACCGCGGTCGTGCTCGTGAGCGCCGTGGGGTTCGCGGTCCGCGCCCCGCTGACGCGTGTTCCGGAGAACACCCTGAAGTTCGCTGTTGGGGTCATGCTGACCTCGTTCGGGGTGTTCTGGGCCGGTGAGGGCGTCGGGGTCGACTGGCCCGGCGCCGACGCCGCGCTGCTCGGCCTGATCGCCGTCATCGGCGTGACGTCGGTCGGGCTCGCCCGGGCCGCCCGACCGGCCCGAGTCGACGTCCTGGCGGTTCGGTGAGAGCGCTGAGGGCCGTGATTGCGGTGCTGCTCGACCTGCTGATCGGTGACGACTGGCGCATCACCGCCGGGATCGTCCTCACCCTCGTCGTCACCGCGCTGCTGGCCCATCGAGGCGTTCCGGTGTGGTGGCTGCCACCGCTGGCCGTCCTCGTCCTCCTCATCGGCACCGTTCTGGCGGCTCGGCGCAGGGCACTGGCCGATGACTGAACCCGTCGACAGCTCCCGTTCCAGGCCCGCGGCCGTGACCCGACCCGGTGGGCTGCTGGTGCTGCTGCGGCACGGCCAGAGCACCGCGAACGCGGCCGGAGAATTCAGTGGCTGGCTGGACGTGCCACTGACCGACCGTGGCCGCCGTGAGGCGGCGGCCGCCGCTGCGCTACTGGCTGAACACGCGTTGCTGCCCGACGTGGTGCATACCTCCGTGCTGGCCCGAGCGATCAGCACGGCCGACATCGTCGGCCAAGAGCTCAACCGGCCCTGGGTAGCGACACAACGGTCCTGGCGGCTCAACGAGCGCTACGGGGCGCTGCAGGGAAAGAGCAAGGCGGAGGTCCGAGGGCAGGTCGGGGACGACACGTTCAACCGATGGCGGCGCTCCTACGCCGAACGTCCACCCGAGCTTGCGGTGAACGACCCCCGTTCCGCCGCCGATGATCCTCGGTACGGGCAGCTTCCACCCGACGCCTTGCCCACGGCAGAGTCCCTCGGCGACGTCAACGCCCGTTTGCTGCCGTACTGGCAGGACGCGATCGCCCGTGATCTGCGCCTGGGGCTTACCACGCTGGTCATCGCACACGGCAACTCGCTGCGGGCGCTGGTCATGCACCTGGACGCGCTGACCGAACGCGAGGTGGCGCTGCTGAACATCCCGACGGGCATCCCGCTTCACTACGACCTCGACGACTGCCTACAGCCAACGGTCCGCGGCGGCTGCTACCTCGACCCCGCCACACCACTACGTGACCGAGGCAGCCAATCCCGGGAACGCGCGTGGCATCGCTGAGGTGACCGTCGAGTTGCCCTCGCCGGTGCTCGCCTCCGGTGTCGAGCTCGTCGATACTCCGGGTGTCGGCAGTGTCTACGAACACAACACCGTCGATGCCAACCGGGCACTCGACCGGATGGACGCGGCGATCCTGGTCCTGAGCGCCGATCCGCCGATGTCCGCCAGTGAGCGACAGTTCCTGCGCGCGGTCCGGAAGCAGGCAGTGACCGTCCTGTGCGTCCTGAACAAGGTCGACCGGCTTGACCCAGCCGAGCTGGGCGAGGCGGTGGCCTTCACCGAGAGCATTCTGTGGGAGGAGCTCGGCGCGTCGGCCAAGGTATGGCCGTTGTCCGCGCGCAGCGGCACGGACAACCTGCACACTCCACCACCGGACGGGTTGGCGGCGTTCACCGCGCACCTTCGTCGGTACCTGGGAGAACGACAGGCCGATGACCTCGTGCAGTCCGTACAGAAGCGGGCGCGACGACTCGCGGACGAAGCGCGCGCCGGCACCGAACTCACCTTGTCCGCCCTGTCGACAACCGCCGACCAGCTCGACCAACGCCTGCGCACACACGACCGTCAACTCACTTCCCTGCGCAGACAGCAGGCGGACAACACAGCGGTCATCACCGGACGCACCGGCACACTGCTCGCCGCCCTCAACGACAGCGCGCGCGACCTGCTCCGCGAGAAAACCCCGGAGGTGCAAGCGGTCGCCAGTGACCGAGCGGCGGCGGCTCCGACAGGAGAGCGCGCCAGCGACACCGAGACTGCAGCAGTTGAGGCGGCTGCTGCCAGCATCCGCCGCCTCGTCGAAGCCTGGGAACGCGAGCAGCGTCAACTGCTTGAGCGCGACCTCGCCGCAATGCGGCAGCGCCTGACCGAAGTCGTTCAGGAGCAGGTTGCCGCGGTCCGTACCCACGCCGGAGACCTCTTCCATGTCGCGATACCTGACCTTGAGGCAGTACTCCCGCGGGAAGCACCCGAGTTGCGCAGCCCCGGCGTCGACGACGCCCCTGGCAACACCACGGCGATGCTGGCGATGGTCCGCCAACGGGTGCCTGGGCGGCTAGGACGTCGACGTGTGGCTGCATACGTGACCGAACGAGCCGGTCAGCTGCTGGATCAGCACATCGGACGTAGCCGCGCACGGCTGCAACGTGACCTGCGCGGTGCCGCTGCCCGCATGGTCCACGATCTCCATGAGCAGGCCAGCGCGGGCGTCCGGCTCGTGGCCACGGCCCTGTCGGAGGCCCGGGAGCTGCACGGCGGCCAGTTGCCCGAACGCGAGGCCGCGCGTGCACGGCTCGAACGCCGGCGGGCGGCTCTGAACGCCCTCCTGGCCGAACTCATGTCAGTCACCGACGGCCGCACGTGAAGACGGCGCGGTCAGGGCGCCGGCAGCCCGTCGGGCAGACCCGAGACTTCCGCCTCGATCTCCACGAGCCTGTTGTACTTCGCGACCCGCTCGCCACGCGCTGGCGCACCAGCCTTGAGCTGACCGCATCCGGTTCCGACCGCGAGGTCGGCGTTGAAGGTGTCACCGGACTCACCCGATCGGTGGGACACCATCTGCCGGTACCCGGCGTCGCGGCACAGCGGCATCGCCTCCAACGTGTCGGTCACGGTGCCGATCTGGTTCAGCTTGATCAAGGCAGCGTTGCCGACTCCGACGCTGATCGCCGACGCTTTCGCTGTCGGGAACACAGCCAGGTCTGCGCGTGATCATCCCGACGGGACGGAGCTGCGACCTTGACGGCGTTCACGCCGGTGGTCCTGTTGTCGTTGCCCATAGATGGTCCACCACGACCATCCTCACGACCAACTCGTTGGAGGCACCGTGAACCGAACACCCGACAGCCAGCCGTTCGTCGTGGTGGGTTAGACGGCTCGGCGTCCTCCATAACCGCACTGCACTACGCGGCAGCGGAGGCCCACCTTCGGGATGCCTCGCTTCGCGTTGTCGGCGTCTACATCTACGACGACTCCGCCCAAGAGGCCGAGCGCGCGACGCAGCGGGTGAACGACGCCGTCCATGCTGCCCGCGAACTCGGCTGCCCCTGGCCCGGCGAGGTCGACGTCACGGTCCACGAGGGCGCGGTTCCCGACGTCCTGCATAGGGCGGCCAGCAACGCCGTGCTGCTCGTCCTCGGTGCCGATGGGCAGGGTCTACTGGGGCGGTTCATCGCCGGCTCAGTCCTCCCAGCGATGACACATCACGTGAACGTCCCGACGGTCATCGTGCCGTTGGACTGGCGTGGCTGACTGCGCAGCGTCCACGTCAAGCTCGGCAACTCCTAGCGCCACCGCGCAGGCGGTCAAGGTTGTCCTGGTGGACGACTCGCAGGCCCTGCCCGGGCTCGGCGGCTACCTCGGCTGAACCAGTCCGTCGGGATTTGTCGAGCGGCGCTGGTTCAGCAGCAGTCCTCTCCGCGCCAGGCTTGCCTGCCTTCCCGGACGGCCCAGGCGCCGAGGGCGAGTGCGATGACCGGGTTAACCCAATCAACACCGGTGACGGCATGGATGCCCAGGCCGAGGAGTACAGCGGCGGCCTGGGCAGCGCACAGCAAGTTCTGGGTGCCTTCTCCAGCGGTCGCCTCGCTGGCGAGGTGACGGGCCAGGCGGGTCTTCGCGATTCCGAGCGTGGGCATGACGAGCAGGCTCGACGCCGTTACAACGATTCCGAGGAAGGTCGTCTGGACGTGGTTGCCGCCGAGCAGATCACGTCCCGCCTCGACGGCGATGTACGGCGCGAGGAGCCAGAACGACACGGCGACGGCCCGCTGCGCCCGGCGCTCGGACGTCTCTGACAGCAGTCGTCTGCCGGTGAACCCCCAGATGACAATCGCGCTGGCGAGGCCCTCGATGACCGATCCGAGGGCCCAGCCGACCAGGGAGACGCTGTGCGCGGACAGCCCGGCGTACAGGCCCAGGCCGCCCTCTGCTGTCATTCAGACCAGGGACAGCACCGAGAGCAGCAGGACTTCACGGACGGCGGGCCCGTGCGCTCCGACGCCGGTGCCGATCTCGGTAGCGCAGCGGTCGCAGCAGCGGTCGACCGGCGGCGCGATTTTTTCGTGGCTGGGGCGGTCACGTCTTCGTCCTGTACGAGGGGCAGAGCGCGACCTGGTGGCCGGTCGCGGCGAGCAGGCTCTCAGCGGCACGAAGCAGGTCGATCAGCTCGGGCCGCGCGAGGGAGTAGTTGGACGACCGTCCGCGCTGCCCGATCGAGGGGCATGACAGGGTCTTCAGCGGTCAGCCCCGGTCAACGCCGCTCGCAGCGGATCTGCCCGACCAGGCTGCCGCACCGTGCACACACACCCCAAGCCAACAGCGCAAGCTGCGCGCAGCTCGGCGTGCCAACCCCTGATCGATCGGACTCGCTGGTCACAGAAGTGGGCACGGGACTCTCGGCCACGGCCGGTTCTGAGCGGTCGCGCCGGGCCACTCCGTCGCGGGTCTTAGGCGCGGGAGCCCTCGTCGCGGTCTCCCCCGGTCACCTCCAGCCACGCAGCAGCGCGAGTTCAAACCCCACCGCCACCGCCAGTGCTGCATCCTTGATGGCCGACGGCAGCGCGATTCCCCGACCGCGTGCGGCGCCGCTTTCCACGCAGAACGGTCGAGCCGGGCCTCGAGTGCTTCGCGTGCGAATTGGGAGACGGTCTTGCCCTCGCTGGCAGCCATCTCGGCTGCACGGGCACGCAGTTCGGGCGGAGTCGGAAGGCGACCGAGGGGGACGTGCCCTTGGCCAGGGACGGCCGGCCGGGGGCCTTGTGGGCAGCTCCGACAAGCTCCTCGACGTAGTCACCGTCGATGGGCCGACCACTGTTGTCGCGGACAGCCTCCTGGGAGAGGTCGACGGTGCGACCTAGTGGAGTGGACGTGGGCGCTGACCTGCCGCGACCGTACGCTCGGGGCCGTGATTCGCGACCTGCGTCCCGAGGTGCTGAGGGCGCCGCCCCTGGTCGCCGACGGCCCCGCGCTGGTCGGCTTCGCCGTCGGCTGGCAGCTGTCGCTGCGGGCAGCGGCTGCCCTGCGCACCCAAGGCGCCGAGGGTTGGCTGTCAGTGGCTACGACAGCGTCGTCTTAGGCCCGTGCCTGCCGAGCCGCCCGAGGCGCGCAGCACACCGCCTGATGTCACCCAGGACAGCCACCCCGAGCTGCCGCTCGACACCGACGCGGTCCCCGCAGGGCCCGCGCACGTCCAGACGCGGCTGCTACTGGTCGTCGCGGCAGGGGGCGCTGTCGGCGCATCGCTTCGTTACGCCGTCGCCGGGGCGCTCCCCACCACGCAGGGCGCCTGGCCGATGGCGACGTTGGCGACCAACCTGGTCGGCGCCTTCCTGCTCGGGGTCCTCCTGGCCGGCCTCGCCCGCCTCGGGCCCGACGCCGGACCCCGACAGACCGCCCGGCTGGGATTGGGCACCGGCCTGCTGGGCGCCTTCACGACCTACTCGACGCTAGCGACGGAGGCGGTCCTGCTCGGCAGGGACGGCCACCTGGGGCTAGCCGTCGCCTACGGCCTGACCAGCGCCATCGCCGGTTACGCCGCTGCCGCCGCCGGCATCGGCCTGGCGGCCCTCGGGCACCGCACAGCACAGAAACGGGCCTCCGCAGCCGGTGACGACCGGAGGACGGGAGGGTGAGCACCGCCCTGGTGCTGGGCGTCGCCGCTGGTGGGGCCGTCGGCGCGGTCGCGCGGTTCTGGGTCGACGGTGCGATCACCTCCCGTCGTACCGGCCCTTTCCCGGTGGCGACGCTGGTGATCAACATCGTCGGCAGCGTCGCCCTGGGGGTCCTGACCGGGCTGGTGCTGTACCAGCACGTCCCCGACGGCTGGCGGGTCGTGCTCGGAACCGGGTTCTGCGGCGGGTTCACCACCTTCTCGACCACGTCGTTCGCGAGCGTCCGGCTCGTCCAGAATCACCGCCCGGCCCTTGCGGCCCTCAACGCCTTCGGCACGCTCGTGCTGTGCGTGGCCGCGGCGGGCGTCGGGCTGGCGCTCGCCGGCGGGTGAACCGGGCCGTCGAGCCCTGAAGCGGCGGCACGGACTGGTCCCATCCGGTGGAAGACCCGAAGCCGCGGCCAGGCAGCCGGCTGAGCCCCGACTCGACACCCGAAGACCCCGCCACCACTCGGTGACGGAGCCTCGGATCGGCGGAGGATACGAGATTCGAACTCGTGAGGGGTTGCCCCCAACACGCTTTCCAAGCGTGCGCCATAGGCCAACTAGGCGAATCCTCCGCCGGCGATGCTAGCGGGCCGGCCGGTCCCGTCCGGACCCGTCGTACCTCTAGACTCGGCCGCAGACCCCTCGTGCGGCGGCCATCTCGCTGAACCCCCCCAGGGCCGGAAGGCAGCAAGGGCAGGCGGGCTCTGACCGGGTGCGCGAGGGGTCCTCTCGCTTCCAAGGGGGCACGTTGAGCCTGGCGCTCTACCGCAAGTACCGCCCCGGCAGCTTCGCCGAGCTCAAGGGGCAGGAGCACGTCACTGGGCCGCTGCAGCAGGCGTTGCGCAACGGCCGCATCCACCACGCGTACCTGTTCAGCGGGCCGCGCGGCTGCGGGAAGACCTCCAGTGCCCGGATCCTGGCCCGCTCGCTGAACTGCGAGCAGGGGCCGACGCCTGACCCGTGCGGAGTCTGCGACTCCTGCGTCGCCCTGGCGCCCAACGGGCCGGGGTCGCTGGACGTTGTCGAGATCGATGCGGCCAGCCACGGCGGCGTCGACGACGCGCGCGACTTGCGGGAGAGGGCGTTCTACGCACCGGTCAGCAGCCGCTACAAGGTCTACATCATCGACGAGGCGCACATGGTCAGCCGGGAGGGCTTCAACGCCCTGCTCAAGCTGGTCGAGGAGCCCCCGGAATTCTTGCGGTTCGTGTTCGCGACCACCGAGCCGGAGAAGGTCCTCAGCACCATCCGCTCACGCACCCACCACTACCCGTTCCGGCTGATGCCGAGGCGCGAGCTCACCGACCTGCTGAGCAGCATCGTCGAGCAGGAGCGCATCGCCGTCGACCCGACGGTGCTGCCGCTCGTCGTGCGTGCAGCGGCCGGCAGCGCCCGGGACGGGCTGTCCATACTGGACCAGGTGCTGGCCAGTGCCGGGGCCGAGGGCGTCACCCGCGAGAGCGCCGCCAGCCTGCTGGGCGTCACCCCCGACAGCCTGCTCGACGACGTGCTCGACGCGTTCGCCGCCCGCGACGGGGCGGCCGTCTTCGCCACCGTCGACGAGGTGATGGAAGGTGGTCACGACCCGCGCCGCTTCGCCGGAGACGTGTTGGAACGGCTGCGAGATCTCGTTGTGCTCGACGCCGTGCCGGACGCCGGGGACAAGGGACTGCTCGACTGCCCGCCGGAGCAGTTGACCAGGATGTCGCGGCAGGTCACCGCGTTGGGCTCCGCCGGGATCTCGCGCGCCGCCGACCTGCTCCACGCCGGCCTGGTCGAGATGCGGGGTACGACGAGCCCGCGGCTGCTCCTGGAACTGGTGTGCGCCCGGGTCCTGTTGCCGGCCGCCTCCCTCGATGACAGCGCCGTGCTCAGTCGCGTCGAGCGGCTCGAGCGGCGGTTCGACATCGCCGGCGACGCGGTTCCGGTCGTCCCGCCGGCGCACGTTCCCGGCCCGCATCATCTGGAGCACCCGCCCCAACCGGCTACCGGGGCTGCGGTCGGCCACGCCGCGCCGCCGGACGTACCCCGCGCCAACCCGGCCGCGTCCCGAGCCGAGCAGCCCCGCCCGCAACCGACGCCGTCCCCGTCGCCCGGCCAGTCGCCCGCCGCTGCCGTGCAGGCGTGGCCGGCCGCAGCCGTCCCCGGCGGCGCCCCGCGCGCCGAAGCAGCGCCCGACCCCCGGCCCGACCCCGGCCACGACCCCCAGCACGACCCCAGCCCGGCATCGGGCGGCTCCGGCGGGCTGGACGCCACCGCCCTGCGGCGCTCGTGGGATGCCGTCATGGATGTCGTGAAAAGCCTCAAGCGGGCAGCCTGGGTGGTGCTGACCGACGCGCAGGTGCAGTCGGTCGAGGGCCCGGTCCTCACGCTGGCCTTCACCCGCCCAGGCAATCAGCGGGCGCTGTCGAACGGCGCCAACACCGAGTTCCTGCAGGACGCCCTCAAGCAGGTGCTGGGCGTCGACCTTGAGATTCACGGCATCGTCGTCGGCGAGGCCGCCACCCCGCCGGTCCCGCGCCGAGCCGGCCGGCCGCCCGCCCCGTCGTACGACAGCTTCGCGCCGGGGGACGAGGCCGAGCCGGAGGACCCGGACGCACCGAGACCGGAGCGGCAGGTCACCGGCGAGGACGCCGCCCTGAAGCTGGTCGCCGACCAGCTCGGTGGCACGGTCGTGGGGACGATCGAGCCCTAGGCTGCGGCCACGCAGACGAGAGGGAGACCAGGTGCCCAAGCCCGGCGGTCCGCCGAACATGCAGCAGCTGATGAAGCAGGCCCAGAAGATGCAGCAGCAGATGGCTGTCGCCCAGGAGCAGCTGGCCGCCACCGAGCTCACCGGGACCGCCGGCGGCGGTCTGGTCACCGTGACCATGTCCGGGGGTGGGGAGGTGCTGGGGCTCACGATCTCTCCGGATGCCGTCGACCCGCAGGACGTCGAGAGCCTGGAGGACCTGGTCCTGGCCGCGGTCCGCGACGCGGCGCGACAGGCCGCCGAGCTCGCCCAGACGACGATGGGGCCGATGACCGGCGGCCTCGGGATCCCCGGTCTGTAGGCGTGTACGAAGGCGCCGTCCAGGACCTCATCGACGAGCTCGGGCAGCTGCCGGGTGTGGGTCCCAAGAGCGCGCAGCGGATCGCCTTTTACCTGCTGGCAGCCGATCCCGTCGACGTACGCCGCCTCGTCACCGCCCTGACGGAGGTCAAGGAGAAGGTCCGGTTCTGCCGGGTCTGCGGCAACGTCAGCGAGCAGGATGAGTGCCGCATCTGCCGCGACCCGCGCCGCGACCTGACGCTCATCTGCGTGGTCGAGGAGAGCAAGGACGTCGTCGCGATCGAGAAGACCCGCGAGTTCCGCGGCCGCTACCACGTGCTTGGTGGCGCCATCTCACCGATCGAGGGCATCGGCCCGGACGACCTGCGGGTCCGCGAGCTGATGGCCCGGCTCGCCGACGACAGCATCACCGAGCTGATCCTCGCTACCGACCCCAACCTCGAGGGCGAGGCCACGGCTGCCTACCTAGCCCGGCTGGTCGGCCACATGGACCTGCGGGTCACCCGACTGGCCAGCGGCCTGCCTGTCGGAGGCGACCTGGAGTACGCCGACGAGGTCACCTTAGGCAGGGCCTTCGAGGGCCGCCGACAGGTCGACGTCTAGCCAGGCACCATCGTG
>JAABUM010004594.1_pt1 | contig 15405 bp, 12 predicted proteins | sample 5559161 | NCBI WGS metagenome assembly JAABUM01 (sample SAMN10711868, study PRJNA513369) | rock metagenome | isolation source: Antarctica rocks | place: Antarctica: Victoria Land, Siegfried Peak nord
GACCTTTACCGGACCGATGGCACGCTGGTGACGGCGGGCCTGCTGTCCAACGTGCCGTTCGGCACCGGCCTGGCCTATGACGCGGCTGCGGACGCCTTCATCGTGGCAAGCTCGCCCGGGACGCCCGGCAACGGCGGCTCGTTGCTGACCTACGGCTTCGGCGGCGCGCTGCTGTCCACGGCCGCGCTGGGCGGCCCGATCCAGGACGTCGGCTTCGGCAACGCCCGCTTCCTGAACGACCTCGCCGCCAGCGCCGCCCCAGTGCCCGAGCCGATGAGCCTTGCCCTGCTCGTTTCCTCGCTCGGCGTGCTCGGCTTCATGCGCCGCCGCAGAGCCTGAGCGTCCTGCCCGCTCCCCGCGGCCCGCCAGCCACGGAGAGCGGGCATCCTGGCCCGGGTCAGGGCGGCACCTGCGCCAGCAGTCCCCGGGCTTCTTCCCGTCCCGGCGCTGCCGCGTCCAACGCCCGCAGCAGCGCAGCCCCTGCCGTTCGATCCGTTCCCAGCAGCGACCGGGCCATGCCCAGCAAGGGGCCATAGGCCAGGTCGAACTCCGGGCTGAGCCGCACGACCTCCAGCAGTCCCGGCGCTGCGGCATCGGCCAGCGCGCGGCCCTCGATCCCTTCCGGCAACGCCGCCCCGGCCTCGATGAAGCGGTTGCGCGCCCGCCAATACGCCGCGAGACGGCCAGCAAGTGGCGCGGGCAAGCCGGGCAGGCCCGCCGCATCTGGCGCCAGACCGCGCAGCACCTGCAACAGCAGCATCGTCGGCACCCCCTGCGAGGCGCGCACGTTGCGCCCGGCGTCCAACGTCACCGCCGGCCGGTCGTCCGTGTTGCGCGGCCCTGCCCCGGCGAACGCCCGTAATGCCTCGGCGCCCCCGGCATGGAGGCCCAGCACGTCCATCGGTGCCAGCAGCCCCGTCCGCCGCAGCGCGGCGCGCGCAGCCGGCTCGTCCAGCCGCGCCGTCAGCGCCAGCGGGTCCAGGCCCACCGGCCCGCGTCCGCCGCACAGGGCCAGCATCGGCGTTTGCAGGCTGAAGTGCGCGAGCCAGGCGGACGCCTCGGGATACACGTCCAGGAAGGCGCGGATGATCGCCTGCAAGGAGGGCAGGTCGAGCTGATACAGCGGCAGCCACTGGCAGAACACCCCGGCCGCCGCCAGCCGGCCCCGCACGGCGGCGAAGTGCTCGACGGTGTAGAGCGCGCCCGTGCCGTCCAGCGCGGGATGGAACAGGTCGGCGACCACAACGTCGTACAAGCCCGTCGGCGCAGCCACGAAACGGCGGGCGTCGGCCACCAGCACCGGCGGCAGCGGCGGCGCCCCGCGCTCGGCGAACCAGGGCAGCAGCGCCGCCACCTCCGGCGTCAGCTCCACCCCGGTGGCGGCCACGCGCGGCAGGGCGGCGGCGCCCGCCAGGGTCGCGCCGGTGCCCACCCCCAGGAACAGGACGCGCCGCGGGGCCGGGTGCAGCAGCAGCGGCAGGTGCGCCTGGCGCCAGTCCGAGCGTATGCTGCGCATGCCGCCCATGCGGAAGTGGCCGTTCACCTCCAGGTAACGGGTGCCGTCTCCGCCCTCGACGACGGCCGCCGTAGCCGCGGCGCCTTCCCGCAGCTCGGCCACGACGCCGCCGGGCGGCACGCGGACCAGGACGGGCGCTGGCAGCATCCACAGCGCAAGCGCCACCACGGCAGGGACGGCCAGCAGCGGCGCTGCCCGCCGCGTGCCGCACCAGCACATGCCCAGCAGCGCGTAGCCCAGCGCAACCGGCATCAGCGCCGCCCAGGCCCCCAGCGCCGGCACCATCAGCAGCGCGGCCACCGGAGGCGCCGCGAGCGCCCCCAGGCTGTTGACCGCGACCGCCCAGCCCAGCGTGCCGCGCCGGTCCCGCACGGCTTGCAGCAGGCAACCAAACAGCGCACCCATCGCCGCTGCCGGAGGCAGGAACAGGACGCAGGCCACCCCAAGCTCTGCGAGCGGGCCGAAGCCCGGCCCGCCCTCCAGCGCCGCCGGGCCGAGCAGGCGGACAAGGACAGCGGTGCCGAGACAGGCCAGCGCGGTTGCGGCCAGCAAGCGGCCCAGTGTCCGTCCGTCCGGCACCAGGCCGGTGCGCTGCCAGAGCAGGCCGCCGGCAGCCGTCCCCGCCAGATAGGCCGCGAGCAGGAACGCGAAGGTCAGGATGGTGTCCTGCAGCACCTGCGCCGCCAGCCGCACCACCAGCACCTCGAACAGGATGCCGAGCAGGCCCGTGGCTGCCAGGGTGAAAGCCAGCCTGACACCACCCGCGGCGGCGGGCGCCACAGCAGTCATCCGGCCCGGCGGCGCGTCCGCTGCCGGGCCGAGCGCGAGGGCGCCCCATGCGCAGGCCAGGTTAACCGCCGCCATCGCCAGCATGGTGCCAGATAATCCAAGCATCGGCAGCAGCAGGAGCACCACCGCCAATACCCCGGCCACCGCGCCGGCAGTGTTGGCGCCATACACCCCTGCGGCCACCCGGGGCCGCTCGTGTAGGGCAGCCGTCAGCCGTTCCAGCGCGATCAGGGTGCCGCCCATCGCCACCGTCGCCGGCAGCAGCACCAGGGCCGGCAGGGCGAACCCTGCAGCCCATAGCAGCGCCGGTGCAGGCGCCGCACCCAGCAACGGCACTAGCGACCGCCCGGCCAGGGGCAGCAGCCACACGCTGGCGACGGCCCAGGCGGCGATGCCGCACTCCAGCAAGGCGTAGGCTCGGCGTGGGCTGCGGGCGCGCCGGATCGGGCCGTCCAGCAGCAGCGCGCCCAATCCCAACCCGGCAAAGAACCCCGTCACGACGCCCAGCACCGCCGCCATCTCCGTGCCCAGGACGGTGGACAGCATCCGCGTCCAAACGACCTCATAGGCCAGCCCAGCGAAACCCGACGCCAGAACGACCGGAAGCAGAATGGCGGAGCGGGCCGGATTGGAACGGTCAAGGCAGGCCGGTCAGGCAGGGGCAGCAGGGGTCGTCAGCGCAGCGGTGCGGCAGATGCCGGCAAGGGGCCGTCCGGACCATAGCCGTGCAGCACCTCCCCGGGCCGGAGGATATAAGGCCGGGTCTCGATGACATGGGCGGCATGTTCGACCAGCTCTTCGCACTCCCCAGAATCGCCCGCCTCCAGCTCGGCCATCGCGTTGGCCAGGTCAGCCTCGGCGAAGCGGCGGGACAGGTCGCCCTGCGGCAGCGCCGCCGCGCGCGCCCTCATGGCCATGACGGCGGCGACGCAGGCGTGCGGCTCCTCTGCGCGGACCGGCCCGCCAGGGATCACGAGCAGAACGGCAAGCAGGGCGCATCGGGGCATGGCAGGGTGCTTTGGTCCTTCGCGGCGGCTGGCAGGAGCGCGGAGCGGCGGAGCGGGACGCTCCGCCTTCCCGGTGGGCATCCGATCGTCACCTAGTTGGCGTTGGCCAGGTTCGGCCGCAGGCTTGCGGCCAGGTCGGCGTTGGTTTCCACCAGCAGCTTCGCCGACCCCGACGGGCGGACGAAGATCGGGTTGGCGTAGAACCACAGGTTGGACCAAGCCTCCACGTCCGTGTCCACCCGGCGGGTGCCGGCGAGCACCGGCATGTGCGCCGGGCAGGCCGGATCGGCGCAGGGGACGTTGCCGATCAGCGTGTCGGACAGCGGGTTGCCGGCGCTGTCCGTCACGTTGGGCACCGACACAGGCATGTTGGTGCCGCGGGCACGGATGTAGAATGGCGTGCTGCCGGCCACGATGGTGGTCGTGAACTCGAACCGGTAGGCGCCGTTGGCCAGCGGGGTGACGGTGGCGTTGTTGCCGTTGAACGTGCTCAGGATGGCCGTGCTCGGATTATAGACCCGATCCGCCGTATTGACGCCGCTGTACTTAGGATCGGCCGGTGCGATCACGCCGGTCACGTCGCCGCGGATCAGGTCAACATGGTCCAGCAACGGCTTGTTCAGCGGCTGTGCGACACCGACCTGGGCCAGCAACGGGTTCGGGAAAGTGTAGGGGCTGTTGTTGCTGGCCGGCGCCGTCACTCGGAACTCGACCGTTATGGTGTCGCCCGGGCTGGCCTCCAGGGTCTGGCCCATGCCCTTGAAAACGCCGTTGGCGCTGGCGCGGAACGCCAGGTCCGGCCCGATCAGGTCGCCGGAGGTCGAGTAGGTGTTGCCCGTCCGCATCCCGTCGATCACGCTTTGAGCGCGGAAGGTCGTCTGGTTCACCACATACAGGCGGTGATACTCGCCCGGCATGAAGTCGCCGGTGCTGGCCCGGTCGCGCGAGCCGAAGATGCCGCGGTTGTGCCAGTCGGAAGACTGGAAGAAGAAGTAGTTCCGCCCCTCGCCCAGCATCCCGTCCCACAGGCCGCCGACCTTGGCGGTATAGACGCCGCTGCCGCCGAAGGTGCCGCCGCCCACCGCGGTGGGGCCATAGGAGTGGTCGGCGGACGCCGCGTGGCCCGGGCTTTCGATGCCGAAGGCGACGGTCGGGCCGGCGTTGTTGAAGTCGCGGAAGTGTTCTATGTTGAAGCCGTTGCTGCCCGCGGGGTTGAACGGCCCGGCCCGCTCCGTGTGGGTCGGCACGTAGTAGCTGGTTAGCGGCGCGTTGGCCTGCAGCCACTGCACGCTCTGCACGGCCTTGGCGTGGCCGGCGGTGCCGGAGTTGTCGAAGCTCTTGCCGGTCCAGACCGGGCTGTTGGCCGCGTTGACCGGGCCGAGCGTGTCGGCATCGGCGCGATCGAAGCGGAACTCGAACTCTGCCATGCGGCTGGCGTTGCCGGTGCCCGTTGCCGGGAACTGGCCGTTGATGACGGCGGTGTCGGTGTGCTCGTGGCCGGGGGTGATGGTCTCCAGCCCCTCGATCACGACCTTCCGGTACTGCTGCGACTTGGCGGTCAGGATGGGATACTCGACGTCCCGGATGGACTGCCAGCGATACATCGCGGCCCGGGGCGGCGGCGGTTGCGGCACGTCGCCCAGCAGCGTTGGGATCGTGATGCCCTGGATGGTCTGGCCGAGCGTGTCGGTCCAATAGGTCGTGGTGTCGCCGGGCAGGTTGGCGCTGCTGTCGCTGAATCGGCAGTCCCGGTTGCCGCTGCCGCCGTGGTTGCCGTGGGTGAACCAGTCGATGTTGAAGTTCGGCACGCCGTTGACCGTGCCGGCGCCCAGCGAACGGTCGAGCAAGTAGCTGGTCGAAACCGAGCCGTCCGTGCAGGTCGTGTGGTTGTGCATGTCGCCGGCGACGTAGGGGGTCGCGCGGGCGAGCGGCTTGGCCGGCACCCAGCCTTGCGCCAGGGCGGGCGCGGCGAGGCACAAGGCGGCAGTGGCGGCGCCGGACAGCAGCGCGAGGCGGGAGGGCGGCATCCTGGTCTCCAACAATGTGTGACTTGCGGCAACAAACCTTGGCACCGGGCATAACACCGACCCGCCTGGCGCGCGGCGGCAAAGCGGTGAAGGTTTTATGAAGCCCTGCTTTGCCGGGTGACACGGTCCGGCGCTCCCGGCATCAACCGCTGGCCTGGCGCACGGCGCCGCGCCGCAACCGGATGGGACACGCATTCTTGGACATGACCCCTGATCCGTCAGGCGCAGGCGGACAGGCTGTTGCCGTGGCGGCGCATGCCGGGCCGGGCCGGGCCGGCGTCCTTCCCCGCGCATGGCTGTTCCTGCGCCGCGAGCCGCTGGTGCATTTCCTGCTGCTCGGCGGGCTGATTTTCGGTGCGGACGCCGCGCTGCACCCGCCCGACCGCACCGAGCGCGTCATCACCGTCACCCGCGCCATGCGCGAGTCCATGGCCGCAGGCTTCGACGAGGACCGCGAACGCCCGGCGACCGAGGCCGAGCTGCGCGCGATGGTCGAGAACTGGGTCGCCAGCGAGATACTGTATCGCGAGGGCAAGCTGCTGGGCGTGGACCGTGGCGACGACGCCATACGCGACCGCATCGCCTACAAGCTGCAACTGATGATCTTCAGCGGTCTGGACGCGCCCGTGGCGACCGAGCCGGCGCTGCGCGCCTGGTTCGAGCAGAACCACGCCCGGTTCGACGAGCCGGACCGCGTCAGCTTCTACGTCGGCCCGCCCTCCGGCGAGGCGGCGGCCCGCAAGCACCTGGCCGCCGTGCAGGCCGAGGAGGACCCGGCAGAATTGCAGCGCACCACCCGCGCCGTGATCGGCCGGCCCATACCGAGCCTATCGGCGTCGTTCGGCGACGCCTTCCGCGACGGGCTGCTCGCGCTGCCGCTGGAAACCTGGTCGGTGCTGCAAAGCAAGGAAGGCTGGCACCTGGTCCGCCTGGACAGCCGCCGCCCCGGCGCGCCCGCCAGGTTCGAGGACAACCAGGACGAGATCGTGAAGGTCTGGCAGACCGACAGCACCCGCAGCCGCGCCTGGGAGGCCGTGCAGCGCCTGCGCGCCAGCTACACCGTCCGCATCGAGCCATGATGCGCCTGCTGGCCCTGCTGATGCTGTTCGCCGCGACCGTCATCCCGGCGTCCGCGCACGAGGCGTCCATGGGCGTGCTGCAATTCCGCGAGGTCCGGCCCGGCAGCTACGTCGGCGGCTGGACCCTGGAGCCGACCATCGGCGCCGCCCGCGTGCAGCTCAGCTTGCCGCCGCACTGCCGCCTGCAACTGCCCGGCCTGGAATGCGGGCCGCAGGGCCTGGTCGGCCGCGTCACCATCGGCAACCTGGGCGCCGACATGTCGGCCGTGCTGATCCGCCTGGTACCCCTGGGCGGCGAGGCCCGCAGCTACACCCTGACCACCGCAAGCCCCGTCGTGTCCATCCTGGGCGCCGGCGCCCCGGCCTGGCAGACCTGGGCGGAGATCGCCGGCACCTACGTCAACATCGGCATTGACCATATCCTGCTCGGCGCGGACCACCTGCTGTTCGTGCTCGGGCTGATCTGGATCGTGCCGGGCGGCTGGCGGCTGGTGCGTACCATCACGGCCTTCACGGTCGGGCACAGCATCTCGCTGGCCGCCGCCGCCTATGGCGTGCTGGGGGTGCCGGAGCGTCCGCTGAACGCCGCCATCGCGCTGAGCATCGTGTTCGTGGGCGTCGAGATCGCGAACCTGCGGCGCGGCCGGGCCGGGCTTGCGGCGCGCTATCCCTGGGCCATCGCCCTTGGCTTCGGCCTGGTGCATGGCATCGGCTTTGCCGGCGCGTTGTCGGCGCTGGGGATCGAGCGGGCGCTGCTGTTCCCGGCGCTGCTGTCGTTCAACGTGGGCGTCGAGATCGGGCAGCTCGCCTTCGTGCTGCTGGTGCTGGCGTTGATGTGGGCGCACCGGCGGCTGGGGGCGTCGCTGCCGCGCTGGGGGGACGCGCTGCCGGCCTACGCCATCGGCACCGTCGCCAGCTTCTGGTTCCTGGGCCGCATGGTCCGGCTGCTTGCCGTTTGATGAAGGGGCACCTGCACATGCGCCGCGCCATCCTGCTGCTGCCGCCCGTCCTGCTGCTCAGCAGCCCGGCGGAGGCGCACATCGTCGCCTCGCGCCTGGGCGACTTCTATGCCGGGGCGCTGCACCCGCTGACAGGGCTGGAGGACGTGATCCTGTGGGTCGCGCTGGGCCTGCTGGCCGGGACGCAGCCGCCGGGCCGCGCGCGGTGGCTGGTGCCGCTGTTCCCGCTGGGGTTGCTGGCTGGCTTCCTGGTGGGCCTGCAGGCCGGCTTGCCCGGCGGCGCGGTGGTGGACGCCGGGATGATGGTGGCGCTCGGCGGGCTGCTGGCGGCGGCGGCGCGGCTGCCGGGGCCGGCGCTGTGCGCCCTGGCCATGGCGCTGGCGGCCTGGCGCGGCGCGGCCAATGCCGCCGGGGTGGCACCGGAGACCAACGCGGCGCTGTTCGCCGCCGGGCTGGCCGTGGCCGGCTATGCCGCCGTCACCTTGGTCGCGGCGCTGGCGCTGGCGTTCCGGCAGCCGGGAGAGGGCTGGCGCACTGTCACGCTGCGCGCCGCCGGAAGCTGGATCGCCGCTATCGGCCTGATGGTGGGCGGCCTCGCCTTACGGTCCGTGTAGCGGGGGTCCGTGCAGCGGGCTACCGCGCCGCCGCGGGCTGCACGGCGGCGGGCCACCGTGCCCGCAGCCAGGCCGCCACCGCGAGCAGGTTGACCGACAGGCTCAGCCACAGCGCCACCCGCCAGGGGGAGAACAGCCCGCCCGGCGATCCGCCCGCGGCGCCGGCCTCCCCGGCCTGCACGGTCAGCTCGACCTTGTGGCCCTCCTCGTCCTCGGCGCGGGCGGTCCACGCGCCGGGTTCGGACGGCAGAAAGGCAAAGCGGCCGAGCTTGTCGGCCCGGCCGTCCACGAAGGGCACCGCGGCGTCCCCCGGCGCGAACAGCCGCACCGCCACGTAGGCCATCGGCTCGCCGGAGGCATAGTAGAACTCCACCGACTGCGCCCCCGGACCGAGCGACCGCGCGCCGACGCCGTGCGCCTGCGCGCCGCCCGCCGCCATCACGGCACCGGCGGCGGCGGCCAGCCCGGCGCGCAGCCTCACTTGACCTCGAACAGCAGCACGGCGCGGTCGACGTAGCGGTCGTGGTCGGCAGTGCGGTCGGCGGTCGCCTGCTCGGCGCGTATTATCCACAGGCCGGGCTGGGTGATCTTGATGCGCGCCGTGCTGTCCGGGCGGCCCTCGGTGTAGTAGGCACAGGTGTTCTCCTCGCCGGAGAAGCCGTCATAGGTCGCATAGACCGGCACCGTCAGCGGCTTGCCATTATGCAGCACCTGCACCGTCACGTCCTGGCCGGGCTTCACCTCGGCGGGGTTGGTCAGCGTCACGATCTCCAGACGGTCGCCGATAGGGCGCAGGCAGCCGGTGTCCCCTGGGGAAGCGTTGACGACCACCTTGGAGAACTTCTCGATCAGGCGGACATTGGTGGCACCGGGAGCCTCGCGCCCGACGCGGCGGGTGCCCTGCGGCGTCGAGGCCCAGATCTGGGCGGCGCGCTCCCCCGTGACGAGGAAGCAGCCCTCGCCCGGCGCGGTGACGCTGCCGCGGTGGACCATTGCCTGCTCGTCCGCGCGCAGGGCAGCAGGGGTGCGCTTGCCGTCCACCCACAGGCCGGCGCGGCTGTCCTTGGCATCCTCCAGCTCGACGCTGCGCAGGAAGACGTGGCTGGACACCACCTCCAGTGCGATCTCCTGGCCGGGGCGGGCCTGCATGGCGAGCGGCTTGGCGACGTACCCGTGGGCGGCTGCGGCGCCGCCCCACAACGCGGCGGCAGTCAGGAGCAGGAGGGCGCGCATGGGTTCGGTCCTCTCTCGGATGGGTTCAGGGCCTGGATAGAGGCGGGGCTTGGGTGGAGTCAGGCAGCCATGGACAGCATGAACACGCCTCCAAGCCCGGCGATGGCGGCGCCAAGGGCGCGCACGGCCTGCGCCCCCGTGGGCCAACGGGTCAGCACCCCGATCAGGATGCCGGCGGAATGGAGCGTCCCGGTCGCCGCGACGAAGCCGACGCCGTAGGCCAGGGCGTTGGCGGCGCCGGGCATCTCGGCGCCATGGGCGTAGCCGTGGAAAACGGCGAACACGGCCACGACAGCCGCCGCGGCCCAGAACGGCACGCGCAGCGCCATTGCGACCGCGAAGCCGAGCACCAGGGCCGACAACGCGACCACGATCTCCGTCGCCGGCAGCGGAATGCCAAGGATGCCGAGCACGCCGCCCAGCGCCATCACAGCCGGGAAGCAGATCGGCAGGACCCAAATGCCGGGCTTGCCGAGCTGTGCGCCCCATAGCCCGACCGCGACCATGGCAACCAGGTGGTCCAGCCCGGTCAGCGGATGCAGGAAGCCGCTGAGCAGCCCACCTGGCACGCCGACCTCGGTATGGGCGGCGGCCGGGCCGGAGACGAGGAGCAGGGCGCCGAGGACAAGGGATGCAAGCAGCTTCGGCATAGGTGAGGTTATTTCCATCGGATGCGGCTGTGGCGTGGGCGTTCATCCAGCATTGGCAGCCACTAGCATCTCCGTCGACGCGCTTGAACGATCGTAGTGTGAAGTATTCGAGGCATTGCAAGCTGATCCGATCCGGACACGGTTGCCGAAGCTGGCAGGCAATGGCCGCCCGGTGCGGGAATGCGGATGCACGGCGGACAACAAGTTGAAGACAGCCTACGGTCCTGACTAGACGCGCCTGGCCCGGCAGGTTTCGCAGAACCATCACGCACGATGATGAATTCCCATGCTTCCTGATGCCGCCTCATCGAGGGCAAGTCCGGGTCGGTTCAGGAGTCTGTCCATGCTGCACATCACCGCCGCCACTGTGACGCTTACGTTGATCGCAGGCATGATGCCTGCGGGCGCCACCGTGCTGGCTGGGCGTGCCGTGCTGCCGGCGGACACCTTCGCGCCCGGCCCGACCTCCGGCCAGTTCGTCACCGGCAGCACCAACGGCGTCGCCGTGCCGTTCCTGGACAAGCAGACCGTGCAGGGCTTCTCGGGCGTCGTGCCCGGCCCGGTCTCCGGCACGTTCGACTTCATCATAGACAACGGCTTCGGCGGCAGGTCCAACTCGGCCGACAGCCTGCTGCGCGTGTTCGCGCTGCGACCCGACTTCGCCACCGGGCAGGTGACGCCGGTGAACATCGCCACTGGGGCGCCGTCCAGCTTCGCCGCCACCAATTGGTTCACGACGCTCAGCGACCCGAACGGCAAGGCCGGGTTCGCCACCGTCGCCAACCAGGCCAACTACCCGAACGGCGCCGGCAACATCCCCGTCGCGTCCGGCATAGCGTCGGGCAAGCTGCTCACCGGCTCGGACTTCGACGTGGAGGGCATCGCGCGCGCCAAGAACGGCACCTACTACTTCGGCGAGGAGTTCGGGCCTTTCCTGTTGCACACCGACGCCGCAGGGCGGCTGCTTGCCACGCCGGCGCTGGCGCCTAACTCGACCGGCGTTGGCAACAACTCGCTGGTCCAAAGTCCGGACTACCCGGCCCCCTCCGCCGGCAGCCCATTGCCGGCCAAGGGTGCCACCAACGCCCAGGGGTCCGGCGGGTTTGAGGGCTTCACGATCAGCCCGGACGGCACCCGCGTTTATACGCTGCTGGAAAAGTCCCTGCTTGGCGACGGCGCCGGGCAGCGGCGGGTCATCAACGTGTACGACACGGCGACCGACACCTTCCTGGCCACGTCGTTCGGCTACAGGGTAGGCGACCTCGATGGCGGCAACAACGGCATTGACCCGGTGAACAACTCCATTGGCGATATGGTGGCGATCAACGACCACGAGATCCTAGTGCTGGAGCGCGACCAGAACCAGGGCGCCGCTGCAAGGTTCAAACGGGTTTATAAAATTGACCTGAACGCCGTTGACGCCGATGGCTATGTGCAGAAGACGTTGGTGGCCGACCTGCTGAACATCGCCGACCCGAACGGCCTGGGCGGCAACGGTACGGTGAACGGGGTGTTCACCTTCCCGTTCGTCACCATCGAGAGCATCATCCCGATTGATGCCAACACCATCCTGGTGGCGAACGACAACAACTACCCGTTTAGCACCGGCCGCACACCGGGCATTCCGGACGACAACGAGATCGCGCTGCTGCGCCTGGACGCATCGCTGGCGATCGACCCTTCGTTGGTGCTGCAGGCCAACGTGCCGGAGCCTGCCTCCCTCATCCTGCTGGGTGCGGGGCTGGCCGGCCTTGCCGCGGCACGGCGACGCGCCCGCACGTTTGCAGACGATGCATGCGCGGCGCATTGACGGAAAGAATTGGAAGCGGCGGCAACGGTCCCGCAAAGCGCCGTGTCTCCCCTGCTATGGACTGTTTTGCCCCCTGAAGACGAGAGAGGTTGAAGACTGCCGCTGCACCTGCACCGTCAGTCACGTCCGCCAGCACGGTTTCCGGCGTCGCCCTCTGCTCGACGATGCGGGCCAGGTTGTCCACAATGACCTGGGCGATGCGGACGCGGTTGCTGCCGGGGAAGGCGTACTAGGGCTACATGAGTGGTGTCTCCTGCCCTGCGCGACCCGGCCTTCCGCGCCCGTGACGCGCAACAAGGTGGCGCAAGCGGACTTGTTCTCCATACGCGCCACGGTCGTCCCCTAGCATGGCGATGGCGCCCCTGGCCGCGCTGCCCACCGGGCAGGCCGGGCGCTGGTCCGCGCTCGGGCTGCTGGCCGTCGTCCTCGCGGCGGCGTGGCTGGGCATGGCGTCGCCGCTGCTGGACTGGCACCGCGACCGCATGGAGACCCTGGAGCAGCGCGCCACCTTGGCCCGGCGCATGGCCCAGATCGTCGCCGGGCTGCCGGCGCTGGAGCGCGCGGCGCAGGCGGACAGGACGGCGGGGCCGCAGGCCGACGCCGTGCTGACGCAGCCGACGGACGCCGTCGCTGCCGCGGCGATGCTGCAAGCGTTGCAGGACATGGCCGCCCGTGCCGGCGCGCCCCTGTCCAGCACCGAGACCCTGCCGGCTGAAACCGTGGGGGCCTACCGCCGCATCCGGCTCCGCATCGCCTTGTCCGCACCGCTGCCCGCGGTGGCCGGGCTGCTGCTGGCGCTGGACCAGGCGAGGCCGCGCATGTTGGTGGATGACCTGCAGCTTCGTGCCGCGCCGGTGCTGGCGGGACGCGACAGTCCGCCGCTCGACGGCTCTATGCTGGTGATATCGTTCCGCCTGGCGAAGGCCGCGTCGTGAGGGCCGGGACGTGACCGCCGGGCGTGGCATGGCGGCACCGGTGCTGCTGGTCCTGGCCGCTGCGGCGCTGGGCGGGATTATCGCCCTTGAACTCGAATGGCGTTTACCGGATAGCGACCTCGTGGTGTCCGCGACAGCTCCCTTGCCGGCGCCCGCGGCACCTGTTTCGACGCCCGCCGCGGATGCGGACAACGCGGGACGCCGGGTTGTCGAGGTCCTGGCGCGTCCGCTGTTCAGCCCCGGCCGCCGCCCAGCGGCGCAGGCCGCCGCAGCACCGCCGGCTGCCGTGGCGCCGCTGCCCCGCATGACCGGGGTGATCGTGACGCCTGCCGGACGCCGCGCCATCTTCGTCAACGGCGCCGGCAAGCCCACCGTGGTGACGGAGGGCGAGCGCATCGGGGCCTATGCCGTGCAATCCATCGAGGCCGGGCGGGTCACGCTGGCCGGGCCGGACGGCCAGCGCGTGGTCGCCACCGCCTTCGACCCCAAGCCGGCGCCTCGCACTGCCGGCCCGGCGCCCGGCCTGCCCGGATATTCGGGGCTGCCCGGACTGCAGGGCCTGGCCGGCCTGCCCGGCCTCGACGGTCCGTCGCCAACTCCTGCCGTGCCCGGCACGGCGGGGTTCCCGCGATGACGGGCCGCCCGCGCCGCCGGGCCATGCCGCTGGTCCTCGTGCTGCTCGGGTCCTCCGTGCTGGCCGGGTGCGACAGGCAGGAGACGCCGGTGCTGACGCCGCTCAGCCCCTTGCCGGGCGGGCCGCTCGCGGCGGCGCCGCCGCGGATCAACGGGGCCGTCGGCAGCGTCAGCGACACGACCGGGCCGCAGATCTCCATCGGCTGGGGCCAGACCGTCTCCCTGCCGGCGGAACGGGGAGCGCCGGCGGGCGGCGACATCTCCCTCGACTTCGTGGACACCGACCTGCGGGAGGTCGTGGCCCAGCTCCTCGGCACGACCTTGCGCGTCAACTACGCCATTGACCCCGCGGTGCGCGGCACCGTCACCCTGAAGACCACGGTGCCGCTCGCGCGGTCGCAGGTGCTGCCGGCCCTGCAAGCGGTCCTGGCGCAGAACGGCGCCTCCCTGGTGCAGTCGGGCGGCCTCTACCGCGTGGTGCCGGCCGCGGCGGCAGGCGCCGGGGCGCCGGGCCTGGCCACCGGGGACGCGCTGGCCGGGGGCACGGTGGTGCCGCTCCGCTACGCCTCGGCCGAGGACCTGGCCAAGGTGCTGCAACCCTATGTCGGGGCAGGTGCGCGCGTGGTGGCCGACCCCGGCCGCAACGTGCTGCTCATCAGCGGCGAGCCTGGGGCGCGGGAAACCCTGGTCGGCCTGGTGCGCGCCTTCGACATCAACGTGCTGGCCGGGCAGTCCTACGCCCTGTTCCCCATCGGCAACGGCAGCGCCAAGGACTTCGCGGGCGCGTTGACGGACGCCTTCCGCGGCCAGGCCGGCGGCGGGCTGGCTGGCGTGGTGCGCGTGGTGCCGATGGAGCGCATCAGCTCCGTCCTGCTGATCTCCAGCCAACCCCGCTACATAGACGAGGCCCGGCGGGTGTTCGGCCTGGTGGACCGCGTGCGCCGGACGACCGTCCGGTCGTGGCACGTCTACTACCTGAAGAACGGCCGCAGCAACGACGTCACCTATGTGCTGCAACAGGCGTTCACCCCGAACAACGTGACGACGCAGCCCAGCGCCCGGTCGGTGGGCAGCACGGCGCCGGGCCGCGGCAGCCGCACCGAGGGCGGTTTTGGAGGCGGCGGCGGTGGCGGTTTCGGCGGCGGCGGCTCGGGTGGCGGTCGCAGCGGCGGCATCGGCATCGGCATCGGCAGCGGGGGTGGCAGCGGCGGTGGCCTCGGCGGCGGCCTGGGCGCGTCCAGTGCTGCAAGCGGGCTTGGCGGGACGGGGCAGAGCGCGCCCTCGCAGGACCCGGCGCAGAACCCGGCCAACCCGCTGTTCGGCGGCCTGGACCCATCAGGTGGCAGCGCCAATCCAGGCGGCGGGGCCGGCGCGGGCGGCGGCACCGAGGTCAACTCGCTGCGGATCATCCCCAACCCGCAGAACAACGCCGTACTGGTCTATTCCGCCCCGCAGGAGACCGAGACGGTGGAGGCCATGCTCCGCAAGATAGACATCATGCCGCTGCAGGTGCGCATAGACGCCACCATCGCCGAGGTGTCGCTGAACGACGCGCTGTCCTACGGCACCCAGTTCTTCTTCAAGGCGGGCATCAACGGGGCGCTGTCCCTCGCTGGCCCTGCTGGCGCCGCCCTACAAGCTGCCGGGTCTGGTATAGGCAACTCGTTCCCCGGCTTCGTGCTGAGCGGGCCGAGCAACAGCAACGGCAACGGCGCGCTCGCGGCCTTGCAGGCCGTCACCGACGTGCGCGTGCTGTCCTCGCCGCAACTGATGGTGCTGGACAACGAGGCGGCGCGGCTGCAGGTCGGCGCGCTCGTGCCCTTCCTCACGTCCAGCTCGCAAAGCGTCGCGACGGCCAACGCGCCGGTCATCAACTCGGTGGACTACCGCGAGACAGGCGTCATCATGCAGGTGACGCCGCGGGTGAACAGCGGCGGGCTGGTCACGCTGGACATCTCGCAGGAGGTCAGCGACGTTGACCCCTCGCAGCAGGTGCCCGGCATCGCCTCGCCGACCTTCTCGCAGCGCACGGTCACGTCCCGGGTGGTCGTGCAGGACGGCCAGACCATCGGGCTGGCCGGGCTGATCCGGGACAACAGCACGCGCACCAACCAGGGCATCCCGTTCCTGAAGAACATCCCGCTGCTGGGGCT
>JAABUM010004595.1_pt1 | contig 15401 bp, 15 predicted proteins | sample 5559161 | NCBI WGS metagenome assembly JAABUM01 (sample SAMN10711868, study PRJNA513369) | rock metagenome | isolation source: Antarctica rocks | place: Antarctica: Victoria Land, Siegfried Peak nord
CGGCCAGACGAACGGCAGGAGAACGCTGGCGATGGCATAGGTGAAGTGACTTCGGCCAGTCCGAGCAGCGTCGTTGGCGCCGTGCGGCAGCAGGGTGGACTGCTCGTAATCGAAGGAGAACACTCGAACGGGCAGACCTCGGTAGGTCCCATCGAGGATCTGGGTGGCGAACGGCTGGACCCCGCGGTCGAAGGGTTCCCCACGGAGCTGGGCGGTCAGCTGGTAGTCGTTGCGCCGAAGGCTCCAACCCTGCTGCGCGGCGAAGGCCGTCAAGGCATCGGTTCGCCTAACCATGTTGCGCACCATGAAGACGGCTGAGCCAGCAATGACGACGCACACCAGCACGGCCAGCAGCACCTCGGGCTTCATCCCCGCATTTTCCCATGGGCGCGCGACCCGGCGCGGCGACTTGGAAAAATTCGCCGCCCGCTAGGTGCGTCCGCGGCCGGAACCCACCCGGTTGGTCGCCCACCGCACCGCCGAGCGGGGCAGCACGTGGGTGAGCCCGACAATCGCCTTGTACTGCCGTCCCGGCACGCTGACCACCTTGCCGCGTTGCAGATCGGCGAGGCATTGACCGACCACATCGTCGGCCTGCAGCCACATCCGGCTGGACGTCGACTTCATGTCGATGCCGGCGCGGGCATGGAACTCGGTACGCACAAACCCGGGGCACAGGGCCTGCACCTGCACGCCGGTGCCGCGTAGACCACCGGAGAGGCCCTCGGAAAAGGAGGTTACCCAGGCCTTGCTCGCGGAGTAGGTGGAACCGCGACCAGGAACCAGCCCGGCGACGCTCGCCACGTTGACCACGGCGCCCGAGCGTGCTGCGACCATGGCGGGCAGCGCGGCGCGGGTCAGCTGCATGACGGCGGTGACGTTGACGTCGAGCTGCGCCTGCAACTGGGCCGGCTCCATGGTCCAGAACTCCCCGGAGGTGCCGAATCCCGCGTTGTTCACCAGCATCTGCACTCCCCCGCGCACGCGCGCAGCGACCTGGGCGCGGTCGGATTCGCGCGCAAGGTCCGCGGTGACCACCTCGGCGTTGCAGCGGTGGCGTTCGTGCAGCTGCTCGGCCAGCGCCTGCAGCCGCGCGGCGTCCCTGGCTACCAGAATGAGGTCGTATCCGTCGGTGGCCAGGCGCCGGGCGAACGCTTCTCCGATACCGGACGTGGGACCTGTGATGAGCGCGGTGGGGCGAGGCATGCGGGCAAGGTTACGGGTGGCGCACCGGAGGCAGCAGCCGCATCAGCTCGGCGAAGCGGGCGAGAATCGCCGTCACCTCGTCCCAGCGTTGCGGCCCGGCGGTGATGTCCAAGGCGGCCAGGGCCCAGCTCCCCTCCGCCCACAGCACCGAGACGTCCTCACCGGTCACCTCGACCGTCAGCACGAGTCGCTGGTCGACCGCACGCCGCGCCGACTCCAGATCGTTGGTGAAGGCGTAGCGACTGCCGACCGGGCCGAGCAGATCCATCCCGGCCTCCGACGCGGCCGCACCGTCACCGTCTGTGGTCGCCGCCTCGGACCCCAGCCGCAGCTCCACGGTGGTGTCCGAGGTCGTCGGTCGGCGTAAGGCGAGCACCGTGGATACCACCGCGCCGCCCTGCTCCAGGTCGAACAGATAGAGCGTGTTGCCGTCGGGTTCTCCACTGACCAGTTCCAGGGCGGTGCCGGCGCCGCCGCGGCTGAACGGTCCGTGCCGCCACTGCCCGGTGAGCACCGGGTCGGCGACGGCGTAGCGGGCCGAGTGGCGCCCGGCCCACTCACGTCGGGCGCGGCTGCGGGCCGACCGGTGCCGCGCGTCCAGCACCAGCACGACGACGGCCGCCACCAGCACGATCACGCCGACGACGATCAACGTTGTGCTCATGCGGCCGTCACAGCAAGCACCCTAACGGGCGGCTGCCCGGCGGGCCCCCTGCATTCAGCGGGCTCAATGCAGTTCTCCGGCGCGAAAAACGACATCGAGCCCGCTGAATGTGGGGTAGGCGGGCGAGATCAGCCGACGGTCAGGGAGCCACCGTCCGGAGCGACGTCCACCGGCACTGTCTCCCCGTCGTGCACCCGGCCGGCCAGCAGCGCCTTCGCCAGCTGGTCACCGATCGCGTGCTGCACCAAGCGGCGCAGCGGCCGCGCGCCATAGACGGGGTCGAAGCCACGTTCGGCCAACCAGCTCCGGGCACCGTCGGAGACCTTCAGCGTGAGCCGCCGGGCCTCCAGCCTCTTGGCGAGCCCGTTGAGCTGGATGTCCACAATGGCCTCGAGCTGCCCCTCGGTGAGCGCGTCGAAGACCAGTACGTCGTCCAGCCGGTTGATGAACTCGGGCTTGAACGCCCGGTGCACCGCGTCCATCACCTGCTCCTTGGTGCCACCGGCTCCCAGGTTGGAGGTGAGCACCAGGATGGTGTTACGGAAGTCGACCGTGCGCCCCTGACCGTCGGTGAGCCGTCCGTCGTCCAGTACCTGCAGCAGCAGGTCGAACACATCCGGGTGCGCCTTCTCCACCTCGTCGAACAGCACCACCGTGTAGGGCCGACGGCGCACCGCCTCGGTGAGCTGACCGCCTTGGTCGTAACCGACGTAGCCGGGCGGTGCCCCGACCAGCCGCGCCACCGAGTGCTTCTCCCCGTACTCGCTCATGTCGATGCGGACCATGGCGCGCTCGTCGTCGAACAAGAACTCCGCCAAGGCTTTCGCCAGCTCGGTCTTGCCGACCCCGGTCGGACCGAGGAACAGGAAGGAGCCCGTCGGGCGGTCCGGGTCGGCCACCCCCGCCCGTGCCCGGCGCACGGCGTCGGACACCGCCGTGACGGCGGCATCCTGGCCGATCACCCGGGAGGCGAGCACTTCCTCCATCCGCAGCAGCTTGGCTGTCTCACCCTCGAGCAGCCGCCCGGCGGGTATGCCGGTCCACGCGGCAACCACGTCCGCGACGTCGTCCGCGGTGACCTGCTCCTTGACCATCACGTCCTGCAGCGACTCGGCGCTGGCCACTTCCAGTTCCTTCTCGGCGGCCGGGATCTCGCCGTACAGCAGGCGGGAGGCCGTGCCGAAGTCGCCGTCGCGCTGGGCGCGCTCCGCCTGACCACGCAGGTCGTCCAGCCGTTCCTTGAGTTCGCCGACGCGGTTGAGGCCCGACTTCTCCTGCTCCCAACGGGCGTTGAGCGCATTGAGCTGCTCGCTCAGGTCGGCCAGCTCCGAGCGCAGCCGGGCCAGCCGCTCGATGGAGGCCTCGTCGGTCTCCTTGTCCAGCGCCAGCTCCTCCATCTTCAGCCGGTCGACGGCGCGTTGCAGCTCGTCGATCTCGACCGGCCGGGAGTCGATCTCCATGCGCAGCCGCGATGCCGCCTCGTCGACGAGGTCGATCGCCTTGTCGGGCAGGAAGCGAGAGGTGATGTAGCGGTCGGACAGGGTGGCGGCGGCGACCAGCGCGCTGTCGCTGATCTGCACCTTGTGGTGCGCCTCGTAGCGGCCCTTGAGCCCCCGCAGGATGCCGACGGTGTCCGGCACGCTCGGCTCTCCGACCAATACCTGCTGGAAGCGGCGTTCCAGGGCGGCGTCCTTCTCGATGTGCTTGCGGTACTCGTCCAGGGTGGTGGCACCCACCAACCGCAGCTCACCGCGAGCGAGCATCGGCTTGATCATGTTGCCGGCGTCCATCGCCGACTCCCCGGTGGCGCCGGCACCCACGATGGTGTGCAGCTCGTCGATGAAGGTGATCACCTCGCCGGCGCTGGCCGCGATGTCGGCGAGCACCGCCTTGAGGCGCTCCTCGAACTCGCCGCGGTACTTGGCCCCCGCCACCATCGAGCCGAGGTCCAGGGCGATGACGCGCCGCCCACGCAGGCTGTCCGGCACGTCGCCGGCGATGATGCGCTGGGCCAGTCCTTCGACGATGGCGGTCTTGCCGACGCCGGGCTCGCCGATGAGCACCGGGTTGTTCTTGGTGCGCCGGCTCAGTACCTGCACCACCCGGCGGATCTCGGTGTCCCGGCCGATCACGGGGTCGAGGTCGCCCGCCCGGGCCCGGGCCGTGAGGTCGAGGCCGTACTTCTCCAGTGCCTGGTAGCTGCCCTCGGGGTCGGTACTGGTCACCTTCGCCGAACCGCGCACGGAAGCGAATGCCTCGCGCAGCGCTTGCGGTCCGGCACCGTGGCGCGCCAGCAGTTGCGCCACCTCGGAGTCGCCCTCGGCCAGCCCGACCAGCAGGTGTTCGGTGGAGACGTACTCATCGCCCATCGCCTCGGCAAGCTGTTGTGCCGCACTGAGCGCACGCACCGCAGCGCGGTCCAGCTGCGGCGCGGACACCGTCGCCCCAGCCGCCGCCGGGATGCGTTTGAGTAGCGCTTCGGTATCAGCGCGCACCGCGCCCGGGTCAGCGGCGACGGCCTGCAGCAGCGGCGCGGTGATGCCATCGCTCTGCCCGAGCAGGGCACTGAGCAGATGCGCAGGGCGCACGTCGGCGTGGCCTGCGGTGGTGGCCGACTGCACGGCGGTCGAGATCGCTTGTTGCGTCTTGGTGGTGGGCGTGAAGGAATCCACTGGTCACCTCTGGTCTGGTCGAGCGGGATGCGTCACTATCTTCAACTTCAACAAAGTTGAGTTTGTTCCGCTCAACCATAGCCGATGTTGATTCGGCTGAGCGCGCTGGCCAGCCAGCCGCCTGCAAGGTCTCGACGGTGGGATCGGCGGTATCGTGCCCGCAACCTGGCCTGACCGACAGAGGCTAGGTGTCTCGTCATTGCGCGGTGGTCTGGTAGCGCAGGAGCACGGCGGCGCCGCTCTGCTCGACCGAGAGCAGGTGCAGGTGGCCGAGCCCTGCGGGACCGCTGAATAGCCGCTGGCCGGTGCCGAGCACGGTCGGGAAGACGAGCAGGCGGTACTCGTCGACGAGCCCATGGTCCATCAGGGTATGTACGACGCTGGTGCTGCCGATGACAATGAGGTCGCGCTCGTCTCGCAGGCGTTGCACCTCGTCGGTGAGTTCACCGGCGATCACGGTTGAGTTGTCCCAGGGCGCTGACATCAGTGAGTGTGCGCGAGGCTACCCACTTCGGGGCGGTGTTCATCCTGGTCGAAAACTCATCGGAACGGCTGGGCCACAGCTCCGAGAACAGCTGCCAGGTCCCTCGCCCGGGTCCTCGACGACTCCGTCGAGGGTGGTGAACTCGATGACGATGATGCGGTTCATGGCGTTCCTTCCCTGGCCGAGTCACGCGGCCTAGGTGGTGATGCGGGCGCGGGTACATACCGGGGTTCACCGCTGGATTCATCGGCGCGGCGGATAATCTCGACCACGATGCGGCGGCGGGGCGCTGCAGCACTGACCAGGGGGCCAGCGGTGAACATCGGTATTGGCATCGACTTCGACGCGGCGACCGCGCCGTTTCGTGCGTTCGGCTGGCGCTGATCGCCGCGATGCAGCTGCTCCCGCCGAGACAGCGTGCAGTCCTGGTGCTACGCGGGGTGCTGGGCTTCAGCGCGGTCGAGGTCGCCGGCCAGCTCGACACCTCGACAGCGGCGGTCAACAGCTCGCTGCAACGGGCACGAGCCACTCTCGCCGCGGCCACGCCCCGGGAGGACCTTCTCCGTGAGCCCGGAGACCGGGTCGTCCGGGCGACGATCGAGCGCTACGTCCACGCGTTCGAGTCCGCCGACGTGGACACATTGATCACGCTGCTCACCGATGACGCCGGTGCTCGAGATGCCGCCCGTCCCGCTCTGGTACGCCGGACGTGCAGACTACGGCCGGTTTCATCGCCCGCGTTTTCGCGATGCGGGGCGGCGGCTGGCGAATGATCCCCACCTCGGCGAACGGGCAACCCGCCCTCGCCGCCTACTGCCCCGATGACACCGGCACCTTCCGCCTGCACACCTTGCAAGTCCTCACGGTCACAACCCTGGGGATCGCGCACAACGTGGTGTTCCAGGATCCGCAGGTATTCGCCGCCTTCCACCTCGCCCCCGTGCATGGACCAGACCGCACGGACGAATCATTCTGAAATGAGTTCTTAGTCCATCACGGTGGAGCACTTGGCGCACTGCCGCCAACACAGAATTGAGACGTCCCTGGTCAGCGCGACAAGTCGACGACAAATTCAACGAGTCCCGACAATCGACCACATTCGTAGAAGCCGGCTGTACCGTCCGCGCATGACGGCAGCCGCGGACAGTCGACCGTCGACGCACGCACGGTCGTGCTCGTCGAAGGCGTCAGCGACCAACTCGCTGTCCAGGCGCTCGCCGAACGCCGTGGTCGCGACCTTGCGGCAGAGGGCGTCTCGATCGTAGCCGTGGGCGGAGCCACCAACATCGGCAGCTTCCTCGCACGGTTCGGGCCGCACGGGTTGAACGTCGGCCTCGCCGGCCTCTGTGACGAGGCAGAGACCCGCTTCTTTCAGCGCGGCCTCGAGCGCGCCGGCTTCGGCGCCAACCTCACGCGCTCCGCAATTGAAACGCACCGGTTCTACGTGTGCGAAGCCGATCTCGAGGACGAGCTGATCCGCTCCCTCGGCTCAGCGGCCGTCGAACGCATCCTCGAAGCGAACGGCGATCTCGCCTCGTTCCGCACCCTCCAGCACAGCCCGCGCAGCAGGGGAGGTCCGAGCAAGCACAGCTTCGCCGTTTCATAGGGACGCGCGGCGGGCGCAAGATCCACTACGGGCCGGTGCTTGTCCACGCGCTCGACCTCGCGCGTGTTCCCTCACCGCTCGACAGCCTCCTCGCACACCTCTGAGGTGCCGTTCGTCGCTACGGCTTGCCGACCAGCCCACGCAGCACCTGGCTGGGACGTTGCTGCTCGCCCTGCTGGGACCCCAAGACCATGATGACCCCGGTCAACACGGGTATCGCCCACTGGGTGATCCGTAGTTGCTGCTGTGCGCCGGCCACCTCTGGCGGGGTGGTGTTCGAGGGAGTGGTTGCTGCCTCCGCGTGAGCCTGCCCGGCTTGGGCGACCTTGGCGCCGAGCGCGCCGCTGTAGGCGGTGACGGCCGCTGCGACAACGGTGAGTGCGGTCTTCGCCGTGGTGTTCGCTCCGGCGCCGCTCTGCGCGGCGATCCGACCCCTATTGGCTACCAGCAGACCAAGGCCGCCCACCAGGTGGACACCAACCGCGGCGGCGTTCACCGGGGCCCATCGCGCCCATCCGGCGGCGGCGACCCGAGCCCGGTCCGTCGGATCAGCCACATCGGAGGCCGCGCCGTTGAGCCCGACGGCGCCCATCAGCGAGCCCCCGAACCATGCGCTGGCTCCAAGGTCGTGCATGGCCCGCAGGACGGTGTTGCGGTCAGACATTCAGCTCTCCTCTGGTGCGTTGGTGGCGTGGCGGGGGGTTACAGCCGGACGAAGTCCTTGGGGGTCACTTGGTACTTCGCAAGCAGGTCTTCGTCCTTCTTGGTATCGATGCGCTTGGGCAGCTCCGCGTCCGCCTGTTCGACTTGGTCGTGCTGACCTCGGGAGCGGAGCACATCGAGGACCTTGTCCTTCGGAATCTTCATCGGTCGCTGCCTCCATGGCCGGCGTTGCGGGCTGAGCAGGTCCTCACTTGGGGTGGGCGAGCCGGCGATCGCGCACGAGCCACACTTGCTCGCGCTCCGACTTCGACATCCCGCCCCAAACGCCGTCGGGCTCGTGCATCTCCAGCGCATGCTGGCGGCACTGCGCCAACACCGGGCAGCTTCGGCACAGCTGCTTCGCTCGGGCCTCACGCTGGGAGCGCACTACCCGACGCTCCCCGTCGGGGTGGAAGAAGAGCCGGGAGTCCAAGCCTCGACACGCCGCCCGCAGTTGCCAGTCCCACGCGTCGGCGTTGGTTCCGGGTTTGCGAGTGTCGGCCATCTTCAGCTCCGTTGCGGGTGGTGCGCGGATGTCATGTGGCGCGCTCGACGCGCTTGAACGTTGAGTTACCTCACCGTAGGTCGGCTTCCGAACCGAGTCAAGTCTTGTTCATCCTGCCACTATGCCCACCATAGCCCCGATATTTCAGGTCACAATCGCGCCACAAGGTGCAAACACGCCTCGTATTGGTTGTCCGAGCGGCTGATCGGGTACACCCTTGGCACATGAGCCCCGGCAGCGCAGAGGCATCCAGTCGTGCCGAGGACCGCGAGTTCACCCTGGCGGTGTCGGCCGTAGCCGCCCGCATCGGGGTTGCGCCTGCCACCCTGCGCACCTGGGACCGTCGCTACGGCCTCGGACCCGCGGCGCATGCCATGGGCAGGCACCGTCGCTACGACCCGCACGACGTGGCGCGGTTGACGCTGATGAAGCGAGCACTCCTGCGCGGTGCATCACCGGCGGAGGCCGCCGAGTACGCCATGGGCGCCGACGCCGGTGCCCTCAGCGAGCTGGCCGCGGAGCAGGATCCGGAGCCGGTCTCGGCGCGCCCGCGTGGCTCCAGTCCACTCGAGTTCGGCGCAGCGATGCCGCTGCCACCCGACGCCGGCGCACCGGCCGGCCAGTTGGCTGCGGCGGCGCTGGCGCTGGATGTCGCAGCAGTGCAAGGACAACTGCGCGGAAGCATCGCCGACTGCGGCGTCATCCGAACCTGGGATGCCGTCATCCGACCGGTCCTAGGTGCCCTGGGCGAGGGCTGGGCGGGTACCGGCGCCGGAATTGAAGTGGAGCACGTGCTCACCGAATGCATCACCGCGGTCATGGCGCACGCGATGGTGGAGACACCTACGGATGCCTCGGGAGCGCCGGTCCTGCTGGCCTGCATGCCCGGTGAGCACCATAGTCTGCCGCTGCGCGCGCTGGGAGCGGCCCTTGCCGAGCAGGCGGTGTCGGTGATCATGCTCGGCGGTGATACTCCCGTCCCGGCGCTGGTGGCAGCGGTCCAGGCGCGGGAACCCGCGGCGGTGTTCCTATGGGCCCACATGGATCGCAGCGCAAATCCACACCTGATCGATCGGCTGCCGGCGAGTCGCTACCTTCTCGGCGGGCCGGCATGGGACCCAACAGCGATGGTCGCCGATATCCGCTTGGCTCATGATCTCGCGGCCGCCCGGGACGCACTGCTCCCGTCCCGCATGTGACATCGACTCCGCTGAGACGCACCTCACGTCCAACCGTTACGGTTGTGCCGATGACGCTGTGCGACACGTGCGTCGGTCCTCTCGAAGGGAGTTCACGACATGGCACTGATGTCGCCGGTCGACTCGATGTTCTTGCTGCTGGAAAGCCGCGAACACCCCATGCACGTCGGCGGCCTCGGCTTGTTCGTTCCGCCCAAAGGCGACAATGGCCAACTGGCCAGGTCGATGTATGAGGACCTGGTCGGCGTCGAGCGGATCCGGCCGCTGTTCCGCCGCAAGCCCCAACAGCTGCTCTCCAGCTTCGCCTCCGTCAGCTGGGCGCAGGACAAAGACGTCGACCTGGAGTACCACGTGCGGTTCGCGGCGCTGCCACGGCCGGGGCGGGTGCGTGAGCTGCTGGAACTGACCTCGCGGATGCACGGCACCCTGCTGGACCGGCACCGCCCGCTATGGGAAGCGACCGTGATCGAAGGGCTCGCCGACGGGCGGGTAGCGGTGTACCTCAAGAACCATCACGCGCTGGTGGACGGGGTGTCCGCGACCCGCATCATGTACCGGGCCCTGCCGAAGCAGGCGAACGGAGAATTCGTCGCACCGTGGGCCCAGCTGCCCAGCCCGACCTCGCGGGCCTCGTCCAACGGCGGATTCAGTCCACGCGGCCTGCTCGGTGCGACGGCCCGCACCGTGCGCGATGTCGCCGGCATTGCGCCCGCGACCCTGAGCAGTGCGTACCAGGCGTTCAACGACGAAGCGGCTGCCCTGCCGTTCCAGGCACCCAAGACCATGTTCAACGTGCCGATCACCGGCGCGCGTCGATTCGCGGCGCAATCGTGGCCGCTGGACCGGCTACGCGACGTCAGCAGGTCGGCCGGTGTCACGGTCAACGACACCGTGCTCGCCATGTCTGCCGGAGCGCTGCGCCGCTACCTGCTGGAGCAGGACGCACTGCCGGACCAGCCACTGATCGCGATGGTCCCGGTCTCCTTGCGGTCGTCGGACGACTCGTCGCACAGCGAGGGCAACGCCGTCGGGGCGGTGCTGTGCAACCTTGGCACCGAGCTGTCCGATCCGGCTGCGCGGCTGCTCCGGATCCACAACTCGATGCGGCATTCGAAAAGCGTGCTGTCGGGGCTTAGTCCACTGCAGATTATGGCCGTGAGCGTGCTCAACGTCGCCGGCATCGCGCTGGGCCCGCTGCCCGGCGTGGACCGGCTGACAGGACCGCCGTTCAACATCGTGATCTCCAATGTTCCGGGCGCCACGGAGCCGCGGTACTGGAACGGCGCGCGGATGGAGAACTTCTTCCCGGCGTCGATCCCGGTGGACGGGCAAGCGCTGAACATCACGGTGGCGAGCTACGCGGGGACGATGCAGTTCGGCCTCGTCGGCTGCCGTCGGAGCGTGCCGAGCCTGCAGCGGATGTTGGTGCACCTCGAGGCATCCCTCGCCGAGTTGGAGGAATCGACCGCCTAGCGACGGCGCTGGACCTTTCAGCGGCCTTTCAACAACCTTTCAACGGCCTTTCAGCGACCCTTCGGTCGCCACACCACCAGGGCGGTGTCCCTGCGCACCGGCACCAGGTCGCGGCGGTAGCTCGCGTGCACGCCGGCCGCGGCCTGCTCGGCCATGGTCTGCGCGCGACGCAACTGCTCGGTCAGCTCGATCACCTTGTCCTGCAACGCGGATGCCTGCTCGGTCAGCTCGATGATCCGCTTGATCCCCGCGAGGTTCACCCCTTCGTCCTGCGACAACCGCTGCACCTCACGCAGCAGCGCCACGTCCCGCGGCGAGTACCGGCGACCGCCACCAGCACTGCGATGCGGGGTGACCAGCCCGAGCCGGTCGTAGGTGCGCAGGGTCTGCGCGTGCATGCCGGCCAATTCGGCCGCCACGCTGATCACGAACACCCGCGCATCCGGGTCCATCGGAGGGGTGGAGCCCATCCCGGAACCCGGCATGTTCATCACCGGTCGGCCCCGGTCGCACCCGCCCAGCGAGCCCGGGGGTGGAACCCTCCGGCGCGCTCGGCCTCCGCATAGGCATGCAGTGCCTCCTGAGCGGCCTCGTCCAGTGTCTTCGGCACCGCCACCTCCACGGTCACCAGCAAGTCGCCGGTAGCACCGTTGCGCCTGCTCACCCCGCGCCCACGTACCCGCAGCGTCCGACCGTCCGCCGTCCCCGGCGGTACCTTCACCCCGACACGTCCGTCCAGGGTGGGCACCGAAAGCGTGGTTCCCAGCGCCAACTCGCTGAAGCTCACCGGGACCGTCAGAGTCAGGTTGTCGCCGTCGCGCCGGAAGACCGGATGTGGGTTGACGTGCACGGTGACGAAGAGGTCACCCGATGGCGCTCCCCGCAGGCCGGCCTCGCCCTGTCCCGCAAGCCGGATGCGTTGGCCGTCGTCCACCCCGGGCGGCACCCGCACGGTAATGGTCCGGGTGCGGGTCGTCGCGCCGGTACCGCGACAGTCCGGGCACGGGTCGTCCACCAGCGAGCCCGTTCCGCGGCACTCCCGGCACGGCTCGCTGAACCCGAAGGCGCCCTGGTTGCGCGACACCACTCCGGCACCACCACAGACCGGACAGGTACGGGGGTGAGTGCCGGGCTTGGCGCCGCTGCCGTGGCAGGTGGTGCACGGCGCGGGGCTGGTCAACCGCAGCGGCACCACTGCACCCTTGGTTGCTTCGGCGAAGTCGAGCCGAACCTCGGTCTCTACGTCGCTGCCGCGCTGCGGACGGCTGGTTCCGGGGCTACCACCGCGGCCGAACAGGCCACCGAAGATGTCCCCGAAGCCTCCGGCGCCGGTCTGGAACCCCCCACCGGCTGCGCTTCCGAAGAGATCGCCGAGGTCGAAGTCCTGGGCGCCACCACGACCGGCGAAACCCCGCCCGCCGCCGGCGGCAAACAAGCTGCGCGCCTCGTCGTACTCCTTGCGCTTGGCCGGATCGGAGAGCACACCGTGCGCCTCGGACACCGACTTGAACCGCGCCTCCGCATTGCTGTCACCGGGGTTGGCATCCGGATGCAGCTCCCGGGCGAGCTTTCGGTAGGCCTTCTTGATCTCCTCGGTACTGGCGTCGGAGGAGACGCCCAGCTCGGCATAGAAGTCTTTGTCCATCCAGTCCCGCGCAGTCACTGGGCGCCTCCTCCTTTCACTGTGTTGGTGTGTGCGACTGTGCCGCTTCGGCTTGGTCAGTCTCCGACACGGGTTCACCGGCCGCGTCGGACGCCGGGGCGGTCGACGCCTCGACGGGCGTCTCCGCCACCGGGCTGACGGGTGCCTCCGACACCGCAACCATCGCGGGCCGCAGGATCCGGTCGCCGAAGCGGTATCCCTGGCGCATCACCATGCTCAGCACCGGCTCACCGCCCGCGCCCTCGTGCGAGACCGCCTCGTGCAAGGCGGGCTCGAAGGCGTCACCCTCGGCGCCGAAGGACGTCAGCCCCTGCGCGGTGAGCACCTCCGTCAGCTTGTCGGCCACCGCCTTGAGCGGACCTTCGAGGTCGCCGTGACTACGGGCTCGATCGAGGTCGTCGAGCACTCCGAGCAGCGCCGCGACCACCGACGACTTGGCCCCGTCGATGACCGCCTGCCGGTCGCGATCCACCCGACGCCGGTAGTTGGCGTACTCGGCGGAGAGCCGCTGCAGGTCGGCGGTGCGTTCCAGCAGCTCCGCCTGCAGCGGGTCCGGCTCCTGGACCGCCGCCTCGCCGAGTCCGGCTTCCTCTCCCGCGGTGGGTTCGGCGTCGTGGAAGCCGAGCACCTGGTCGTCCGCGGTTTCCGCAGCCGCGGAGTCCGGCTCCGCCGGAGCCGGAGTCCGCACCTGGCCGGTCTGCGGGTCGATTCGCCGCTTGTCGGTGAACCGCACCGGCTCCTCGCGTGGTTCCTCTTGCCGGGGCGTCACTTGGCGCCGCCCTCCTTCGTGGACGGCTCGTCGACCACCTCGGCGTCGACCACGTCGTCGGCACCCTGGTCGCCGCCGGGAGCCTGGCCGTCGCCTGCCGCGGCGTCGGCCGTTGCGGAGGCGTAGATGGCCTCACCGAGTGCCTGCGACTCGGTGCCCAGCTTCTCCACGGCCGACTTGATGGCTGCGGTGTCGTTGCCCTTCAGCGCCTCGTTGGCCTCCGCGATGGCCGCCTCGACCTTGCTCTTGACCTCCGCGGGGACCTTCTCCTCGTTGTCCTTGACGAACTTCTCCGTCTGGTACACCAGCGACTCGGCCTGGTTGCGGACGTCGGCCTCCTCGCGGCGGCGCTTGTCCTCGTCGGCGTGCGCCTCGGCGTCCTTCATCATCCGGTCGATCTCGTCCTTGTCCAGGGCGGATCCACCGGTGATGACCATGGACTGCTCCTTGCCGGTGCCCAGGTCCTTGGCACCGACGTGCACGATGCCGTTGGCGTCGATGTCGAAGGTCACCTCGATCTGCGGCACCCCGCGCGGCGCCGGCGGCAAACCGGTCAACTCGAACATGCCGAGCTTCTTGTTGTAGGCCGCGATCTCCCGCTCACCCTGGAACACCTGGATCTGCACGCTCGGCTGGTTGTCGTCTGCCGTCGTGAAGGTCTCGGAGCGCTTGGTGGGGATGGTGGTGTTGCGCTCGATGAGCTTGGTCATCACGCCACCCTTGGTCTCGATACCCAGGGACAGCGGGGTGACGTCGAGGAGCAGGACGTCCTTCACCTCGCCGCGCAGCACACCGGCCTGCAGGGCGGCACCGACGGCGACGACCTCGTCCGGGTTCACGCCCTTGTTGGGCTCGCGGCCGCCGGTCAGCTCCTTCACCAGCTCGGTAACGGCCGGCATCCGGGTGGAGCCACCCACCATGACGACGTGGTCGATGGAGCCGACGGAGATGCCACCGTCCTTCACCACGGCCTGGAAGGGTGCCCGGCACCGCTCGAGCAGGTCGTTGGTGATGCGCTGGAACTCCGAGCGGGACAGCTGCTCGTCCAGGAACAGCGGGTTCTTCTCCGCGTCCACGGTGATGTAGGGCAGGTTGATGGACGTGCTCTGCCCGGAGGACAGCTCGATCTTGGCCTTCTCCGCTGCCTCGCGCAGACGCTGCATGGCCATCTTGTCCTTGGTCAGGTCGATGCCGTTCTGCGCCTTGAACTTCTCCACCAGCCAGTCGACGATGCGCTGGTCCCAGTCGTCACCGCCGAGGTGGTTGTCACCGGAGGTGGCACGCACCTCCACGACGCCGTCGCCGATCTCCAGCAGGGAGACGTCGAAGGTGCCGCCACCGAGGTCGAAGACCAGGATGGTCTGCTCTTTCTCACCCTTGTCCAGGCCGTAGGCGAGCGCCGCCGCGGTGGGCTCGTTGACGATGCGCAACACGTTGAGGCCCGCGATCTGGCCGGCCTCCTTGGTGGCCTGGCGCTGCGCGTCCTCGAAGTACGCGGGCACGGTGATCACGGCGTCGGCGATGTCCTCGCCGAGGTAGGACTCCGCATCGCGCTTCAGCTTCATCAGGATGCGGGCGCTGATTTCCTGCGAGGTGTAGTCCTTGCCGTCGATACCCACCTTCCAGTCGGTGCCGATGTGGCGCTTCACCGAGCGGATGGTGCGGTCGACGTTGGTGACAGCCTGGTTCTTCGCCGGCTGCCCGACGAGAACCTCGCCGTTGCGGGCGAAGGCGACGACCGAAGGCGTGGTGCGCGAGCCCTCCGAGTTGGCGATGACGGTGGCCTCGCCACCCTCCAGGACTGAGACGACCGAGTTGGTGGTCCCGAGGTCGATACCGACCGCACGAGCCATGGTGGTTCCTCCTACTAGTTTCGTTCCGGGTTGAGCATGAACTCGCCAACCTTCAGCGTGCTTGGCTCAAGTCTGCCGGAGCTGCCCGACATGCGTCAAGTCAGAGCTGAGTCTGTCGCGCTCAAGTGAGCGTCACTGTGGCCAACGCCGCATCCGGCCCGGGTGTTCCCGCTCGCCTGCAGGCATGTCGGAGGCGCAAAGTACTGTCAGCGCTGCAGTTGTCGCGCGGGAAGGTTCCCCGAGGGAAGGTCATCACCCGATGAACACGTTGACGATCACGCTCGGCACGATCGGCGCCCTGATCAGTTTGGTGTGCTGGTACGTCTTCGTGGGCGGCGTGCTCAAGATGGTGAAAATCATCCGCCTCGGCCAGCCGGACGCGACCCGAAACGGGCCCATGGTGGCCCGCTTGCGTCAGTTGTTCGTCGAGTTCGCCGCGCACACCAAGATGAACAAGAAGCGCAGCGTGGGTCCCGCGCACTGGTTCGTCATGTGGGGCTTCATCATCGGCAGCGCCGCCTGGTTCGAAGCCTACGGCGAGACCTTCGACCCGCACTTCCACTGGCCGCTGTTCGGGGCGTGGGCGCCGTGGTTGCTGCTCACCG
>JAABUM010004596.1_pt1 | contig 15400 bp, 15 predicted proteins | sample 5559161 | NCBI WGS metagenome assembly JAABUM01 (sample SAMN10711868, study PRJNA513369) | rock metagenome | isolation source: Antarctica rocks | place: Antarctica: Victoria Land, Siegfried Peak nord
CTTGACGGTCCTATATGGAGTTCGGTATACCCGACTCCTCTCGTTCCTGCAACTAGAGGCTTTGACGCTGACGTGTACGCTCTCACCCCGTACATCTCGTCGGTCTGAGGCAGAGCCTCGCTAGTATGGCGGGTATCATTTCCTTCATTCCAGATCAACCCCCATCCTGCGCAATGCCAGCAGATAACCCTGAATGGTCCTCTCTTGCTCTGCCCGCTCTATATTCGTCATTCCCAGTTCGTCGGCGTGGGCGAGCACTTGCCGTCCAACCCGCACCGCTTCCATCACTGAGTCTGGAAAGCCGATGTTGGTCCAGCCGCGTTCTTGCCCTGTCAGTATATGCACATGCTCTTCGTCCACGACGGCGCCGTTAGCGTCGTTGCGTAGCACAACCTCGGGAGGGCCAAACCGGGTGATGCCCCAGGGACCGGACGAGGATCTGACCCGCTTGTGGCCCCGCGACGCACGCGCCGCGACAGAACCCCAGGAGTCTGGCGTGGACGACCGTGGCGCACGCCTCTTCGAGCATCTCCCGTCGCAGGGTCTCCTCCCACGTCTCATCCCCTTCCGGCTGGCCGCCGGGCACGTCCCAGCGCTCGCCGTCCTGGCTAATCAAGACGATCCCGCCGTCGCCGGTTACACATAGGCCAGCGGCCCCGTGTCGTGTGCCATCTGGGAGTGTAAGGGGTGGGCGCCACGAGACGATCCAGTCCCCATCATTCGCCCGCAACGCGATCTCCTCACCGTCGCTGGCGGCAATCTCTCGTCCTGTCCGATCAATCTTTCTGTCGGCTTGCCCTGTCATCATGTTACTCCCGCCGTGTTGCCCCAAAGACTTTTAGTGTAACGGGAAGAGTCGCTCGTTAATCAGTCGAGCCCCGGCTCGATGGCATAGCGGCCTGTAAAGGGTATGGCTGCTGTGGTATACTAAAGTCCGAGTGATCTAGTCGGAGTTACGGTTATGAAGTTTTCGCAGAAGAGCGAGTATGGCGTGCGCCTCCTGGTGGAGTTGGGGCGTCATTTTGGTCAGGGTCCGCTCTCGCTCGGCGAGATCGCGCGCAGCGAGGACCTCAGCCAAACGTTCCTTGAGCAGGTCATCATGCCTCTGCGCAAGGCCGGCTTCGTGCAGAGCTACCAGGGGGTACGCGGCGGCTACGAACTAACTTGCCCCCCCGGCGAGGTCGGTATGGGCGCGGTGATGCGCGTGCTGGAGACCTCGCTCGCGCCGATGTTCTGCGTAACCGATACGCCCGACCGCGATGTCTGCGCCTTCGAGGACTCCTGCGGCACACGGGTCCTATGGGCGCGGGTACGCGACGGCATCAACGCCGCGCTCGACGCGACCACGCTGGCCGATTTGCTCATTGACGAGCCGGCTGATAGTGGTCAGCGGCCAGCTTTGTCTCTGGCGGCAGCCCCTAATTGCGGCGATTACCAACAGGCGGCAATACAATCAATACAATAATGGTCAGCTATCAGCTACTGACGGCGACGTGGGTATCACCACATGACCGTGATAGTCATTAACGAGTAAACAGCTGATCGCTGACGGCTAACAGCTACAAAAGGAGAAATGATGGGGCGGACACTAGAGATCAAAGACCTTCACGCGGCGATTGAGGGGAGCGAGATCCTCAAGGGCGTCAACCTGACGATCCGCCAGGGGGAAACGCACGCTTTGATGGGCCCGAACGGCTCGGGCAAGAGCACGCTGGCCAGCGTGTTGATGGGCCACCCCAACTACGAAGTGACCGGCGGCGCCGTGCTGCTCGACGGCGAGAACATCCTGGAGATGAGTCCCGACGAGCGCGCGCGCAAGGGCCTGTTCCTGGCCTTCCAGTACCCCATGTCGATCCCCGGTGTCAGCGTGGCCAACTTCCTGCGCCTCTCCTATGGCGCGGTGAGCAAGCCCGAGGAGGGTGACCCTGAGCCGTATCGCCGTAAGATGACGGCGCGCGAGTTCCGCGCTCTACTCAACGAGAAGCTGGCCGTCCTGAAGATGGACACCACGATGCTTACGCGCTACCTCAACGAGGGCTTCTCCGGCGGTGAGAAGAAACGCGCCGAGATCCTGCAAATGGCGGTGCTGCAGCCGCGCTTCGCCGTGCTCGATGAGACCGACTCGGGCCTCGACATCGACGCCCTGCGCATCGTTTCCGACGGTGTCAACGCGCAGCGCGACGGCGAGCTCGGCACGCTGGTTATCACGCACTACCAGCGCCTGCTCGACTATATCAAGCCCGAGTTCGTGCATGTGCTGGTCCACGGTCGCATCGTCAAAGAGGGCGGCCCCGAGTTAGCCCTGGAACTCGAGCAGAAGGGCTACGAGCAGATCATCAAAGAGTATGGCGATAGTGAGTTGTTAGTAACTAGTAGTTAGTAGCCAGCTACTAACTACTAGTTACTATCTACTAGCAAAGGATTGACACCAATGGTTGCAAACCCGCTTGAGTCCACGGAGTACCAGTACGGTTTCCACGACGAGAACGTGCCCGTCTTCAAGTCGAAGCGCGGCCTCGACCGCGAGGTCGTGGAAAACATCTCGTACATGAAGAACGAGCCCGACTGGATGCGCAAGTTCCGCCTGCGCTCACTCGACGCCTACGAGCGCCGGCCCATGCCCAACTGGGGCGGCGCCGCGCTGCACGACATCGACTTCGACAATATTTTCTACTACCTCAAGCCTAGCGAGGGGCAGAGCAAGAACTGGGCGGACGTGCCGAGCGAGATCAAGAATACCTTCGATCGCCTGGGCATCCCTGAGGCCGAAAAGAAGTTCCTGGCTGGCGTCGGCGCGCAGTACGAGTCTGAGGTCGTCTACCACAATATCCGCGAGGACCTGGAGAAGCAGGGCGTCATCTTCTGCGACACCGACTCGGCCGTCAACAAATACCCCGAATTGATGAAAAAGTACTTCGGCAAGACGATCCCGTTCAACGACAACAAGTTCGCCTCGCTCAACAGCGCGGTGTGGAGCGGCGGTTCGTTCATCTATGTGCCCGAGAACGTGCACGTCGAGTTGCCGCTACAGGCCTACTTCCGCATCAACGCCGAGAACATGGGCCAGTTCGAGCGCACGCTGATCATCTGCGCGCCGGGCTCGTACGTGCACTACGTAGAAGGCTGCACCGCCCCGACCTGGTCGACCGACTCGCTGCACAGCGCCGTCGTCGAGATCGTGGTTGAGGAGGGCGCGCGCTGCCGCTACACCACGATCCAGAACTGGAGCAAGAACGTCTACAACCTGGTGACCAAGCGCGCCGCGGCCTACAAGGACGCCACGATGGAGTGGGTCGACGGCAACCTGGGCTCTAAGCTGACCATGAAGTACCCCGCCGTCTACATGATGGAGCCGGGGGCCAAGGGCGAGATCTTGTCCATCGCCTTCGCTGGCGACGGTCAGCACCAGGACGCTGGCGGCAAGGTCGTGCACGCGGCGCCGTGGACCTCCAGTTCGATCGTCTCCAAGTCGATTAGCAAGGGCTCGGGCCGCTCCAGCTACCGCGGCCTCCTGAAGATCAACAAGGGCGCCATCGGCTCGAAGAGCTCGGTGCGCTGCGACGCGCTGCTGCTCGACGAGAACAGCCGCACCGACACCTACCCCTACATCGAGGTCGAGGAGGATCGCAAGATCGCCACGGCGCACGAGGCGTCGGTGAGCAAGGTGGGCGAGGACCAGTTGTTCTACCTGATGAGCCGCGGCCTGGACGAGGTGGAAGCCACGTCGATGATCGTACGCGGCTTTATCGAGCCCATCGCCAAGGAGTTGCCGCTCGAGTACGCGCTCGAGCTCAACCGCCTGATCCAGCTTGAGATGGAAGGGTCAGTCGGGTAGACGCTACCTTATTGGTACACGGATTTGTTTAGAGGGCGGGGCCGGGCGTCACGACGCCCAGCCCCGCCCTACTGCTGTTAAACAAGCCTGCGACTGACGTCGCATGGCAGCAGATGGGCGCTGCGGCGTCGCAACGTGGGTGTAGGGGCCTATCGCATACGTCCTGGTCGCCAACAAGGGCGTATGCAATACGCCCCTACACCCACATGGGTTGGGCTGCCAACTCCGCGGAACTGCGGCCCAACCGACTGCGGTCAGCGTTGGTCTGCCATTGGGGTCCCTACACGGTGGGGAGTCAATCACAGGCATCAAGAGCAAGAGGAGGATACATGACCGATACCGCGATCCGTACGGGATTCACGCGCGCGGCCGTCGAGGAGCTGTCAGGCCGCAAGGGCGAACCCGACTGGATGCGCCAGCGCCGCCTCGAGGCATTCGACACGTACGAGCGCATGCCGCTGCCCGCGCGCACCGAGGAGGAGTGGCGGCGCACCGATGTCTCGAAGCTGTCGCTGGACGGCTACGCGCCCTACGCCGCCAATGGCAACGGGCTGAACGCGCTGCCGGGGAGCTTGCGTCCGAGCGCCGACGCCAGCGCGCGCGCCGGGCTGCTGGTGCAGCACAACTCGGAGGGCGCGGTCGACGAACTGTGCGATGAGTTGCGCGCCAAGGGCGTGGTCGTGTGCTCGCTCGACCAGGCCGTGCGCGACCACCCCGAACTGGTACAGCGCTACTTCATGACCGAGGCCATCCCCGTCGCCTACAACAAGTTCACAGCCCTGCACGCGGCCTTCTGGAGCGGCGGCACGTTTATCTACGTGCCCAAAAACGTCGAGGTCGAACTGCCGGTGCAGGGTGTGCTCTATGCCGACGCGCCGGGCCTGGGCGTCTTCGGGCACACGTTAATCGTGGCCGATGACAACGCGCATGTGACCTACGTCGAGGAGTATTCGTCGGCCGACGCCACGGAGACGACCTTCTCGTCGGGCGTGAGCGAGGTCTTCCTGGCGCGCGGCGCGCAGGTGCGCTACGTGTCGATGCAGGAGTTCGCGGCGAACGCCACCACATTCTCGGCGCAGCGCGCCATTGTGGGCGCGGACGCCAACATCAACTGGCTGTCCGTGTCGGTGGGCGGCCGCTTCGCCAAGAACAACGTCGAGGCGTTCCTGACCGCGGCGGGGGCCTCGGCCGAGATGCTGGGCCTGTTTTTTGGCAACGAGGACCAGTTCATCGACTACCATACGTCCCAGGAGCACATGGCGCCCAATACGACGAGCGATTTGCTCTACAAGGGCGTGCTGTCCGACCGTGCGCGCTCGGTCTTCTCAGGCATGATCCGCGTGCACGAAGGGGCGCAGAAGACCGACGCCTACCAGACCAACCGCAATCTGCTGCTCTCCGACGACGCGCGCGCCGACTCGATCCCCAACCTGGAGATCGGGGCCAACGACGTACGCTGTTCGCACGGCGCCACGGTAGCGCCGCTGGACGAGGACGAGATCTTCTACCTACAGAGCCGTGGCATCGACCGCGACGAGGCCACCAAGATCATCGTCGACGGCTTCTTCGAGCCGATCCTGATCCGCATCCCGCTAGAGTCGATCCAGGAGCGCCTGCGCGACTTCATCGACCACAAGACGGGGCGCGAGCGGTTCAAGGGCGATTTGCACGAGTAGGGTCCTCACCCCATGATGCGTGGGCCTGCGACTGAAGTCCCATGGCAAACGACGGCGACTGAAGTCGCTCGGTGGATAAAAGCTCCTGTAGTTGTCTAAGAGCAGGAGACAGGCATGAGAGACACTTCAGTGTCCGTGGTCTGCCATGCGACTTCAGTCGCAGGTTGGTTCGAGGAGGGTAATTAAGTAGATGGCAGAGTTCCAGAAGGTCGCGAGTGCGAGCGAGATCGCGCCGGGCGAGACCAAGGCGATCGAGGTTGGAGGCGCGTCGGTGGCGTTGTACAACGTGGACGGCGCGTTCTTCGCCACCAACAACGTGTGCAGCCACGACGAGGCGTACCTCGCTGAGGGCTGGCTTGAGGATGACGTGATCATTTGCCCAGCGCACGGCGCGGAGTTCTGCGTGCGCGACGGCCAGGCGCTCTCGCTGCCGGCCACCGAGCCCGTCGCGACCTACCCTGTGCGCGTCGAGGGCGATGACATCTACGTGGCGGTGGGGGAGTAGCCCTGACTTCATAGGCGTGGGGCCTGCGCTTAAAAGCGCATGGCAGGGGACGGACCTTAAAAGGTCTTCGTGGGCTCTAACGGGGTGTGTCGCGATTTTTTGTCGTGGCGCCGAGCGCCGGAGCGAGAAGCAATACTGGTTGCGCGTATGCCGGCGGCTCGAGGCAGTTTAGCTTTGATGAGCACTACATAAAGCGATCAATCGGGTAATTGGCGGCGGAGACTTTTTAAGGTCCGTCCCCTGCCATGGTCTTTTAAGGCCAGGCTCTATTGGCGCCATATACTGTAGGGGCAAGGAGAAAAGAATATGGTAACCGAAGAGACGGTCATGGACGCGCTCAAGACGGTCGATGACCCGGAGTTGATGCTGCCGCTGGTCGAGCTAGGCTTGATTTATGGCGTGGACATCCAGGGCAACGACGTGGCGGTGACGATGACGCTCACCACGCCGGCCTGCCCCATGAACCAGTACATCGGCGCGCAGGTCGAGGAGGCGCTGCGCGAGCAGGTGCCGGACATCCAGAATATCGGCGTCAACATCGTGTGGAGCCCACCGTGGAACCCCAACATGATGAGCGAAGACGCCAAGATGGAACTCGGGTTCTTTTAGCATATGAAACGACCACGCGTGCGCATCGCGCCCAGTCCGACCGGCGACCCGCACGTCGGCACGGCCTATATGTCCCTGTTCGACTACGCCTACGCGCGCCGCAATGGGGGCACGTTCGTGCTGCGCATCGAGGACACCGACCAGACGCGCTACTCGCACGAGTCCGAGCAACGCATCATCGCCGCGCTGCGCTGGCTGGGGATCGAGCCCGACGAGGGACCGGACATCGGGGGTGACTACGGTCCGTACCGCCAGTCGGAGCGCCTGCCCATCTACCGCGGCTACGCCGACGAATTGGTCGCGCGCGGACACGCCTACCCGTGCTTCTGCACCAAAGAGCGTCTGGAGGCGCTGCGCGAGTCCCAGCGCGCCGCCCACCAGCTGGAGGGCTACGACCGTCACTGCCGAAGTATCGCGCCATCCGAGGCGCGCCGCCGCGTCGACGCGGGCGAGAGTCACGTCATCCGCCTGGCGCTGCCGCTGGAGGGGACCACGACCGTGGACGACCTGATCCGCGGCGCGGTAACATTCGAGAACGCCAAGCTCTCGCCCGATCCGGTGCTGATGAAGTCGGACGGCTTCCCGACCTACCACCTGGCGCACATGGTCGACGACCACCTGATGGAGATCACGACGGTGGTGCGCGGCGAGGAGTGGCTGCCCAGCGCGCCGCTGCACGTCATCCTCTATGACGATTTTGGCTGGCCGCAGCCGGAGCGCGCGCACATGCCGCTGCTGCGCAACGCCGACAAGAGCAAGGTCAGTAAGCGCAAGAACAACACGTCGCTGGAGTGGTACCGCGACAATGGCTACCTGCCCGAAGCCATGCTCAACTTCCTGGCCTCGAACGGCTGGTCGATGCCCGACGGGCGCGAGCAATTCTCGCTGGCCGACATGATCGCCTACTTCTCGTGGGATCGCCTCGTGACCACGGGACCCGTCTTCGACCTGACGCGCCTGACCTCGCTGAACAGCTACTACCTGCAGCGCAAGCCACTGCACGAGGCGCGCGCGTTGTTCCTGCCGCTGACGCCGCCCGGTACCGACCGTCGCTACCTCGACGCCATCATCCCCCTGATCCACGAGCGCATCCAGCGCGTCGAGGGCCGGGCCCTCGCGCCCAACGACATCGTGACAATGGGGCCGGCGGGCCGGGGTACGGTCAAAGGGGGTGAGCCGATGCACGAGGCAGGCACGTCGTTCCCCGACTACACGACATTTTTCTTCGCCGGGGACGGCCTGAACTACGAAACGACGCGCCTCGTGCCCAAAAAGGGCACGCCCGCGACGGCGCTGGCGCTGCTCGAAGCCGCCCGTGACGTCCTTGGCGCCCTGGAGGTGTGGGAGACGCGCATGATCGAGCCGGCGTTGCGCGGGTTGGCCGCCGCGCGCGAGGTCAAGGTGGGTGACCTACTGACCTCGATCCGCGTCGCCGTCACCGGCAGCGCCGCCTCGCCGCCGCTGTTCGAGACCGTCGCCGTGCTTGGCCCCGAGCGCACACTGACGCGCCTCGATCACGCGATCGCGCGCCTACACGCGGCGGTGTAGGGAAGATCTGGCGGGTCGATGATGCGCGCCATACGCGCGGCGACGGGCGCCGCCGACAGGGACGCGATCGCCGCGCTCATCAATGCGGTCGAGCTGGAGCCGATCACGGCGGGCATGCTCCACGACCGCGACCAACGGACGCCGGGGAGCGAACGCTGGCGTGTCGCGGAGGATGAGACCGCGCGTCGTCGGGATCAGCGAGTCGGCGCGTGAGCCATGGATGACCGCGAACGAGGCGTGGCTGTGGGTCGCCGTCGACCCATCCGCACAGGGGCAAGGCGCCGGCGTGGCCCTCTTCAACGACGCCCTTGCGCGAGTTCGTGCGTGGGGGGCGACGACGCTGCGCAGTCGGGTGCGGGATGATCGGCCCGACGCCCTCGCCATCGCCGAGCGGCGCGGCTTCCGCATCGACCGCCATGTCCGCGACGCCACACTCGATCTCGCCGCGTTCGATGAGCGCCCGTTCGCGGACGCCATCGATGCGGCGCGGGCCGCCGGCTTCCGCTTCCTGACTATGGCCGAAGCGGGCGCCAGCCCGGAGATGCAGCGGCAGGTCTACGACCTCAATCGCCGCGTGAGCGGGGGCATCCCCGGCGCGGGGGCTGCGTTCGCCCCGTTCGAGGACTTCAAGGGGTACGTCTTGGGGGCGCGGTGGTACCGGCCGGAGGGACAAATCTTGGCCTTCCATGGCGCTCGCTTGATTGGGTTCACGGACGTAGGGTACTTCACGCACACGAACAGCGCCTACAACATGATGACCGGCGTGGATCGGGCCTATCGCGGGCGCGGAATCGCCCTGGCCCTCAAGCTGTTGGCGATCCGGTATGCGCGCACAACTGGCGCGGCGCTCATCCGCACGAACAACGATTCAGAGAATGCGCCGGTGCTGACGCTCAATCGGAAGCTCGGCTACCAGCCGGAACCGGGGCATTATCACCTCGTTCGGATTAGCGAGTGATGCGAGTTGCCCTCATCGCGCTGCCAGGGCAGCGTACCGGGGCGTCCAGCGTCGAGGGCGTCAAGTTCCTCCTGGCTCATCTCGTTATCCCCGCCTAAATCGGCGCTCTCGGCGTGCAGCTTCTCGGCCAGGCGTATGCCTCGTACGCGGTCGCTATTCTGGATACGCTCTATATCGGACATTGGTATCAGGGTGCGGCTACCGTGGGTGACACCTTTGATGTAACCCGTACGGCGCCAAGACTTGATCGTATTAATGGAGCGTACCCCGAGTAGTTGCGCGGCCTCCGTCGTCGTCAAAAGGCGTTCACTGTCTACGTCTTGCAGCGCGGCCTTGAGGGCTCGCACCGTTTCCGACACATTACCCTCTTCCGCTGACGTTAGCGCCTGGGTCAGCGTCTGTCGCAGTCCTCGCTGGGCTCTATATTTGGCTGCGGGAGGTAGCGGTCGGCGTGGCCCAAGGCGGTGAACGAGAAGCCCAGTGGGATGAGGAACGTCAACACACCGATCCCGCCGTACACGAGGGCGACACCATTTGGCCCTAGCCCTTGGATGAGTAGGCCGCCGAGGAAGGTTCCGACCGGGATAGCCGACCAGGCCAACACGCCGGCGATGCTCATCACGCGGCCCAGCATGTGGTTGGGGACGATGGCCTGCCGCAGGCTCCCTGTGTTGATATTGAAGAGGATACCCAAGCCCGATCCGACCGCCCACAGCACGACAGCGACCCAATACCAGCGCGTTGCCGCCATGGCGATCGTCAGCAGACCCTGCAGCATCAAGGCGCTCAACGCGACCCGGCTGAAAGACCAGCGTTTGCGCAGTGGTCCCGCGGCGAGCGATAGCACGACAACGCCGGCGCCGCCGGCCGCGTAGAGCAGCGCGACCTGCGGATCGCTGGCGCCCAGTCGATGTTTCGCAAATAGCACGAGTTGCGCGTAGGTCGAACTGCCCACGACGTTGACCAGGGCCATCATAGCCGAGATGTTGCGCAGCACGGGATGACCTAGCACGTACCGTAACCCGTCAGCAACATCCTGGCGGACACTCGTGCGCGTCCGCGTCTCGTCTGTTGTCGCATTAAAACTCGTCGTGACGAGGATCAGGGAAAAGGCGGAGACAATGAACGAGGCGGCGTCAATGAGCAGAATCATGGGCAGCGACAGCAGCGCCACCAGGACGCCGGCCAATAGGGGACCGGCAATCGAGGCCGCCGAGTAGCTGGCCTGAATGCGGCCATTGGCCGTCACCAAATCATCCTGATTCACCAGGCTGGGGATCGCGGCGAACTCCCCGGTGTTGAAGAAGATGGTGAGCGTCGACAGGACGAAGGTCACGCCGTAGATCCAATAGACGGTGAGCATATGGAGGCCGGCCAGGAGCGGGATCAGCGCGGTGATGAGCGCGCGCGCGATGTCGGTCCCAATCATCAAGCGCTTGCGGTCGATGCGGTCGACCCATGCGCCGATGAGTAAACCGAAGAGGAGATAGGGCAGGAACGTCGCCGCGCTTGCAATGCCCAGATTGAGGGCCGAGCCGGTGAGCTTATACACCAACAAGGGCAAGGCGAATTGGCTAAACGAACTGCCGAAGTTCGAGATCGTCTGTCCAAGCCAGAACTTCCAGAAGTCGGGGCGGAGCGCGTGTGGAGCAAGGGCGGATTGACGCGCCATCTGTTCGACCTCCATCGAAATAAACAATGGTTAGATGATAGTCGAAACAGAGGTGATAAGCAAGTGGACCCTTGACACCGATTGAGGATGATTAGGGCAGGAGGGAAAAATAGGCGCAATGCCGTGGGCGGATAAGGCTGAAATGCCGGTGGTCAAGCGTCAGTATGCGCGTAATGTTGAGGCGCTCGGCCACGGCCACGATAGAGGCGTCGACGAGGCCGATGTCGCTGTCGGCGTACTGGTCGATCAACTGCACACATCGTGTAATGTCGTCACTAGTAACGCCTTCCAGCCTGTAACCTCCCGCTGCTACGTCTCGTAGCAGCCCAAGCTCGGTACGGATGTCCAGGTTTTTTGTAATCAGGTAGTCGATTTCGGGGAGGACTGTTACTGGAAGGATTAGCACGTCATCCGTGCTTTCTATGAACGCGACAACGCGCCGATGATCCTCATCGCTTGCATTGACGAGCGCAAAGAGCACGTTGGTATCGACAACAATAGCCATACTCAGTTACTACGATGGGGCGCCCATCCCTCGATAGGGTCGATGCCGGCGCGAAGCTCCTCTTCGTCTCTCCCATCCCGCATATTTGTCGGCTGCTTGCTGTGCCCCATGCCAATGGACAACAAGCGTCGAGGTGGACGATTAGCCTGAACCTGTGTGCGTAAAGCCTCGTCAACTAGGGCCGTAAATGTTATCCCGCGTTGCTTCGCGATGTGCTGTGCTTCGACCAGCAGCTCGTCGTCGACAAAAACTGTGGTACGTTTCACTCTATCTACCTCCTCTATAACGCGTGTAATATATGATAGCATATATTGTAACACAGTTTTGGCGGGGCATTAGGACCGTGGTCGCGCCGCTAGACCGAATACGCGCGCGTGGAACGCCAGCGCCTCGTGGACATGCCGGTCCCAGTAGTCCCAGGTATGCTCGCCCGGAAACTCCGCGTACTCGTGGGGGATGCCCAATTCGTCGAGGCGCGCGTGGAAGGCGCGGTTCTGGTCGAGCAGAAAATCATCGACGCCGCAGTCGATGCGTAGCGCCGGCAGCATGCCGCGATCGATCCGCTCGGCCAGGGCGAACAGGTCGTCGGAGCCGCCCTGCGGCTCACGTCCGAAGACGCGGACCATCTCACGCCCGCGCGCGTTGCTTGGCTCCAGGGGGCCGTGTCCTACCGCCAGAGCGCCAGAGTGGCTGACCGCGGCGCGGAACAGGTCGGGACGCTTCAGCGCCAGCTTGACGGCGTCGTAGCCGCCCATGGAGAGGCCGCCGATCACGCGCGCCTCCCGGCGTGGATCGGTGTGGTAGACCCGATCGACGAGGCCGACGAGGTCGCGCACGATCGCCGTCTCGTAGGCGTAGCCCTCGCGCGCGTCGGTGTACCAGCCGCGGCCGCCGTCGGGCATGACGATGATCAGCGGCATGCCCTCGACATAACGCGCGAGACTCGTGTGGCTGTGCCACCGCGTATGGTCGTCGGAGAGGCCATGCAGCAGATAGAAGACGGGGTAGGGGCCGGGCGGCATATCATCGCCTTCGGGCAAGATCGCCGTCGCCGTGGTCATCTTCTCGAGGGCCGTGCTGAAGTAATGCAGTTCCGATAGAGCCATGTCATCCTCCTTTAGTAGATCTTCTGGATCTTGCGAGTATAGAGCGCATTGAAGAGGTCGTCGACATCGCGGCGCCACTGTCATCCCAGCCGATCGGCGATGATACGTTCCAGAGACATGCCCTCCCCATCCGCCCAGGCCGAGCTGAAAGCCGATGGGTTGAGTTGGGCGCGCACGCTCGATATGGTTCGCTCATAGCCAGCGCGCCAACTTGGAGGGAGGGGCGCGCCCATCGCGAAGCGCAGGCGTCCCGCCGCCCCCAGCAGCAGCGCGGCTCGCTCCGCCTGGCCCTGGGCCGCGTCAATGAGCGCCAACCCCTCCAGATCCGTTGCCACGAGCCAGCGTGGACCCTCGGCCCACGCCAGACGCAGCGATTCGGACAGCGCTGCCCGTGCGCCAGCGGCATCGCCCTGGGCGGCGAGCGCGTACCCCCGCGTCGCGAGCGCCTCGGCCAGACCGCTGGCGGATTGCAGTTCGCGGAACAAAGCGACGCCCTCGGCGGCGCGCGCCGTAGCGGCTTCCGCGTTCCCCTCCTGGTAGTCCGCCAGCGCGAGGTCGTTGAGCGCGAAGCCGATCGCCCAGCGCGCGCCCAACGCATGGAAGACGGGCAAGGCCTCGTCGCATAGGACGCGCACCCGTGCCGTGTCTCCGCCGTCGCGCGCGACATCGGCCAGCCCCAGCAAGGCCACCGCGATCCCTTCGCGGTCCCCCAGCGTGCGGTGCAGGGACAGGCACTCCTCCCACACTGTCGTGGCGCGGGCGTCGTCGCCTTGCTCGCAGGCTACCATACCCAGCCGTGCGAGGGCGAGGCCGAGACCGCCGTGGGCGAGGGTCCCGCGGTCGCCCACGGCGCGGAGCCGGTCGACGCACTCCTCCAGGAGCGCCCTGGCCCACGCATACTCGCCTTCAGCGCGCGCCCTTAGCGCGTCCGTGATGGCGCGGTCGGGTGCGCTGACGACGACTCCTTGGTCGGGCTCCGTGGCCGTACCCTCCGCGAAGAGTTCCGCCGCCCGTGTGTAGTCGTACTGATAGAGGGCCAGCCATCCCGCTCCCACGAGCGCCTTGGCGCGCACAGCAGCCGACGCGGAGCCGGGGCCAGCGGCATCCGCTGTTAACAGACGCTCCAACCAGCCTCGCCCCTCACCAAGATAGCCGCGGATATGCCAGAACCACCATAGTGCGCCGGCCAGGCGCAGCGCGAGCGTCAGTTCGCCCCGCTCCCACGCCCAGTCCAACGCGGCCCGCAGGTTATCGTGCTCCCGTTCCAGGCGCGCCAGCCACGCGCCGGCCGCTGGGTCGTGCAGCGCGGGCTCCGCGGCCTCAGCGAGCGCCAGATAGTACAGCGCGTGCGCGCGCCGCGTCGCGTCCTCCTCCCCGTTACCCACCAGACGCTCCCACGCATACTCCCGAATCGTCTCGAGCATTCCGACGCGCGGCTCGCTCTCGTTGTCCTCCGGGCGCAACAGGCTCTGCTCGACCAGCGCGGCCACACCATCCAACGGATCGAGTGGGAGGCCGTGGGCGCATATCTCCGCGATCGCGTCGTACGCGCAACCACCGACGAAAACGGCGAGCCGGCGGAACAGCGTGCGCTCCATCTCTGGGAGGAGACTATAGCTCCAATCGATCGTGGCGCGTAACGTCCGCTGCCGGTCCGGCAAATCGCGCGCGCCGACCGACAGCGCGGTCAATCGACGCGTCAGGCGTTGTAGTAGGGCTGGGGGCGTCAGCAGCCCGACACGCGCCGCGGCCAACTCGATCGCTAGGGGGAGCCCGTCGACGCGGCGGCAGATCTCTCCTATCGCCCGCGCGTTGTCCGCGTCAAGCTGAAACTCCGGCCGCACCGCGCGGGCGCGCGCCACGAACAGCCGCACAGCCATGCTGCCTAGGGCATCCTCCAGCGACTGACCCATCGAAGGCAAGTCCAGGGGTGACACGAGGAAGAGCTGCTCCACGCGCACACGCAGGGCGATACGGCTCGTCACGAGCAGCGCGAGGTGGGGGCACGCGGCGACAAGATCCGCCAGCAGCGGCGCCGCGTCCACCACTTGCTCGACGTTATCGAGCACCAGAAGCAGGCGTTCCTCGCGCAGGCGCTCCGCCAGCGGCTGTATCGTCGACCCAGTGGCGACGTCCAGCCCGAGCGCGCGTGCGATCGTCGCGGAGACCAGCGTGGGGTCGCGGATCGGCGCCAGGTCGACGAAGGCGACTCCATCGGGATAGGCGTCGCGCAGCGCATCGGCGGCCGCCAGCGCCAAACGCGATTTACCCACCCCGCCCGGCCCCGTCAACGTGACCAGGCGCGCGGCGCCCGGCTGGAGCAGGTGGGCGACCTCGGCTTGCGCGCGCTCACGCCCGATCAGCGCCGTCGGCGGAGCGGGGAGGGGTGCGATGACCAAAGCGGACGTGGCCGGGGGCGAGGGGGCGGAGGCAGGGGCAAGCGGAGAGGCGCCCGCTACCGGCCCTCGCCTACTTGCCTCGACTAGAGCGGCGCGCTCGTCGGGCGTGAGGCCCAACGCCTCGGCCAGTAGCGTGAGTGTCCCAGGGTAGGGGGCGTTGCGACGGCCGCGCTCCAGGGCGGCGATGGCGGAGGCGCTCAACCGCGCGCGCTCGGCCAATGTTTCCTGCGACAAACCGGCTTGGAGCCGAAACTGTCGCAGCAGCGCCCCGAACGTCGCGGTCCAACTATCCGTCACGCCCCATCTCCTTTGGCCGCCGCGCCCGCTTGTTCGCCCCCTATGCCTTCATCATAGCAAAGGCGCCGGATGGTACGGGTGTGGATCAGGGTCTATGAAAAGTGACAGACCCTCAAAAGATAGGGGTCCGCCGGGACGTGAGAGGAGAATGGATGGTATCCTACTAGCTACCTAAGTTTTGTGCAAACACCTGAATGGCCCCCGCGCGGTAGGCTTTGTTTACCACAACAAACATAGCCACGAGGAGGTCATTCTGATGAGTACCATAGCGTTCGAGGACGGCGGGAAGC
>JAABUM010004600.1_pt1 | contig 15390 bp, 16 predicted proteins | sample 5559161 | NCBI WGS metagenome assembly JAABUM01 (sample SAMN10711868, study PRJNA513369) | rock metagenome | isolation source: Antarctica rocks | place: Antarctica: Victoria Land, Siegfried Peak nord
TTCCGATGCAAAGACCGACGCGGCCAGTGGCGCGGGCATAACCTTCGGCCATGTGACCGGCGCCCTGCTCGTGACGAGTCAGGATGCTCCAAATGTCGTCTTGTTTGCCTAAGGCATCGTAAATCGGTAAAATCGCGCCGCCCGAAATACCAAACAGCGTGTCGCACCCTTCGCGTTTGAGCGATTCCAATAAAATTTCTGCTCCGTCCATAATGATCTGTGTGGTTTCTAACAACAAAAAACTCCCGCCCTGCGAGCGAAAGCGTTGATTCCCAATGAGGCCTTGGAAGTTTACGGTTCGCGTCGCGGGACGGGAGCTTCAACGGACGGAATTTGAAGTTCTCGCGGTGCCACCCACGTTCTTTCAAGCCGAAGTTACGGCTCGAAAACTCTTGTTTGTGCGCTGTAACGAGCGCTCGCGGCGAGGTCTAAAGGTCGAAGACGTTCTTCTCGCGGCTCGGAGGGGACACCAATCTTGCGATTGCCTCGTCAAAGCCTTTGGTTCGGATTGTGCTTTGGATTATGAACGAAAAGGGGCGATGTGTCAATTCGCTATAGCAGCATCAAGCAGCTTCTGGAGAAGCTGTTCGTCTACCTTATCGCCATGGCCCAAAATCAAGGTAGCAATAAGTTCTCCATCTCGGCTTCGCTCATCTTTCCCCGCAACCAATCGCGCATCAAAAGTCCCGCTTCCAACTGTTCGTGCGCCGTTTGGTTTGACACATCAGGCAACGGAACGCGAAAGCTCGCCCGTTGCGGCGCCCAGTTGCCGCGCCACAATTCGCCCCACTTTTCCAAGCCTTCGTTGAACACTTTTTCGTTGCGCGAGCGACCGTATTGATCCAACTGTTCTCCGCCTTGGCTCCAACGCACGCCGACGAACTGGATTCGCGGCTCCAACAATTCCCACAGGCGCGCAAAGTTCGGATTGTGCAGCGCGTGTTTGAGCCAGAATCCTTCGATGTCGCCTTTCGAGAACGCCGAATGCGATTTGAGTTTGAGAACGCGCCGTTCGTCGTCGTTCCACGGGTTCGACGGCGCGATGAACAGGCGCGTCGCGGCCACTAAAAGCTTGGAGATTTTTTCGCCGCTTTCGAGTTTCCACGTCGGCGGATCGCGTTCTAAAACGGGCAAATCGAGCGCGCGGTTGATGAGCGAGCGCTGGACAAACGGCAAGCGCTCGCGCACTTGCGATTCCACATCTTTGTCGTTCCACACGTCCAACTCGGCGCGTTTGTCGTCGGGCAACAGAAACCATTCATCGTCGAAATGTTCCTTCATCCAGCCGCGTCCGTCCGGCTTGAGGATGAGCGCAATCTGCGCGCGAACCGGAAGTTTGGGGAAGTAGTCGCGCTTAGTAATAAAGGCGCCGAAGTTGTTTTGCGCGACTTCGCTCTGCCAACGCGATACGAGGCCAATGGCGTCGCACGAAAGTTCTTGCTTGAAGAGTTCAGGAATGGCGAAGACGGCTCCACGCGAAGGTTCTTTGAAGAAGATCACGCCTTCTCGCATTTTCAACACAAAGTTGCGCGGTTTGCCGCCAACGGTGAGGCGAGCCGTTGCGTGCGGTTTGGGACTGGCGCCGGAAAAAGCGTGTTCCCACGGGAGAAGGATGAACTGGCTCATCGGGCGCAGTTTAAAGCGCGTTTTTGTGGAAGTGGAAAGGCTCTCTTCGGGCCACGCCAAAGCCCTTGTTGTTCGGGCGCAGTGTGTCGGAGCGCAGGCATCTTGCCTGCATGAATCTCAAAAGCAGGCAGGATGCCTGCGCTCCGCCAGAGATGCGCGGGTAGACAAGGGCAACAACTGAAACCCAAACAAAAAGCGCCCCGATTTTCCAAATCGGAGCGCTCTGTTTAAGCGAAAAATTTGATGAGCTTGAGTTCGTTGCCCTGCCCGCACACGAAGCGGTGTTCGACTTTATCAACGAACGATTGGATGATCCAAATCCCTAATCCCCGCCGCTTGCCGGTGGCGATCCAGTCGTCCAAATCGTCAAAGGTGGCGGTTTCGTTGATGGCGAAGTTGATGCTCGAATAATCCTGAATGACCACTTCAAAGCGGTCACGGAACTGGACGACGAGAACATCAATTCCTAAATCCTGCGCGGGAGGAGCACTCGGTTGAGTGGCATAAGAATGCTCGATGATGTTGGTGCAGGCTTCGCCGACGGCCATTTCGACTTTGGCGACGCTTTCCTCGTCGAGTCCGGCTTTTTGGGCGGCTTCTTCGACCATCTGGCGGATGAGCGGAAGCGAATGCGGAGTGCCGGGCGCCCGCAAATACTCTTGCCACAAAGCATCCTTGATGGGAGCGGGCGAAGGCGAAGACGAAAGAACGTCGGACACAGCGAAAAAGGAAAAAATAAAACGCAAGCGCTCGCCTAAGCGGGCGCTTCGGTCGGCGCGAAGCGCGCCAGTGCTTCCTGTTCGCTGGGGTAGGTGTGAATGAGCCGCGAAAACCCCAGCAAATTGAAAATGTTGGTGATTTTGTCGCTCATTTTGGCGATGACCAAATCCCCGTTGTGTTGGCGCACCTGCCGAAAAGTGGCCATCAGCAAGCCCAGTCCCGTCGAGTTGATGTAGGTCAACTTTTCGAGATCGAGCAGCAAATTGAACTGGCCTTCTTTATCGGTCAGACGCGTGAGTTCTTCTTCAAATTCCGCGAAGGTGTGGGCGTCCACATAACCTTCGAGACGCAAAATATGCACGTCTTTGCCGGAAACCGGCGCTGCCGCGTGTTCGATTTTCAGTTCTTTCACGGTAAGTTCGTTCTCCCACCCGAAGGTGTCGTTGAAACCTGCTTGATTTTCCCCTTGGCTTGAAAGCAAAGTTCAAACCATCAGAAGTAGCTTTCCATTTTATGTGGCCGTTGGCCGTCTGTCAAACGAAAATAATCCCGCATCAACCCTTTTCCCCACCCTTTCGCCGTTCTCTTTTAGCTCCACTTCCCGCGCGCCGCTTCAGTTCGCCCTGCGCCACGAATTCGGCCTCGTCCAAAGCGCTCTTGACGCGGCCTTGCCATGCGAGCGTTTCTTCGCGCGACAAGCCGGGCGGAACTCGCAGTTCCTCGCCGACATGAACGTGAACGCGCGCGAACGGTTTGGGAATGAGGTATTTATCCCACGTCGGCAACTGCCAACTGCGCGTGGCCGCGCACGCCAAGGGCAAAATCGGCACGCCGCTTTTCGAGGCCAGATAAACCACGCCGCCGTGCGCGTGGTGACGCGGCCCTTTGGGGCCGTCGGGCGTGAATCCCATCAGGCCACCTTCGCTGATTAAGCGCAGCGTTTCGCGCAGGGCGATGATGCCTTCTTTTTTCCTGGTCGAACCCCACACAATGGGCCAGCCGTAAAGCTGCCAGAACGCGCCTTGCATTCGCCCGGCGCGCGAACGAGACATCATGGTGGCGATGCCGCTGTCCCGTAGCAAATGAAGCGGCACGAGCGTTTGATCGTGCCACACCACGAGCAAAGCGCCTTTGTCCCGCGCCTCGATGAACGGCTTGTAGCGAAAAACGCCCGTCGTGGAAATCGAAAGCGTGCTCATCAGCGCCGAGTGCAACACGCGAAACAGGCGCGGCACGCCCCACGAGCGAATCGCCCCAAAAGGCGGCGTGCTCGTCCAGAAAACGTCGCGGAGTTTCATGGGAAGATTTTGTTGGCTTTTAGCTGTTGGCTGCTAACAAAAACGCGCAGTTGTTGTTTGGATTAAACAACAACTGCGCGTTCACAGAACTAAAAGCTAAGAGCTAACAGCTTTCTATTTCACTCGTCGGGCGCCGTAGTATTTCGACGCGAAGTAACCCTTCATCAGCGAATCAACGCGCACGCCCTGCCCGCTCGACGCGGCGTGGACGAACTTGCCGTCTTTGAGATAGACGCCGATGTGCGAAACGCCGTGTTTGTAGGTATTGGCAAACAAGATCAGGTCGCCGCTTTGCCACTGGCCGCGCGGCACCGCCGTTCCATAGGAGCGATAGCCCGCCGCCGTGCGCGGCGGGTTGAGGCCGCGCTGGCGCAACAGGAAATAAATCAAGCCGGAGCAATCGAAGCCGCGCGCTGGGCTGGCCGATCCGAACACATAGGGCATCCCGCGATAAGACAAAGCCTGCGTGGCGACGCCGCTTCTCCACGCAGTCGCTGCGCGGTCTCTGGGCGAACCTCCGCGCGAATACGCGACGGACGAGGGTTGAACGGGAGCAGAAGGAACGGAAAAAGGAACCGGCATAGATGATGATGTGGGCGCGCCCGAAGTGGACGCGGCGTGTCCGAAAGAACTTTCTCTGGATGCGGAAGAGGCGGACAACTCTTGCGCGGTCTGCATTTTCTGCTGGCGCGAGCCAAACAGAAGAACCGTCAGTTTTTTGCTTAAATCGCGGGGCGTTGCGGGCGAAGACAGACCCGAAGGCGTGAACGGGGTTCCCGGGTCAACGGGAATAGGTGTCATTCGAGAAGCCGGTTGACTGGCGCTGTTTTTCAGATATTGGTTGCGCGCCTGCAAAATCTCATCGGGAGAAATCGGCGCCAAAATTCCGCCGGACACGTTGGAGGGCAATTGCTTGGGAGCCAAACCGACTTTCGCACCGAGAATATCTCGCTGTTTCCCGTTGCGCGACACGAGCCAGATGTGACGATTCTCGCGTTGTTTGGCGATCCACAAGCGACGATTCTGGGCCGCGATGGCGCGCTTTTGCGCTTGCGCTTGGCGCCATTTCCACTCGCTGGCGCGTTTGGCTTGCAGCCATTTCCACAGTTGTTCTTTGGCCCGTTTGCGCGCCTGCCACGCCGCGATGTGAAGTTGATCAACGGAAGCGCGCGGAGAAGCGGGCTTCACAGCGACCGGCGCCATGAGCGTGGTTGCCCTCGGCGAAATCGGACTTAAAGGCCGGCTTTGCCCGGTCGACAACAGTGGCGCGCGCGGCGCCGATGTTGGAGGCAAAGACGCGACTGCACCGGGCCGGGTCGAGGTGTTGGCCGTCGCAACCGGATTTTTGGAAGGTGCCGCGGGCGTCCAACCGTGAACGCGCGTGGCGAGTGAGGACGCATCGGGGGTGAGGCCATCGGGTGCCACGCGCAAAGCGTTGCCCGCGTTGCGGTCGGTGCCCAGTTCCTGCGCCGTAGGAGGCGCGAGCAACGTTGTGCCGGGAACGAGATCGGGGCGTGCAAACGCCGTGTTGCCGTGATGTGTAGAATTCTTTGCCACGCGCACTTGCGGCGCGATGTGTGGTTTTTGAACTGCCACGCGGTGCGCGGGTGCCACAACACGTGGCGCCTGAGCGACAACACGCGGCAGGTGAGCCTTAACGCGCGGCACCTGCGCGATGTGCACCGGTTTGGCGTGCGTTTTGGCGATTTTAACGGGCGCGGGTTTCGCGGCAACGTAGATGCCTTTGAGCGTCAACCCTTTGACTGCGCCCGAACCGCCGTAGCGCGCGTGGTAGGCCTTGAGTTCAGCCGGGGTGCCATACATCGTCTGGCCGGAGCCTTTATCACTGGCTTCTTTGGCTTTGGCGTGCGAGAGCGCCTTGACTTTGCGTAGTCGGCGCGCGTCGATGTAATTTTTGTGAACCCAGCCGAAGATGTGATCTTTGGTTTCAACGCGATACCAGTCCTCGAAGCGACCCCACACATAAACGCGCGTGCGCGTGGGGACTTTGGCTACGGGCGGCGTGAGAGCCGAAGGGCGCGCCCGAATGAAGGTTTGCGAGCCGCTCGTCCAACCGGGCACACCGATCATCGGGCCGTCGGCGCGCACCGTTTGAACTTTCCACAGCGCTAAGACGGGCAAAATCAACAGTGCGCCCGCTCGAAGTGTCACGGGCTTGATTCTGGGTTGAAACATACGGCGAATGAGTTTTTGGCCCCGAAGAGCCAGAAAAAACCATCGCTTCCGGCCTTTTCTTTTCTTTCCAAACCACGAACAACTTTTGGGGTCAGGCGTCAAATCAAGATTTTGAAAAGAGCAACGGGCGCCGAAAACGACGCTTCATTTTAAGCCTCAACTCGACGCGTTGTCAACTTTTTTCGTGCACAATCGACCCTTTGCGAAGTCCAAAGATGTTACGATGTGGCTTTCTCCCAGAACCGTTTCCACCTTTCCCAACAGCGCCATTGATGCGGTCAAATGACGTGAGCAATTGGTTCATACTGCCACACCAGGTTCTTCTTCCTAATGATTCCTCTTCTTGAACGCACCGGTCAATGGGCACTCGACGCCCTTTTCCCACCACGCTGTAGCGCGTGCGCGCGCTTTTGTCGCGCCCGTTTTTGTGCTCGCCACGCGCCCACCGCTATTCCTTTGACCGCGCCGTTTTGCCGCGTCTGCGCCGCGCCCTTCGACCCACTCGCCAAACATGACCAGAGATGCGCCGACTGCCGCGATTCTCCGATAGCCTTCAATGCCGCGCGCGCCGCGTGGATTTATGTCGGAGCGCCCCGCGATGCGATTCACCGCTTGAAATACGGCGGCAAAAGCGCCCTCGCCGAGCGCTTAACTCCTGCCTTGCTCGATACCCTGCGCTGCGACGACATCTTGTCTGTCGTGCCCTTCGACTGCGTGGTCGCCGTGCCGCTTCATCGCCGCCGCGAGCGCAAACGCGGTTTCAATCAAAGTGAACTGCTCGCCCGCGCCCTCGCCCGCCAACTTGAAGTTCCCTCGCTTCCACTTTTGCAACGCGTTCGCGCGACGCCGCCTCAAGTGGGACTGGGAGCCGAAGCGAGGCGGGAAAACGTGCGCGGCGCTTTCGCTTTGCATCCACGTGTAGAAGAGGTGCCGCCCTATGTTTTGCTCGTGGACGACGTTTACACAACCGGTTCAACGCTGCGCGAATGCGCCCGCGTCTTGAAATCGGGCGGCGCCGAGATCGTGTGCGCGCTCACGCTCGCGCGCCAGACGACACCGGAGTTGCGCCCACTTTTCGAGCCGCCGCCGCTTTTTGACGGGCTGGTTTTTGACTGAAGAGGATTTGGAGTTCGTCTGTCGGAGCGCGGGCTTCCAGCCTGTATCGAACTTCGCAAAGGTTCGCTTGCGTGGAAGGCCGCTCCAGGTGTTTGGCAGGCTGGAAACCCGCGCTTCGATGACGGTTAATGGCTCAAGGTAGGGACATGGCTTGCCATGTCCGCGCTCGCTCATCAGGTTAGAACTCACGTTCAAGGCGTCCCTGCTCCGTGCTACTCTCTGTGGACATGGCAAGCCATATCCCTACCTTGAGCCATTACCTCGATGACGACTGCGCAAAGGGCACAACCGCGTCCAATCAAGATGAAGCGTGCCTTTGGGTCGCTACGCCCGCACCAAAAACCTAAAAAGGCGCTCCGAATTCGGAGCGCCTTTGGGAATTACTTGCTGGGTTTGCCCGCAGGCGGAAGAGAAAACCTGGGTTGGCTTTCGATGATCTGGCTGTTGGTCGCCACAAGCGCCGGTTTGCTCAGGTCGTCCGAAAAACGGATTTGGTAGTTGCCAAGTCCCGTGCCCGCTTTGCCCGAAGTCGCCAGAATGCGGTAGGTGTTGCCGCGCGTCACGTCGAAGGTGGCGTCCGAATCGGTGGTGTTGGAACCCGCATCGTCGTTCGATTGAATTTTCTTGTAAGTGCCATCGGACGATTTCTCGTAAATGTAGAACTGCGTGTCGAACTCGGTCGAGCGCATTGCCACACGCGCCGTGCTCGAACCGAGCGCGTCGCACACGTAGATGTCGTAGTAACGCCCGGAGTTCGAGTCGTAAAAGCTGGAAGTCGTCAGGTTGCCCGCCAAAGTGGTTGGCCCAAAACCGGTCGGGTTGGGGTTGGGATTGCCGCCACCACCGCAACCGCCAAAAGTCAGGGCGGCACCGCCCAGAGCGACGCACAGCACCGATTTGAAGAAGAGGTTCATAACGCGCCGTGCGACGACCCAATTTCCACTTAAGTTCAATGTTCTTGACGAACAAATCAATCCGATGGAACCGTGTCAAGTGCGCGTGGCACGATTACGCGACAACCGAGGTCGCCCAGTTGTCGTTTCAAATCGCCAAACGAGGCGCCGCCAAGGGTGCCAATGATGGCGCCGCCCGATCCGGCGAAGTTGGCACTTGCGCCGCACGCGCGTGCCGCGTCGATCATTTTCTGGTGGCCAGACGCGATTTTCATCATCCCACGCCGCACTTCAAAATTGTCGTCAATGGCGCGGCCAAGCTCAACTTCGTCGCGTTCGCGCAGTGCCCGCGCCGCGCGGTCGGTGACGGCGCGCAGTTCGTCCATCGCGGCCAAAACCGCGCCGTCGCCCGCGTCGTAGCGCGCGCGCAAATCGTTGTGAACCACATCGCTTGGCTCGGCCAGTTCGGTTCGATACGCCAGATAAAGCGGCGGAAGCCAAGTCGGGTCAAGCGATTCGTAGCGCCCGAACCCTTCGCGTTCCAAGTGATCGCGCTCGAAATCCATGAGGGTGAGTCCTTCATAAACCTGCGCGACGCGATCTTGCAAACCGCCTTGAATGCCCAATTCCTCGCGCTCGACGCTTAAAATCCAGTTCGGCAAAATCTCGCGCGGAATTGCAACTCCAAAAAAGAGCATGAGCGCGCGAAACGTCGCCGTGATGATGGCCGAACTGCCCGCCAGCCCCACGCCGCGCGGCACGTCGGTTTCAAAGCGAATCGAGAAGTTTTGCGATGGCAAGCGAACCCCGTTTTGCCCGCAATACGCATGAAAGCGCTTGAGCGAAGCCTTGACCAGACGCAACGCGCCATAGTAGCCGTTGCGCCCAACATCTTCGGCCAGTTGGTCGAGCGAATCGAACACGCACCCTTCCGAGGGCGGCGAAATGATTTCGAGTTGCGGCCACTCGTAAACCACAACGCGCGCACGGAAGTTGTGAACCGCAAGGGACAAAGTTTTGCCATAGTAGCCGTCCGAAGGATTGCCCGCCAGAGCCGCGCGCGCCGGAGCCGTTGCCGTGATAATTTTCATTGGTTTTGTTAAACACAGAGAAAACAGAGGAGCTTGAGTCGACACAGAGAATATGGAATAGGAAAAATACAGACAACATGAATTAAATCACTTTTAATTATTTTTGTGATTTGTGTTCTTCCCACTCCATCTTCTCTGTGTCACCTCAAGCTCCTCTGTTTTCTCTGTGTTTAATTGTCTTCTAACAGCTTGCGAGTGAAGTCGCGCATTTGCGCCCCCAGTTCGGGATCACTTAGCGCGAAATCAATGAATGCTTCGTAATACGAAGCGAAGTTGCCAATATCATAGCGTGCCTCGCCCGGTGGAAGCGCGAGGCCAAGCACCCGTTCGCCGCCTTTGATGAGCAACCGGATCGCGTCGGTCAATTGAATCTCGCCGCCTTTGCCGGGTTTGGTTTCGTGCAAAGCGGCGAAAATGAGCGGCGAAAAAATGTAGCGCGCGGCGATTGCCAAGTTCGACGGCGCTTCGCCGCGCGAAGGTTTTTCAACGACATCGCGCAATTCGAATATCTCGCCAGCGACCGGTTCGCCGCGCGGCAAAGCGATACCGTAGCGCTGCGTTTCGTTGTCGGGCACGCGCTCGAACGCCACCACCGCCGCGCAGTTGGAGTTCAAAAACGCGTCCCTCATGCGCGAGAGGGTTTGTGATTGCGCGTGGCGCCCGATGATCGAATCGCCCAGCGCAACCGCAAACGGCTCGCGCCCCGAAAACTCTTCGGCGTGCATTATCGCGTCGCCCAAACCGGCTTGGGTTTTCTGGCGCGTGTAGAAAAAGCGTGCGCCGCTTCGCTCAAATTCCAGTTCCGCCAACAGTTCTTCTTTGCCGCCTTCGCGCAGCAAGCGGATGAGGTTCGGGTCATGGTCGAAATGGTTTTCGATGGCGGTTTTTCCCGAACCCGTCACGAAGAGGATGCGGTCGAACGCGTTGCGTTCGAGTTCCTCGACGATGTATTGCACGACCGGCTTTTTGCCGACGGGCAGCATTTCTTTGGGCTGCGATTTGGTGGCCGGCAGCATCCGCGTGCCAAGGCCGGCCACGGGCACAACGGCGTGATGAAGCGACAAAGTGGGCATCGCCCAAATTTTACTTGAACGCCAAAAAAATGTCTTCGCGCGGCTTTATAAAGCCAATGTTTTGGCTCAGCATTCTTCATGAAGAGGCACTTCAGACGCCCTGAAACGTCCAGATTTCCTATGTCATCCGCGCCTGAAAAGCCGCTCAATTTGCCGCGCCGCCTGCTCGACATTGAAACGATTTACCACGAGCCAAACATCGAATCTTTCCCGCGCGCCGTCGAAATTTTGCAACGATTTCCCGATGCGAACCGAATCGAAGTGCCCTCGCACTGGAAAATCCCCGGCTTGCACGGCAACGAAGGCAGCGCAACCGACTGGCTACAAATCAAGCGCAACGTGTTGGTTTTGGGCGCGCGCAAGTCGCTCAAGTGCGAGGAGAACACGCGTTCGAGCGATTTTATCGCGCCGGGATTATCGAACGGTTGTGCTTCGGCGTGTTCGTATTGTGTTCCGGCAGGCACGCTCATTTCGACGCCAACAGGCCAAAAACCCGTTGAGCAAATTCGGGATGGAGACGAAGTAGTGTCCTTCCATAATTCCTTGGGACAACTCGTAACAGCTCGCGTTTGCGGCACGGCCTCGCGGCAAGCGAGCGAAGTGCTTGAAATTGATCTTGGAGATCGAGTGCTTCGTGCCACGCCAGAGCATCCGGTTTGGACTCGTAGAGGCTGGGTAAAAGCCGGAGATCTAACGCCTGACGATGAAGTTCTGTGTGATGAAAGCAGCACAACGTGATGCCGTTGCCAACTTCCAGCGCGTGCATTGGAAAGAGCGCGGCAGGCAGAACATGATGCGCTTGCAGTTGCGTTTTGCCTGCGCAAACACGACACGCGCCGTCGCGGGCAATCACTTCTTTGACCCATTCTTTTCCGTCTCGAACGTGGCGAAACGTTTTCTTCGATTGCCCGTTGACGAAGTTGGGGTTGCCCTTTCCTTTGTATCGCTCGCCGATGATGCGACCTTGACTGCGACGCCCTTCGCCAGCGCGGGAACAAGAGGGGCAAAAGCCGTTGCGGTTCTGGCTCGTTTTGAACCCTGTGCCACAAACACGGCACGTTTGCGCCTTCACCATCGGCCCAAACAACGACTTGTCGATCCAAAACAACGTGCTTTCAAAACGCCTTATCGTGCGCGGGTCTCGGCCCAGATACTTTGCGGCCTGTGAGTAAGTCGCAAAACCGCGCGGCGTCAGCGAAAGCATCACGTTCATCTTTTCGAGGCATTCATCGCCACAAAATCCGACTTCGCGGATTCTGGTTCCACACCAACCGCAATTGACACTTTTGGAGTTCGCCATGACTTTTCAAAAAATCAAATCCATCAAACGCATTAAAGAACCGACAACGGTTTACAACTTCCACGTTCCCGGCCCCGAAAGCTTTCTCGCCAACGGCGTCGTCACGCACAACTGTTATGTCCCCCGTCAAAAAGGTTTCGCCAACCCGATTACGACGTTCGTCAACATCGAACAAGTCACCGCATTTTTGAAGCGTCACGCCACCAAACAAGGTATGAAGCTCGAACCGACGGCGCCCGACGAGGATTTGTGGGTTTATGAACTCGGTTGCAATTCGGACATGAGCATTGACGCCGCCATTTCGGACAACGTGCGCGACATGGTTGAGTTGTTCCGCACCATCCCGAACGCCAAATGCACGTGGGCGACCAAGTGGGTCAACCGCGATTTGCTCGAATATGATCCGCTGGGCAAAACGCGCATCCGCTTTTCCCTCATGCCGCACAAGATGTCGAAGTTGGTCGATGTGCGCACTTCGCCGATAAGCGGGCGCATCGCGGCCATCAACGATTTCGTCGAGGCGGGTTATGAAGTCAACGTCAACTTTTCGCCGGTGATTGTGCAGGACGGTTTTCTGGACGATTACGACGAACTGTTCGAGGAGGTGAACGATTCGCTGGGCGAGCGGGCCAAGGCGCAACTCGAAGCCGAGATTATTTTTCTCACGCACAACGCGGCGCTCCACGAGGTCAACTTGCAATGGCATCCCAAAGCGGAAGAAGTTTTGTGGACGCCGCACCTTCAAGAAGCCGAAGATTTCGGGTGGAGGCGGCGTGAACGTGCGTTACAAAGTGCGACTCAAGCAGCCGTTGGTCGCGCAGTTTCAGGAGAGGCTTCGCGCGAAGATGCCGTATTGCGGGGTTCGTTACGCGTTTTGATCGGGCTTGAAGAGTTTGTCCCCCGGTTGATAAAAGTAGGGAGGCTTCGGATGATCGAAGTCGCCGTCTTGCAATTGTCCGGCGATGTCGGAAGGCCAAATGTCGCGCAGTTTTTCGTAGACACATTCGTGCAACAAATGAAATGCACCTGATTCTTGGTCGCCTAAAAATTTCTCGACGTGTTCAAGTGTTGGATAGTGCATCGGTTGATGAAAGAAGGACACGAACTCTTGCAACGACTTGAACACGAACATTAAGTCGCGCGCTGAAACCTCAATTTTTCTGTCAGGATCAATCGAGTTCAAACCATAAGAAACCTGTTCTTCGACCGAGGTGTATTTGTCGTTCATCAGCTAAGCATAAACGAGAACCGGGCCATTTATCGGCTTGGTTCATCCTGCTCATCGCCGCGTCGCTTAAAATTTCCCCGGTGCCAATCAACTCAACTGCCGAAGAACTCCAAAAATGGCGCGATTTCGTCGCCGCCTCGCCGCACGGCGATGTGCTGCAATGCCTCGAATGGGGGCCGGTCAAACGTCCCGAATCGCAGCCGCTCGCCGCTTCGATTCGCAACGGTGACGGCTTCGACGCGACCGCTTTAGTTCTCAAACGCACTTTGCCGCCGCGTCGAGTGACGATGGGCCACAGTTTGTTTTATCTTCCGCGCGGGCCGATTCTCGATTGGTCGAGGCCCGATGTGTTCGAGCAAATGGTCGAAGAACTCAAAGTCGAAGCGCGCAAACACCGCGCGATTGCGATCAAGATTGATCCTTGCGTGAAAGATGATTTTCCCGGTTTCAAAGAAACACTTGCACGCGTGGGTTTCGTGCCTTCGCCCGATGTTCATCCTTTGTTTGGCGGAACACAGCCGCGTTGCAATATGAAGATGGATATTTCGGCTCCGTTAGATAAAGTGTTGTCCGATACCATTAGTTCCAAATGGCGCTACAACATTCGTCTGGCCGATAAGAAAGGCATTCGTGTTGAAGATGATTTAGGACGCGACGGCTTGAAGATATTTCACGACATCTATAAAGTCACGTCCGAGCGCAACGAGTTCAAAGGTTATTCTTTGAGCTACTTCGAAAAGATGTGGGACTGCCTCGCGCCGTCGAACCTCATCAAATTGTTTGTCTCGTTCAACGGAGACAAACCGTTATCTGCGGCCATTTGTTTTTTGCTGCCTCCCCAGTGTTGGTATATGTTTGGCGCCAGTTCCAATGAAGACCGCAACTTGATGCCCAATCACGCGATGCAGTGGAAAATGATTTCGTGGGCCAAGGAAAACGGTTGCACCGTTTATGATTTTCGTGGCGTGCCCGACCCGGAACTGGGCGAGATTCCAGCTCACGAAGAAGGGTTGGTTCGCTTCAAGTCGGGCTTTGGCGCCGAGATGGTGCGTTACGCGGGCGAGTTCGATTTGCCGTTATCAAAAAGTTGGTATTGGCTGTGGACGCAGGCACGCCCCAAACTAACTCAAGCTCTCAAGAAATCGAACCGCAGATGAACGCAGAAAGACGCAGATAATTTTCCAATCAATTCATCTGCGTCTTTCTGCGTTCATCTGCGGTAAAAAGAAAAATGTTCATCTCCAAACCCGCGCAATTCTCCCAATTTTTAGACGAACTTCAGGTCGCTACTTCTCAAGGCGCGCCGCTCGCGCTCGACACCGAGTTTTTAGGCGAAAAGCGCTACTTCGAGCGGCTCTGTTTAGTTCAGATTCACGCGCCAACAGAAACGGGCGCCATCGAAGCGGCGCTCGATCCGTTTTCGCTCGACTTGGCTCCGCTCGCGCGTATGATCGAAGATCCGTCGGTCGTCAAGCTCGTTCACGCGGGCGCGGTTGACCTGAAGATATTTTTCCAAGGCTTCGGCGCGCGCCCGCAAAACGTCTTCGACACGCAAATCGCGGCGGCTTTTTTGGGCTACGGCCATCAGATCGGTTACGCCGATTTGGTCAAGCGCATCACGCGCGTGCAGTTGTCCAAGACGATGCAATACACCGATTGGAGCGCGCGGCCTTTGTCGCCGGAACAGATAGATTATGCGCTGGCCGATGTGCGCTACCTGCCGCCGGTTTACGAGCAACTGCGCGCCGATTTGAACGCTCGCGCTCGATCGGGTTGGGCGCAATCGGAGTTCGCGCGCGCCATCGAACGCGCCACGCGCGAAACGGACGACCGCGACTCGTTTAAAAAGCTGAACCTGTCGGGTCTGAGTCGCAAACAACTCGCGGTTCTGCGCGAATGCGCGGCGGTGCGCGAAGCCATTGCGCGCGGCTCAGACAAGCCGCCCTCGTTCATCATGCCTGATCTGGCGCTCATTCAAACCGCGCGTCAGCAACCCAAAAACGCGGGTGAGTTGCGTTCGATTCGCGGAATGCCCGCTTTGTCCACCAAAGACGCGCAAAAGTTTCTCGAAGCCGTGCAGGTCGCGCTCAAGTCGCCCGTCGCCGAATGGCCCGACGCGTGGGATTTGGCTCGCCCCGACGCGCGGTTGGATGCCATTATCGCCCTGCTCGGCGTTGTGGTGAGCGCTACGGCGGCAGCGCAAGATGTTTCGCGTTCGTATCTGGCGCCGCGCGACACGCTGTTTGAACTGGCGACGCATTACGTCAACGGCACGCTCGACGAAATCTCCGATTTGCCGGTCTTGCAAGATTGGCGCGGCGAACTCGTCGGACGCGACTTGCTCGCGCTCTTGCGCGGTGAACGCGTCGTGTCGTTCGATGACGAATTGAAGTTGCCGGTTCTTCGTTCTCTTTAACCGCAGATGCACGCAAATGATTTTCAATCTATTCCAAAAAATCATCTGCGTCCATTTGCGTGCATCTGCGGTTAAAAATATTCATGCAACTCTGGATCGAAATCAATCGCGCCGCACTGCGACACAATTTTCGCGCTGTTAAACAACTGGTGCAAACCGACATCATCGCGGTTGTCAAAGCCAACGCTTACGGTTGCGGCGCCGTCGAATGCGCGCGCCTCTTTGCCGACGAAGGCGCGGCAATGCTCGCCGTCACGCGTTTGGAAGAAGGTTTGGAACTGCGCGCGGCGGGAATCGAAACGCCGGTTTTGCTGCTCGCGCCGCCCTCTCCCGAAGAACGTGCCGAAGCCGTTTCCAACGATTTGACGCCTGCCGTTCAATCGTTTGAGGAATGCGTCGAATGGCAGTCGGTCGCGGCCACGCTTGGAAAGAC
>JAABUM010004601.1_pt1 | contig 15388 bp, 23 predicted proteins | sample 5559161 | NCBI WGS metagenome assembly JAABUM01 (sample SAMN10711868, study PRJNA513369) | rock metagenome | isolation source: Antarctica rocks | place: Antarctica: Victoria Land, Siegfried Peak nord
TGTTTTAAAAACTGCCAACCCGCTCTATTGTCACTGGCCTCCTTTGTTTTATGACTTTTAAAAAGGAAAACTGTTGAGCATCCTTTTAAAAAAGGAAAGAACAAAGGAGGCCAGTGGCGCTGTTTAAAAAAACTGCAAACCCTCTCCGGTGTCACTGGCCTCCTAGGGCCGTTTCACACCTCCCGCCAATCTATGCGTCGGAGCTTCGCCTGCAGAAAGGGAATCGTGCAGAAAGAAGATCATGGTTCGTGATTGCATCGACACGCGCCTGCAGGAAGGGCACGTGATCGACGAGCGGCCAGTCGGGGAAGCGGGCGGTGTCGCACAGGTTGCGCAGATAGTAGCGGTGGCACCACAGCTCCTCCGCCAGCTCCGGGTAGCCCACCTGATTTGATGACACAAAAGCTCAATTTGTTCTGCGAGGATTATCAAGTGGCCCAGTCGAACGGTCGCGATGACTGCTGCGCGGGCAGGGGGGCAACACTCGGGCAAGGATCAAAGGCAAGGACTCTCGAGCAAGGTGCATTCATGGTACTGCGGTTGACATTCGCTGTCCCAGAGCCAGGCGGGATGAAGCAAGGGTGCATTCGTGCTTTGCGGAAGGAGTGCGGGTAGCCCACCGGCGGGCAGGGCGTGTACTCGTACACGGCGTGGCCGTGCTCTGCCAGGCGTGCCGGGAAATCCCCCAGGTGCGTCAGCATCTGCAGTGCAGCGGGAAGCGGCGTCACAGGTTGATAACACAGAATGACTGCATGCCTGCAGCACCCTGTAATCTCACATTGGCTACCACCGGATGGCAGGAAGGGCACGACCACTCCAGTGCCGAAAGCCAGTCCCACCCTCAATGTGCAATATTTCAACAACTATCTGCCGCTTGTGACACTGCCTCCGCAGGGCCCCGGAGGGCTTCCAAACTTTGGTTTCGGCCGTTAAAACCGTGTAGATGCAGCACATGCCTGCGGCACGAGGCGCTGGCCGCGCATGCGGTGCGTCCAGATGAGCTCCGGGGTGTCGGCGTCGCCCGCCAGCGCGGCGGCAAACGCCCCGGGCCCGCCCGTCTGCAGCACGTACAGCAGCGACTCCGGCAGCAGGCCACCCAGGAAGGAGCGGCCCGCCAGTCCTGCCGCGCCGCGCGGCCGCACCTCCGCCTGCTCCAGGTGTGCGACCTGCAGCAGAAAACCAAGAAATTGGTTTCGATCGATAATCCACTTGCGACTCTGGCAGCAGGCCGCCCAGGAAGCAGCGCCACGCCAGCCCTGCCGTCCCGCGCGGCCGCACCTCCGCCTGCTCCAGGCAGGCAATCTGCATGAAAAGCATAGAGAGGACAGCTCACTCGAGGCATGGCTCAAAGGAAAGGAGTAGGGCAAGTGCTGCCGGCCCCGACACGCCCCGCGGCCGCACTCCAGGCGCGCCACCTGCCAGTAAGCAGTGATTGATTTTCGGTTCATAACTGTAAACCGGCACGAACCTGTGCATGTGTGTGGCTCAGGCTCATGCATAAGCCGACGTGGGAGGGCCCAAGTCCAGTCACCAGGCCTTCGTGTCAGAGCATGGCAGGCGCCATCAGCAGCACAGACGACACTGTAAAATAGCGTGTTGTGAACTCCTGTGCCGCTGACGGTGGCATGCCGGCCAGGTGCAACCAGGGCTGATCAAGGATGTGGCCAGACCTGCGATTGACATGCAGCTGGGGGATAGCTTCCGGATGTCAGAGCAGATGTTTGGTGACCTGTGACTTGTGCGTATGCTCCATGCCCAGATATTTCAGCTGAAAGTAGGCGCAAGCTCCAGCAGGTCGGAGGCGAGCTCGAGGCGCCGAGCGCGAGGCGCCGATACAGCCGGCCAGGACCGGATCCGCAGGCGCCGTCGCAAAGCGCAGTTGCGTCAAGAGGACTCGTGTGTCTTTCAACGCCATTCTAGGGTTCTATGCAAAAGGTCTGCACCCGCAGCAGGCGGGCGAGCTCCAGCAGGTTGGAGCCGCAGTAGGCGAGCGCGAAGAAGAAGGCGCCGGTGCGGTACAGCCGCGGCAGCGCCTCCCCGTTGTGCCGCAGCACGCCCTCCAGCAGCGCCGTGCTGCCCGCCACCAGCGCCGGCTCCCCCGTAGCCATCAGCTGATGCAACGAGCGAGCAAACGAGTACAAACAAGTGCTTGGAGTTGGGATTGGGAGTTGTTGACTTCAAGACATCAGTTTCAAGGAATGAGGGCTGAGGCAGCTGTAGGCAGGCAAGGAAGGCCAGGGCGCGGCGCGCACCCGGCAGCAACGCCACCACTCACATCGTTTCTCCTAACTTCCGTAGAATATTCAGTCTGGCAGCACACCTGGACCAGGTGCGGCCGGCAGGCGGGGGAGGCGAGGGCGCGGTGCGCCAGCCTTCCATCATTCTTTCACTCCATACACCCTTCTTTCCGCGAAAGGCACCTGGACCAGGTGGGGCAGGCAGGCGGGGGAGGTTAGAGCGCGGTGCGCGCCCGGCAGCGGCGCCAGCACCGCGCCGCTGCCGTCCACCGCCGGGTGCGCCTCCGCGCCCGCCCGCAGCAGCGCCAGCGCCGCGCCCGCCTGCTCGAACGGCTCCATCTTGGCTGCGAATTGTGAGAGGCAGCGCTGTGAGAGCGTTTCACAACCCGATTCATGTTGTCTTCAGCATGCGGCCCGCAGCAACGCCAGCGCCGCGCCCGCCTGCTCGAACGACTCCATCTTGGCTGCACGGTGCACGGCATCTGGTGGAAGCCGATTGGTTTTGTGTGAGCCCCAGGTGCGTAAGTCCTCCAGCTTGCAGCAGGCCACCAGCCGCTTGACCATGCGTGCAGAACCGAGACAGATCGAACATGATCCTTCTTGACGGCGATGGTGACAGCACGGTTCTGGACAAGCGATTTCGACTAGAGGGCAGGACAAGTCAGCAACTCCACAAAGCTCCCCGGATTGCGCACCTGGGCCGGAGGCGACCCACCAACGCAGCTCGCGCAGTGATGCCAGGGGGCACGGCTCTGCCATGTCGCCGGTGCGGAACAGCGTGCCGTCGCCAATGCGCCCCTTGGCGTGCAGGCTCCGGATCTCGTCCTTGGACACCGGCCCCACCTGCATCATTGTCCAATGGTCACGAGGACTTCGTGACATGGGGAAGCACAGCGAGACGTGAGCGTCTGCCGCACAAAGGCATGAGGTGAGATTAGTCCGGACGTAACCACACATTGTTGCCATAAAGACGATTCGGCGTGAGACACAAGATGAGTGAGAGAAACCACCGCCTCCGCCAGCTTGGCGATATCGTCATCAAATTAGCACGATTGATGAAGGAGCGCATAAGTGCAGGAAAACAGCTGTAGACAATGAGTTGCAATCTGCAGACTAAATGTGCCTTGTGTCTGCGTCTGCTTTTCTGTTTTTGCTCCGGTGCATGGTTTCTGCACTACCCGTTGTTAGTTCCATCCTCGTTGCCCCAGCAGCACTCTGCCAAACATGAAGCCTGTCTGTCGAAATGACATCGTTCGTGGGCCCCACCTGCACGCCCCACTGGGTGTCCTGGGTGGCGGCTCCGGTGGGCGGGGTGGACTCCGGCGGCAGGAAGAAGCACCACTCCCGTGAGTCCTCCACCGCGTGCGCGTGCGAGATGAGGTTCGTCGCCAGCGGCGCGCGCGTGCGCTCCTTCGACTCGTGTGCGCCTGGAAACGCGGACGGCATTTCGACACACTAGCTGCCAGATCACGCACTGTTACATATTTCTCATCGAGGAATCTCACGTCCCACACCAGCTTCATGTCACTGTGCAAGGCCTGCTGCAGAAACAGAACTCTGCACAAGCCTGGACAGGAGTGCTGTTGATTGGGATGGTGCACAAAAGGCGCACTGGCAAGCAGGTCGACGGCGAAGTGCACGCCGCCGGCCGCCAGGAACGCCGCGCAGTTGGCAGTCACCGCCGCGGACGCCTCGGCCCTATTTCCGCCTGCGGCCGCGGCTGCTAGTGCCACAACGGGCGACTGTGCGCTGCCGGCCGGCTGCGGCAGCGAGGCGGAAGCTGGAAGTAGCGCGGCCTGCAGCACGTGCAGCAGCGTGTGGCGCAGCGGCCGCGAGGGCGTGCGGTCCGCCAGCAGGACCATGTGCTCCAGGCCGGTGAAGGGACCTGCAGAGTGTGGCACAGTGAACGTGATCGATTAGGAGAAAAACATCATACTGTAGCACAGTCTCCCGTACAGTGTTGAGTGTCATCTGCCGCGAGGGCTTGCAGTCTGCCAGCAGTGCCATCTGCTCCAGGCCGGTGAATGGACCTGCAGCAAAAGCCAAAGCGGAGCACTGATGGATCAGACCGCAGCAGATGTGCATCTCCCCGTCACCCATGAGCGCAACGACTTCACACAACGGATGTGAAACATGCGAGTCTGCGCAAGAGGAGGTGTCAACTTGCCGACTCCTGGCACCTGACATGAGTATGCTACTGCAAAACGATGAGCCGTTCGGTTCATGCAGCAGCAGCACTGTGTGCTCACTAACCGCACAGACAGCTGCAGCAAGAACTGCTGCCGCTCTTGCCAGAGAGCTCAACCACCCAGGACTGGCGGCATTGTATTGGCACACGCTACAGGCTGACGCCACAAGCTACGCAGCTGGCATGATGCCTCCAGCACACAACAACCCACAAGCTCCCTGCAAAGCGTCAGATCCTTATTTTTCTGCTCGTACCAATGGCGCCGGCGTGCGCGCTGTACACCGCCGCCATGGCACGCGTGATCGTCAGCCGGTCGCCCTCAGCGCTGCGCCCCAGCGCGGCCGCCGCCGCAGCGGTCGCGCCGCCGCTGCCGGCGACGCCGGGCCCGCTGAGCAGGCCGGCGCTGCCGACCGCGGATTCCGCCAGGCATAGGAAGGCACGCTGCAGCGCGGTGAACACTTCCGACGGCGCTGCCAGCTTCTCCACAGCTCCCTGCTCGCAAAGCAACAGACGAAGGAGTGAGTTTAGGGGCCAGAGGCACCGGTGTCACAGAAAGACAGCCAGCCAGTAGCAGAACGCAGGGTGCTCTGACTGTGGCCAATGTGGCAAGAGGGAATAGTAGCGGCATTTCCAGCTTGCCGAGAAAGAGGTAGAATGGCCAGTTGATGCACACACACACACACACAGATCGGGGTCCATCCAGCACATCGAGTCATCAGGGAAAGGTGCACCGGGGTCGCTCCATGGAGCAGCAGATTGAAGTGCACTTAGGGGCTTAGGAACTGATTTGAGTCGATCTGTTGTGCAACTGTGCTTTGCAACTGCAACTTTGCACCGTCGAGCAGCAGGCTCAGGAACCCTGATGATGCGAATCAAACGAATCAAACGATTGAAGAAGCTCGGCAAGTACACAGACTCTGCTTCTGAAGCGCACCGGGTCGGCGCCATCGAGCAGCAGCTTGAGATACACTCCGCCAATGGCGAGGTGCTTGGCCAGGCTGGGGTAGGGCACTGCGAACTCGGCGTGGTTCCAGGCGGGCGGCCCAGCCGCGCCGTCGTCGCCGCGCGTTCGCGCCGCCCTTAGCGCTGCCTCCTCGTTCTGGAAAACACAGTGCAATCCTGAGTGTCGACCAACGCGAGGTGTTGAATTGTCGATCAGACGCAGGGCTTCGGCAGGGCGATGACGACAAGAAGACACGGGGAGCCCCAGGGCAAGTCGCCATTTACATACTGTCATCGTCACAGTGGCTCATGCTGATGCTGATCACTGCACAACGCAAGGCAGGGGTGGACGCCTTGGGAGATGCAGGAACAGTCCACCGGCACATCGGCCATTCCAGAGCCAAGAAGCACCACAGGGCCACCGAGACAGTGCCTGATGACCGCCGCAAAACACGGTCGCACACCTGGAGCGCCAGCCGCAGCTCGGCGCGCGTGGTCTCGTTCCAGATGAGGCCCGCGTGGTGGTGGTCCCGCCCGACCGCGCCCCACATTGCCTCCCAGTTGCCGCGCGCTGCGCCTGTTGCCGCAGCACGAGCGGCTGGTAACAATGGCTGCTGGGATGCAGGCACGCGATTTCGTCGTCAAGTCACCGACTTCAGGGTGCCAGATGCTTCCTTCAAACTGGAAAGCGTGCCAGACAGGCGACTGGACAGTGAGAGCTGCGCATGGGCAGGAGCTGCATGGCTGCGCTAGAAGTGCGCATTTCCAAATCAAACCTGCAGAGTGCGGACGGTGCTGCGGCTGCGGGCGCATCACGCCGTCCAGGCTTCCGCCCGTGCGCCTCGGAGCACCCGCCTGCTGCGGCGCGCCGTCGCTACCACGCGGGCTGTTGATGCCACCATTGGGCGCGCCGCCGCCGCTGCGCAGCGGGTCAGCTGCCGCTGAAGTGGCGCCGCGGTCTGCCGGCCCGCCGCCCGGCCTCTGGCCCTGCTGCTGCTGGCCGCTGCTGCCGGAAACGGCGCCGCTTCCGCTGCTGCTGCCCATCATGGCAGATGCACCAGTGCTGGCTGTTGCCCCGGACGGCTGCTGCCGGATCTGCGCCTGCGGCTGCGGCCGCGGGCGGGCGGCAGACGCCGGGGCGCCGGCAGCGGCGGGTCGGCTGAGCGACAGGAAGCGCAGCAAGCCGGGCGGGAACACGCGGCGCAGCAGCGCGGCGGCGGGTGGGCAGCCATCGGCCCACAGCGCGACCAGGTCCTGGCTGAGCTTCATGCGCGCGCCCTGACCGTCAAGTGCGCACAGCTTCAGAATCAAGTTTGTGACATCAAGTCTGGCATGGGCCTTGCGTCCGCTGAGGCAGTGTGTGCAGACGCCAGCTTCCTATTTCGAATGCGCCCTTCGCCGTTTACGACAGACAAGTCGAAAGATAGCGCAGATTTGCCCCCTTGCAGTCGAGATGTCTAGCTTACACTGCGTTGTGTCCTAGACGCAGAGGCTAGTAAAGCATGCTGCAGCTGTGAGAATGCATCACCTGCGCGGTGACGGCGACCAGCAGGTGGTGCAGCATGGCGCCCTCTGCCAGCGCGGCCTCCCGCAGGGGGCCCGCCGCCGCGGCGCCGCCCTCCGCCACTGCCCGCATTATCAGCGCCGCGCCGTCCAGCACCCTCGCTGCATGAAGAATGTGCGCATGAGCAGTGAAGCTGATGGCTACACGGTAACTTGTCAGTCCAATCACGCTTGTGCACCTGCGTGCTGGTCTGCTGATGGGCAGCAGATGACAGGCAGCATTGGCAGAGTGGTACTATATTCACGATTGCCTCTGGAAGCTGAGTTCCACAGCAACCAGCTTCAAGGCGTTTCTGTCATGTTGGCCTGACAAGAAGCGCACCCGCAGGGTGGTTGAACAGAGCGAACAACGGGCGCCCAATGGCGGCCGCCTCCGTCAGCAGCTGCCGCAGCATCAGGCCCTCCGTGGTGCGCGCCCCTGGGTCCGCCGCGACAGCCGCCAACGCCTCCACCGCCGCCAGCACCGTGAGCGGCGACCTGGGGCGCCGGCCGCCCAGCGCCAGCAGCTGCGCCGCGCGCTCGGGCGGCCCCAGGCACACCGCCTTGGCTGCGCGGCAGGCAGCGGCACACTGTTTCAGCAACCGATTCACGACGGCAGGGCCGTCGGCGTTATGGCATTTGGCTACTTTGACGCCTAGCAGCGACAGCAGCTGCCCTGCGCGCTCGGGCGGCCCCAGGCACACCGCCTTGGCTGCAGGGTTAGAATAGCAGGATTAGATCCAGCGTGCCTGACGCTGGAGCGGAAGAGTTCGGTAAAGTTGTTGAAGAAACATCTGAGATGCAGCCCCTCTTTGGACGTGCAACGAAGTCTCAGCTGAGAAATGTGGTGACGCAAACCCAGCAGCAGGCGAACGAAAGCAGCAAGGCTGCAGGGCTTGCATGCACTACAGCTCTCTGCGCGCCAGATTTCCGTGCACCAGGCCTACAGGCAGGCGCAGCGCAAAAGCAGTCGGCCCACCGGCGCGGGCCGTGAGGTTGTCGTCGCCGCTGTTGGCTGCCAACGCCTCATCCTCAGAGGCTGTGAAGGCGCGCGTCAGGCGCCACGGCGGCAGCCCCGCCCGCGCCGCCTGCAGAATGGAATGCATAATAGGCATCGGAATGTCGTGCTGTTGTGTACATGTTCCTCCGTTGCTGAAAATTTTCACAATATTGCACCGGAATGCAAATTTCAGGGCAAAACAATCGCCATCCAGTCCTAAGGTTGAGTGCTCGAGGGACGAGGCTGCGCAGCGCACCGCCGGCGCCCACAGGCGGGTGAGCAGGCGTGCCGCCTCGGCGGCGACCGCGTCATCGCCGCAGGACAGCGCGGCGAACAGGCGCCCCGCCGCGGGCGCCGCCACGAGCGCCTCCGCGCTCGCAAAGCGCGACGCGGACAGCCGCTGCAGCGCCTGCAGCGCCGCCACCATGTCCACCGCCGCCTGCAGGGTTGTGAAAGTCAATTCAAACTGCAGGTGGCAGGCACCGGCTGGACGTCAAGGTTAAGATGCGCTGCAGCGCCGCCACCATGTCCACCGCCGCCTGCAGAGAGTATGAAAGTTCGGTATGAACTCCAGGTGGCAGGCATCTGTCGGATGTTAGGGTTTACAAAGCCGCTGCATCGCCTGCAGCACCGCCACCATGTCCACCGCTGTCTGCCAGGTATTTGGAATGAGCTGTAAACAACAACACGACTGCTGGCGGCAAGCATCCATTGTGTACTTTCAAGGGTAAACAAAGGGCGGCCGTCATGTCCACCGCCGCCTGCACCAGGCTGGAGCCACAAACGCACAGCAAACGCCAGACGACGCCACTCGCTAAAACACATTCGATAGCACTCAGCAGCAGAGTTGTGCTGTGCTTCCGAGCTTATATGCTTCATGCTACGGTGAGACAAGTCGGTCTCTGCCGATATCAAGACTCGTGTTGCCACTCGGAGCAACCATGTCAGCAATGTGTCGAGCGCACCTGCGTCTCGGGCGGCGCCACGGAGATGCCGACCGCCAGCGGCACGGGGAGCAGCGCAAACAGCGCCGGCAGCAGCGCCTCGTCGGGGCGCGCGCCCGCGGCGACGCCAGCGTACGGCACGCACGCATTGAACTCGTTGATGCGCCGCCGCAGCAGCGCAACGGCCTCCTGCGGCAGCCGACACGTGTTGTCAGCAAATGAGACGCATTGGGGAGTGAAGCATGTCGGAGGCGAGGGACTAAACAGAGGTCATGCTCGGTGGCAGCAGTTGGATCAGCTGATGTGGCCACGAGAACAGCTGACTGACTGACTGCCGGCTGTATCCCCAAACAGAACAAAGGGCAATCGCTGCTGCCGTCCCAGATTTGCTTCGCGCCAAATCGTTGCCAGCAAGGGAGATTCGCTGACCCACCTGTGCAGACAGGCCGCTGGGCGGCTGCGCAAGGCCTCCAGGCCGCTGCCCCGGCCGCGCTGCCTCCCGCTGGAATGCCGATTTGGCAAAGGCGCTGAGGTTGCTGGCCGGCTGCTGCTGCTGCATCAGCAGCGACGGCGGCAGCGTGCCGGCGGCCCCCGGCGGCGAGCTGCCTGGCGTGCTGGATGCTGATGCCGCATTCCGCACCTGTGGTTGCATAGGGTACAGTTTGTAGGCAGAGCATACGTCAAAAAATCTTCTGATCAGACGCTGATTATAGGCTCCGACATGCCCAACCTGCACTTCAAAAAGATTCCGTATGCTGAAGCTCAGGTTTGTGGGAGATTGAGCGCAATACAAGGTTCAAGGTTTTGCTTTCGGATGCGATCAAGTGTGATGTTTCCCTCAAAGCGCACCTGCGCAGCGGAGAGTGCCAGGGTGCCGCCGGCTGCCGGGCCACCAGCACTGTCGCCCTCGAGGCCGTTTCCGGCGGCGCTCATGCCAGCGTCGCTGCTTGCGTTACCAATTCCGCCGGCACCACCGCTGCGCAGGGCGGGCAGCGCGTCGCGTGCCGCCGCGCACAGGGCTGCCAGTGCGATGCGCTCCAGCTCTGGGTCCTGCAAGGGCGGATTGGAGTGCAGTCGAAAAGCACCCTATGAGTGCATAATTTGCGGCGAAAACAAGCAAAATTAGCTGGTATGGCAAGTGCCGGCCGATCCTGCCATATGAGCAGGGGTCGCTGCTGAGGGGCATTGCAAGCGCCAGCAGGTCGCTCAACAGCATGGCCGAATGCTATGTGAACACTCAAATCGTGCAGACCTGGCTGGTGATGGTCGCAGGGCCGGAGCCGAGATCGCCTATGCGGATGACATCTCCCGGGAAGGTGTGATGCGGCAGCACCGGGATTGGTCGCCCCGCCGCAACCTGCGACACCGCACTGCCTTCTGTCAGTTGCATGTGTATGAAAAACAGTGGTTGATTCCGACACTGCTGCTTTGACAAACAAGAACCGTACAATGCCAGACAGAAGTTTATCCGAACTCTTTGAAGCAAATCCGAAGCTCATCGTGCCGCGGTTCTTCCTTTCCAAAGCGGTATACAATCACAGAGCTGCGCACCTGGCCGGCGCCTAGCAGCGCGGCAGCAACGGCGTCGCGGGCGGCTTTTCCAGCAGACGCTTGGTCATGCTGCTTGTCAATACAGGTAACTGCAGTCCACATCATCGTTTGGGAAAGGTTACCTGGGCGGCGTCCAGCAGCGCGGCCGCAAGCGCATCGCGAGCGGGCGTCAAATACAGCGCGGGCGGCCCGCCGGTGGCCCACTCTATGCCCAGCCACTGCGGCCGCCGCGCGTAGCGCACCAGCGCCGCCACCTCCCCCAGCGGCCGCCGCAGCGCCACCTGCAGGGGTTAAGGCAGGTTCAGCGGGGGGTTGTAGGGTGCTGACACTGTATCGAAATCCACCAGAGAGTTGCTCGAGTGTTGCGGCTTTGGCGGCGGATGGGATGCGGCGTTTGTATTCTTCGGGAGTCGTGCTGCTTTCCAGGTTATGCAGAGGCGCCTCGTAGGTGTCACTGCGGTAACCTGCCAGTCCCCGCGCCGATGTGCAGGACACGCCATGTTGGTGCAGCTCTCAAAAGTCAAATGCAATCACATCAAAGCACGGAATCAGCACCTCGTAGCTGTCCGTGCGGCGCTCCAGCAGCGCACGGGCGGTGAGCACCAGCCGCCGTGGCGAGCGGTGCTGCCCAGCCTCGCCGCCGCCGCCGCCGGCGGCCGCGTTGCCGCCCTCGCCGCCCGCCGCGCCGCCGTCCCAGTCGGTGAGCGGCCCGGAGAAGGAGGGCCGCACGCGCCACGCCTCCCATTCCCCCAGCGGCGCCTCGCCTGCAGAGGCACCCGAATCTGTGGTCTTCAGACCCTAATTCTGCCAATTCTGGCAGTAAAAGCCTTGCAGGGTACTGTCATGTTGGCCATACCCCAGGGCGGAGTAGATGATTCTGCATGTGTGGACTGCAGAAGGGCCGAAAGACGCTCTCACAAATAGACACATGGTGACCTTTGCGGATGGCAGCGCGGCTTCTCACCTGGCTCAGCGGCGCGCTCGCGCTCAATGCCGGCCGCTGAGTCCACCAGCTCGCTCGCCGTCATCTCTGCCCGCGTGTCGACTGCATGCACCATGAAAGTCGTCAACATTGCTGCAAGGCGTGCTGCCGAGACATTCCTTGAGACAGCAGAAGAGCCAATTTCTGCCTTAGCAGAACCTCAAATTTCAGAGACAGAGAAGAAAATACTTTGTGTCCATGATGCCGCACCTGCCAGCTGGATGGCCAATTTCTTCGACGCAGTGCCCTGCAGCGCGCGCACGATGGCGTCGCGCTCTGGCGACGCGTAGATGCGCGTGCGCCAGCCCGGGCGGCCGCACAACGCAAACGCGCCGCCCGGCTGGTCGTTGCCGCCGGGCTTGAGCAGCCGCACCGCTGGCGAGCCCATGTGCTGGAACTCCAGCCGCCACTTGACGGCGCCTGGATGCATGGATGCAAGAGTAAAACTCGAAGTGCGTCCGGCAGCCTCGCATGCGTGTCGCAATCGATGGTGTGTCAACTGCCAAAACCCTGCTCGACTCGAGTTGTCTGAATCTCCAAAAGGCTTCCGGCCCCCTTCCAGCCCAAACGAGAAAGTGCTGCTTCACCTTGATGTGTGTGCTGTTTATGAGGTTATGACAGCAAGGAACTTTACCTGATGCAATGTCGAGGCGCTCTACGGCGACGGCGCTGATTCGCAGCTGCACCGCCTGCCACTGGCCGCGCCGCAGCTTGTGCACCTGGAAGCTGACTGGCGACCTGCAGAGGCAGTGAACACCGCGCCCTTGCACCCTCGCGTATAAAGCAGAAGGGCTGGCAGTGGACAGCAGCCGATATCGTGACCATCTATGAGCACACAAATGCAAACATGGTGGACCAAACATTGACATACTGACGCGGCGTGCATAGGTTGCACGCCTCAGCGGAATCTTCGAGACCAGACGCACCCGAGGACCTTGCGCGTGATGGGACAGGCGCCGCCGGCTGCCGCCAGGCACTGGTACAGCACTGTCAGCAGCGCGCCGCGCTGCTTGCACGCGAACTTCGTGGGCTTGTGCTTGCTCTGCGACACAGAGAAGTAACTCTGCCTCAGCCCATGATGTAACCTGCCTCCAGACGAGGAGAGAACGTACATCGGCCTCATGCGATAGGCTGGCATGCTGCAGCCAGATTCTCCGCTGCACATGCCCATGCGCCATGCTGCAGCCACACACGTCCTCCATGCGGAGAGACTGCACGACCAGCCATGCACAACACCCACCCAGGCGTCCTTGCGGACGTACAGGACCAACTCCTGGTCCTCGCCGGCGCCGCTGCCGGGCGCCGCGTCGTCGAGGTCGCTGTCGCCGACGAAGGCCCAAGTGTTTGTGATGGCCAGGTCGTCCGGGTGCTGCGTCAGTATGGCGGTGGGAGTGACGGCCAGCACACGGCGGTAGCGGCCGCGCCAGGAGGTCTTGGTGACCAGGAAGCGGGCGACGACATCCGGCGGGAGCGCCTCATCGGGCGGGCTGCCCCGCCGCAGGAAGGAGCTGTGCAGCAGCGTGTCCACATTGCTCATTGTGGCTGAACGTCCGCTCGAAGCGGCGCTGCGACGCTAGCACAATATCCCGGAGCAGAAAGAGTTGCAAACGCTCCTCCGTGTCGGAGCACCCACAGCTGACGAGGTTTTCGTCACGGTCGCTGTGCGACTCGCAGCAGTTGGTTCATTGCCGCCCGTATCGAGTGACGGTATCTTTGGTATATGCAATGGCAATACTTATGGGTGTCGCAACGCTATTGAAGCTGGATCGCACGTGCACGCTCCGAAATCGAGCGGATCTGACGCCACCTTTCGGTTCACAAGCGCAGCCGACAGGGTACAGAGACCTCCAGCATACATTCAACAACCAAATAAGCTGGACACTAGATCGAAGCGGCCCTGAAATCGATTCTCCGCTTCTCACCTGCCAAGCGGAAGCAGCTCTGTGAGAGTAGGAAGTACTTTCGGCTCTGTGCCATTGACCTTTTCAGTTTTCTGACTGAAAAGGTTCTCCGATGTAACTGCCTCAAGGATCTGCATCCTGCCCCATTCGTGCTTCATGGAATGTCGTTAGCAATGACCAAACACAAATCTGGCACCTAAATCTCTCTATCAACCAGAAAACTACTAGAAAAATGCTGGTGCGCTGTGGACATTGATGTCAAATGCAGCGCTGCTCGTCAACCAGCTTTCGAGGCAATGATACCCTAGTTCCTCGTCTGATGGCGGAAGTACTGCGGCAAGGTACACAGCCGAAAGACCAAGGGTCCTGCATAAGTTGCTCTGACATATTAGCGCGCAAGGGGCAGGCATGCGAAACAGGCACTGACCATCAGCAAGAGCCAGTGATGGCGTCAGCAGAGCGCTGCTCTGCGGGACAGCAGGACATCCGTGACAGTCGTGAGCACCGCTGCTCGCTGCCGCTGCTCTCTGGAGAGCTCTGCGCTGCAGCGACGGCTGTTGTGGCACAGCCGCTGACGTAGTAGCCGGCAGCGGCTGCTTCAGCAGCAGCTGCAGCCGCAGTCGCGCGCTGAAGCAGAGCGGGGCAGCGGCGGCAGCAGCGGCGGGCAGCGGCAGCCGCACAGCAGCAGCAGCAGCAGCAGCAGCAGCAGCAGCAGCAGCAGCAGCAGCAGCAGCAGCAGCAGGCCAGCAGCGGCGGTGGCAGCGGCGGCTGCGGCAGTGGGGCCAGCATGTACGACAGCAGAAGGGGCAGAGACAATGTCAACACTTAAATGCGAACGGAATCGCTTTGCTCTTCTCGACATCACCTGCCAGGCTCATTGATACATGAACACTCGTATCTGTAGGGGTAGCTACAAGCTGAATAGCGAGCGAAGGTGGCAAATGGCGGCAATGCTGCAGCGCTGTACAGCCCAAAGGCCAAGGGTCCAAGCTAGTTTGCTGCATGCATAGCGGCAATATGAGAAACACCGGCCGTGAGCATTGGCCAATAACGGCGTCCCGGGCAGCGGTGCTCGGCGGGACGGCAAAACATCACTGACAGCGAGCGCCGCCGGTGCCGCAAGGGAAGCGGTGGGCCGGGCCAGCACTCGGCTGCAGCCCACCTGTACGGCGATGGTATGTGGTCCCGTTGATCATTGCGGGGTCAACCTTAGGTCAACCCCGCAAAAATATCTAAGGCACCTCCAGTGGAGGTGCCTTAGATATTTTTGCTTTTCTCGACATTACATCCTCTGGCTCATGGATACTTAAAACACCAGTAGGGGCAGCTATAAGGCTGAAAAAGCGAGGGAAGGCGGCACAGGCGATAGCGAAGGCTGGAAGGCGATAAGCAGACCACTGGGGCACAACATAGCCCAGGGCAGGAGCGGTCCGGAACGTTTTGAGGTCTGGCGATGTGCTGTGTTCTGGGTATGAGCGATGGCCAATAATGGCGTGAGGTTTTGCTTTTCTCGACACAGGGGTAGCGATTTAGTGTGAGGTTTTTGATTTTCTCGACATTACATCCCAGGCCCATCGATGCATGGACACGAATAGGGGTAGCGATTTTTGCTGCATGGCGATAGCGAAGGCTGGAAAGCGATAAGCAGACCCCTGGGGCACAACATAGCCCAGGCAAGAGCGGTCCGGAACGGTTAGCTGTCTGGCGATGTGCTGTGTTCTGGATATGAGCGAAGGCCAACAATGGCGTCAAGGCCAGGCAAAACACACAGACAAACAACCAGGTGTTCATAGAGAGCGCAAATGCACGCGCGATGCCCTGCCACAGCCGTGTCTACTGTCGGAAGCCAGCTGTTCGCCCAGCACTGGGCAGCAGCCCTGCCGATCGAAGCTGCTGCCGCTGTCGTGCTGAGCCGCTGGTGCACTACCGAGGCACCGTGGCGTGTCTAGAGGTCGAATGCTACGCTGGCAGTCTCCGGGCTTCGCCTCTCCCAGGCGGGGGGCTGTGACCAGCCAGATCACAGCCACCCAACCAAGCGAACTTCTTTTCTTTTCTCGACATTACATCCCAGGCTCATCGATACATGAACACTAGTAGGGGT
>JAABUM010004602.1_pt1 | contig 15385 bp, 16 predicted proteins | sample 5559161 | NCBI WGS metagenome assembly JAABUM01 (sample SAMN10711868, study PRJNA513369) | rock metagenome | isolation source: Antarctica rocks | place: Antarctica: Victoria Land, Siegfried Peak nord
TTGGTACAACCGGCAGCGTCGCCACTCCGCACTCAACTATAGTAGCCCTGTCGCACATGAGGAGCAGATGTTGTTGTTGTGCCAGCCCGCCGTCTAGCGGTATGTTGTCCACATAGACGGGGTAGGCCCATCCCATCGGCTATTTCCATGTCGCTAGCGCCGAGGTGCCCACGGAGGAGGGCGAGCGCTACTTGTTCATGGCGATCGACCGCACCGCGAGGTTCGCCCACGCCGAGCTACTCCCGCGCGCCGGTAAGATGGCGGCGGCGCGGCTCCTCCGCAACCTCGTCGCCGCAGCGCCCCAGACGACCCACACCGTCCGCGCCGACAACGGCATCCAGTTCACCAATCGCCAGGGGGACTGCCCGGCATGCGTGCACAGCTTCGATCGTGTCTGCCGCGCGGCATCGCGCACCGTCTGACGACGATCGCCCTTCCCCGGACCAACGGCCAGGTCGAGCGCATGAATCGCACGCGCAAAGAGGCGACGGTGCGTCGCTACCACCACAGGAGCTGCGGGAGCATCGCTACAACTTCCCGAACGTCTATAACCTTGCCAGGCACCTCAAGACCCTCCAAGGGCTCACGCCCTAGCAGCACATCATCGGCTGCCGGCAACGCGAGCCGCACCGCTTCCACGCCAACCACACCCTGGGATTGAACAGGTAGCCACCGTAGGCTAACACACGTCGTCTTGGCTGCCGTGAATGGGAATACCCTGGCAGATAACACCGCCGAGGATGTCATCGCTAACGTGAGCGTCCGCGATACGGCCCCGACGCGTGGGAACACGCCTGTGCGGGCCGCCGTGCCGTCCAGGAGCAGAGTACCGACGTGGCCGACGAGTTACTGAAGCACTCGTTTCCTGGTGATTGACAGGACGGCAGCCGCGTGCGATAGTCTCCGCCATGCAACATGGGCCTGGTACCACCATTGGTGCCAAGTGGCCTTGCCCCACTGCTCGGCCCGTTCCCAAACACAATCGAATAGCAACGAGAGATGGTGGGGCTTTGGCCCCGTCTCTCGCCATCATGCGGGGCTACACCGGAACGAGCGGAGGAGCAGGCAACGTGGGTCGAACGAACTGGCGGGATGGGGTCGAGCAGACCCAGGCGACACTACGGGAAGCACCCGACTACTGCTTCGTCTGTCAGGCACCGGTCCCCGACGCCGACCCGGGCGCGCTGATCCAGGCGTATCTCGACGCGGCCCATCAGCAGCGCCTCGCGGCGGTGTGCGGACGACGCGCGTGCCGCCTGGTGCTGCAAGACCGGGAGAACGGGACCTGGCAACGCCTCTTCGACGCCCTGACCCACTGGCCGGACACGGCGATCCACCCGCACGGCCCCTACTGGCGCATCCGGCGACCGCACCAGCTCACCTTCCGCACCACAGCCCGGCGCACCACCGTAAGCACCACGGTGTCCCCCGACGATCCGGACGACGCGGCGAGCCTCCCCGCCACGGAGAACCGTTCCCTGCCCCACCGCCCGCTGATTGCCGACCGCCGCCTCACGCGCCGCCCGGGGTCAGGCATGAGACGACGCTAGCGCACCCCAGACCCGGCGACATGGGATAATAAGGAGTACATCCGGTGCCACACAGCCTCGCCGTCGCTCCGTGCACCATCTGGAGGGGGCGGCTCCTGCGGTGGGAGCCGCCCCTGCGTGATCCTTCCTTAAGACGATGATCGCCCAGATTTGGCGGTCCGCGCGCGCCACGCGAGTGCCGCGAGCGCCGCTGCGCCGAGACCGGTCGCGCCGAGCGGCCCGAACGCGCCCCCGCCACCGGCCATCCCGCCGCCGCCGGTATTCGGCAACCCGGGCATCGGGGCGGGCGATGGCACTGCCCCCGCCGCCGGGGACGCGAAGACCAGGGCGACCGGCGTCGGTGTCGGTGTCGCCTGACCGGTGGGGGTCAGCTTGCCGGTGGTGGCGTCGATGCGGAACGGCACGATCGTGTCGGCTTGCTGATTGCAGGCGTAGAGCCAGGTGCCGGTCGGGTCGATGGCGAAATTGCGCGGGTACTTGATCCCGGCGGTGGTATACCCGATCGGCGTCAGTTTGCCCGTCGTGCCATCGATGGTGTAGCCGACGATCGCATTGGCCTCCGGCGTGGTGGCATCGGGCTGGCCGCGATTGGAATTGTAGAGGAATTTACCGGAGGGGTGGACGACGATCTCGGCGGTGCTCCTGGTGCCGACGAAGTTGGCCGGCACGGTCGAGATTGTCTGGATTGCCTGCCCGGGCGCGCCGGTCGCGGCGTCGTAGGGGAAAACGGTGATCGTCGCGTTCAATTCGCTGACGACGTAGAGGAAGCGGCCATCCGGGCCGAAGGCCAGGTGGCGCGGTCCCGCCCCCGGTGCCGTCGTCGCTGTGGCCACGACGACCAACCTGCCCGCCGTATCGAGGCGGAAGATCTGGACCGTATCGATCCCGAGGTCGGCGGAGGCGATGAAGCGCCCGGCGGGATCGAAGGCGACACAGTGGGGGTGCGGCGCTTCCTGGCGGGCCTGGTTCGGCCCGCTGCCGGTGTGCTGGATCGTATTGGCGACCGGGCCGACCCTGCCGTCGGCCCCGAGCGGCAGGGCGACGAAATTGCCGCCCACGTAGTTGGCGATCACCATGTTCCGGCCGTCGGGTGCGATGGCCAGGTGTGCCGGGATGGGGCCGCCCGTCGCCTGTCGATTCAGCAGGGTGAGCATCCCGGTCGCCTGGTCGATCGCATAGGCCTCGACCGAGCCGTCCTTCTGGCCCCCGTAATTGTCGATCTCGTTGGTGGCGTAGAGGAAGCGTTGCGTGGGATGGACGGCCAGGAATGACGGATTGGCGCTCGGGACGGTTTGCACGAGGGTGAGCGCGTCCGCGGCGATGCGGAAGACGGAGATGCCCACGGCGGGCAGCGTGCCGCCCCCGCCCGGCGGATTCGCAGTATACGTGCCGACATAGGCGAAGCGGGCCTCGCCCGCCCCCGCGACCACGAGCGGCAATCCGCCCATAACGGCGAGGCCGGCCATGCTCGCCGCCCCAGTTATCACGAAGCGGCGACGGCTGATGTGGAATGTGGTCCCCATGCGTTCCCCCTCTCCTCTAGCAGACTGTTCGGCGGCGAATCGCCGGTGCCGCACGCAGACGTGGCCATCGTGCGGACCCTGCCCACACGGTGCGCGCCATCACCCGCCTTCACCCCCTCTCCTCGATCGGTGATGATCGGACACGTAGTAAGATACAATGTATGTCATCTCCGATTATCATAGCCGTTACGCCCGTCATGTCAAGCCTGGGTCGGTCGGGCCACCGATGTGTCCCGGCGTGCGCGCGTGGTGTCGCGTCGAGGCGACCGCGCCGCCGCAGATATGCTACGGTATGCCCGACAAGGGTTCGACGCGCGTATACGGGCTGGTATCACCGTCTGGCTGACACAGAAGGCTCTCGCCTCGCGACTCGGTCTCGATGAGCGGCAGGTTCGGTGCCGCGAGGCGACGCGTTACGCAAGCGCGAACCCGGCGCACATTCAGGTGGTGGCCGACGTGCTCGGCGGGCGTGTCTATAGGCACAGTCGCGTGAAGGTCTGCCATCACCGTGCGCGATGCGCGACGGATGGAGGCTGCGGTCGCGCGTCCCTACCGGACCCGGCATCGCATCCCATCCCCCTGCCCGAGGCACCGGTTTCGCCCGCGCAGGATCCGCGACGGCGGGCGTGCGGGAGAATGACCGCATCCGCGCCCCCGCCCGGTGTATTCGGGTATTCGGCACGTTCGCCCCGGCGATTGACGGGCGCGACATCGCGATGCGGGTATGGGGTGTACGCAACGACTACAACATCGTCAAGCTGCTAGCGATCTTGGCTGACCTTGCTCGCGCTCGCCCTGGTCGCGACGAGCTACCGAGTCGTCGTGGTCGGCGACGGGCGGGCGGCGCTGGGGCGCCTGGCCGAGGAAGCCCTACGCTGGTCCTCAGTGATATCATGCTGCCCTCCCTGGACGGACTGGGCCTCGCGCGGGCCATGCACGATGACCCGGCCTGGCGCGCGATCCCGCTCGTCCTGACGAGCGCGGTCCACCAGCCGCCCGACAGGGTGGCCGCATACGCCACCTTCCTCGCCTCCTCGCCCCTGGCACACCCTTTGCATTTGCCGGGGTCGTGCGCCGCATCGCGATGCGGTCGCGTCTGGCAGGGTGACGATAAGGAAAACAAGGGGCGGGTGGTGTCGGCGCAAGGATCGGCGGCCATGCGGGTTGCTCACCGGCACTTCGGGTACGAGGCGTTGCGACCCGGTCAGGAGGAGGCGATCGCGGCGACCCTGGCCGGGCGGGATACGCTGGTGGTACTTCCGACCGGCAGCGGGAAGTCGGCGATCTACCAGATCGCGGCGCTCCTGATCGACGGCCCGACGATCGCCGTCTCGCCCCTCCTCGCGTTGCAGCGGGATCAGGTGGCGGGGTTGGAGGGGCGGGGGGTCGCGGCGGCGGAGATCAATTCGCTGGGGAGCGCCGCCGCGCATCGCGCGGCGTTCGACGAGGCGCAACAGGGCGAGGTCGAGTTCCTCTTCCTCGCGCCGGAGCAGCTCACCAATGCCGAGACGCTCGGCCGGTTGCGCGCCGCCAGGCCCTCGCTCTTCGTGGTGGACGAGGCGCATTGCGTCAGCGCGTGGGGGCACGATTTCCGCCCCGACTATCTGCGCCTCGGTGCCGTGATCGAGGCGTTGGGGCACCCGACCGTGCTCGCCCTCACCGCCACCGCCGCGCCGCCGGTACGCCGCGAGATCGCGGCGCGTCTGGTGATGCGCGAGCCGAAGGTCGTCGTACACGGCTTCGATCGCCCGAATATCCACCTCGGTGTCGAGCGCCACTAGACCGCCGACCGGCAGCGGCGGGCGCTGATCGAGCGCACCGTCGACGCGGAGAAGCCGGGGATCATCTACGCCGCGACGCGCAAGGATACCGTAGCGATCGCCGAGGCATTGGCCGCGAAGGGGGTGCGGTCCACCCCCTACCACGCGGGTCTGTGCCTCAGGGAACGCGAGGCGACCCAGGACGCCTTCATGGCGGACGAGCTCGAGGTGGTGGTCGCGACGGTCGCGTTCGGCCTGGGGATCGACAAGCCCAACGTGCGCTTCGTCTTCCACGCCGCCGTCAGCGACTCGCTCGATTCGTACTATCAGGAGATCGGGCGGGCGGGGCGCGACGGCGCGCCCGCCCAGGCCCTCCTCTTCTACCGGCAGGAAGATCTGGGCTTGCGCCGTTTCTTCGCCGGTGGCGGGCAGGTGGACGCGGAGCAGATCGCGCGGGTGGCGCGCGCCGTCCGGCGTAGCAAAGGGGGGATCGCGGCGAAGGTCCTGCAGGCGAAGCTGAAGCTGTCGCAAACGAAATTGACGACCGCGCTCGGTCGCCTCGCAGGGGCGGGCGCGATCGCGATCCGGCCCGACAGCGAGGTGACCGTGGCGGAGATGCCGCGGGATATCGAGGCGTTGGCGCTCGAAGCGGCGGCGGCGCAGGAGCAGTACAAGGAGTTTGAGCGCTCACGCCTGGAGATGATGCGCGGCTACGCCGAGACCACCGCTTGTCGGCGCGGCTACCTCCTCAACTATTTCGGGGAGGACGGCGACGAGCGGTGCGGCAACTGCGACACCTGCGAGGCGGGGACCGTGGAGCAGGCGCACACGGAGCAGCCCTTCCCGCTGAACAGTCGCGTCTGTCACACGTCCCTCGGGGGTGGGGTGGTGATGCGCTACGAGGGAGAGAAGATCGTCGTCCTCTTCGATGCGGTCGGCTACAAGACCCTCGATCTCGCGCTCGTCACCGACGGGGGGCTCCTCTCCGCCGCATGATACCCGGCGGCATTTGACGATACGCCCCCGCACAGTAGCCTCCTCGGCGGAGGCATCAGAAGTGGGACGATACGTGTTGTCGGCGAGTGTCACCGGTGGCGTGAAACTCGCCTCCCCATGGGTCAAGCGGCGACTATTTCGGCTACCACCGTCGCGGGGTGCCGCTGAAAAAGGATTACCCGCACGGCAGCTCAACGTATTCTGCCGCGTGGCGAACCCAACGGCGCGGCCAGAGCTGCTATCCTGACGCCGTTGACAACCCGCTACGCCGCGCGAAGGCGCGGTGCTCGGCGGCATTTTGAATGGGGGAGGGTTGGGCGATGGAACTGGCTGGGGCGGTGGCGCTGGTGACCGGGGGCACGGGTGGCCTGGGCGGGCGCATTTGCCACGCACTGGCGGCGGCGGGCTGCCACGTCGTCGTCGGCTACCATCAGGGGCACGAGGCGGCGCGGGCGTTGGTTGATGAACTGGCGGGCTATCACGGGCGGCGCGCCTATGCGTACGCCGCCGATCTCGCCGCTGCCGACGCGCTCCCGGCGTTTCTGGAGGCGATCGAGCGGGAGTTCGGGCGGCTGGACATCCTGGTCAACAACGCCGCCGCGAATCGCTGGGTGCCGTATCCCGACCTCGACGCGCTGACGCCCGAATTATGGGAGGAACTGCTCGGGCGCAACCTCACCGGCCCGTTCCTCCTCTCGCGCGCCGCTGCGCCCCTGCTGCGCCGCGACGGTGGCGGGCGGATCGTCAACATCTCCTCGGTGGCGGGCCTCGCGCCGACCGGCTCGAGCATCGCCTATGCGGTCTCGAAGGCGGGCCTCAATCACCTGACGCGCTGCCTGGCGGTCGCGCTCGCCCCGGCGATCCTGGTCAATGCGGTCGCGCCGGGGCTGATGGAGGGGACACGGATGACTGAGGCGCTCGATCCGGCCTACGTGGCGCGCTCGGTCGCCGGGGCGGCGCTGCAACGACCGACGAGCCGGGACGATGTCGCCGCGCAAGTTGTCGCGTTCTGCCGTACCGATAGCACGACCGGGCAGACGCTCGTGGTCGATGCGGGGCGCGTCTTTCACTGAGTCGAGTGGGCGGAGTGGGCCAGCCGATCGAGTAGGACGAGTAGATCTACGTGGGTGGGATGCGGCCTGACCGGCGGACATTGCCCGCCGGTCAGGGTGTATATGCTTGTCAGAAGCGTGACACGTTGCCCGATGCCCTGCGCCATGGCACTGCGTAGGTGGCGCGCTTATACGCTGCCGACCTTACCGCGCTCGCCGAGGCCGAGCACCTCGCGCGCATAGTTGACGCTTTGCTCGAAGTGCTGCCGCTGTTGCGCGCGGTACTCTTCGAGCGCTTCCTCCGGTGGCAGCCACATCCCCGGCGGCAGGAGGCGTTGCTCGAATGGACCCGGTGTGCCGCGTCCGGCCAGCGCGACATAACGTGCGAAGTCGCGGGCGGGCATATCGGGGTAGCGCGCCCAGAAGGGCGCGTCCGGTGTGAGATAGGGGAGGTTGGCGGGGGCGGTGCCGGTGATCACCTCCAGATTGATCGCGATGCTCGGCGCGTGCGTGGCGAGGAGCGCGAGGATGGCCGGGAGATCGGCGCTCCCGGTGCCGAGCGGCACCCATTGGGCGGCGGCACCGTCCGCAGTCGCCCAGACCTTCGTATCGCGTAGGTGGGTGGTGGTCGCGTAAGGGGCCAGGATCGCGGTGCTGAGGAGCGGGTCTTCGGCGGCGTAGGGGGGGTTGCCGGTGTCGAGGCAGACGCCAACCGTCTCCGGCCCGACCGTCTCGATCAGGTCGCGCAACTCGCGCGCGAGGAGATCGACGCCGCCGTGATTCTCGACCGCGATCGTGATGCCGAGTTCCCGCACGAGCGGCGCGACCGCGCGCAGGGTGCGCACGCACTCCGCGATGTGCTCCTGGAGCGGTATCGCGCCCTGGCGCTCGTCCTGCGAGCCGAGGAAGCAGCGCACGACCGGCGAGCCGACAGCCGCCGCGACGTGGAGCATGGCGGTGAGCTGCTCTTCACCGCTCCCGTATTCCGAGCGAAACGAAGCGGCGAAGCGGTCGAAGCTGCCCATGCCGACCTCGATAGTCAGGCCCAGCTGGTCCGCGTAGGCCTTCAGGCCGCGCAGATAGTCGGCGTCGTGCGACGCGAGATTGGTTCGCTCGGAGAACTGTACATTGTCCAGGCCGAGCTTCGCCGCGTAATCGAGGAATTGGAAGGCGTCCCAGCCCTGCCAGCGCAGACTGTAGCTATCGAGCCCTAAGCGCATCGTCGTCCTCCTCTTGCTGCCCACAGACGCCCCACCTGTTGTCGCGCGCCCTTGCGCATGGTCTCATGGCGGTGCGTGGGCTTAGGTCGATTTCGTGGACAGGTCAAGTCTAGGCCGCTTGCGCCTCCTGAGCAAGCGCCATTTCGTAGGCCACCGGGCTGCGATAGCCAAGCGCTGAGTGGAACCGCCGCCGATTGTAGAAGACCTCGATCCACTCGAAGATCGCCTGTCGCGCCGCACGGCGTGTCGGCCATAGGCGGGTATCCGCGAGCGCCACCTCGCGCGCTGCGGTCGTTGGCTCCCCCGGTTAGGTGCGTCCCGCGTCAATGTCCGTGCGCTTCAGCCAGCCGCGTAACGCCTGCTCGGAGACCCCGAGGTCCTGCGCGAGCTGGGGGATGCCCTTCCCGCTGGTTCGCGCCAGTTCGACCGCCTCGGCACGGAATGTCGGCGGTTAGGGCGCGTGGGTCTTCGCCATTGTGGACTCCTTTCCGAGAATCGTCGTCCCCAGTATCTCGGTGTCCACCAAAGTAGCTCTTCCGCAATTCGCGTGAAGTGTGATCCGAAGTAGGCCAATGGGGTCCAAATCAGGCAAGAACCGGCCGCGAAGCAGCCCCATACCGGCCGAATTCCGGCTATCAGTCCCACTTCGCCGGCCTTTTCGAGATGGATCACGCGAATTGCGGAAGAGCCGTGTAGCGGTATCTGCTGGCGAATGTTATGGTGCCCCCCAGTTTCCTCACGCGGCCAGCGGGTCCGCCAGCAAGCGGGCGAAGGGAGAGCGCCGGTGCCGAGACCGTGGCGTCCCGGCGTACCACTCGCCGAGGCGCAGGAAGTTGAGCCCGGTCGCGGCGAGGATGTGGCCGAGCTGGACCTTCGGCTGCCCGCGGTAGCGCGTGCGGCGCAGGCGGCAGCGCCGGACCCCGCGGGCGAGCGTCCCCTCGATGCCGGCGCGGAGCGCGTACGTCTCGCCGAGGGCGGTGGTCGACTCGCGCTGGCGGGCGGCTTGCAACGCGTCGAACTGGGCGCGCGGGCGCATACTCAAGGTCCGGCGGGGCGAGCGGCCCTGCGCCCGGCAGCACGCTGGTCGGCTCGGGCACGGGGCGCAGTCCTTGCTGGAGAATTTCACCCAGATGAGGTCGCGCCCGGCGGGATCGGGACGTTGCCGCCAGCTGATGCTGGCAGGCCCGTGCGCAGATCGCCCGCTCGCTCTCCCAGTCGAGGCGGAAGTCGGTCAGCGCGAAGCCGTTCTGCGCACGGGCCTGCCACTGGTAGTCGGGCCGGGCTGGCCCGCGCAGGGCGACCCCATGGTCCTCTTGGGCGGCGACGATCTGGGGCCCGTCGAGGTAGCCCGAGTCCACCAGTTGGACCTGTCCTGGCCGAAAAGTTCATCCGGGCGGTCGGGCCGGTGTCCCCGCGCTGGCGGGCGTTCCTCCCCCGCCACGCTGTGGCCGCCGCGATAGCCTGCGGCTACACGCTCCTGCGCCTGGTGTTCCGCCGTGCACGAAGGAGGAGTCGTCCATGCCTGTCCGCCTGTTGCATCGCCACGCCACGCGCGGTCGCGCCGCCGCGCCGGGCTTCCGCCGACGCCTGCTCGCCGCCACTTGCCCGACCACCGCACCCCTGGTGGCCAACACCCTCGCCGATCTGGCGCGGAGCAAGCCGGCGCTGGTGGTCGAGGACGCCTTCCTCCGCCACCAACTCGCCATCCTCCACCGCAGCGTCAAGCGCCCGCGTTGCCGCACGACCGACCGCGCGCTCTTGGTGCTCCTGGCTAGCCGCGTCCCCGCGTGGCGGTCGGCGCTACCGATCGTCCAGCCGGACATGCTCCTGCGCTGGCATCGCAATCCCTTCCGCTAGCACTGGTACCGGAAGTCGCGCGCTGTGGTCCCGGCCCGCCGCCCGCCCATTGCGCCCGAGACGGTCGCCCCGATCCGCGAGATGGCGGTGGCCAACCGTCTGTGGGGGGCCGAGCGTATCAGGGGCGCGCTCCTCAAGCCGGACATCCGTGTGGCCAAGTCGACGATCCAGCGCTCCCTGCGTGAGGCCCGCCCGCCACGCCGCGCCGGGCAGGCCTGGGTGACGTCCCTGCGCAACCACGCTGGGGACACCCGGGCCTGCGACCTCCTCCCGATCACCGACCTGCTCTTCCGCCCGTTGTTCGCCTTCGTCGTCGGCGCATCGGGCTCGTGCCGGGTCGTCTATAGCGGTGTGACGCGGCACCCGACCGACACACGGGTCGCTCAGCAGCGGCGCGAGGCCACGCCCTTCGGTCAGTGGCCCCGGTACTTAATCCGCGACAACGATCGCAAGTACGGCCCAGCATTTGCCCGGGTCGCGGCGGCGAGCGGGAGCACGGAGCTGCGGACGGCCTACCGCGCCCCTCGACAGAACGCCACCTGCGAGCGGTTCCTGGGTGGCGTTCGCCGGGAATACCTCGATCGCCTCCTGATCCCGGACGAGGCCCACTTGCGGCGCGTCCTGCGCGAACACGTGTGGTTTTTCAACCACGACCGTCCGCATCAAGACCTGGCGCAACAGATCCCCGGCGCCCCTGGCGCAGCCTCTGTCCACACGATCATCGCTGGTAGCATGCGAACCGCTGGCAGTGTGCGAGCCATCCCCATCCTCGGTGGCCTCCATCACGCCTATGCGCAAGCCGCGTAGTGCCTCACGGACGACTTCTCGGCCAGGGCAGCAGGACAGCCTGTAAAGAAGGCGGAACTGCCCCCGATCCGCTTCCACGACATGCGGCACACCAACGCGACGTTGATGCTGGGGCAGGTCGTCCACCCGAAGGTGGTCCAGGAACGGCTGGGGCACAGTCAGGTTAATATAAAGCTGAACATCTGCCGCCATGTCCTGCCCGGATTCGGGCGCGAGGCGGTCGAGCAGATCGGGGCCACCCTCGAACAGGCGGGGGACGACGGTGAGGTGGCCGGGCGAACGAGGGCAAGTGACTACAGCTGGACGAAGATAGTCAGGGTTGAGGCGAGGCATCGCCGACAGGGGCTGGTCAAAGGGCCGTTGATCTGTGGAACGGTCGCCCTTTTTTTATGCCCACCAGCCTTCTCTTACGACACGTTGGCTTCCGGCGCTGCTGCCAGAGGCCAATGCCACGTCCTTTTTATTGCTCTGCCCAAGGAAATCGAGGGTGGGCACGACTGGGCTCGAACCAGTGACCTCACGGATGTGAACCGTGAGACAACTGTGTCACCCCGTGTCTCGGCATGTCGCGAATGGCTTTCAAGCGCGGAAAATGGCGTGGTGCCATGTCGCGGAGAATCGCCACCTCTCTTCTACTGTCGCCCCAATTGCATTAGCAATTGCATTACCGTCCAGGGAAATCCATGGCGACGCGGCGAGGTGAAGTCGAAGGTTATCGACCTCGCCCGACGCGATGATACATGAGCGGTGCTCCTGACCATGCTGTCCTGTGCCGCCGAGATGGTCGCAAGCATGGTCGTCCGTAGCCATCGAAGGCACGTGGTAAGGGGCGCTTGTTCTCGTGCTCATTGCCCGGCAACGCAGCCCCCCCCCCGTTCCACCTGCCGCTTGGTCGTCGCCACTTTCGCTTACACCTCGCTAGCCCGGATGGCGGATGGCCCGCTTCCAGTTGCGAGCGAACCTCTGCGTCTTCGCAAGTCGCCCGGCCCACTTGGGACCGATTCGGCATTGCCTGCTCTGCCCGCCAACACCACGTGAACATAGCCTTCGACTTGGGAAGCTGCGGATTGGCTTTTCGGCCAGCACAGGTATGCTTACGATATGAGAGCATACAGCATGGACTTGCGGGAGCGGGTGGCGCGGGCGGTCGCCCAGGGGATGAGCAAGGCCGAGGCGGCACGCCGCTACGCGGTCGGGCTGAGTACGGTCAAGCACTATGCGCGACGGCAGGAGGCGACCGGGACGCTCCGGCCACGCCCGATCCCCGGGCGGCCTCGTGCCTTGGACGCCGCAGCGGAGGACACCCTGCGGGCGCAGGTGGCCGCCCATCCGGACGCGACCCTTGCCGAGCATCGGCACCGCTGGGCCGACGAGCAGGGCCGGGCGGTGAGCCGGGCGACGCTCGGGCGCGCCCTGGTGCGCGTCGGCTGGACGCGCAAAAAAAGTCGCTGATCGCCGCCGAGCGGGACGAGGCGCGGCGGGCGGCGTGGCGCGCGGAAGTGGCGACCGTGGACCCGGCGACGCTGGTCTTCCTCGACGAGAGCGGCACGCACGTCGCCATGACCCCGCGCTATGCCCGGGCACCGCGCGGGGAGCGGGCCTACGGGCGCGTCCCCCGGAACTGGGGGGACAACGTCACCCTAATCGCGGCGCTCACCCCGGACGGCCCCGGCCCGGCGATGACCCTGGCCGGGGCGGCGGACGGCCCCGCCTTCGTCGCGTATATCCGCGAGCTGCTGGTGCCGACCCTCACACCGGGCCAGACCCTGATCCTCGACAACCTGGCGGTCCACAAGCGCGCCGCCGTGCGGCGGCTCATCGAGGCATGCGGCTGTCGGCCCTTGTTCCTCCCGCCGTATTCCCCGGACTACAACCCGATCGAGCTGGCCTTCGCCAAGCTGAAGGCCGCGTTGCGCCGGGCGGCGGCACGCACGCGTGAGGATCTCGACAGGACCATCGCCGCCGCCCTCGACACCATCACCGCCCCGGAGTCCGCCAACTGGTTCCGCCATTGTGGCTACCGCCCATCGGGTCAACCCTTATGAGTACCGCTCTAGTAGGGCAAAAACGCGCCCTCAGGCAACAGTGCCTAGAGCCAAGACCGTTTAGATACCCAACTTTCGCCCGAATTGGCGGCACTCAACCGTCTGTCGGTTGGCAAGGAATTTCTACGTCTCGTCAAGCCGGATCTGGACGGTCGTCGCGGCGGCCATAGCGCGCAAAGCGGCAAGGAGATACGGGGCAAGGGGGTCGACCTGGTTCAGCGTGACCGCCAGCACCTGCCCGCCGCCGCTCTCCACCGTCCCGTGCACGCCGAACACGTCGCGCACGAGCCGCTTGATCCCGAACGCGCGCACGCGCGGCGCACGTGCCGCGAGCCAGCGCCGGGCCCAGATGAGGACGTTATGGGCGAGTTGTGTCAGCGCGACGAGGATCTGTTGCGCCGCGAATCGTTTCTTGTTCCGCTTCGTCAGCCCGAGTCCCTGTTTGTCGCCCTTGAAGGCGGTCTCTACCCCGCCGCTGCGGAGATCGTAGAGATAGGCGTAGGCGAGCGCCACAGCGGCGGGGTCGTCGGCGCGGGCAGGGTCATGGCCGCTGAGTTGGAGCGCCGCAGCGACGGGCAGGCTGGAGATGACCACGCCGACGCCCCAGTCTCCGGAGGCCTGGCGGCAGCGCACGGCGACCCGCGTGATGGTCGGTTGGTACACCTCCGTGTCGTACTCGGGGGCCGGGATGGTGACGACACCGACCTGGCGGTCGGCCTGCCGGGGATCGGCAAACCACGTGGTCACGCTCTCGGCGAGGCGCCGCGCCCGCGCCGTCGAGCAGTCCTTGGCGACGACCTGATACCCGCGTCGCAGGACCCAGTTGATGTCTGCCACTCCGCCCGCGCCCGCATCAATGCGGAGGATCGTCCGCCGCCGCCGCGCTTCGCCCAACTCCAGTACCTGCTCGGTAGCGAGGACGAGCGGTTGCAACGCGGCGCGCAGTTGGACATTCCCGGCGAAGAGCCGGTCGACCACCACCTCCTGATACAGCGCGGCCAGCACCCGCCCGAGTTGACGACCACGGCGGCGGCGCTGCTTGGCGAAATAGCCGGTCGTCGCCAGCGCCGCCTTCTTGCCGCACGGGAGGCCGCTCATGTCGACGTCAAGGATCTGCCAGCCCTGGTCGTAATCGTGGGCGTAGCCCTGGCTGTGCGCGCGGTAGATTCTATTCAGGGCCTGCTCCATCTGCGCGACATTCTCGGCGGTGCAGGCATCGAGCGTATCCTGCACGACCGACTGCTCCGCACAAGCTACCCGCCCGAAGGCGGCCTGGAGTGCGGGATCGGCGCGCAGGCGGCGGTTGAGTTCCGCCAGACCTTGCGCCCCGGCGAGGAGGGCGATGAAGGCATCCTAAACTGAAGCGCCGATGAAATCTACATGGCCGTCGAGTATGCTGCCCGCTGGGATTGGCTCGGCAGCGGGGGAGAGGCATGGCCGACATCGCTGGTGCGCTGGTGCGCTGGGGGTTGGATGCGCGGCGGGTCCGCGACCGGATGTACCGCGCCCCGACGTCGCGCGAGCGCGAGCGGTGGCACGCCCTCTGGCTGCTGGCGCAGGGCTGGTCGGCCAGCAAGGTCGCGGACCTCCTGGAGCGCGACGCTCACACGATCGGCGGCTGGCTGGTCGCCTTCGAGCGCGATGGCCCCGCCGCGCTGGCGTTCGAGCAGACGGGCGGTCCCCCCCCGCCCTCGACCCCGAGGCCCAGGCGGGGCTGAAGGTGGCGGTGCAGGCCGCCCCGGCGGAGGTGGGTCTCGCGCTGGCGAACTGGAACCGGAAGGTGGTGCGCCAATTCATCGAGGCGCGCTGCGGGATCCGGCTCTGTCGCAGCGCCTGTACGCGGTACCTGCACCGGCTCGGCTTCGTCTACAAGCGCCCGAAGAAGCGCCTGCTCAAGGCCGATGCGGAGAAACGCGCCGCCTTCGTCGAGGAATACGCGGCGCTGCTGGCAGAGGCGCAGGCGGGCGGAACGAAGATCTTCTTCGCGGACGAGGCGCACTTCCGGGCCGACGCGGACCTGCGTGCCAAGTGGGTGCCCAAGGGCAAGCCCGCGCTGGTCGACTCGACCTGCCCGCGCTGGGGCGAGAAAGCCAGCTACTACTCGGCGGTTTGCCTGGAGAGCGGGGAGACGGAGCACATGGCGCTGACCGGGACCAGCTCGTCGGCGACCAGCGCCGCCTTCCTGCGGCAATTGCGGGCCCGGTACTCCGGCCCGCTCGTCGTCATCTGGGACAACGGCCCGGCGCACGGCGGCGAGGCCGTGCGGGAGTACCTGGCGACGCCGAACCTCGCCCTGCGCCTGGTCCGCCTGCCCGCCTACAGCCCCGACTGCAACCCCGACGAGGCGATCTGGGCCTGGGCGCGCGAGGAGGTGACGGCCAACACCTGCCTCGGGACCAAGGCCCAAGTCCAGGAGAAGATGGCGCACTTCTTCGCCGACCTGGCGACCCGCACCGCCGAGGTCCAGTCCCGCTGCCGCCGCACGCTGCAATCCCGGGCCGAGTCCCTTATCGTTCCCTCACCGGAGTCACATTCCCACGCCCTCCATGTAGATCCCATCGGCGCTTCGGTTTAG
>JAABUM010004604.1_pt1 | contig 15377 bp, 14 predicted proteins | sample 5559161 | NCBI WGS metagenome assembly JAABUM01 (sample SAMN10711868, study PRJNA513369) | rock metagenome | isolation source: Antarctica rocks | place: Antarctica: Victoria Land, Siegfried Peak nord
TCCATCGTCGCGCAATCGAGGCCGTCAGAAGATGGGCAAGTGAACAGATGCCGGGCGAAACCGAGCGCGCTCGATCCGCCTATGCCATTCCAACCAAACGGTCAGACCGGTCCGTTTAGTCCAATGTATCTTATGGAAACTCAACTGTCGATTTGCACTCGCCCGCTCAGGCGTCCTCGGGCGACGGATCGTCCGTGGCGAACGCGATCCCGGCATAAACCTCGGTGAGCGGCAGCTCGACCCCGATCTCCGGCATGGCCAACACGGCGTCGCCCGTCAGCACGTGACCGACCCAATCGTCGCCGGTGCGCGCAAACACGGTGGCAGCCCGACGTGCCTGTTCCAGCATGACGTAGCGCTGGATTGACGACGTTAGCCGATACTCCTCGTTCTTCTCGATGCGGTCCGTGGCCGCCGTGCTGGCCGAGAGCACCTCGAACACCACGACCGGCTCCGGGATCACGTCCGTGCCACGCGGGACCGGCGAACAGGTCACCGTCGCATCTGGGTAACGCACCCGACCGGCAACCACAACTTTCAGGTCGCCGCGGAAGGCGCGGCAAGGCTTGCCTTGCAGGCGCTGCCGCAGAGCCTCCACGAGATTGGTGGCGATCTCCGAATGCTCGACCGTGCCGCCCGTCATCGCGGCTGGCCGGATGCCGTCAAACTCGTAGCGCAGCTCCTGCCCGCGTTCCCAGGCCAGGAACTCATCCAGCGACATTGGCCGGCGAAGGGCGACATTCATGATATACTCTGTCCACGTGAGAACCCGAAAATCGGCTGGCGAGTCGATCCTTATATGAGCGGCGTTCCGGGGATGCGAAGTTTTCGGGTTCTCACGTGGACGGAGTATAGCAACCGTAGCACAGCATCACGTGGACGGCCCAGCGTGAACCTCCCTTCTATGCCAGGCTGACATCGCATAGCCGAACCGCTTGCCGTTTCCCGCCGCCTCGGCTTATCCCTGCGGCACGGAGTGGAGCTGGGCTGGAGACGCTGATGGTGCATGCAAGAACGGCCGGCAAGCCGAGGCCTGCAGCCCGGCAATCCGGTTCGGCCTCCAGGCCCAAGGACGTGGACTGCCTGCGCGAGCACATCGCTGAGCTGTGTCCATGCAGGTCCGAGCCATTCATGCGTCGCCGGAACCGCGCTTTGCCGTGCTGGCGATGGATCATCCACGACGTCCCGCGTTCCTGCCATCCCTACCCTGCCCATGTTGGGAACGCCGTCTCGTTCCAACGCTTTCGGAACCGAATACCCGATGCGACCCTGTTTTGCCCTGCGGTTCGGACGCCGGGGCCTGAGGTGCTATGGAGCATGCCATGAGCAAACCCGAGATGACGGACAGCACCACGCTCACGCCCGGGGAGCGGGACTACATACGTCAGGAGCTCGACCGGTTCTTCTCGACCCTGCCGAGCGTCGCCGACGGCTTCCAGCTCAGGACATGGCGCGGCGGCCCACAGGCGGGCCAGCCCAAGGTGCCGATCAAAGCGAAGGGGCTGCTTGAGCGGGGGCTGATGCGCCTCGAACCGACACCCTGGCCGCCTCGCCTGTTCTTCACCGAAGCCGGCCTCGTAGCGCTGCGGGCGATGATGGCCAACACGCGCTTCGCAAACCCCAAGACCTTCGCCCACGTGCGCCAGGAACTCGGCATCGACACGGATTAAAAAGATCGAGAGCCCGGGTTACCGTGTCTTGTCTACTGTCGAGCCATTAGGACGTGCCCTTACCCATTCCCGCCTGTGCTTCGTCGTGCGTCCCGAAAGCACCGACATGAGCGGCACTTGCTAGAGCGGCCAGCGCGAGTTGGCGCCCTCCGCACGTGCCGCGACCAGGAGCTTGGTCATCGCCTGGTTGGGGCCGTCCTGCGACGCCGTCCGCTCGATCTCGGCCCAGTCGAACCGAACGGTGTCGGTTGCACGGTCCCATTGTGCCGCGGACTTTTCCGGGGCCGCCGCGCTCCGGCCAAGCGGCCCCGCGGTTTCGCTGTCCGGGCCGGCGGCGCTGGACGGAGCATCGCTGTCATCGCTGACGCTGACCGGGTCGGCCATGTCGGCGATCACGGCGTTGTCCCCGGCCGGAGTCGGCCCGGCGGCCGCCTCGAGCGGGTCCACGTCCGCCACCACTTGCTGTCCCGCGTCGCTCTGGAACACGGAGGATATCGCGGTCCCAGCCTGTTGTTTGGGCGCGCGGCCCCGGCGGCCTTGGACCCTTTTCCCAACCATTGCGTCGGTCACGGCCTCAGCTCCGGCTGTTTCGGTGCCTACAGCGTCGGTGCTTCCTGTCATGACCGGATCGGGAAGCGTGGCGTCTGCCTTCGGCTTGCGTCCACGACGCGTCGGAACGGGAATGGGAGCAGGCTTCGGCGTGCGTGCCATGTGCGACCTTTCTGGTGAAGACGGCCACTTACGCCATCCATGCGGAGGTGGAAACATCGACGTGGGAGCGGCTTTGCCGAGGGTGCCTGCCGCCTGTCGAGCGCCTGGAGCACCGACGGGTCTGCCACGACGCCGGCTTGGCGCCGGAGGAGGGCCACACTGAGCGGGCGGTTAGGTCCCTCGAATGTCAGCGGTGCCGGCACCCACCACGCATTCCGGGCATCCCGCCGGATCAGGAGGGTCAGCCCGAGCCGGAGATCCCGCACGCGCCGCGCCAGCAGGCCACCTCGGCGGAGATAGTTTGCGAGGTGCCCCTGCGGGAGCACTGCCGCTGAACCCAGATACGTGGCTGGGAGCAGGGACCGCACCGTCTCGCTGAAGCGTCGCAGCGCCATGTCCTTGTCCCTGCCGACGTCGGGCTCGTGCGGGGGTGCCGAGAGCCTTGGCCAGGCGCTGCCGTCCGGTGAAGCCGCAACCGGTTACGACGGTTGCAGTGCGTCAGCTTCCGCGGTCGCCCCATGCCGTCCGTTGCGGCGTTCAGGCGCCTCGCGGCCCCGCGAGCGGCGTCCACGACGGTGAACAACGTTGGGTTTCTGCGGCCTAGTGGAGGCGCCCGCACGTCCCCGCAGACGTTAGACCGGGGAGGGATCGACCTGTCGCATCTTGGTGCCCCCGGGGCTTTCTGTGGTGGGAGCGGCGACCAGGTGCGCCGCATGCACGGTTGCCAGGACGCGATAGGGCAGCACGCACAAGCTCCGGAACTGCGCGCCACACCGGTCTGACTTCCTTAAAGGCACTCGCCGGTCCGCCTCGGAGGCCGGTGTGTCGCCGAGCCTATCAGATGAAGCGAAGGTCGGACTGGTTGACCGAGGCGTGGTGGATCAGGTCGACGCTGCCCTGGCCGGCTCCGAACGTGAGCAACGTGCCGCCATGGCCGTCGCTCGCCTGCTTGAGGGCTCCCTGCAACGACTTGTCGACGGTCAGGGTGTCGCCCTTGCCGGGGTTGAAGTCGTTGATGGTCATCTGCCCGGATGCCGCGCGCAGCACATAGCTCGACGCATCCGAACCGCCGGCGACAGTCAGCGAGCCGGTGCTGGCGACATACGTGTTGGCGCCGTTGTCGGCCGACACCGTGTCCGCGCCCGACCCTCCGGTCAGCACCATGGCCCGGGGATTGACCAGGATCATCTTCTGCGTTCCCGAGCCGAGCGTCACCGCCTCGCCCTTCACCGTTCCCGCCATCTTCACCGTGTCGGTGCCGTTGCTCACGCCTTGGCTGACCGTGCCGGTGCTGGTGGGGTGATCGGTGTACGAGCCCGAGCCGATCAGCGACACGGTTCCGCTTGCACCGCCGTTGCCCGTCACCATCATCGTTCCGAGCGAAGCAGGGGAGAGGCTGTTCGACACGGGTGGCTGCAGAAGGGCTGTGATGGTGAAGCTGACCGGCTTGCTGCTGCCCACCTCGGTTGCACCCTGCACGTCCTTGCCGTCCAGCGAGGCGCTGTCGAGATACAGATGGCGCGCCGGGCCGCCCGGTCTGCCTCCATCGGGATTGTCGAACGTGATCCCGACTTTGTGCGCGCCGGTGCCCCAGTCACCCTTATAGGTGAAGCCCTCCTGCTGGCCCTGGCCGTGCGGCGCGGTCACCCTCTGTGCCGAGCCGACGGCCTTGCCGTCCACCGTCACCGTGAACTGCGCATCGCCTTGCGATGCCGTCTCCGACATGACGAGGACCAGCGTGTCCGCGCCGGTGCCGACCGCAGGCGGCGTGGTGGTTCCACCCTTGCCCGTGCCGGTGTTGCCTTGGTTCGGTGCCGGCTGGCTCAGGCCGATCGGTTGCCCGGGCGGGCCTGCGATCGCCGCGGTGCCGAACGTGACCGGGGCGGTGCTATTCACCTGGGTCGCGTTGGCGACCAGGTTGGCGTCGAATGCGGCGCTGTCGAGGTAAAGGTGGCGGTTGGGCGTGGCGAACCCATCCGCGGGAGCATTTGCGAAGGTGACGCCGAACTGGTGCGGGCCGGTGCCCCAGTCGCCCCGGAAGGTGAACGCTTCCGACGGGCCAATGCCGTGCAGGGCGTTAACGCTCTGCGCTGGGCCGAGCTGCATGCCGTCGACCGTGAAGGTGAACTGCGCATCGCCCCCGTCTGCATCCTCGGACAGGTTCACCGTCACAGTGTCCGCGCCGTTGCCGACCCTGGGCGGGACACCCGGCCCGCCGAGGCCGGGGTAGCTCGGGGTAGGAAGTGCCTGGCCCGGGCCCTCAGGCTGAGAGGGCGGTTTCGAGATCGGCGCAGTGCCGAACGTCACCGTGCTGCTGGTCATCAGCTCGGTCGCGTTCTGGACCTGGCCTCCGTCAAAGGTCGCGCCGTCGATGTAGAGGTTGCGGTCGGTGGCGTCGGTGCCGTCCCAGCGGTCGTTGGTGAAGGTCACGCCGAACCGATGGGCGCCGACTGCCCAATCGCTTTTGAAGGTGAAGGTCTCCGACTGGCCCTGGCTGTGCAGCGCCGTCACGCTCTGCGCCGGGCCGACGACCTCGCCGTCCACCGAGAAGGTAAACTGCGCATCGCCCTGATAGGCGTCCTCGGACAGCTTGAGCACCACCGTGTCCGAGCCCGTGCCGACCGTGGGCGGCGTTACCGTGCCGCCCGTGCCCGAACCGCCGTTGTTGTCGCCCGGTGTTGTCGCAGCTACAGGCGGGGGTGTCGTGCCACCCGGAGCTGTCCCGGTCGCAGTGGGTATCGTCGGGGCAGGGGCAGGCGAGGGTGTGGAAGCGCTTGCTGCGATATGCTTTGCCACAAGTTGGCCGAAATCCGTCAGGCCGTTGCCGTTGGTGAGCGTGTCAGTGCCTGCATTGTAGGCCCAGGCAAAGGTGCTCTTGCCGCTGTCGTGGATGGCCTGGACGACCTGCAGGCCGTTCGCATCATTGCCCGCAATGCCGCTGGTGCTCGGCCCATACTCGCCGATGACCACCGGCATGGTCCCGTCGGCGCTTTTGACGCTCTGGGCATTGGCGATCTGGTCCTGCAGGCCCTTGGCGATGGTCGCCGGGTCCGTGCTCTGGTTGGTCACCCAGCCGTAGTAGTGGGTGTCCCAGGCGACGTTCTTCATGTTGGCGTAGGTGGAGGCGCTTTGCTGGGCGGCATCGTTGGTGAAGCCGCCGCGCATCTCCATAAGCACCATCGCATTGCTGCCGGCGCCGCGGACGGCGTTGTAGATCGTGGCTTCCTGGGCCGAGATCGCAGCCAGGTTTCCGGTGTTGTCCGGCTCGTTCGCGGTGCCGAACCAGACGAAGGGGTTGTTCTGGTATTTGCCCGCCAGCCCAGCATACCAGTTCGCCTCGTCCGTCAGGGGCTGACCGGAGGAGGTGTTCGGGTTGCCGCCGCTGGATGAGTGGTCCTCGATCAGCACGACAACGCCCTTGGACGTCAGGCCCTGCACCATGGCGTCGATGGCGTTCGGGTCAGCGCCTGGCGTGGTCGCGAGCCGGACGGCGTTAATGCCTGGGAAGGTTTTCAGGATCGTGGCTGGATCCACCTGGTTGAGGAAGACAATGATCCCGCGCGCGACGAACGGGGTGCCACTGGGGTCGATGATCTGGCCGCTTGCGACCGAGAACTGCCCTGTCGGCGTTGGCATAACGCCGCTCGCGCCGACACCGCCCGGCGTTGCCCCAGTTACGGGCGTCGTCGTCGTGCCGCCCGGGCTTGTAGTGCTGTCGCCGAGCGACGTCCCGGCTGCAGGCGGCATGGTCGATGAGGGTGTGGTGGTGCCGCTCGAACCCGAACCGACGGTGGTGTCGCCCGATGCTGTCCTAACCACGGCCGGGCTCGTGCTGACGCCCGGCGGGCTTCCAGCCGGGGGCGGGGTTGTCGGTGTCGGGGAAGGTGTCGGACTGGGCGTGCGCGACGGTGTCGGCGTGATCGTCTGTTCGGAAGTCGTTGTTCCGTTCAACTCCGTGCCACTGTGCGGCGCTTCATTGGTGACGATGACCAGGCTGCCAGCCGCAACGGAGACATTGGACAGGTCGGTCAGCGCTGTCTTGATCCCCTGTGGACTGGCATTGCTGACCTCCACGCGATAGAGACCCGTCGTGGGCAGGTCGTCCTTGCTGAGATCGACCGTGTAGCTCTGCGACAAGCTGGTATCGATCAGGGCGGTTGCGAAGCCCTGGCCGCTCTTGGTGGTGTAACCGCCAAGGCCTGGCGTATCGCTGGGCATGGTCGTCTGCACGAGATAGCCAGGCATGTAGGCCGTGAGATCGGCGAGCACCACGCCGACCGGATTGGCATGGTAAGCGCCTTGCGATCCAAACACGCCGTAGGCGTCGTTCTGCACACTCCAGGCTGCGCCCATGGTCATGTTGGTATTGCTGTGGATCATGCCGTAGGTGGTCGCCGCGGCGGCAACCGCGCCGACCATGTTGGTATTGTTCGGGTCGTTGTAGTTTCCACCGTCGACGTTGTACTCGCCAAGGAATAGCGGCACGTCGTCAGGAATACCGGCGGCTTGCATCTGCGAGCGCACCGACTGAGCGGTGTTCGCCACGCCCATGCTATCCGTGACGTCCTGTTGGCTGGACTTGCCGCTGCTATCGCCGGTCACATACTGGTACCACGAGACAAAGCCGATGTTTGCGCCGGCAATTTGGAAAAATGTCTTCAGGTCGCTGGAGTTAGCGTAGGTCTCCGTCAGGCCGCCGAGCCTGTAGACCGGATCGATGGACTTAAGCGCCTGGGCCACGACGTTGAACGTGTTGGCCATATCCGTGGCGCTGTAACGGCCGTCAGGCTCGTTCACCAACTCGTAGTTTTGAACAGGTTCGCCGGCAGCGATGAAGTGCTGGGCAATCCCCTTGACCATGTCAGCGTATAGGGCCTGGTCGACTGGATTGAGGATGTTCAGCCACGACGGAAACCCGAGCGTGACGATCTGGGTGCCGGTCTGGTTGTTGAAGAAGCCTTTCAGTTTGCTCTGCTGGGCGAGGTAGGTGTCGATGTGCGAGAAGTCCGGCGTGGATGCCGCTGCCCGCGATGGGAACAGGATATCCATAAAGGTATTCAGTTCCCAGTTGTGGCGCAGCAAGTCGGTGGAATACTGGTTCACGACCACCTGGAAACTCGGATCGGCAAAAGACGAGTAGCTGTAGTTGGGTCCCATCGTTGTCGCCAGGCCGAACTCACCGCCCGTGACAACCTGACCGGTTACGGCATTGAGGTCGATCTGGACCACGCCGGCCTTGGCAGCTGGGCCAGGATTGGCTGGAACCATGGGGGAGACAGGCAGCGTGGTGTTCATCATGGCTCGTTTCCTTGTGTGCCTGCCCGGCAGCTCGGGTCGCGATCGCAGGCGAGATCGGACGTGCCGGCGCCGGATGGTGGCTCGTGATGAGGACTTGGTTGCTAGGCAAAAGGACCATGAGCTGGACGACGGACATGGCTGCCGGACCCTGTGGAAGGGAGCTGTTCGCGCTGGGGCTTCTGCCGCTCCGGCGGGTGACGCGCCGGATGTCGGTGTCGGGCTGTCGCATGGCGGGGTGGAAGGGGTGTCGCTGATTCACGGCTCTCTCCGTTGGCCCTATCGTCTGGCCGAGCCACGATGGCGGGTTCGGACGCGAGAGCAGAAACCGCCGCGAAATGCCGATGATCGGCATGCGGACAGTCGGGGCAGCCGGAGGAACTAAGGACAGCTGCCGGGGACGGGCTGCGGGCTGCCCGTTAGTTCCAGAAAACCGATGCAGTAGAAAACGGGCCTGATCAGCGCCTCGCTGATGTTTTCTGAACTCGCTCTGTCCAAAAGAGGTTTGTGGCTTGCAGCGCGGCTTGGGTTCATCGGCTGCTCGCACGAAGAGGGCATCGACTACGACGAGACGACCTACCCGGTGGCACCTTCTGGGCAGGGCGGGATCGCTGGACCGGCCACCGCTTGTCGTGACGCCCTGCCCTGTTGCGGGCTGACCCCCAATGCATCGCCACGCCTCACGTAGGCCACAGTAGCCGACCGGCCGGGCGCGGGACTATCGAACTCTGATACGCTGGGCCGAAGCACCGCGGTGTCGGCTTGCCGCAGCATGTTCGTGAACGGGCTGCGCTCCACACTGCGCCCAGCCCGCGATACCAATAATAGTTCTGGTTTGTGATTGCCAAGGAGGCGCCACTCGCGTCCGCCAGTGCGATGTTGAGATACCAGCAACCTGGAATGGAGCGATCTATCATGTTCAGCCGCCGTGCCTTCATCGCGGCCTTACTGTTGGCGACCGCCGTAGCGCATCAGGCACACGGACAAGGACTACCGGACGTCAAGTTTCTCGACGGGATCGCCGCCCAGCGCAACGCCGAGATGCGGCCAAGGCCCGAGCGGGATGCTCCGGTCGCAACACCTCAAGAACGGCTGCGTCCGACCAATCGTTTGTGGGTGTGCATGAGCACAACCCCTTGGCAGCCGGTTCTGTCTTCACCCTACCCCACCGCCAGCATCATTGGCCGGACGTTGCCACAGATCGCGGCGGGAAACGGATGGGTAAACGGCTATGCCGAGGTGCTGTTCTACAACGGAAAGATTGGCTTCGTGCCCTCCTCTCAGATCAAGCCATACCATTCCGACGTAAAGGCGAACGGCACGTGCACAGTGGCCGGCCTGCGTCTCGATGGTTCACCCGTCTTCGCTCTGCGCTGAGATGTGCCCGAGCATTGCACGTTGCGCTCTGAGCGTCGCGGCGATTATGGGCGGCTGCGTCATAACGATCGGCATCGCCGCCGCACAAACCAATCCCAACCTGGTGAACCCTGACGGGATCCCGGCGCAGATCGTCCCGACCTTTGGAGAGGTTGGGATAACTTGGGGCAACACGGGAGGCGGAACCACTCCCCCCGGTACTTCGAATACCAACCCCGGCGGATATCAGCCGGGAGGCTCAAGCGCACTCAATGCCATGCTCGCCACCGACTACGGTTTCACCGCTGAAAGGGTCGCGCAGCAACAAGGCGTCAACCTGGAGGCCGTCGCGGCTGTCGGGCAAGCCGAGAGCGGATTTCGCAACGTCTCGACGGGCAACGGTTCGAGCAGCGCGACCGGTCCGTGGCAGTTCACGACCGCGACGTTCCAAGCCGTCTCGAACCAGTATGGCCTCGGCTACACGGCTGCGGACATCACCAACCCGCAGGCTCAGGCGACCGAAGTCAGCTACCTCATGCGTGACAATGCAAATGCCGTCTCCCAGATCACCGGGCAACCCGCGACGACCCTGCAAGCCTATGGCGGATGGGTGTTCGGCGCGCTACCGGGAGCGCAGATCGCGGCCGTCACGGCCGATACCCCGCTGAGCCAGATCGTTTCGGCGCAGGCCCTTGCGAACAATGGCATGTCCTCGTGGACCGTTGGTCAGTTCCGTCAGGTCATGACCAACCGGCTTGGTTCAGCCGCAAACCAGGCCGTCCTCGCCTCCTCCTGATCGGAACATCACCATGCACGCCACTTCCCATAGACTCGTGCTCGGTTCGGCACTGACGTTCATACCCCTTTTCGCCGTTGCTGCACCGCTCTGTGCCGTGCAAGCGGCGTCCGCCGAAACGCCATCCGGGGCGGCACCGGACACAACCGTGACCCACCCGGCATCCTACGGGAACCTTGGCCTGACAACAATTTCGGTGACGAACGCCGATCAGGTTCCGGCGCTGCGTCGCATCCAGGCATCGGGCGCCCAGCTCTACCAACTGGGCGAGGTTCACGGGCTTCGCAGCGTGTTCGTGGTCGCCGGCGAGAGCTTTCAGGTCTTCTATCTCAGCCCGGACGGTCAGGTGGCCATCCGTGGAATCGCGCAGGACGCCGCAGGCAAGAACCTGACCCGCGACCAGATTGCACGGATCCCCGGCGTGATCCCTACGGTCGTGCTGGGCGGCGACCCTCGGATTCCACCTGCGGCTGCTCCGGACCGCGGCCAGGTTCCCGCAGGCGTCCCAATGACGTCGCCGCTGCAGATCGTGCAGGCAGCGACTTACGGCGTCGAGGGCCGGGACGACGCACCTCGTCTTTGGATGTTCATCGACCCCCAATGCAGCTTCTCGCATCGTGCGATGCAGCAGCTGCAGCCCTTTATCGCAAGCGGCCGAGTGCAGCTCGCCGTCATCCCGATATCGTTGCTCGACTATGAGGACCAGGGACTCAGCACGGCCAGGGCCGAAGCCATGCTCGCCCTGCCGCGCGACCAGATGGTGGCGGCCTGGAGGGGGAACCGCCTAGCGGGGCCGCTCGACCCCAGCTCTGCCGCCACTCTGGAGGGCAACATGGTGACGGCCAGCCAGATCGGGCTCCTGGGCACGCCGACATTCATTTGGCGCAAGGCCGACGGAAGCGAAGGCCGGGCAGACGGCATACCGGCCGACCTGGAAGCCATGATCGCCTCGGCTGTCCGGTAACCCATGTCTGACAACAGCCCGTTGCCGCGTCGGCGCTACGGACTTCTCAGTCCTTTTGTCTGGGCCGGGCGCTCCATCGCGCGCCCGCTTGTTGTGCCTGAGATACGCGCGCAAGCCGGGACGATCCGTGACCTCTACGGGGTGTTGCGGAATTGCCGGGCGGCTGGTGGGCCAGCTTTGTTGCTTGATGCCGATCGTTGCTTCGATCTTGAAGCATCGGCGCAATTGCTCCGGCTTCAAGCAGCCGAGGCGTTGAACCAAGGGCGCATCACGATGGAGCACTACGCGCAGCTCGCTGGAGTGGTGGCCGAGGAACTCAGTATTCTGTTGCAAGACCGCCGCGCCGAGACAGCAAGGGCGGCTCAACTCAGTCTTACCTTTGCATTCGTCCTCATCATCGTGTGGGTCTGGACAGAATGCCGCGCTCCGGGCGGCTCCCCTGGTTTGTTGTTCACGCTTTCTATGCTGGGCCTATGCCTGTTGTTCCTGGCCAGGGCGATGTCCGAGGCGCTGATGAACTGGCAGATCAGAACCGGGCGAATGGGCAGCTTGCAAGAGTTCATTGCCGCCGACGAACCATGGACGCCATCCTAACGGCTCGGCCTACTCAGCCTCGTAGAACGTTTGCAGCACCGGCTATCGAACATTCGTTTCAGGGTTGAGGAAGTGACGCACGGCCCGATTCCGATGAGGAGCAAAATGGGCGCCTTGTCGAACGAAACCGGAGTCGTGGCGATCGATACGAACTTGTCGCCGTTGCACGCGTGAACGATGTCAAGGCAGGCCCCGGTTGATCCGACCCCGATGGCGAGGGCGCCCGCGATCATCCGGCCGTTGAAGGCCTTGATGATGTCCTTGACGGCTGTCCTGCTTCGGTAGTCGAACACCTGGGTGGCGCCGAGCCTCTTCACGTAATCGAAGTTCTTCGGCGACGCCGTCGCGATGACCTCGTAGCCGGCCGCGACGGCGAGCTGGATGGGGTTGCTGCCGAGGCTGGTGGAACCTCCCCAGACAAGAAGGGTCTTGCCCGCGGGTTCGGGGTGGGCCGAAGGATGGCGGAGCGCCAACTGGTCCTTCTGAAACAGGCCACAAGCCGCGGTGGACAGGGTCAGCGGCAAAACAGCGGCGTTCTCGTAAGCCATGTCGTCCGGGATCGGGGAGGCCATGTGAGCGAGCAGGACCGTGTACTCCTGAAAGGCTCCCTCCGCCGAACTGTTGCGCTTCTTGTCTGCGCCGACCGCGTGACCGAGGACACGGTCACCCACTTTGAACCGGGAGACGGCGGTCCCGACCTCGACCACCTCACCCGCCATGTCCGACCCGACGATGAACGGGTACTTGGTCCAGGGGAAGAAGATGTCACCCATCGACTGCGTCAGCCAGTCGATGGCGTTGATCGCCACGGCGCGGTTCTTGACGACGATCTCGTTCTCACGAGGGGAGGTGTACGGGGCGGGATTGATCTCAAACCCTGCGCGCTTCGCTGGCAACCAAACGGCGTTGTTGGAGGGCAAGTGCGGGTTGGCACCATCCTGTAGCACTGCGTCATGCAGGGCCGCTGGAGTCCCATCCGCGACCGGCAAGTCCGCCACCCGCGCTTCGGTGATGGGCGGCGCGTAGATTCCATCCGGACGATCAGCCATGGCGTTACTTCTATCTTGACAGCGTCAAAATACGTGGCAGACAACCTGCGCCCTTGTCAAGCAGAATCTTGTCAGTGTAAGGATTGAGCATGGCCCAGCCCTACCATCACGGCGCGCTGCGCGCCGCCTTGCTCAACGCGGCGGAAGCAATCCTCGAGCGGGACGGGATCGCGGCGTTGACGCTGCGAGCCGCAGCACGCGAAGCAGGAGTGTCGCACGCAGCACCTGCCCATCACTTCGGCAGCCTTTCAGGTCTCCTGAGTGAACTGGCAGCTTCCGGCTTCGTCCGGTTCCGCGAGCGCATGCAGGCCGAAGCCGAGGCGGCTGGGCCGGACCCGAAAGCACACGTGATCGGGATCGGCCGCGGTTACGTTGGATTCGCACGGACCTGCCCCGGCCTGTTCCTGCTAATGTTCCGCTCGGAGCGGCTGGATTGGTCATCCCCAGCGTTATCAAACTCAGGAGCCGCGGCGTTCGCACTCTTGACGCAACCCGGAACTGAGGCCGAGGCGCAGTACGCTTCACCTAGCCTGCAAACCCTCGTCGCAGCCACGGAACGATGGTCGTTGGTGCATGGCCTAGCGACGCTGGTCATTGATGGCCGGCTTGGGCCGGTGGCGGACAGGGTGGTGCCGGGTGCCGACATCGAGACACTTATCAACGAGGTGCTGACCAGCGGTCTTCGTCCGGCATCGTCAACATGTTGGACCGAGGCTGCGATAGGGCGAGATCAGGATGGCGTGCTCATGGTTACGCCGAAGCGGTGACGCCGGTGACCTCGGCCCAAACCTAGAAGGCTTGGATCTAGGCGGCTGGAACCTGGTGGCGGTCATCCCGCCGGGAACCAGCGCTGGATGGCGTCAGTCGTGTCGATCGCCTTGGTGTTGAAGCAGAGCTTCGCCCGTGGTGCGTGTTCGCGCACGATGTTGACCACCGTCTCGAACAGCGCGGTGTTCCCGACGTTGAGCCGCAGGCCGGCGCCGATCACGACGCAATCGAACCGCCCCTGCTGCAGCTCTTCCTTGATGACCCGTTCGGCCGTCTTGCCGAAGTCGATCAGGCACAGGCGGGCGTCGAACCCGAGTGCGACGAGGGACGCCTTGCTGCGTTCCAGCCCGGCCCGGACCACCTCCGCGTTGAGTCCGGGATGGACGTCATAGGCCTTCTCCGAGAAGTCGATCAGCGACGGTTCCAGGCCGATCACCAGCACGCTTGTCTTGTCCACGACATTTTCTCCAGCAACGCCCGAAGAGCAAAAGAAGGGCCGACGGCGTCACGAGTGCAGTAAGAAGACCGCCATACGCTCCCTTGAGGAGCAGCGCGGCGCCGAGGGTCAGGCTCGTTCCGGCCATCAACGGCAGCACCGTGCTGGCTAGGATCATCCCTAGCCCGGTGAACGATGCCGCCAGGAGCAGCGAAACGGAGGCAACCTCGGTCACGGTCGGGCCTCCGTGGCCCGGTGGATCGCGGAGCTTGCCCGCAAGTTGCCTCCGGCGGGTCAGCAGCGACGGGACAAGCGCGCTCATGAGGGCGCCCATGAACAGCGGCAGCACAGCGTCGGGTGCCAGGCTGGAAGCGCCCAGGGCCGTCGCTCCCGCCCCGCCACTGGCTGATAGGGCGGCCGGCACGACGTTCAGCACCATGTTGACGGCGGCGCTGAGCGCCGTTTCGGTGATGACGTAGGACCTCGCGCTGAAACGGTTCACTTCGGCCCCTGCCCAACCGTGCCCACACCCATCCGCGCCAGCAGGCGGTCGCGCTTGTAGAACTGGTGGTAGAGCGCCGTGCCGATGTGCAGGCTGAGCAGCCCAACCATCGCGGCTGCGCCGGCGCCATGCACCGCCAGGGGCCTGAAGTCCCGGAAGTCCGGCAGCGGCCCCGGGGCACCCGAGAACAGGATGGCTCCGGCTCCTGACAGGATCATCAGCCCGATCCCGCTGACGCCCATCGAGATCATCACGGCATACAGCAGCACATGGGTGGCATGGGCCGTGAAGGCCTGCCAGCGCGGCTGCCGGGCAAGCTTGTCCGGCTTTCGGTCGAAGAACTGCCAGCCGACCCGCGCGACGGTCAACGCCAGCACGAGTGTACCGAGCGGTACGTGGACCCGGAGCAAGACGGCTTTCTGCGCAGGATCGCCCGTGGCCGCAGCCATGAGGCCCAGCACCAGCAAGGCCGGGATCGCGGTGGCCGACGTCCAGTGAAGCGCAATCTGGACAGAACCGTATCGGTGGGCGTCACCCTTCAGCGCCATGGGAAGCTCCCTTGTCCCAAGTTGCCCTGGGTGTTATATAGCATAGTATGCAATTAGATAGTGTACTATGTAATGGTGTCAAGTGATCCGTCCATGGGCTACCTCATGCATTGGGCGGCGCGGTTGTTCCGGCGGCTGGCCGACCGCCGGCTGGAGCCGCTGGGCTTATCCTCCGGGCACCTGCCGGTGCTGACCGCACTCGTTGCAAACGAGGCCATGTCGCAGAAGGCATTGACGGAGCATGCGGCCATCGAGCAGCCGACGATGGCCGCGACGCTCGCCCGCATGGAGCGGGACGGCATCATCGGGCGACAGCCTGATCCGCGTGACAGGCGCAGCTCGCTGTTCTCGCTCACCCCTGCCAGCAGGCAGAAGATCGGGGCACTACATGCAGCGGTCGAGGCCATGAACGCCGACGCCTTGGCCGACCTTCCCGAAGCGGATCGCGAGAGGTTCCGTCACATGCTGAAGACGGTCATCGCAACATTGGAACGGGACTGCCGCGGATAGGCCGGGACACACTTCGTGAGGGGCTGGCCATGATCGTGTTCGGCCTGCGGTAAGCGTGGTGCACGGATTGGGCGGTGGCGCTGAGGCGCTGGGTGAGGTAGGGGAGCGCCTCCCAAATCCCGGATGCCCATCGTGCCGTTCAAGCTGAACCAGAACCGCCGTCACCACATCCCGCGCC
>JAABUM010004606.1_pt1 | contig 15370 bp, 12 predicted proteins | sample 5559161 | NCBI WGS metagenome assembly JAABUM01 (sample SAMN10711868, study PRJNA513369) | rock metagenome | isolation source: Antarctica rocks | place: Antarctica: Victoria Land, Siegfried Peak nord
GACAATTCGAGCTGCCGCCACTTGCCCCCCGCCGTGGACCCGGGCGGCGGACTCAAATTCCTCCCCAAGCCCGCGCAAGGCCCCGGAGATGGCCAGATAGGCGAACGGCACGCCTTTCAGGGTCAGAACGACGATGACCCCAGTGGCTCCGTAGAACACCGAGCGAAAACCGGTAACGGGGACTCCGGCCAGGTCGAGAACTCCGGACGGCTCAAGCAAGCGCTCCCAGCCGAGTGCGACCAGGTAGGACGGGGCAAGCAGCAGGGCGAACATGGACGCTGACCACACAGAGCGACCCGGAATGTTCGAGCGCTGCACCGCCCAGGCTGCTGCTCCACCCAGCACCGTAGCCGCCAGGCCGGCGCTGACCCCGATCAGTAGCGAGTTGAAAACCCCTTGAAGGAAGGTACCCGAGAGGGCAGTGGCAAACCCATCCAGGGTAAACCACTGGGTTCCCTGCCCCAGTAGTGCAGGGCTGACCGCCACCAGAAGAAGCAACACGATCGGCAGGACCAGGACTGCCACGATCAGGACCCAGAACACGAGCCACGGGCCAGAGCGCAGGCGCGACAGTGCCAGCCTGGTGCTGTGGCCAGCCCCGGCCAGGCCCCAAGCGGGCTCTTCGACTTTCCGCGTGATGCGGGTGGTCACGCCGTCATCCGGGCGGCGTTGTACAACATGATGCGGCATTGGTAGTTCTCGGGCGAGCGGTACCCCCGGCCGGTCCGTTTGATGTTCTTGATGGTGACGTTCGCGGCTTCGGTCTTCGCGTTCGTGGCACGGGTCCGGATGAAGGTGGTGATGGCGGGCCACCAGGTGTCGATGGTCTTCTTCAACCGGGTCGTCTCGGGCAACGCCGCCATCTCGACGACCTTGTTGAAGAAGGCCCGTTCGCGGGCGGCGTCGGCCATCGTGGTGCAGGCCAGGAGTCGGCGGAGCTGTTCCTTCACGCCCCCGGCGGCGGCGATCTCATGGGTCGGATCATCCACCTCGAGAACGGTGTTCAGCTTCTCCCGGCCCCGCGGCGAGAGCGAGTCGTAGCCGCGCAGCAGCAGCAGCCGGTGGGCCCAGGCGATGTCGGTGCCGCGTCCGCGGCGGTTGTGCCGGTCCCAGGACACCCGCCGCCGGACGGCGGTGAGCATGTCGTTGCCGACCTTGACGAGGTGGAAGTGGTCCACGCTGACTCGCGCCTTGGGCAGCAGGTCCCGCACCGCGGATCGGAACGCGGCCGAGGGGTCGATCGCCACGACGGCGACCCGGTGGCGCCACCAGCGTGGCCTCGAGCGCAGCCAACCCTTGACCGCGGAGCTGTCGCGGCCGTCGACGACGCCGATGACCTGGCCGGTGGCGAGGTCGGTGAACGTCGTCATCCACGGCTCGATCCGCTGCCACTTCCCGTCGTCGTCGCGGTACCAGCGGACGCTGCGGAACCGGTGCTCGTCGATCCCGAGCGCCCGGACCAGCCGGGGCCGGTCCACCGCCTGCGCGACGTGCTCGGCGCGGGCCCGGGTCAGCTGCCGCATCGCGGTCGGCCAGGCGACTCCGTGCTCGCCGGCGACCCGGTCGACCGCGCGGACCTCCCCGGACAGGGCGGCCACGATCCGGTCCTTGAGCCGAGTCGTGAGCCGGGCCCGGGGTGGGACCTAGTCGGTGGACTCGGTGAACGTCGCTTTCCCACAACGAGACTCACCACATCGCCAGCGCTTCTTGACCCACCACACGGTGACCAGGCCGTCGAACGGGACGTCCCGCACCCGTTGCTGGGTCCGTTGATGGACCCGGGCGGTGAACACCCCGCACGAGGGGCACGCCGCCTCGCCGGCCGGGGTCTCGACGAATACCTCCCGCCGGCCGGTCTCATCGCGCACCGTCGCAAGAACCCGGTACTCGGGCAGGTTGAACAACACCGACGCTGCCTGCAGGGCAGCCTCGACCGTAGGCTTGAACATGCTCGTGGTCCTGACTGGCTGATGTGCTTCGACACCACCCAGCCTGCCCCAGGGCCACGAGCCCCAGCGTCAGGCGCGCATCACGCGCAAAGTTGAAGAGCCCCCAAGCGGAGCCCGGCCGCGCTGCAGAGGGGATCAGCATTCGTTGGCTACTTAATCGTGCTGTCGAAGAAGGTGTTGACGTCGTTCTCCTGCGGTCCCCAGAAGTACGGGTCGATCTTCTGGTAGGCAGGAATTGCAGGCAGAGTTGGCAGCGCCGTCACGCCCGGGACTATCGGCCAGTACTGTGAGTCACCCTTGGGGTCTCCAGCCAGCATCGCCTGCTGGCCCGCCGGGGACAGGACGAACTCAACAAACTGCTTCGCCTCGTCCTGAACCGCCGTCGGAGCGGCCTTGTCGATGCCGATCACGCCGGGCAGCAGGGTCGCCGTGGGCAGGTAGACGACCTTCGGATCGAAGGCAGCACTCGTCTTGACCTTGGCGACCTCACCGGCAGCGGCCGAGCTCTGGATCAAACCATAGCTAATTTGTCCGGTCTCCAGCGCGTGCAAGGTGTCGCCGTTTGTTGGGAACACATGCAGGCCGTTTGCCTTGAGCTTGGTCAAGTAGTCCTTGCCAGCGGCCACACCATTGGACTGACCCCCGAGCTGGTTCATCAACCCAGCAATGAACGGGAAAGTCGGACCCGATTGCGACGGGTCGTTCATGCCGATCATGCCCTTGTACTTCGGATCGAGCAGGTCCTGGTAACTGGCCGGGACTGAAGGGGCCTTGGCCGCATTGTAAATCAGGGCGGCCATGACTGTTGTGCTCACCGGAATGAAGGAGTGGTCCGACGGAACGAGGGCAGTGCCGACAGCGTTGAGTTGGGCCTTTGGCGTGTAGGGCAGTAGCATCGCCTGCTTATCCAATGCGGCGAACGCGGTGTCGCCGTCAACCCACAGCAAACCCCACTGAGGGTTATTCTTCTCCGCCGCAACCTTGGTCAGAAGCGGACCAGTGCTGTCATCCACAAGATTGACAGGGATGCCGGTGCCCTGGGTAAACGCTTTCGTCACAGGCGAGTCATAGCCCTGCGCAGAATAGACGATAAGAGGCGTCTTCTCTGTGGTAGCGGATGACGTGGTTGAGGTCGATGCGGAGCCGCTGTTCGAGGCATTGGCGCCTGAGGCGACGCTATTTTTGGGGGAGCCACACGCCGCCACAGCCCCCAGGGCGAGGACGGCGAGTGAGGCTCCAACGATGCGGGATGGGGGGGTGGACAAGCGGGCCATGACCTCTCCTGACAGACGGTGGACATGCGTCACATCTAACGGCTGTTATGACCGTCGCGGCCGGATGTGACGTCCAAGAGGGGTTCAGGTGACGCTGGAGTGAACGTGGCTGAACTTCTGGCTACCGTCGGGAGGGGCTTCTGGGCGTACCGCAGGCAAAACGCAGGCCGGCGATGTTCGCAAATCGGACGGGACGTGTTCATGTCGGTGCTGCAACATGGGTGCATGACTTTCGGACCAGTCTTGAGACGCCTGCTCTTACGGTGGCGTAAGCACCGAGCAGACGCCCTCGCACGCGAAGCGGGATGTCAACACGACGGCAATGCGCCTATGTGCCTCATCTGCTGCGCTCACCATCAACTCTTCTAGCTAACAGCGGCCACGGGAGACCGCGCGGAGGCGACCATATACGCACCGACCAGAACCTACCCGCTCATCGCCGGTGACGACCACACCGGCGGGATCCGAACCGACCAGACCGGTTGGTGCTGGGGCTACGACGCCGACGGGCAGCTCAGCAACGGGACAACCACCGACAGCCTCAAGTCCAGGTGCCCTGAGCTGATCGCGCCCCACGCGTGTCTCAACCCAAGGATCCACTCCGCGACCGGGCTAAGCAATTCCGGCCAGGCGGACGGAGCCTCACCGGGCCTTGGTAAACGTGAAACCGTCGAGGGTGGCGCCCCCAAAGTAGTTCGCCGGAAATGTCTCGAAGGGAACGACGCTCTCACCGTTGCCAGGGTCGAGCACCAGGATCCTGTCGTCGAGGACGCCCGCGATGATGACGACATGGCTGCCGACGCCGGAGTTTCTGGTGATGTCGACGCACACCGGTCTTCCAGCGTCGGTCTCGGTGGCGACCTGCGACGCACTCAAGGTCTACGGCAACAACGCCGGATACTGCGGCAAGGTCTCGCTCGCCTGATGGTGCGTCGGATCTGCGCGACCTGCGCAGCGCCGGGGAACTCGATCCAGGTGGGGGCGTCGACGACTCTGATGGTGCGCCGGACCCGACGGCCGTGGCCGGTGTCCACGCGGTGTGGGACGGGCCGAGCACACCCTCGCGGGCCGCACGGGAATGGGCCCGGCCGTGCGGGCATTTGCTGCTCAGCGGTGAGGACGACGACCGGCAAGCCGCGCGCAGCGCCTTGACCGACGCGGCGCTGACGGTGCTCGCCGGCACCGACTTCCCAGTGGGTCGACCCGCAAGCATGCCATCTGCCAGGCAGAGATCCGGCGGCTCGCGCTCGCCTTGCGCGAAGCAGAACGACAGTTGAGGGAGAACCGTAAGCGACTCCAGACCGTCGTCGGTGACTTCGCTCCCGGCCTCACCGACCGGTACGGCATTTGAGCCCTGATCCACGTGCGCCGTGAGGCGCTGACAACTCGAATGGAGGTGGGAGACTTTCATCGTCGTCCTGTCGCAGCAGGGCGGTGTAGCTGAGGGCAGCCGATCTCGGGAGGTGCCGGGATCGGTGGGAGCAGCCCTGACAAAGCCGGGACATGCCAGTACTGCCAGATGGTGTGGGTTCGGCGAGCGTGACGAAGAGGAGTACGCGAGGAACCAGCGTCAGTACGTCACGGTGGTCCCCTTCTTGAGGTGGTGTCTTGGTCGACGCCCAACACCTACCGCAAGGTCGGTGTCAGGCGGGGGACCGCCACTCAAGTTCCACGGGCGCCGGGACAACCTCCGGGCTCTCGGGTCGAGTCCTGGACGGTGCTCGGCGATGACCACGTGCCTGTCGAGCCGGTCGAGCGGTTCCTGGCCTACTTGGCTTCGGTCGAGCGGTCACCGAACACGGTCAAGGCCTATGCACACGATCTGAAGGACTGGTTCACGTTTCTGGCCGGCCGGAGTCTGGACTGGCAGGCGGTCAGGTTGGAGGACGTCGCCGGGTATGTCGCCTGGCTCCGGCTGCCCCCGGCGGCTCGAGACGGTCGGGTGCAGGTGCTGCCGACGGTGGCCCATCACTGTGTCGAGGCGAGTGTGAACCGCAAGCTCGCGGCCCTGACCTCGTTCTGCGATTTCCATGCCCGGCACGGGGTGCCGTTGGGCGGGCTGATGGTCACGATGGCACCGGCTGGTCGGGGGCGGTCTTCGGCGACCTCGTTCAAGCCGTTCTTGCACCACATCACCAAGAGCGATCCCCAGCGTCGCCGTACGATCAAGCTGTCGACGTCATCGCCTCGCCCGCGGGTGCTGTCCGCCGTCGAGGCACAGGCGATCCTGGATGCGTGTGCGCACCTGCGCGACCGGATGTTGTTCGCGCTGCTGCTCGATACCGGGGTGCGGATCGGTGAGGCGCTCGGGCTGCGGCACGAGGACCTCGACATCGCCGGGCGCCAGGTGGCGGTGGTGTCGCGGGTCAACGACAACCGGGCCCGCGCCAAAGGCGGCAGGTCCCGGTCGATCCCGACCAGTGCCGAGCTGATGCGGCTCTATGCCGACTACCTCAACGAGGAGTACGGCCCGCTGGATTCGGACTACGCGTTCGTCAACCTGTGGGGCCGCCCGTACGGGCGCCCGTTGACCTATCCGGCGGTCTATGACCTGGTCGGCCGGTTGCGTCGCCGCACCGGGATCGGGTTCGGTCCGCACTGGTTCCGGCACACCTATGTTATCTCTCCCGCGCTTGCCGGGTGAGGGACGTGTGCTTCGGGGGCTTGCGGGCACGTGCCTTACGAGTATCCGGGACTTGTCGGTACCCGTAGTTACGTTCGGGACCTGACCGAGTCGATCAACGTCGCGTTCCGGGCTGAGCGCGCGGTGTCCCCGCTGGACGGCAGCGAGTTCTGGGTGGTGCTCGACGTGCAACTGGTGGCGCACCGGGAGGCGAGCGCGTTCCTGCGCTGTCTGCACGGGGCGAGCCGCTCCCCGCACACGATCCGCGCCTACGCCGGCCGGGCGGCGTTGTTTCTGAGCTGGTGCGCAGCGGGTGGGGTCGACTGGCGGCGCGTCGAGCTGGTCGAGCTGGCCCGGTTCAAGCATTGGCTCGAGGCCACTCCGACTCGTACCGGGCGGGCGCGGTCGGGGTCGACGGTCAACGCGATCCTCACCGCGGTGTGTGAGCTGCTGCGCTTCTGCGCCCGCAGCGGGCTGATCGAGACGGCGGTGGCCGAGCGGCTGTCCGAGCCGCGCTGGCTGCGGTTCACCCCACCGGGGTTCGACGCCGGCGAGTCCGGCCAGTTCCGAGCGGTGCGGGCCAGGGCGTTGAAGGCCAGAGCCGAGACACCGTTTCCCGAGGCGTTGACCGGTGAGCAGGCCGACGCGGTGCTGGCCTGCTGCCGCCGGCCCCGCGAGCACTTCTTGCTGATCTTGCTTCGCGACACCGGCCTGCGCATCGGTGAAGCGTTGGGGCTGCGTCGAGACGACATGCACCTGCTGCCGGACTCACGCAGCCTGGGCTGCCCGGTGCTGGGCGCGCATGTCCATGTGCGGCACCGGGCCAACCCCAACGGCGCGTTGGCCAAGTCTCGCTTCCCGCGCACGGTGCCGGCCAGCGACGCGGTGCTCGCCAGCTACGGCGACTACCAGCACGAACGGTCCAGCCTGGTCGGCGGGGACGGCACCGAGATGGTGCTGGTCAACCTCTACCGCGCGCCGGTGGGTGCGCCGATGACCTACCGGGCGGCCAAGGGCTTCTTCGACCGGCTGGCCGGCGAGTGCGGCTTCCCGGTCCGGCCGCACATGCTGCGCCATACGGCGGCCACCAACTGGGTCCGGGCCGGAGTCGATCTTGACGTGGTCCGGGCGTTGCTCGGGCACGCCTCGCTGGCCTCGACAACGGTCTACCTGCATGCCCGCGACGAGGACAAACGCCACGCGGTGGAGACCGTCGCGGCGGGGAGGCGGTACCGGTGACCCAGCCCGCACTGCGCGTCATCGACTCCAGCGAGCATGAGGACGAACGAGCCGGTGGGCGAGGCTGGCTGGCCTGGCTGCACACCCATCTGGATCCGGCCTGGCGTCGCGGCGAGTGGGATCGTGAGGCGCTGCTGTTCACCGGTGATCTTGATGGTGACCGGACCGCGGCGTGGCCGTGCCGCACCCCGGGATGCCTCACCGCGACCCGCTTCCATCACCGGCGCTGCGACGGCTGCCGGCGGGCACCGGGTGAGTCTCGGCGTGGGCTGGGAAGACTTCGACGCCGCCACACCGCCGCGCGTCACCCGCCCGCTGCTGCCCGTCGGGCACTGCGCGGTGAACGACTGCGACAGCGAACTGCACAGCCGTGGGCTGTGTTTCCGGCACGAACGTGCCTGGCGCAAAGGGAAGTCTGAACCAGTCGAGGCGTTCGCCGCCCGGGCGCACCCGTTGAGGCGAGGACCGGACTGCCTGATCGCCGGCTGCGCCCGCGAGCACGTCACCCGCCGGAAGCTGTGTCGTTTCCACGACCAGCGGCTGCGCCGCAGCCACCGGGTCGCCGCACTCTCGCCGGACGAGCTGGCCGCCTGGGTCGCCGCCGAACGGCCCCGGCTCGCCGTCCACCAGTTCTCCCTGGCCGGCCTGCCCGACCTGCTCGCCGCCGAGCTGCTCTACGGGCTGCAACAACGTGACAAGGCGCCCCCGCCGCTGGACCCCACTCAGGTGCGGATCTTGCTCGCCCGGCTGGGCGCTGCCGGTTCACTGCGTCACGCCGACCCCGAGGCCGTCTGCGAGTCCGGCGGCATGCAGTACAACTCCGCCAGCAGGGGGCTGTTCGGTGACCTTCGGCGGCACCTGGATCGAGCCTGGGCCCAGCACACCGGCGTCGACCCGTTCGCCGGCGACCTTTGGGAGGTGGCGCTGCTGGACCTACAGCCCAACGCCTCCCGGCGCTGGCCGGCCACCCATGGCGTCGTCGACTTCCGGGCGATCGAGCCGGCGTGGCTGCGCGGGATCGCCAAGGACTGGGCCCGGGCGACTCGCCCAAACCTGCAGCGACTACGCGAGACCTTGCGTGCCTGCCAGGTCGCCTCTCACACCCTGACCGCCGCCGGCCGGACCGATCCGGCCACCCTCGGCGCCGGTGATTTCACTCGCCTCATCGACGCCATGAGCGGCCAGCGGCGAGCCGACGGCCGCCTCTACTCGGCGCAGCACCGCAACCTGTTGCTCTACCAGTTCTGCCAGGTCATCGAGCACGGCCGCGGCGCCGGGCTGATGGCTGTGGTGCCCGACCCGTTCCGTCCCGTCGGCCGGCACCGGGTCCGCGAGGAGGCCAACGAGGACGAACTGGGCAAGGCGCTGCCCGAGTCGGTGATCGCCCAGCTCGACGCACATCTTGGTCTGCTCGGCCCGCAGGGGCGGGCCGGGTCGATCACCGCGGCCGAGCTGCAGGCGATGCACCAGACGATCTATCAGATCCTGCGTGACACCGGCCGGCGTCCCGGGGAAGTCGTCAGCCTGCGGGTGGACTGTGTGGAGGTCATCGACGGCCACCCCAACCTGATCTATGACAACCACAAGGCCGGCCGGATGCGCCGCCGGCTGCCGATCACCACCGGCACCGCCGAGATCATCACCGCCTGGCGGCAACAGCGGGCTCAGCTGTCCGCCCCCCCGGCCCTGGACCGCTGGCTGTTCCCGAGCCCACTGCTACGAGCCCAACACTCGCGCGGCCATGTGACACCGGCCTGCGTCTGCCGGGCCTTCAAGGCCTGGACCGGGCGGATCGGCTCGATTGACTCCGAACTGCTTGGACCCGACGGCACCCCAGCCCCGTTCCAGGCCTCGCTGATCATGCCTTACGCGTTGCGGCACTCCTACGCGCAACGCCACGCCGATGCTGCCGTGCCTGTCGACGTACTCAAAGAACTTATGGACCACGCCGCGGTAGCCACCACAATGGGCTACTACCGGGTCGGCCTGAAACGTAAGCAGCAGGCCATCGCCGCGGTCGGATCGCTGGCCACCGACGCCGCCGGGAACCCGGCGCCGTTCACCAGCCCCACCGCCTACGAGCGCTCCTCGGTGTCGGTCCCGTTCGGCAACTGCACCGAACCGTCCAACGTCACCGCCGGCGGCGGCGCCTGCCCGATCCGCTTCCAGTGCGCCGGCTGCGGCTTCTACCGACCCGACCCGTCTTACCTGCCCGCGCTCGAACAACACGTCGCCGCCCTGCGCGCGGATCGGGAAACCGCCCGCGCGATCGGAGCCGCCGACTACGTGATCGCCAACCTCACCGCCGAGATCGACGCCTTCGGTCGGGCCGCGGAGAAGATGCGCCGCACCCTGTCCGAGCTGCCTCCCGGCGAACGGGCAGAGGTCGAGGATGCCAGCAAGATCCTGCGCCGGACCCGCGCCGCCCGCCAACTCCCGATCATCGCGGTGACCTCCTCCGGCGCCTCGCCGGCATGAGCACCAGGACCGACCGCACCGCCGCGCTGCGCGTCGCCCGGGCCAAAGACAGCCACGACAAGCGCCGCCGCGTCCTCGCCGCCGTGCAGGCGTTGGAGACCGCCGGCACTCCGGTCACCGCGGCCGCCGTCGCCAGCACCGCCGGCGTGTCCAGCTGGCTGGTCTACGCCGACGGCGTGCGAGAACACGTCGAGGCCGCACGGCGCCGCCAGGCCGAAGACAGTGACGCGACCACCGCTGCCATCCTGCCGGGCAACCACGTGCCGGTCACCCCGGCCGGTCTGCGCACCGACCTCGCGCTTGCCCGAGAACAGATCCGACAGCTACGCGCCGAACGCGACAAGCTCCGCGCCCGACTGCGCCTGCAGCTCGGCGCCGAGATCGAAGGACCTGAGCGAGCCGAACTGATCAACCGCGTCGCCGAGATGGAAGCCGCCGGCCGCCAGCTCGCGGCCGAACGCGACGCCCGCACCGCCGAAGTCGACCTCGCGCAACGACACGCACGAGAACTCGAAGACGACCTCACCGCCGCCCGCGACAGCCTGCGACGCGTAATCAAGGACCAGAACCGGTGACCCTCACCAGCGCACGAGCTCGACCCAGGTTCACCGGCCGTGCCTCACGTGCCTCACGTGCCTCACCAACAAGAATGCCGTGCCACCAGGCCCGTTCCAAGATCCAATACAGATAACCTACGCCACTTGGCTGCTGCGCCGAGGCGCGGGGATGGAGAGCGTCAAGGAACTACTCGGACATGCTTCGATCAGCACCACGGTCGATACCTACGGCCATCTCACCGTCGAGGACGCCAGGGCTACCTTGGAAGCGGCCGGCTGGTTCACCGGTCGTGAGGTCCGGTTGTGACCGCGTCGGCCGAACGCTTCGCGACGACGCTGTGGCCGGGTCTGCTGGAGAAGCTGAGGGGCGTGGTCCGTGCGGAGTTCCGCGTCGATCTCTATGTTCCCGACCCTGACGACCCGGTGCTGGGCCGCGGCACCTGCCCGGTGACCGGTTGCGACAGGTCGCCAACCGGGAACGGATTGTGCTCGAGCCACCAGAAGCGATGGCTCGACCGCGGGCGGCCCGAGCTCGCCGCGTTCCTCACCGGCCCCGGGCCACCCCTGAACGGGCGCCGTGATCTGACCGGCTGCACGGTGCCGGGCTGCCGCTACGGATCCAGCGGGCTCGGGCTCTGCATCCGCCACCGCGGTGCCTGGACCACCAGCGGCCACCGCGACCCGGCGGTCTGGGCTGTCACCGCGCTGGCCGCGGATCCGGCGGATCGCACGATCTGCGGGTTGTCGTTCTGCTCGTTGTGGATCGAGAGTGAGCGGAACCTGTTCTGCAAGGCGCACGAGACCCGGTGGCGGATGCAGGGGCGTCCCGAGGTCGAGGAGTTCATCGCTCGTTGTCTGTTGGCCGGGCGAGACCGCATCGACTTCTCCGGGCTGCCACCCCAGCTCAAGCTCGAACTGCAGTATGCGGTCCAGCGCCGGGTCGACCAGGCCACGATCACGTTGCCGCCACCAGTCGTGGCCTGGACCATCCGCCAGACCCGTGAAGCAAACGTGACGTCCCTACTGGAGAACACAGCAGAGCAGTGGGCTGATAGGGCGGGGCCGAAGACGAACAGCTATCCGGCGTTCCTCGCCTTCGCGCGAGATGTCGTGGAGAGGCTGCACGAGGGCACCGGTTGGGAGGTGGAGTATCCCCGCGACGTCTGGCGCCTTGAGCGGCTGCCCGGACTGACCGTCAACGCAGGCAAGACATCCTCCCGCACCCGACTGCGCTTCGACCGGATCGCCCAGCCCTGGCTACGGGTGCTAGTCAAACGCTGGTCGCGGCTGCGGCTGTCGTCCGGGCTTGCCGTCGGCACCGTCGTATCCGACGTCAAGGCGCTGAGGCGGTTCAGTGAGTTCCTGACCGCGGCCGTCCCCGAGGTGGAGGCGCTGGCCGACGTGGACCGTGCGCTGCTGGAACGCTATCTCGCGTGGCTGGCCACCGCCGGCCTTGGGCACGGCGCCCGCGAGGATGCCCTGACCTGTCTGGGGATGTTCTTCCAGGCTCTGCGTCAGCACGACTGGGACCCGAGTCTGCCCACCACGGCGGTCTTCTTCGCCGGCGATCTGGCCCCTCGTCCGAGCAGACTCACCCGGCATCTGGCCGAGCACGTCATGGCCCAGGTCGAGGCACCGACCAACCTGGATCGATGGCCCAACCCCCAGGGGCGGCTGGTCACGTTGATCCTGATCCAGTGCGGCCTGCGCGCCACCGATGCCTGCACGTTGTCCTTCGACTGCCTGCTCCACGACGGTCAGGGGGCTCCCTACCTGCGCTACTTCAACAACAAGATGCGCCGCGAGGCCGCCGTCCCGATCGATGCCGACCTCGAGGCCGAGATCCGTGCCCAACAGCACCGGGTCGCGGCCCGGTGGCCGCAACAACACCCGCACCTGTTCCCCCAGCTCAAGGGCAACGTCGGCGGGCAGCGGCCGTTGAGCTACTACAGCTACCGCGGCATGCTCAACTCCTGGCTGGCGCTCTGCGAGGTCCACGACGAGCACGGCCAGCCGGTTCATCTGACCCCGCACCAGTGGCGTCACACGTTCGCCTGTCGTCTGATCAACCGCGATGTCCCGCAAGAGGTCATCCGGGTCCTGCTCGATCACCAGTCCACGCAGATGACCGCGCACTATGCCCGGATCACCGACCAGACCGTGCGGCGGCGCTGGGAGCAGGCCACCAAGGTCAACATCAAGGGCGAGCGGATCGACATCGACCCCGATGGGCCGCTGGCCCAGGCGCAGTGGGCCAAGACCCGCTACGGCATGGCCACCCAGACCCTGCCGCACGGATACTGCGGCCTGCCGGTGCAGAAGAGCTGTCCACATGCCAACGCCTGCCTGACCTGCCCGGTGTTCTTGACCGGGCCGGAGTTCCTTCCCGAACTGCGAGCGCACCGCGGGCGAACGCTGACCCTGATCGAGGACGCCAACGCCAACGGACACACCCGGGTAGCCCAGATGAACACCGAAGTGCTGACCAACCTCGACAGGATGATCGGCGAGATCGACGAGCAACCGGCAGGGGCCGCAGATGCGGGCTGACAACTCCCAACACCTCATCGCGGCCGCACGAGAGCGAGCCGAACAGACCCGCACCCGGGCGCTGCGCGCCCTGCGCCGCCTGGACGAGGCCGGCGTCGCGGTCACCTTCGAAGCCATCGCCCGTGAGGCCGGCGTCTCCCGATCCTGGCTCTACGGCCAAGCCGACCTACGAACCGAGATCGAAGCACTCCGCACACGAAGCCGTCCCTCGTCCCCAGCGTCGTCGACCACGCAGCGACAACGCCCAGCGACGCATCCCTGCTGCGCCGGCTGGAAGCCGCGACCACACGCCTGCGCCAGCTCGAGGCTGACAACCACCAGTTGCGCGAGGCCCTCGCCGAAGCCCTCGGTGCCGCACGAACAGCCCGCATCACCGGCACCCGCGCCGGCCGCGACACGCCCGGGCGGACAACCGCGAAACTCATCGGGCCGTGCTGACTCCGAGCCCTCCACCGCCGCGTCGACGACACCGTCCACAACACAAACCCGCAGGTCAGCGCCCTCAGAGCCAGCGCGACTCAAGATAACATGGGAAAGTTCACCGCCAACGCCGCCTGGCTCGCCCTCGCCTGCCTGACGTTCCACGTCCTGCGCGCAGCCGGAGCCGCGGCCTCGACCAGGCACGCGAAGGCCCGGTGGGCCACCCTGCGCACCCATCTCATCGCCATCCCGGCCCGGATCGCGTCCACGGCTCGCCGGCTCGTCCTGCACCTCCCGACCGACTGGCCGTGGGCCCCCGCATGGGAAGACCTCTGGACCACCGCCACCACCGCCTGACCACCCCGGCCCGAAGGCCCCGAGGAAACAACCCCCTGTGGAAGAACCGGACAGACCGGCTGCACCGCGACGCCCCCGAACCGAACGACGACGAATCACCCATCGACAAGGTCGAGACCAACCCCACAAATCATCGTCGGTGGATCAGGGTTGAGGTGCTGGGCTCCTCGCCTACGGCCCCCAGGTCACCACGTCGACGCTGAGGGGACTGAACGGCGGGGAGACGTCGCCTCAGCGAGCCCACAATTTGTCGGCCGCACACCGCATGGCTTCCTTGTTGACACCGCCCATTAAGCACCGGTCTCTAGCGTTCATGCCGTCAGCGATCGCCGCTCGTTCTCTGGAGGTGACTCCTTGGTTCTCGCCGGACTCTTCCCGAAGCCCTTGACCGGTGACACACCGTTCCAGTTGCCCTTCGCGGCCAACGTGGTCGTCTATCTGGTGATCGTGGCCGTCTGCGTTGCGGCACTGGCCCTCGTCTTCCGCGACACCCGCCGCTCGCGGCGCCAAGGGGAGATCAGCCGCCGGTGGACCACCCAGGACATCCTGGTCATCGCCGTCCTCGGGGTCTTGCTGGAGGTGTATGACAACCTGATTGGCGATCAGTTCATCACGCCGCTGACCGAGGGCATTCCGCTCGCGCATGCGTTCGCGATCAACGACCTTCCCTACATGTTCCTGCTGATTACAGGCATCGCGATCGTCCGCAAGCCGGGCGCGGCCACCGCGTTGGTGTTCCTGAACTTCCTGCTCATGCAGCTGCTGTACGGTGGCGCAGAGTCCAGCCCACTGTTTTGGCCCTATGGTCTGCTTCAGGGCATCTTCATCGATCTGTATCTGCTGGCGCGTGGCGGGCGTGCCTTGGGCCGCAGCGGCCCCCGAGCCGTGCTCGATGGTCTGGCGATGGGCGCCCTGCGGGCGTTCCCCGCCACCGCGGCTCAAGCGGCGATCATCACCCCGCTGCTCAGCGGGACCACGAAAACCGGCACCTACATCCTGCTGTACACGGCGACCAATGTCCTGGGTAACGCGGTGGAGGCGGGCATCAGCGCCCCGCTAGCCCTGCGGGTTGCCCGCACCGTCGACCCGAGCGTCGGCTTCGGCGAGGTCGACGAAGCTACCAGGATGGGGCCGCCCACCACGGAGGTGGGTCGATGATCGCCGAGGAACAACCAGTACGCCCTGCTGGGCGGGTGCCCCGCCGGACGGCGCTGCTCCGCCTGGCCGCGACCAGCGCAGTACTGACCGTCCTGCTCGGCGCGGACGCGGTCTTCCTGCAGCTGGGCCAGCACCACACCGCGGACCGGAACAACAACTTCCAGCTCTCGGACGCGGCCACTGTCTTCATCGCCACCGGGTTGCTTCTCGTGCTCACCCTCGTCTTGTTCACCATGTGGCGCCACGCACGCCGGGCGGTTTCCTAGATGCCCGACCTCGTCGTGGACGATGTGACGTTCCGGTACCCGGGGACCGCCGCCCCAGCGTTGTCCGACGTCCGCCTGGGCATCGGCCAGGGTGAGTTCGTGCTGGTCGCGGGCCCCTCCGGGTGCGGGAAGTCAACGCTGGCCCTGGCGCTGTGCGGGCTTGTCCCGGCCCGGGTCCGCGGCCACCTCAGCGGGTCGGTGCATCTGGGGGGCGTGGCCCTGTCCTCGCTGCAACCCCACCAGGTCGCCACGCAGGTGGGCATGGTGTTCCAGGACCCGGCCAGCCAGCTGATCACCCCCACGGTGGAAGCCGAGGTGGCCTTCGGGCCGGAGAACCTGGCCCTGGCCAGAGACGACATCAGCCGACGGGTAGAGCAGGCCCTGACCGCCACCGGCACCGACCGGATGCGCCGGGCGAGCACGGCGTCACTGTCGGGGGGAGAGAAGCAGCGCGTGGCCATCGCCGCTACCCTGGCCATGCGCCCCGACGTCCTCATCC
>JAABUM010004607.1_pt1 | contig 15369 bp, 14 predicted proteins | sample 5559161 | NCBI WGS metagenome assembly JAABUM01 (sample SAMN10711868, study PRJNA513369) | rock metagenome | isolation source: Antarctica rocks | place: Antarctica: Victoria Land, Siegfried Peak nord
TGGCGCGAGGGTGGTAAGGTCGCCGTCTCGCCGCATCGCTCGTTGTCTTCCCGCGTCCGTACTGGCGTAGCCGATGGGGCGTGCGGCAGCAGGCCGTTCTCTGGCCCTTTATCAGACAGTTTCTTAGCAGGAGATAACCCTGCTCGGCCGCCCAAGCGAGCACCGTGGGATCATCGGCACCGTTAACAGCGGTATCTTGAACCCGGAGAATATGCAGACGTACGTCGCGACGGAGTATGCCGCGTAGAATAGCGTTATTAAAGTTCTCGTCCGCCAGAAAACGCAACACGATCGCTACTCGTGCCGGGTGCGCCGTTGCAACAGGCGAGTCCGTATATTCGCGGCGTCATACCGCAACTCCGTGGCCTGGCGCGTCGCAGCACCGCGCTCCTGGCGCTCGCGCATGTATGCGCCAACCTCATCTCGATGGCGCAGATAGTAGCCGACGACGGCGTACACATCGGCGAGTTCGAGCGACGGAAACTGCTGGACGATCTCTTCCGGCGATGCGCCGAGGTCGAATACAACCACAACGGTGTCGAGCGGGACGCGCGTCCGACCCACCCGTATGACACCATCCCCATCCGTCACGAGCGGCAGCGGATCGGCGCTCACAATCAAGGACATCGCGCCCACTCCTTCTCACCATCTGCGGCAGTACTCGGTCCGATTACGCATAGTATAGAACTCGCCTGCACATCGCAGCGCGTCAGGCAGCCCTTACCCCGCATCCTGTGGCCGGTACTGCAACGCCTCCGCGAGGTGCGCCGCGCTGACACGGTCCGCGCTCGCGAGGTCGGCGATGGTGCGGCTCAGTTTGAGGACGCGGTGGTAGCCGCGCGCGGTGAGTTGGAGTTGGCGCATCGCCGCGCGCATCAGCCCCTCCCCCGCCGCGTCGAGCGCGCAATGATCGCGCACCTGGGCCGGGCCCATCTCCGCGTTGGTCACGATGCCGATCCCCGCGAAGCGCGCCGTCTGCCGCGCCCGCGCCCCCTCCACCCGCGCGCGCACCGTCGCCGACGACTCGCCGAGCCGCGTGTCGGCCAGCTTCTCGTACTCCACGCGCGGCACGGTCAGGTGGATGTCGATCCGGTCGAGCAGCGGGCCGGACAAACGCTTCTGATAGCGCGCGACCGCGCGCGGCGCGCAGGTGCAATCCTTCGTCGGGTCGCCCGCGAAGCCGCAGGGGCACGGATTCATCGCCGCGATCAGCATCACGTTCGCCGGGAAGGTCAACGTGCCGCTCGCCCGGCTGATCGTCACGACCTTGTCCTCTAATGGCTGGCGCAGCACCTCCAGCGCCCGCGCATCGAACTCCGGCAGCTCGTCGAGGAAGAGGACGCCGCGATGCGCCAGGCTGATCTCGCCCGGTCGCGGCATCCGCCCGCCCCCCACCAGCCCCGCGTGACTGACGGTGTGGTGCGGCGCGCGGAAGGGGCGCGTCAGCACGAGCGGGGTTCCGGTCGGCAAGAGCCCGCCGACCGAGTAGATCTTGGTGACCTCCAACGCCTCTTCGAAGGTGGGGCGTGGCAAGATCGAGGGGAGCGCGCGAGCCAGCAGCGTCTTCCCCGAGCCGGGCGGGCCGCTCATGATCGAGTTGTGCCCGCCCGCCGCCGCGACCTCCAACCCGCGCTTGACCTGCTCCTGCCCCTTGATATGCGCCAGATCGACCCCTTCGTAGACCGGGTCGGGCAGGCTTGCCACGTCGCGCCCGATGAAGGGCGCGACCGGCGCGCTGCCATCGAAGTGCGCCAGGAGGCCGGTGAGGCTGGCGATCGGCAGCACCTCCAACCCGCCCACCAGCGCCGCCTCGCCCGCGTCGTCGGCGGGCACGATGATCCGCCGCAGCCCGCTCGTCCGCGCCAGGGAGGCCATCGACAATACGCCGTTGATGTGCCGCACCGCGCCATCGAGGCCCAGTTCGCCGACGACCAGCGTCTCGGGCAGCAGTTCCGCGACGTTGTGCCGGATCTGCCCGGACGCGATCAGGATACCGAGCGCGATCGGCAGATCGTAGGAGGGGCCGGCCTTGCGGACGTCGGCGGGAGCGAGGTTCACGGTGACGCGCCCGTGCGGGAAGCGCGCCCCGGCATTGCGGAGCGCCGCGCGGACCCGCTCCTTGGACTCCTGGATCGCGGCGTCGGGCAGGCCCACCACGGCCAGACCGGGCTGCCCCTGTCCTACGTCGACCTCGACCTGCACCAACAGGCCATCGAGCCCCACCGTCGCGCAACTCAGCACCGTGGCGAGCACATCCGCCTCCCCTCGCATCTCTTTTTCGCATCGCAGTGCGCGGATTATAGCGCGACTGGCCCGGTTGTGCTCCGGGATAACAGCGAGGACGCGGCTGGATGTGGCGCGCTCGGCGGCTTACGCTTCGGCTTCGCCGCGCAGCCGCGCCAGCTCGCACCTTAATTTGGCAAGTTCGTCCTCCGCATCGCGTAGTGCCACACCGGTCTGTTCAGGAGTCAGCAGCAACTCCCCATCGGACGTCTGCGCCTGAACCAGCGCACCGTTCGCCACGAGGAAAAGGCCGAGCGTCTCGCTCCACAGTCGCCCGGTCGCATCGGGGAGCCAGGGGATAAAGCGGCCATCCGTCCCGGGCCGATACCCTTCCAGGCGCGAGGGTGCATCCTGGCGCGGCGTGAACAGGGCGTATTCCCGAACCTTCAGCAACGCGAATGCCTCGTGCTTGTCGATCTCGTCGCGCTCGGTGCTCGACGGGGACACCACTTCCAGCACGAACGGCGGGAAACCGCCCTCGGATACCGAATCGAACGACGAGCGCGGGCGATCCGGCACGAAGGCCACGAACGTATCCGGCGACAGCGGGTGCTTGCGGGAAGATTTGGGCCAGGGGAAAGCGATCGGCAACATGCTCGCCACGTACCAGCCGAGGCCGCGCGACCGAGCATAGTCGCGCAGGGTGTGCGCGAAGCTACTCGCCGACCAGAACTGCAAATCCCCCATCGTCAGCCAGGGTGCATCCTCGGTATCGTCTTGAAACGACAACATAAAGAGGAACGCGGCCCGCTCTCTCGTCGGCGGCGGTTGCCGCCACTCGGTCTGTGCTATCGCTTCCCTCCATACTCCTGTTATCTCTAGATACAAGAGAAAGAATGCACCACGTATCCGTATCGCAACAGCGCGAACGGGCCGGGCTCATCCCGTCGACATGGCGCACGCAGATCGCGGAAATATCACCGCCTGACATCGTGCGTCGAGGGCATCGAGCCACCGCCTCCATGCCGTGACGCGCTTCGCTGCGCCATGTTTTGACAACGGGCATCGGCAAATCTATACTCCTCACCATAGCGGGTCGGCGAAAAGAGCGGTGCGCGCGCAATATGCGTCCGGGCTTTCGCATACCCACCCTTCGATCTCGCGGGACATCATTAACTGAAAGGGCAGGCACCGGGGCAACAAAGAAGGCCGGATGGTCCGGCACGCGCGACAAGTACAGGAGGGTCATCATGGCGGCGACTCAGCGATCCGGCGACGAGCGATTACCGCGCGCCCAGCAGATCGATCGGCGTACCCTCCTACGACTCGCCGCCGCCGGGGCGGGGACGATCAGCCTCACCGCGCTGCTCGCCGCCTGCGGCGGGAATGGGTCCACCGCGACGACCGCCCCCGCCGCCTCGAACATCCCCGCCGGCGGGGCCTCCACCGCGCCAAGCACCGCCGCCTCGACCGCAGCCTCGGCAGCCCCCGCATCAGCCGCTCCGGCATCGGCCGCCCCTTCCATAGCGGCCTCCGCAGCCCCTTCCACAGCGGCCTCCGCCGCGACCGGCGCGACCGGCGGCCAGGTCAGCGTCTATTGGACGAAGCCCTCCACGATCAACCCCCTCTTCTCCACCGCCGGGATCGAGCAAGGGGTCGAGCGTCAGATCTTCGGGGCGCTGATGCGAATGAACGACAAGCTGACCCCGGTACCCGATCTGGCCGAGAAGGTGGAGTCGAGCAGCGACGCCAAGACCTGGACCTTCACGCTGAAGAAGGGCCTCACATTCAGCGATGGCAAGCCCCTCACCGCCAAAGACGTCGTCTTCACCTTCGAGCGGGCGATCGACAAGCGTAGCGGCAGCTACTGGAGTTCGCGCCTCAGCATCATCGATGGCGCACCCGATTACGCCGTGCAGAAAGCCGACAAGATCAAGGGCCTCGAAACGCCCGACGAATACACGATCAAGATGACGCTGACCGCCCCCGACGCCGTCTGGACGCAAACGATCTCCGACTTCTCCGGGCTCTGTATCCTCCCTTCGCACATCCTCAAGGACACCCCGCCCGATCAGTTGGCGAAAGCCGCGTTCTCCTTCGCTCCCACCCCGTCCGCCGGCGCGTTCGTCTACGCGGACTGGAAGGCCGACCAATACCTGGAGATCAAGCGCAACGAGAGCTATACCGGCGGCCCCAAGGCGAAGCTCGACCGCATCTTCTGTAAGGTGCTGACGCAGCAGGATGTCGGCCTCGCCCAGCTGGAGAAGGGGGAGATCGACCTGATGGTCGTGCCGATCGTGGAGGCGGCGCGGCTCCGCAAGAACGCGAGCCTGACCGTCGTCAGCACCCCCGCCCCGAGCGTCACCTTCCTGGTGCCGAACACCACGCGCCCGTTCTTCAAGGACAAGCGCGTCCGCCAGGCGATGGCGTACGCCCTCGACCGTGCGGCGATCGTCAAGGAGATCCTCGGCGGGGAAGCCCAGCTGGTCAACTCCACGATCATCGGCCCCGATTGGCTGGGCACCCCCGAAGGGCTGAATGACTACGCCTTCAACCCGGACACCGCGCGCAAGCTCCTGAAGGACGCCGCCTGGTCCGCCGATCAGAAGGTCACCTGGATGTATTCGCCGGGCGACAAGGTGAACGACGCGATTATCCCGATCATGCAGCAGCAGTTGAAGGATATCGGGATGCAGGTGGAGTTGCTGACCCTCGAAGCGACCGAGATCAACAAGCGCCTGGTGACCGGCGCGACCGCCGACGCGCCGGGCGACTTCGATCTCTTCCTCAATGGGGGCGGCGTCTTCCGGCAAGACCCGAACGTCTCCGCCAAATACTTCGAGACGGTCAGCTTCACCCCCGCCGGGGCGAAAACTACACCCACTACTCGAACGCGCAGATGGATGATCTCTTCAAGCAGGGCCGCGCCACGACCGATACGGCGCAGCGGAAGAAGGTCTACACCGACATCGCCAAGACGCTCAACGATGAACTTCCCTGGATCTTCCTCTGGTCGCCGAACTCGATCCACGCCTATAACAAGCGCCTCGTCGGCTTCAAGGCCCCGAGCTACGCGACACACTTCATCTGGAACGCCGAAGAGTGGAGTGTGACGAAGTAAGCGTGTGGGGGGCGGGAGCGCCACGCTCGCCGCCCCCCGTGCCGGAGCGATGCCGATGGGACAATTCCTGCTGCGACGGCTACTGGTGAGCATCCCGGTCCTCCTCGGCATCACGATCGCGACCTACGCGATCATCAGCTTCGCGCCCGGCGATCCGGTGACGGCGATGATCAGCCCCGAAGCGGCGGCATCGCTCGGCCCTGGCTGGGTCGAGCAGCAGCGCGTGGCCCTCGGCCTCGACAGGCCGGTGCCGGTGCGCTACGCCCTCTGGCTGAAAGAGGTGGCGCGCGGCAATCTGGGCTTCTCGTACAAGGATCGCCAGCCGATCAATCAGAAGATCGTCGAGCGCCTCTGGCCGACCCTCCGGCTGATGGGCACGGCGCTCGGCATCGCGATCGTGATCGCGCTCCCGCTAGGTATCCTCTCGGCGATCAAGCAGTATTCGCTCCTCGATTACCTCGCGACCATCTCCGGCTTCGCGGCGATCTCGATCCCCTCCTTCTTCCTCTCGCTCGCAGCGATCTACGTCTTCTCGCTGAAATTCGGCTGGCTCCCCTCGTCCGGCATGAACACGGTTGGCGCGGCGGCGTCGCTCGGCGACTCCACCAAACACCTGATCCTCCCCGCCCTCATCCTCGGCCTGGGCGAGGCCGCGCCGTTGATCCGCTACACCCGTTCGAGCATGCTAGAGGTGATCCGCCAGGATTATGTCACCACGGCGCGCGCGAAGGGGCTGCATGAGCGCACGGTCATCTGGCGACATGCGCTCCGCAACGCGCTGATCCCGCTGATCACGATCATCGCGCTCAATCTGCCCCGCCTCCTCGGCGGCACGGTGATCATCGAGGCGATCTTCGCCTGGCCGGGGATGGGCACCCTGGCGATCACCGCCGTGCAGGCGCGCGATTACCCCGTCATCATGGCGATCAATCTGATCACCGCCGTCATGATCCTCGCCAGCAATCTCCTGGCCGATCTCGTCTACGCGGTGATCGATCCGCGCATCAAATACGCCTGAGTCGCGCCGCCCCCGGCAGCGGGGGGCGCGAGGGAGAGAGCGCCGATGGCCGAATCGACACGCCCAGCCAAGATCGGCGGCACCGGTGCGGCAGCGGTGCCCCCCCGTCCGCACGGCCTCGCCACCCGGGCCCTGCCCCCGCGCTCGCGCACCAGCGTGTGGGGGCGCTTCCGCCGCCACAAGATCGCCGTGATCGGCACAGTGATCCTCCTGGCCCTGACCATCGGGGCGGTCGGGGCGCCGGCGCTGGCGCGGCACGACCCGTACAAGGTCAGCATCAGCGCCTACCGCAAGCCACCGAGCGGCACCTACTGGCTCGGCACCGATGCCTCGGGGCGCGATGTCCTGAGTCGCCTCCTCCATGCCGGGCGGGTCTCGCTGTCGGTCGGACTCGTGGCCGTATCGATCTACACCGTGATCGGGATCGTCCTGGGGGCGCTCGCGGGCTTCTATGGTCGCTGGATCGACTCGCTGATCATGCGCGCGGCGGACATCGTGCTCGCCTTCCCGACGCTGATCCTGATCATCACGATCGTCTCGCTCCTCGGGCCGAGCATCTACAACGTGATGATCGTGATCGGCCTCCTCGGCTGGCCGCCCATCGCCCGGATCGTGCGCGGACTCTTCCTCACCCTGCGCGAGCGCGAGTTCATCATCGCTGGGCGCACGATCGGTGCGTCGAACAGCCGCCTGATTTTCCGCCACATCCTGCCCAATGCCCTGGCCCCGGTCATCGTCGCCGCGACCTTCGGCATGGCGAACGCGATCCTGCTCGAAGCGGGGCTCTCCTTCCTCGGCCTCGGCGTGCAGCCGCCGACCCCGAGTTGGGGGAACATGCTGACCGACGCGCAATCGCTGACGGTCCTCGAATCGATGCCCTGGCTCTGGATCCCGCCCGGTATCGCCATCGCGCTCGCCGTCCTCGCCATCAACTTCATCGGCGATGCCCTGCGTGACGCGCTCGATCCCTATGTCCTGCGCTAGAACTCGTCCGCGCGGCACGCCGGCGGCTCGCACAGGGCCGTCGCTTTTTGCCTGAACCGCTGCCATTGCATAGAATGCCGACCGTGATCGTGATCGCCCGCAGGGGCGGTGAGGAGGGGGTACGACGATGGTCGCAACGCGCAAACCCGCCGAGCAGTACGGCACCAGCACGACTCGACCCGCCGATTTCGATCGGTTCTGGGACGAGCTCCTGGCGGAGGTCGCCGCGATCCCGCTCAATCCGTCGCTGACGCATCTGCCGCTGCGCTCCACGCCCGAGGTCGATGTCTACGAGATCGGCTACGACAGCCTCGATGGCGTCCGCATCGCCGGGTGGTACTGCGTGCCGAAGGCGAGCTACCTGCCGCCGCCGTATCCCGCCCTGCTGATCGTCCCCGGCTACATCTCGGAGCCGACGCTGCCGAAGTCATGGGCGAAGCTCGGTTATGCGGCGGTCGGGGTCGCGCCGCGCGGCAAGCTCCGCTCGAACGCGCGCTTCAATCCCGGCTATCCGGGCCTGCTGACCCACAACATCATCGATCGGCAGACCTACAGCTATCGCGGCTTCTACATCGATGCCGCGCGCGCGGTCGATTTCGTCCAGACCCGCCCGGAAGTCGACCAGACCAGGATCGGCGTCCACGGCAGCAGCCAGGGCGGCGCGCTGACGATCACCACCGCCGCCCTCCGTCCGGATGTCATCACCTGCGGCGCGGCGGGCGCGCCCTACCTCTGCGGCTTCATGGACGCCGCCTCGCTCACCGACTCCTACCCCTACGAGGAGATGAACGCCTATCTGCGCGAGTACCCGGAACGCGCAGGGGCGATGCGTGAGACGCTGAATTACTTCGATGGGATCAACTTCGCCGCGCGCATCACCTGCCCGATGCTCGTCTACGTCGGCCTCGCGGACGATGTCTGCCCGCCCGAGACCGGCTACGCCTTCTACAACGCCCTCACCTGTCCCAAGACGATCCACCCCTACGCCGATTGCGCGCACGATTCCGGCGCGTACTGGGAGATGGCGAACGTGCAGGCGTTCCTGGCGGAGCACTTGCGCCCGGCGAATCCGAGCGGCAAAGCGCAGACGACTGTCGGCTGAGCGTGCGGGGGCGCGCCGATGCGCCCCGCGAGAGGGAGGACGATGATGCCCGACTATCAGGCGTATTGGTCCGCGATCGATGACGAACTCGCCCGGTACCCCGCCGTCCCGGCGCTCGAACGCTCGACGCGCCATTCCACCGCCTACGCCACCGTCTACGAGGTCCGGCTGACCGGGATCGGCCCCTATCGCCTCTTCGGCTTCCTCAGCGTGCCGACCGGCGACGGCCCCTTCCCCGCGCTCTACCTCACCCCGCGCTACGGCAGCGTCAACAATCTGCCGCACCCCGACGATCGGCGGCGCTACGTCGTCTTCCAGCTGATGCACCGCGGGCAACGACTGGCCGACCAGCCCTTCGCCGCCGAATATCCGGGGCTGCTGACGCTCAATATCGACGATCCGGCGCGCTACATCTACCGCGCGATCGTGGCCGACTGCCTGCGCGGGGCCGAATTCCTCCTCGCGCAGCCGGTGGTCGATCCGGCGCGCGTCGGCGTGCGCGGCGACGATCTGGCGCTGTTCGTCGCCGCACGGCGGGCGGGCTTCGCGGCGGCGGACATCGGGGCGCTCCAGTTCTACCGGCTGCTGGAGGCGAGCGCCCGCACCGACGCCTACCCAACCGAGGAGATCAACGATCATCTCCGCACCTATCCCGAGCAGGCGGCGGCGGTCGCGGCGACGCTGGCCCACTTCGACCCGCAAAGCGTCGCCGCGCAGGTCACGGGGCATGTCTTGCTCCAAACGGGCGATCCGGGCAGCATCGGGGGCGCGGAATGGCTCGCGCCGCTGCGCGACGCGCTCGGTGGCCCGGTCGAGGCGTACCCGCTGACCCACAAGGGGGCGACCGACCACGACCGGCTCGATGCCTGGATGGCGGCGCAGCTCGGCGTGCCCGCCCACCCGCGCCTGTGGCAGACGACGGCCTCGGCATCGTAGCGACCGTCGAGAGTGTGACCGCGCGCCGGGATCGGCGCGCGGCGGAGGAGCGACGATGAGCATCTACGAGGATCTGGGACTCAAGCCGGTGATCAATGCCTCGGCCACCCTCACCCGGCTCGGCGGCTCGCTGATGCCGGGACCGGCGGTCGCGGCGATGGCCCGCGCGGCGGAGTCGTTCATCGACCTGACCGAATTGCAGGCGCTCGCGGGCGCGCGGATCGCCGAACTGACGCAGAACGAGGCGTGCTACATCTCGTCCGGCGCGGCGGGCGGCATCACCCTCAGCGTCGCCGCCTGCATGACCGGGACGAACCCCGCCGCGATCGCGCAACTGCCGGACACGACCGGGCTGAAGAACGAGGTGATTGTCCACCGTACGCACCGCAACGGCTACGACCACGCGGCGCGCGCCACCGGGGCCAAATTGATCGAGATCGGACTGGCGCATGGCACACAGGAGTGGGAGTTGTCGGCGGCGATCGGCCCGCGCACCGCCTGTGTCCTCTACTTCGCCGGGGTGCACTTCGCCGGGGCGGCGCTGCCGCTGGAACGGGTCGTCGCCATCGCGCACGAAAAGGGCGTCCCGGTGATCGTCGACGCCGCCGCGCAGATCCCGCCGATCGGCAATCTCTGGCACTTCACCAAAGAAGTCGGCGCGGACATCGCGATCTTCAGCGGCGGCAAAGGGCTGCGCGGCCCGCAATCGAGCGGGCTGATCCTCGGCAAACAGGAGATCGTCGAGGGGTGCCGCGCGAACGGCGCGCCGAACCACAGCATCGGGCGCGCGCTGAAGGTCGGCAAGGAGGAGATGGTCGGGCTCCTCACCACCGTCGTCTGGTCGCTCGATCAGGAGGAGGAATATATCCTCGCGGGGTACGAGGCAACGGTGCAACGCTGGATCACGGGACTGGGCGATCTGCCGGGAGTCACGGTGGAGCGCGGCTACCCGAGCGAGGCCGGGCAGCCGCATAGCCGCGCGATCCTCCATATCGCGCCGCCCGCCCCGCACACGCGCGACGAGGTCGTCGCCGCGCTCTGGGACGGCACGCCACGGATCGCGGTATCCCCGGTCGGCGCGGACGCGATCGCGCTGAACCCGCAATGCCTCTCGCCAGGCGAGGAGACGATCGTGGCGGCGGCGTTACAGCGTTTACTGCGATAATCGCCCCGCGCCCGGGAGCGACGCGCGCCGATCGCGGTGCAGGGTAGGCAGCACACACGCGCCGCGCACGAAGGAGTAACAATGACCCCACGAGCCTATGGCGGCCACACCAACGTCGCGCCGCTACGTCGCGTTCTCGTCTACCCGCCGGTCGCCCCGGCCGATGGGGCGTCCTGGGAGGCATTCGGCTATCTGTGCCCGTTCGATCAGGAGCGCGCCGTCGCCGAGCACGCAGGGTTCCGCGATCTCCTCGCCGAGGCGGGCGCGGAGGTGCTGATCGGCGAACTGGACGATCCGGCCTTGCAGGACGGCATCTTCCCCTACGACCCGGTCATCATCACCGATGCGGGCGCGATCCTCGGCCGGCCGGGGAAGCCGCTGCGCGAGGCGGAGGTCGCGATGATGGAGACGACCCTCGGCGAGCTCGGCGTCCCGATCGCGGGGCGGATCACCGCGCCCGGCACCTTCGAGGGGGGCGACTCCTTCTGGCTCGACGCCAAAACGCTGGCGGTCGGGCAGGGGTATCGCACCAACGCGGAGGGGATCCGCCAGTTGAGCGCGATCCTGGACGAGCAGGGGGTGTCGATCCTGACGGTGCCGCTGCCGCACTGGCATGGTCCGGCGGAGTGCCTGCACCTACTATCGATGATCAGCCCGCTCGACGAGCGCATGGCGGTCGTCTACCGCCCTTTGCTGCCGGTCCCCTTCCTGCAAGAGTTGGCGGCGCGCGGCTGGGAACTGGTCGATGTGCCGGACGAGGAATTCGCCACGCAGGGGCCGAACGTCCTTGTCCTCGCGCCGCGCCGCTGCCTGCTGCTGCGCGACAATCCCGAGACCGCGCGCCGCCTCCGCGCCGCCGGCTGTGAGGTAACGACCTACACCGGCGACGAGATCTCACAGAATCGCGGGGGCGGGCCGACCTGCCTGACCCGCCCGCTGCTGCGCGGCTGAGCCATTCGCCCACGCCCCCCCCGCCCGCACGGTCGCGGGGGCGCTAGCACGGAGAGGAGGAACGATGACCGCAGAACCTGCGCGCTACGACCTGCTGATCACCGGCGGCGAGGTGATCGATCCAGATGCCGGATACAACGGGCGCTTCGATGTGGCGATCACCGATGGGAAGATCGCGGCGGTCGCGCCGACGATCGACCCGTCCCGCGCCGCGCGGACCATCGATGCCAGCGGGCAGATCGTCACCCCCGGCCTCGTCGATCTGCATACGCACATCTACTGGGGCGTCACCTACTGGGGGATCGAGGCGGACCCGGTCGCGGCGCGCACCGGCGTCACGACCTGGCTCGATGTGGGCAGCGCCGGGGCGTACACCTTCCCCGGCTTCCGCCGCTACATCGCGGAGCCGAACCGCGTCCGCACCTTCTGCCTGCTGAACCTCGCCTCGATCGGCCTCGTCGCGCCGAGCTGGGAGTTCCAGAATCCGAACCACTGGGACGTCGATCTCGCGGCGCGGACCGTGGACGAGAACCGCGATCTGATCCTCGGCATCAAGGCGCGCATCGATGGCGAGACGACGCGCGGCGTCGGGATCGCGCCGCTCGAACGGGCGCGCGAACTGGCCGACCGCGTCGGGCTGCCGCTGATGGTCCACTTCGGCAATGGCAGCCCGGGCCTCGATGACATCGTGCCGCTGCTGCGTCCCGGCGACATCCTGACGCATTGCTTCCGTGGCGGCGACAATGCGCTCGCCGGACCAGCGAAGCCGGTGCGCCCCGACGTACGCGCCCTCCGCGAGCGCGGGCTGATCCTCGACATCGGTCACGGCACCGGCTCGTTCAGCTTCGCTACCACCGAGGCGGCGCTGGCCGAGGGTTTTCTGCCGGACGTGATCAGCAGCGACATCCACCAACTCGCAGTGCAGGGGCCGATGTTCGATCTCCCCACCACCCTCTCCAAGTTCTTGAACCTGGGGATGGGCCTGCCGGACGTGATCGCGCGCGCGACGAGCCGCGCCGCCGCCGCGATGGGTCGGCCCGAACTCGGCACCCTCCGCCCCGGCAGCGCGGCGGACTTGGCCCTCTTCCGCGTCGAGGAAGGGGATTACACCTTCCACGACATCCACATGGCGGCCCGCAAGGGAACGAAACTCCTCGTGAACACGCAGACCCTGCTCGCGGGTGAGGAGTTGCCGCGCCTGCCGGAGCGGGAGCGGATGATCTGGGCCACCCTGCCACCGGCGCAGGAAGGGAAGCAGCGACACCCCGCCGCGCGCGACTGAGCGTCGGCGACCGCGACGCGCAAGCGTCAATAGAAAGGGCCAGGATGAGCGTTCCGTTCGCCGCCGATGTCGATTTCAGCAATCTTCACGTCTGCATCCGGGTCCGTGACCTCGAACGATCGCTCGCCTTCTACCGCGATCTGGTCGGGCTGCCGATCCTGCGCTGGACCGGCGAGCGCGAGAATCCGATCATGGTCTGGCTCCCCGGCCTCCAGATCGGCACCTTCGAGGGCGAACCGCAGACGGGGGGATCGCTCGATCACATCGCGATCTCCCTCTACAACGTCGAGGCGATCCACGAGCGGCTGCAAGCGGCGGGGCTGACCCCGGAGCGCCCCTACGGCAAGACCTATTTCCCGAGCGTCACCCGCGAGGTCCGGACCGTCTTCTACCGCGACCCCGACGGCAACCTGGTCGAATTCCTGCAATGGCTGTAGTGAGTCCCCTCAAGGGGGAGCCGCTGAGCGTAGAGGGACGAAGTGGGCGAGTGGGCCAGAATGGTTCGCTGGTGTAGATAGCTTGACCCGCCACTCTTTTCTTGCCCACTCGCCCACTGGCCCACTTCGCTCACTAACACGGAGGTAGCATGACCCCGGAGCAACGGATGGCCGAACTCGGCCTGGAGTATCGCGAGGTGCCGGTCGGCAACGGGGCGCTGATCCCCTGGGTGCAGATCGGCGATCTTCTCTACATGTCCGGGCGCACCCCGGATCGGACCGGCACGGTCTGGAACGGGCAGATCGGCAAGGAATACACCGCCGAGGAGGGCTACGAGGCGGCGCGTGAGGTCGCATGGAGTCAGCTTTGCGCCGCGAAGTCGGCGCTCGGTGAACTGAGCCGGATCAAGCGCGTGGTCAAGGTATTGGGCATGGTTAATTCCGCGCCCGGCTTCGGCGATCAGCCCAAAGTAATTAACGGCTTCTCCGAACTCCTGGCCGAAGTCTTCGGCGAGTCGGGTCGCCACGCCCGCTCCGCCGTCGGCATGGCCGGGCTGCCGGGTAACGTCCCGGTCGAGGTCGAGGTGATCTTCCAGGTGGAGTAAGTGGGCGAGTGGGCGAGAAGGGGACGAGGGACGGAACAGGAGACGCAGAGACACAGAGCGGGACGGGAGAAAGAGAGGGTTGGAGTAATTCAGTCCGCGAAGGCGGACTTCATGGCGAAGCCTTCAGCCGGGACTTCAGTCCAACGGCTCCCCCACGCCCGACGGCTCTTAAGCCCTCACCCCGGCTCGGCTGCGCTCGCCACCCCTCTCCCAATCGGGGAGAGGGGCACGCTGGGTGACGCTGCGGCGTAAAGAGCGTGGTCAGCCCGCGCAGGCGGGCTTCGCCGGTGCCGATAGGCACCCCCAGCCGGGGGATTCATCCCCCAGAGCCTCCCACGGACGCGGTACACCCTCACCCCGCCGCTTGCAGGTGGCACCCCTCTCCCCATTCGAGGAGAGGGGCGGGGCGTTGCTAAAGCTAGTTGGCCGATGTCTTGCCAGCGGGCGGTGCCAGCACGCGGGCATCGCCCGCCCCAAATCGAACCTTCTCCCGTCTTCCTCTATGCCTCTGTACCTCCGTGTCTTTGAAGCCCACGCCCTTTCTAGCCTACTCGCCCACTCATAGGAGGTAGATGATGACCGAAACGCGCAGCCTGAGCTTCGGCTATAACCCACCCACGGGCGACCGAGGGATCGAGCAGATCAATCCGGCGACCTTCACGCAGGATCTACAACGGGTGCTCGATCGGGTCGCGCCATACTTCTCGTCGTTCTGGGTCTCCGATCACCTGATGACCAACAATGGTTTCCGCATGGAGTGCTGGACCCAGCTCACCTGGCTGGCCGCGCGTTACCCGGACCAGATCCTCAGCACGATCGTGATGGCGAACTCCTATCGCCACCCGCCGCTGCTCGGGAAGATGGCCGCGACCCTCCAGGCATTCAGCGGCGGGCGCTTCATCCTCGGCTACGGTGCGGGCTGGGCGGAGGAGGAGTACGGGGCCTATGGCTACGAATACCCCTCCGCGAAGATCCGGATCGCGCAGATGGTCGAGGGGATCGAGGTGATGAAGGCCCTCTGGACCGGCGGGCCGGTCTCCTACGAGGGGCAGTATTATCAGCTGCGCGACGCTATCTGCGATCCCAAGCCAGAGCCGATGATCCCGGTCTTGATCGGTGGCGATGGCGAGCGCTTCCTGCTCCGCGCGGTCGCGCAACACGCCGATTGGTGGCTCCCGTTCAGCCGCAACAACGAGATCCTGAAACAGAAGATGGCGGTCCTCCGCGATCATTGCACCGCCGTCGGGCGCGACTACGACACGATCCGCAAGTCGTTCCAGCTGCACGTCCACCTCGCGCCGACGCGCGCGGAGGCGGAACAGCGCGCCGGGAATGCGCCAAGCGCAGACAGTCCCACCTACATCGGCGACCCCGCCGGACTGCGCGGGCGCTTGCAGGAGTTGCACGAACTCGGGATCGACATGGTGCAACTAGGCCCTTGTGCTAGTTGGGGAAGGCGAGGGCCTTGATCTGGAGCCAGTCGGCGTGCCCCAACAAGCGGTTGAGGTAGAGGCAGAGGGTGTGGGCGGCGAGCTTGGTGTGGAG
>JAABUM010004609.1_pt1 | contig 15367 bp, 13 predicted proteins | sample 5559161 | NCBI WGS metagenome assembly JAABUM01 (sample SAMN10711868, study PRJNA513369) | rock metagenome | isolation source: Antarctica rocks | place: Antarctica: Victoria Land, Siegfried Peak nord
TCGCCGCATCGCCAAACGGCGCGGGGCACAACGGGCGGCGATCGCCGTCGGGCACAGCCTGCTGACGATCGTCTACCACGTCCTCAAGCATGGCACCCCGTATCACGAATTGGGCGCGTCCTATTTCGACCGTTTCGACACCGACCGGCAGGCGCGCTACTACCTACGCCGCCTCGCGGACCTGGGCTACGAGGCTCCGGCACTCTCGCAACCAGCGGCCTGAGCACCACGCGGAGGGGGATCTTCTGGGAAAAGCCGCGGCCTGCTGCGCGAAGGAGACCTCATGAGCCGCTATCGGTTCGTCCATGAGGAGCAGGCCGCGTTCCCCGTCGTCATGTTGTGCCAGGTGCTGGGGAGTGCCCGGTCCGCCTATTACGCCTGGGCGCGGCGCGGGGTCTCGGCCCGCGCCCAGGCCGAGGCGGCGCTGACCACCCGGATCGCCGCCGTCCACGCGCGTAGCCGCCGGACCTATGGTGCGCCGCGTGTCCACGCCGAACTCCGCGTGGGCGGGGTGCGCTGTGCGCGCAAGCGGGTGGCCCGGCTGATGCGCGCGGCGGGCCTCGTCGGCTGCCACCGGCGGCGGCGGGTGCGCACCACGGTCGCCGACCCGACGCACGCGCCCGCGGCGAACCTCGTCGCGCGTGACTTCGCCGCCCCGGCCCCGGACCGGTTGTGGCTCGGGGACATCTCCTACGTCCCTACCCAGGAGGGCTGGCTCTACCTGGCGGTGCTCTTGGACGCCTACTCGCGCCGCGTCGTCGGCTGGGCGATGGCCGACCACCCGCGCACGGAGCTGGCCCTCGATGCGCTCGCGATGGCGCTGCAGGCGCGGCGGCCGCCACCCGGCCTCGTCCACCATACGGACCGCGGGTGCTAATACACCGCCGCCGCGTACCGGGAGGCGCTCGCCGTACGTCGCGTGACGGTCTCGATGAGCCGGGCGGGCGAGTGCCTCGACAACGCCGTCGCCGAGCGCTTCTTCGCCACTCTGAAGGCCGAGTTGGTCGACACCAGGGTCTGGCTGTCGCCCGCGTCGGCCAGGCTGGCCATCTTCGAATGGATCGAGGTCTGGTATAACCACCAGCGCCGCCACTCCACGCTCGGTTACCTGACGCCCGTCGCCCACGAGGCGCAGCATTGGTTGTTGTTGCAGGATCAAGCCGCCTAGCGCTACCTTGTCCGTGCTATCGGGCCAACCTCATCTTGCACATCGCCGCCTACAACATCAGCTTCTCCCTGTCCACGCTACCTGTGACTACCCGCTCGGGTTATCGCGAGAGGTGTTGCACAAGAATCGGCATTTGCGGTCGACCCTGGCCCGCCCGTGGTTCGATCGAGAGCGGGTAGTCGCCCCACCAGGGACCACCAGCCCAATATGTACCACCGATACCGGCTGTATCGAGGGTACCAAGGAAATTATCCAGGACCGCCAGCCAACGCGGATCATTATCTGGGACACCGTATTCGCCGAGGAAGCCCCGGGCATTGTGTGCCTTTAACCAGTCGAGGAACGGCTTGAGACGATCGACGCCGATCGTCGGATAGGCACCGTCGGCGTCGTAGCTGCTACCATAGGTTCCGGACCCATCGCGATCGAAATATTGATGCGCCTCGTACAACATATTACCAACTGGATCGACTATCGCGAGATTGGCGTTCGCATCGTTCCAGTGCCAGGCCCCGCTCCATGCCTCTCCCGGGACGAGAATAGCGTGAGCATGGTCCGACGAGCGGATACCGTCCACCCCCGCCTGGGCGGCGGCCGGCCAGCGGCCTGCAGTGTCATGTGGCTCGTTCATGAGCCCATATGCGTAGAGCGCGGGCTCCGCCTGATAATGCGCTGCCAACTTTGCCCAGAAATCGGCGAAGGACGCGTTCGGTACGGCGTCGGTACCGATCACCTGGCCGCGATAGCGCGCATAGTTGTGCGGGTCAAGGATCACCTTCAATCCTCGTGATCGTGCGTTATCGAACACCGCGTCGATGCGGGCAACTTCGGATAGGTCGAGCGGGCCGAAAAGCCCAGGTTGAAGGCGTTCCCACAAGAATGGTAGGCGGACGAGCGTCATGCCCACGCCACTATAGTAGTCGAGTTCTACAGGGGTCGGGTATGTATAATCCTGATCGTAGCGCTCGGGTAACGTGCCGACACCGAATTCGCCACCGGACAGGTTGACCCCTCGCAGATAACCGCTAGACGGCGTGACAATCGGTGACTGAGTGGCTATCGGCGTCGCGGCGGATTGCGGAGCGGGGGTCGGCGAACCTCTCGGGGTGGCCGGAAGCGACGCCGTTGGCGATGGTGGGAGTGGAGCATAGGCTGTCGGCGTCCCGACCATGGCGGTCGCCGTGGCGATTTGCCCCTGTGAGGGTAGCGCGGTGGCGCTTGCCGTCGGTGTCGCGGCGGGTCTGGGACGCGCTTCCACCTGTACCAGGGCAGCCCAAAGTACTTCCGCGTACCAACCCCTCGTGGCGCTCGCGTCGGCACCCAGAATACCGCTCTCGGTATTCTGGGGCACCATTGTTTGTGGGATGGCCCCTACATACGCGGAGTAGGTATCGATGTCGGACTGATGGTCCGGAGCGACATCCGAGAAGCGTGTCGTGGCGGGTTGCGGCACCCAGAAGCCGAGCGCGACCATCGTGCGGCTGACGAGGCTGATGGCCTGCTGACGTGTGAGCGCCCCCGCTGGGAGGAAGGTACCGTCAGGGAAGCCATGGGCGATGTCACGACCGGCGAGGATACGGACAGCAGTCCACGTCTCCAGGTCGGTGGCACCGCGATCGCTGAAATCGCGCCCGACGGGCTGATCGGCGAGTCCCATCGCCCGGACTAACGTCACGGCGGTCTGGGCGCGGAGGAGCACATCCTTGGGCCCGAAGCGACCGTCGGGATACCCGCGAATGACGCCGCGCGCGCTAAGCTGTTGAATGGCCTCGGCATAGCTCGCCCCCGCAGGCACATCGGGGAAGGGCGATGCGGCTGCTCTGGCATCCAGGGACAGACGTGGCACAGCGATCGCCAAGGCGAGGAGGAGGAGTACCCCCAGTCGCAGAATGTTTTGCCCCATGATCCACGTGCCTTTCGAGCCTCCGCAGGGTTTGCGAAGCGCATCTCAGGCGAGGATTCCCGGCCCCGAGCACGGTACCTCGCTTCGGTGGCCGGGCTGGCTCGGAGAGCCCCCTAGCTTTGCGTCCCCGCCTCGCGACGGGTTTGCCATTTTCGGTCGTGTTCCGCGAGCAAGCGGCTTATTAAGGATACCTTTCGGACCGTCTTCTGAGAATAACGCACGCGTCTCGACATGGATAGGAAGATACTCCTACGGTCTGCGGTCCGCTCCCGGTCACGAACGGATGCATCGTAGTACCAAATGGGCTATAGAGAGTCCCGGGAACGACGACGTGACCACCTGAACAATCGTGGAATGAAGGACAGTCCGCCACCCCTCCAGGGCACAACCCTGTTTGGTTATCGCGATCGGGGTTACTGATAGGTGGCGGCACAGCGCCGCACTTCACCGAGCCAAATGCTGATGTAAGCCCGCGACAGCTTCACCGGCGACTGGTGCCACAGCCTGGCCCGTCTCAACCGCTTCTCGACAGACGACGTTTATACTGTCGTCGGTTTTTACCCTCGGATAGCGCTCGCGGAGCCGTGCTTTGCAATCCGCTGCCAGGGGGAGGGGATGCGTCGGCCCTCTCGCGACGATGGCCGCGGCGCGGCTACCCCCCTGGATAGCACAGTCCGGCAGTGGTCCCGTACCGGACTCTCGAATCGACGTAAGAGGCGATGTGCCGGATCCTCGGCTCGAACTGTATCCCGACGTGCCACACCGGGGTTGTACCATCGGGAGGCCACTCGATCGGGGGTCGACGGTATGAGCTCGGCACGGAGCCAGGCAACGACCATCGGATGCCGCGAGCCTCACGGAGGATTCGCACCCATCCGCGCCGCGCCACGGTCCAGAACCGGGCCAGCGGCGCGGAGTAGCGGCCCGATCGCAAGACCACATGTTTTATACTCCCTCGGTATCGCTGTGGCACGCTCCCAATCGAGGGATATGCACGGTGCTCGCAAGCGTATATCGATCCAGCGATTCTCCCGACGCGCAGGCTACCGCGCATCGCCCACGCCCACATAAGGGTAGGAGCACAAAGGCACCATGGGTTCCGATCGTATCTTCCCCCCCTCAACCACCCGTTTCCCGCAAGGACGCGACGTCGCCAGAGCAAAGACTTACGCGACGATCCTGGCCCATCCTGCGGTCGCGGCCCTGAGCATCTTCGTGTTGGCATTCGTGCTGCGAGCGATTCAACTCGCGCATTCGTGGGATATCCACGTCGATGAGATCACGTATCTACGACTGGCCGATGAAATCACGCAGCACTGGCATCTCCGATTGTACGGAGCGCCCTTCTACTTGCATCCACCCAGCTTCTTCTATTTGGAGGCTCTCGTCCTCAAAATTGTTCAACCAAGCGGCTATGTCATCGAACAGATCTACGCGATCCGTTACCTGAACATCACGCTGGCCGCACTATCCGCGATGATGCTCCTGATACTGGGACGTCGTCTCGGCGGACTCAGAGTGGGGCTCATCGCGGCAACAATGTTTTCCCTCGATCCATTCGTTATTCGTATAACCAGCCGCAACATGCTCGAAACGCCGTCGCTTTTTTGGATCCTGCTCGGATACACCGCGCTAGTCACCAGGAGCGGTGCCTGGCCGTCACGGTTACGCGTCGGGGCGACCGGGGTGACTTTCGGCATGGCGCTTCTGACGAAAGATATGACGGCGTTCCTGACGCTACTGCCGCTCGGTATCTATTTCGTCACCGGCTGGGTTCTTCCACGGAGGAAGGCGTTCCTGGCGGCCGGGATCGCCCTCGCCATGTACGCAGTCTATCCGCTGATTACCTTCCTGGCGGGCGACTTCCAATACTTTGCAAACCAGAAGTTACGTGGCCTACAACGTTTCACCGGCGTGGTGAAAGAGTCGGGCTACAAGCGGCACGGCGGTCCTTCGCTCATCGATTCCATCCTGGCCAACATCGATCAATTCGTCACCACCTATGCCATCCTGCTACTCGGCGCGGCCGCGGTGCTGGTGCTTTTCTTCCTCGGCGGGCCGCGGCTGCGACTGGTCACCGTCTGGGTGGCGAGCGCCTATGCACTCCTGACCTATAGCATCGCGTTCGGGACGCTCGAGGAGCAATTCTTCTATTACCTCGTTGTTCCAGCCATCCTCGCGATCCCTCTGGCGGGATCCGTACTCCTCCAGCGCGATGTGCTGTCACCATCACGCCGGGTACTACCCGCCTACTTACTGACCGTACTGACTACCGCCTTCTTCCTCTGGTCTGGTTACATTTGGGAGCAGGTGCACACTGTTCCGGACAACGGCTACGAGTGTGTACGCGCGTACATGCTCGCTAACGTGCCGCCGGGCGCGCGGGTGGGCGTGACGACAGAACCGGCGGTATTTCTGATGGATGGATTCTCCAGCGGCTCCTGGGGGTCACCCGACGAATTAATGGTCAACCACGCCGCCTACGTCCTCATCAGCACAAAGGAGATGGCACAGGGGCTTGGCTACGCCGAACCCGGCCTCGGCCAGTGGCTCACAGCCAATGGGCATCCGGTCTACTCGTTCAGCGGCCGCAGCAACGGTACCCTTATCCTCTACCAGCTCGGAGATATCGCCGCGGCGACGCCTTGACCAGACACCGCATCGGGTACCACGCGATTGGCTCGGGTCACCCCATATCCGCAGGCGAGCATACGGGACACCGACCCTATTGCACGAAGGCCTGCGATTATTCCCGCCACCCGCCGCAAACAATGATCACGGGAGGTTTTGGCTCACGGATACCATCCGTGCTGGAGGAGTGCCTCACGTCCGAGTTGCCCCAGAGAAACGCCGTTTGGATCAGGGCCTCGATCGGCGCGATACTCGTAACGGGCACGCTCGAAGTACTGTGTCACGTAAGGTCGCCCATCGGTGGTATTGACCTCGGTCGACTCCTCACTGATCGGCGCGCCGAAGAAACGTTCACCCCCATTCCGGTCCCAGAAGGCGAGGAACGGTCCGCCGAGAGTGTGGCCCGTCGCGGCGAAGTAACGACGCCCCATCCCGACGCTTGCCGGCGCGACCGGGGCGAAAGCACCTTGTCCCGCCCGAGCGGTGATCGCTTCTGAGCCGAGCGTTGCAATCTGCACCGCACTTCCCCCGTCGTTCGCCCCCGTGCCACTCTCGAAGCGAGCGCGCTCGAAATACTGTACAAGTCGGCCGTTATCGGGGAACGGCTCGGTGAGCGGGTAACCGAAAATCGCCACACCGCCCATCTCCCAGAGGGCCTTAAATATGCCGCCGACACTATGGGCTGTCTGGGGAAAATAGCGCGCATCGGTCCCGAAGCCGGGCGGGGGTATCGGTCGCGCGGCGAGTTGCAGTGCCGAGGACCGCGCCGGATCTGCCGTATCGGGCGAGACGGGCGCGGTATCCGCATAGGCCAAAAAATAGACCCCGACCCGCAATCCTGCGGGGGCCGTGGCATACCGCTCGACTGCGCCCGCGATCACCCGCCGTGCATCGGTATCAGCCTGCCTATCGGCAAACGTCGGCACCGACCCGGACGATAGTACGGCATAATGAATACCTTGAGCGCGCATATATTCGGGCGATGGTGGCCCGACCACAACGGAATATCCCTGGAACAGGGATATCGCGGCGTCATCCACCACCAGGAGCGCCGTGCCGGATGGTACCTCCGAGCGCAGGTACGCATAGACCGCCCGTGACGGAGCGTCTTCGCCGGCGAGGACGGTGGAGCTATAGGTCACCACCTGTGAGAGAATGAGCACCGCACAGAAGGTCAGGCAGAACGTAGCCGCGCTCGCAGAGAGCCAATCCCCACCTTGTCGTGCCGCCGCGATCATCATCGCCGTGATGTAACCGAGTACTCCGGCCGAGGGCGCGAGCAGCAAGAACCATGGCTGTGGATCGACCCTGCCCGCGAACACGCAGACCAGCAAGCCCAGCTGACCGACGATGCCCCAAAGCGCCAAGAGACGGGCACGATAGTCCGCGCGCGCGCGCAGGAGCAGATACCAGGCGAACACGCCGCCACCGACGAGCATCACGATCGTATTCGCCAGTCCGGCCCCCCCACTCGTCCAGGTAACCGCCGCGAGGTCGATCACGCCAGCGGGCCAGAGACGCGTTGCTAGCCCGGCCACGAAGTCCCCCCAATGGGCCAGATACGCCGCGGCGATCGGATATGGGGCATAAATAGTCAAAGCGACTAACACGCAGCCGACAGGTGCGGACAGGAATTGTCGCTGCGCGCGCGAAGGCGCGAGCCCATACTGGAGGAGCGGCAAGAGCAGGATGGGAAACGTGCCCTCGTCGACGAGCAGGGCCAATCCACATGTGGCGCCGACCAACACCACTCCCGAGCGAGTGAGTCCCTGCGGATAACGATCGAGCACGAGCACAACAAAGAGTGTGGCGAGGAGCGCGGCCGCTCCCGGAAGATTGCGCCGGGCTAGGGCCACCGTGATCGGATCACCGACGAAGAGCGACACGGCAACCAAGCCGGCCATTACGCCACGAGATTGGTAGCAAAAGAGGAAGACCAAGCCGACGACGAAGGCCGTGAGCGCAACGTTCACACCGCGGAGGATATCGAGCGCACCGAAGGTATCGGCATTCGCGGGCAGGAAAATAGCGAGCACTGTCGAACCGAGGAGCGCGAAGAGGGGGCCGACCCGGAATGAGGCACCCGCGTCGACGAGGCGGGGGTCACCGTGCTTCTCGCCGGGGACGAGCGCGGCACCGACGAGATAGTTGTGTATCTCGGCATCCAGCACCACGGGACCGGCGACTAGTCGGTATCCTAGGCTAAGATACGCCCCGGCGATCAGCACCCCCATGAGCACAAGTGGCAGCAACGATTCGCGCGTCAACCAACGCGGCTTAGACGACGACATGACGACGCCGCACGAAAAAGGGGAGTGGTAACAGAAAAGCCAGGAGAATGATCGTGCCAGCGACCAGGAACACGCGTGCGCGCGGATCCTGCCCCAGGTTGACCGCGAGTCCACCGGTGGTGGTGAAAGTCAGCGACTCGCTGCGGGTGATATTGCCGTCGGTATCGCTTACCTCCACGGTATAGGTGTAGCGCGTATCCGGGGAAAGGTTCCCGATGGCGATCTGATGCATCAGCACCGCATCGCCGATCTCATTTTGGACACGTACCTCTTCCGGCGTTGTAAGACGGACGGTCCCGGTCGCGAGTTCGTCGCTGGTCCAACCGATTAACACCGATGTAGGCGTGACCTGGCGGGTGCCCAGCATGGCGATCTGTGCCGGACGAGAGCGGTACAGGACATCGGGGCGCACGAAACGAAAACGAGGACCGAGCCGCGCTGCGATCGCCTCGACAGTGGTTGGAGTACTCTGTTTTTGATCCATGCCGACGAGGATCTGTAGGGGTCGCCCAGGGTGTGTTGCAGCGTACGCGCGAATCGAGGCCGCTGACCGGTCGACATCGCTATCGCCATCGCACCAGGCCGAGAACGGGAAGTCGAGATACCGCCCGTCGAGGAGCACCGGCGTCGCGCGCTCATACGGGAGTGCCCCCTCGCCGGGCAACGGGATACCATGCCCCTCGATCCAGCCCAGCATCTCGGGAAACGACACCGTGGCGGCGCGCAGGCGATCGTAGAACGACATCTGCACCCCGAGCCAATCGCCGAAATTGCGGATGATCCGTATATCGAGCTTGCGCAGCAATCCCGGGGTCTCTTGGTCCAGTAATCCGGGATAGCGCGAGAAATCCATGGGGTTAACTTGGTAGTACGCTACCCCGCTGGTCCCCGCGAGGAAGTAATCATTCGGGGCCGCCGTGGCATAGTAGTACTGCAAGACAGCCGGGGCCAGATCGAGCATACGCGGCGCGATCGTCCAACCGATCGGGATCCGCCCGTGCGCCGGATCCTGCCAGTTACGTCGCATCTGATTGATGACGAAGAATGGATTGTCCCCTTCCGTCATGACGAACGCCACCAGAACATCGTCCCGCCCCGGTTCCTGCACGATCGGTATGAATTCACGCGGCGGCTGGCGATACATGAAATTTTCCTGCCCGCGCAACTGGTCGAAAAACGACAAGTTATACTGCAATTGCAGGTCCATTCCGATCCAGACTTTCCCAGCTTGGCTAGCCCGGTAGATATCAAGATTCTCATTCAGGGAAGATCCGTACAAATCGCGCACGTCGGCGAGCGGGCCACGATAGAAATCGACGAGATCGGCATCATCCACCGACTTACTGAAGGCCCAGTAACGTCGCTGGATCGCCAGATCGCGCCCACGCTCCGGCGCGCCATACAGGAAATCCCGCGCACTCCAGGGGACAGCCTTCAGCGCAGTCCCAGGTTCCGATTGCCGATACAGCAGCAGGTTCGCGGCCATCGCGGCCGCCTCATCCGCATAACGACCCCGCAGATCGTGGCGTATCGGAAGATCGACCGCGCCGATCGTGGAGGGTGTCACGATGAGCAACGATTCTTGGGAGGCGAGATTGGTCGCGATATTGTACGTCTCCTCGATCGCCGGATCGACGATCACGACCCCTCTCACGGACTGGGTATGCGCGAAGAGTGCGAGCGCGGCACTGTAGCCCAGATGCCGCCGTGCCTGTACCTCCGGGAAGGTGGACTCCCAGTCGGGCAGGCCAGGACTCTGATTAGCACCGCTGCTCAACCAGAGGATCGGTCCGTCTCGATTTACCAGTCCCTGCAATGAGACGAGGAGCAGCCGTTGATCGATCGAGAGCTGATCGATACCATCCACCCCGTACACGTCCGACGCGGCCGCTCGCACGGGTTGCGGAAGCCCCACGGCGAGCAAGGCACAACAATATACGAGCAACATCAGGAGATATCGCTCACGCTTGGATACGCGTCGTTGGACGTTCAAAGTGCCGCTACCGACAGGTTGACGACCAGCCATCTGGCTTTTGTTATGGGTTCGTAACGGCTGATATCACGTCGCCTTAGCGCATGGGCACTCGCCGTGCAGTCAGGTTCTTGTGCGCCACCCATAGCGATCGAGGTCAACGTTGGCTTCCGGGGTCGGCGTGGGCGCACAGACCGTTTTCGCAGCCAGTTATTGGGGGTGCGGGAACCAACCCGAGCAGAGAAATCGCGCTGCGTAAGCTTAGAAACTGTCTGATAAAGGGTGGCGCGAGGGTGGTAAGGTCGCCGTCTCGCCGCATCGCTCGTTGTCTTCCCGCGTCCGTACTGGCGTAGCCGATGGGGCGTGCGGCAGCAGGCCGTTCTCTGGCCCTTTATCAGACAGTTTCTAGTGGTGCATCCGGCAAGTTCGCTCACCTTACCAGTACGGTGAATACTGAGGCACTGTGGCGCAAACCGCCCACAGTTTCTGCCGCAATCTTGCCAGATGCACCACTTAGGCGGGAGGATCGTAGCATCGCATGATATCAAAGATCCTCCGGGGGTGATGCCCACGAGTCGATAATGGAAGCAACAATGTGTGTGGCCTGCCCTCGCGAAGCTGGCCTAGATACCGCATCGCTGGCGTGGCAACGACTATGGGATCCAGCCGTCGAATCGACGCGCTGATCATGAATTGACAGCGTCTCGCGCGAACAAATTCCACCGAACGTGATTGCGCTAACAGCAATCTGAGATCCGAGGACTTCCATCAGGATCAGCCACATAGTATCACCATCAGCGAGCACCGAGGGGAACCAACAACGACATCGCGGTGTGGCACCTCGGACTGCCCACACCATTATCGATAGCTACCCACGAGCTACTCCGTGCACAAGATAGAGCAATCGTGTAAGGATACTGCGTGCAGCGGCCGCTGACAAGAAACAACTGTGCATTGGACAGCGTCGATTCAACGAAGCATGATTCACAACCGTGGACAGGTCATCCGCTCGCCACGGCGCGGATATCAAGACGACACAAAATCCAACGCGTCGCGGACGTCCGCCTCCCGCAAGAGCATATTCTTGTGATTTAACCACGCGGACGGCCGCGCGGGCTGTGCGATCCGGCGCGGTGGCGGTGTTCCTCGGCCGAACATAGCGTCAGGCGGCCTTCTTGAGGGCCGGATGGCGCGGCGCGGGACCGGAGCGGCACCCTTTCGGCCGTCCGGGCGAGCGACCGCAGGGTTGTGGCACGCGGGCGGGCGAGCCGAGCGCGAGCAGCAGTGCCGGAACCGCCCGGCGCACGCGGTTGGGGGTGAGGCGGCCCGGCGGATGCGGGCGCTCCCAGGGCAGGCGGCGGTCGGCGACCAGCGCCCGGGCGAGGCGCCGTTGGGTGTAGGCGGCAAGGAGAGCCAGGTCCAGCGATCCGCCTGCTCGGGGTGCCGGGCGCGCAGCGTGTGCCAGCCGAGGATCTGCTTCAGGAACCGGCACGTATGCTCGATAGTCTTTACGCAACTGACAAAAGGGGAAGTGTGGCCCGTCGCGCGTGGACGGGAACACATAGCGGATTTCCACCGTGCCGTCGGTGACCACCATGCGATCGATGAGCAGTTCCACCGGTGCCCGGTGCTGGTCGGCAGGGCGCGCAGTTAAGTCACAAGCTTAGAAGTCATTGCGCAGCCCTGGATCGGACCTCCTATTTGGCATCAGCACTGACCTATACGTGGCTGTGCAAGACTTCTTCGCGAGCGGAGCGCGATCGAATAATGCGCCTTCTCGCGCTGGATGCACCGGTAGCGGCTCATGTGGTCTCCTCCACGAAACAGGCGGCGACTTGTTTGAGGATTGCGCGCTCCTGACGGCGTACCTAATGCTCGCGGCGCAGGCGGCGCAACTCGTCCCACTCGTCGGTCGTCCGGTCGCCGGGCTGACCCCGCCCTGCGTCAGTATCTGCCTGACGCAGCCAGTGGCGTAGGGCGTTGGACGAACGCCGGCGGTCAGCGGCCCGGGCCGGGAGCGAGTTCTCGCTCCCACGCGCGGGGCGTACCTCGGCCTAGAACTCCGACGGATCAGGTGTCTAGGTACGCGGCATCGGGATACATCCTGGCCTTCGGCCATATCTTCCGATGTCTACGAAACCAGCTCACTCCGAGCCTGCGCCGCACGCGCTACCGAGGCCAGCCGCCAGTCCGCCTCGACTACATCCTCGCTGCCACTGGGCGCAACTTCCTGCGGTTAGGTGTATGGTGCCCGCAAGCCGTCGCGCTCGACCTTCGGGCGCCTCCTGACGGAACCTGCAGTCGCCGATATAACAGAGGAGATCTCCATAATATTCGCCAGCCCTTGAGAAATTGGACAACTCTATCAGGCGTCTCACGAGCGCCTGCAGCGCAGCCATTGCGATCACGCGGTTTCCTCTCGACCATCCCGCGTCACGCAGTGTTAGCCTCTGCTGTAAAGGGCTATCGGACGCGGTCGACGCCGAAGACGCTGGCGTAGGCCTGGTAGTTCTACAGTTGCACTTGAGCGTTGAGATATGCGAGACGGCGTTTGTAGTGGCTGCGGCGGGCCTGCGCCTGGTGGCGCCGTCGCCAGCGCGACCAGGCGAGCACGAAGTCCGGCAATGCCCCGGCCGACCAGAGGAGCCGCCACAGCAGGCGGCGCACTTCGGGCACGGTTAGCGGGATGAACTCGGCGGCGAGCATGGCCGCACGCCCCCCTTTTGCATGCCGACGACACGCGCGCGCACGACCGTGGGGAACGCCTGCGTCAGGAGCGCCACGGTGATATGGCGGTACCAGCCGTCCCAGCGGCGGAACTCGTAGTCGGCCAGCCCGACCTCGTTTTTCGCGATCCGGAAGCATTCCTCGACCGCCCAGCGGGTCCCGGCCACGCGCACGAGTGTGGTGAGGGTCGTGCCCGCCGGGGCGAACACCACGTCATACGCGAGGTCGGTCGGATCGGCGCGGCGCCGACGCGCGAGCAGCCAGTGCTCCCACCCGGGCACCGGCCAGCGGGCGAGGCGGACCCGCGCCCAGGCGTCGATGCGCGGCCCCCGCGTGCCGTCGCCCGCCGGGCGCGCCACCCAGGCCTCCGGCGCGAGCGCCGCCGTGATGGCCGCCGCAGCACGCTGCAACGGCCCCCGCGCGTTCTGCACCCACAGCGACGCGCTCGTCGGCACGGCCAGCACGAACGGGCGCTCCTGCTCCTCGAGCCAGAGCCGCACGCGCCGGTCGCGCCCGTACACCTCGTCGCCGGTCACCCAGGCGGCGGGCACATCGGCGCGGAAGGCGCGCTCCAGCATCGCCCGGGCGAGCGCCGGCTTGGTGTGCAGGGTGACCGCCTCCGGCACGCCCGCCTCGGCGCGCCGGGCGGCGTCCTGCGCCCACTCCTGCGGCAGGTACAACTCGCGGTCGAGGAGGGTACGGCCGCCCGGCGCGGCGTAGACGAGGAAGACCCGGGCACCCTCTGGGCACATGGCCGTTCGCGATCCGCCCCGCCGCGCCGCTGTACTACCGCGCCGCCCCGGCCGATTGGCCGCCTTTCTTGAGGAAACCTATCTCGTCGATCACAAGCACCGCCGTCGGATCGCCGAACTACTCCACCACGTAGGCCCGCAGGTCGTCGCGCACCGCATCCGCGTCCCACCGCGCCCCGGCCGGCAAGCGCTGCATCCCGGTCGGTGTCGCCTCGCCCGCCCGCTCGGCCAGCTGCCAGCCGTTCTTGCGCTCGACCGGTTGGAGCAGCCCTTCAATATAGGCACGCACCCGACGACGCGGCTCCGCCCGCCCGAACCGCGCGGCCAGCCGCCCGTACAGCGCCTCGAGCTCCGCCAACCAATCCGCCACCGCCGCTTCGTCCACCAGCGCCGTCATCACCGCCCCCTCACCGCATCAGCCTGATGATGCGCCGACAACCGGCGAAGTGCAACTGTAGAAGTAGAAGACCTGGATGATAAAGAGGCGGGTGCTCTCCCGCTCGGGGTCGGAAAGGTCGCGTCGCTCGTCTGGCCGGGGATTGTGCCGACGTTGGCGCGATAGGTGGCCAGATTGGTGTACTGGCCAGGGACAGCCGCAAAGCGGTCCCAGACGCCGGTCGGGCGCAACGTCGGCTCCTTGATGAAGGCGCGGGCGACGATCCAGACCACCGGCACCATCTTCACGCCGTCACGCGGGAGGCAGCACGGGGTGGCGGTGACGGACGCCTGGCAGATGGCACTGTCGGTACCCCCCCCGACGATGCCGCGGTTCTTGAGCGCGGCGACATCATTCCAGAGGCGGGGATCGATGCAGTTGCTCGGATTCCCCGGCCCGCAGCGGTCGGGGAAGTTGCTGGCGTGGAGCTCGGACTCCCAGCCGAACGTCCGGGCGATGAACGTGGCCATCTGCGCGCGATTGACCGGCGCGCCAAGCTGAAAGTTGCCGCTGCCATCCGCGCTGGCCGGGTTAATGACGCCGATGGCCGCCAGGAAGGTGGTCGCGCGCTGGTCCTGGGCGGACAGGGCGGCGGTATCCTTGAAGATGGGGGTCGCGACGAACGCGACGACCAGCGTGTGGCCGGCGGTCACGGTGAAGGTTTGCCCGGCCCCGGCGCTCGCGGCGTACATGGCGAAGGTGCCCTGCGCGTAGGTGGTCGTCTCGGCCAGACTCACGGTGCCGTTGCCAGTCACGCTCGCCGCGACCGCGAAGGTCGGGGTCGGCGAGGGGGCCGGGCTCGGCGAGGGGAGCGCGATCCCAGCGCCCGTGAGGCAACGCTCTGCGGGCTCCCATCACGTTGTCAGCGACGGTTCGATGCGGGAGATGGAGCGCAGGATTGCATCCCGCGCAAGCTGGCGAGAACGTGTGCCAGCTCCTCCTCGCCGCGCGCGAGGTGGCGCCAGATCAGCTCCTGCTCGCAGATGAGCGTGCGCTGGTACGCCAGATCGGTCATGCCCATGCTGCGCGACGAGCTCGCGCAGACACTCGAGTTTCTCCGCGCGCGGCTGCCCGCCGAGGCGTATGATGGTTCAATCACAGCAGAGTGAACACCGGCGCGAGGAGTTCTTTCGCCGCCAAAAAGTCCGATCGGGACGGGATTTGACCTCACGAAGAGTGGATTTATACTCATGAGGTCATTCGCCGGTAGAGCAATCCAAGGGATAGGAAGATGACGGGCGCTTGAAGGCTCCTCGATAGTAGCGATGCAAACCGTTTGAGGAAAACGCTCTTGCAGCGGGGGATGCAGCTGGCCACCATGGAGCAAGAAGAATAGGAGCGATGCCTCGATGCTGCTTTCAAGAAACTGTCTGATAAAGGGTGGCGCGAGGGTGGTAAGGTCGCCGTCTCGCCGCATCGCTCGTTGTCTTCCCGCGTCCGTACTGGCGTAGCCGATGGGGCGTGCGGCAGCAGGCCGTTCTCTGGCC
>JAABUM010004612.1_pt1 | contig 15353 bp, 12 predicted proteins | sample 5559161 | NCBI WGS metagenome assembly JAABUM01 (sample SAMN10711868, study PRJNA513369) | rock metagenome | isolation source: Antarctica rocks | place: Antarctica: Victoria Land, Siegfried Peak nord
CTATCAGCGGCGGCCTCGCCGACACGATCGGTTCGCGGGCGAGCGCGAACGACTGCGGGTAGATCGGACCGCTGTGGGATCGGGCAAGCGACGGGCCGGGGGCATGCCCCCGGCCCGTCCTCTGTGTGCGGCGATAGGGTGCCCCAGGGGGCTAGAGTGGTCAGCGGGTTGGCAGCGCGAACCGCTCGTAGCGGGCGATCGGTCGCCCATCCGGGCCGATCTCACGGTAGAGAGCGTAGGCCGCCTGTCCGTCGGGGGTGGTGAGCAGCACCCCGCGTGCGAAGATCTGCGCCGTGAGCGCGTAGGCCGTCTCATCCGGGGCCGTGGCGTAGCCGAGGCAGTCGCGCACCCGCGTGGGGGGACCGCCCGGCCCGTCGAGGTAGCTGACGGCGTCGCGCCAGATCAGCCCGAAGCCGCGCCGCGGCTCGTACAGGCCGGGCCGGGGTCCGGGGCCGCCGCCGATCGGTTGGCTCGGCCCCCAGGGGTTGAGGAAGTAGGCCACGGACCGGCTGGACAGGAAGATCCGCCCGGCCTGCGGGTCGCCGCAGAGGACGGCGATCTGGTCGCCGCCGCCCGCATGCTCCCCATACAGGAACATGCGGCCCCGCTCGAATTCCTGCGTCGCGCCCTGCACCTGGAATGCGGGTGCCGTCGGGGCACCGAGCAGCCCGCGCACGCGCTCATTCGCGCGATACAAGGCCCCGAAAGCGCCCGACAACTGGTCCGCCTCGGTCAGGAGGGCACGCCCGAACTGGCCCAGCTCGATGCCCCAGGCCGCGGGATGCCCCGGATGCCGCTCGAAGCGTGCCCGCTCGAAGTACTGCACCTGGTAAGTGTTGCCGTCCTCCAGTCCCTGCGCGAAGACCTCGGTCAGCGGGTAGCCGAATTGGGCGAGACCGCCGTTGGCCGCCCAGTACGCAAAGAAGTCGGGCGGGACGTTGTGGCCGGTCGCGGCGAAGTAGGGCTGCCCCCCGGTCGGCTGGGCGGGCGCGCGGGTGCCCTGGTCGTCGGGCGTGCCGGGACCGAGCCGCTCTCCCAGCACGCGCCGCCCGAACTGGCCGAGGAGGACGTCGTACGGCGGCGTGTTCTCCGGGTGGTATTCGAGGCGGACGCGCTCGAAGTACTGCACAGTGTAGGTGTTGCCGTCCTCCAGGATCTCTTGCCGCTCGTCGCCAAGCGGGAAGCCGTTGATCGCCAGCCCGCCATTGGCTTGCCAGTAGTCGAGGAAGCGGCCCCGCAGGCAGAAGCCGGTCTCCGCGAAGCACGCCTCGCCCGCAGTGCCACCGTCGGCGCGCGCGCGGGGAGGCGTAACCGTGAGCAGCCCGCCCAGCAGGAGGGTGAGCAGGGCGAGGTTCGTCGCGAGCCGTCGGGTACGCATGAGCAAGGCTCCTTCCCTCCATTGCGATGCCGCCCCCACAGATCGGGCAAGTTACCATAAGCGGAACGGTGCGGGCGGCTGGCGGTTGCGCCGCAGTGCCCTCCTGTATCACACCGTGCCCCCGGCCCCAGCCCCTGTCGGTCCCCGGGGCGGCCGGTATCATCCGCACCCTGACCTGTAGGGTTTCGCTCCCTCCTTCCGTGTGGTGCCCGCGATCAGGGGGAGGGGCGTCGCCGTCCCCTCCCCCTGATCGCGACCGTCCCCCGCCCGCAGGGCATCGCTTGTGCCCGCGCGCGGGGACGCCTTTGGCCCCATTGCGGGACTGCCGTCGGCCCCGCCGCCCGTCCTACGCTGCTTGTGTAGCGAGGAGGGCGGCATGGACGGACCAGGGGCGCGCAGGGCGCGTCAGGCAGCGACGGTTGTGTTGTTGAGCCTCGCCTGCGGGCGGGGCCAGAATGTGGAACCCCGGATAGTGTAAAAATTCCTCTAGGAGGCTCCCATGACGCGCTCTAACGACGACCAGTATCATCCCGGTGCGAGCGGCTCGGTCCGCTTCGTCGAGCCTGACGGTGGGCAGTGGCGCTATAACTTTGCTCGCCAGCCCGATGACAGCATCAAGTACCGCAAGATGGACGGTATCACGTACACCGACTGGGCCGATTTAAACGGTGTCGCGGGCGAGCGGACCCACGATTTCCCCGCCGCCGCCGGGCCGTCGTTCGGTCCCAACAACGGCTTCATCAGCGTCTTCGTGGCCGGCCCCGACAACCGGCTGCGTGTCACCCGGACATTCAACGGCAGCGATTACGTCCAATACAACGATCTCGGCGGTGTCGTCAATGCCGCCCCGACCGCCGCTTGCCTCATCTTCCCGGATAGCAGCTACCGCGTCTTCGTTTTCGTCCGCGGCTCGGACAACCAGATCTATATGCAGTACTCCAGCGACGGCTACAACTTCACTCCCGGCGTCGACAACTACCTCGGCCTCGGGAGCCCGCCCGGCGGCGCGGCGGCGGCCCCGGTCGCCATCATCACCAAGAATGCATTCGGGGAGTATATACTCTCGGTGCTCGCGAAAGCGATCAACGATGGCAAGCTGTATATCACGCAACTGACCGGGAGCGGTCGGGGCACGAACGGTGTCGCCGACTTCAACGGTTGGAACGTCCGGAATAGCAGTGTCGCGCTGGTCGGCCCGCCCAACGAGCCGAATGGCCAGCTGGCGCGGGACTACCCGGTCGTCATGGACGTGGGGGTGGATTTCATCACCACGAACGCCTGGGCGTATCAGATGACGGCCTTCTCGAACATGCGCCCCCAGCTGGCCAAGTTCCAGATGTTCTACGACTGGCCGTCGGGGAACCCCAATCCGGTCTTCGACACGACCCATCTCGACGACGTGATCAACCGGGGTGCCAATGTCGTCATCATCCGCACGGCTGAAAGCCGCTACGGCGCGGACGACACCGACTGGCAACTGAACCGCACCCCGTTACGCCCCTCCGGGAACCAGTCGGTCATGGATTACATCCAGAACCACCCGAATATCGCGTTCTGGATCCAGGTCGGCAACGAACCCGATCGCGTGAAATCGCCCTTCAACATTAGCGCCGCGACCGCGCGCGATCGTTTCCTCGATACGCTCCGCGTCGAGATCCCGAAGTTCCGCCCCGGCGGCTACCGCCAACTCAGCAATCTCCGTTGGCTCGCATCGATGCCGACATACGTCGGTAATTACAGCGATCCGCCAGCAGGGTTTGATTTGAGCTATCTCGCCACGATTATCAACAACAGCGAGATCCGTCAAGGGTATGACGCCTTCGGTGTCACCCATTATGGGGGCGATACGCTCTTCCAGCAGTATCCCAATCATCCCGGGGATGGCACGGCGAATGTCGTCCTCGACCACGTGCTAAGCAAGACGAACACGCCGGTGTTCATCACCGAGGCCGGGGTCAATCGGGATGTCCCAAGTGCGCAATACCCTAACTGGCAGATCAAGATCAACAACCAGTACATCCCCGATTTCTACCGCATCCCCGGCCAAGTCCGCGGCTACGCCATCTACACCCTCACACCGGATGCGGGGACCAATCGGCGATACGCTGTCGACGTCAATACAGACGGTACGATGCCGAACTACGACGGCTCCGCCAGGGTCGGCACCCGCTAGCGCGACGGTGCCGCCGGAGCGAGAGGCTCCGGCGGCACTCACCCGAATAGGCCACACCGGCGCTGCCAGATGGCGGGCAGGCTCAGCGCTTGGCGTCGACCTCGCCGAGGATGCGCCGCCCGAACTGGCCGAGGAGCACGTCGTAAGGGAACGGGTTCTCGGGGTGGTACTCGAGGCGGGCGCGCTCGAAGTACTGCACCGTATAGCTGTTTCCGTCCTCTAACTGCTCGGTGCGCTGCTCGCCGAGGGGGAAGCCGAACTGGGCCAGTCCGCCGTTAGCGGTCCAGTATTCCAGGAAGCGGCCGCCGAGGTTGTGGCCGGTCGCGGCGAAGAAGACCTGGCCGGGGATAGGCGTGCTCGCCGGGTCGGGCGGGCGGATCCGGCGCCCGAACTGGCCGAGGAGCACGTCGTAAGGGAACGGGTTCTCGGGGTGGTACTCGAGGCGGACGCGCTCGAAGTACTGCACGGTGTACGCCCGGCCGTCCTCCAGCACCTCGACGCGCTCGGCGGTGAGCGGGTAGCCGTTGCGGGCGAGGCCACCGTTCGCCTGCCAGTAGGCGAGGAAGCGGCCCTGGACGCAGAAGCCGGTCGCCGCGAAGCACCGGCCCTCGCGGCGCTCCGACGCGGGGACGCTCGCGATCACGTGCGCGCCGGGCGGCAGATCCTCCAGGTAGACGTAGTGCCCGTCGGTGTACGCCGCCCCCCCGCCGGCCGGGGCCGCGCCGTCCCAGACCGCGCGCCCGTCGAGCGTCACGGCGATCGGGCGCCCGAAGGTGGGCACGCTGATCCGCCCGCTGGTGCCCGCCGGTGCCGCGATCCGCAGGGTGAAGCCGCCGCCGTCCGCCGAACGCTCCCAGGCCGCGTCGATCGCCCCGCCCGGCGTCGGAACCCGCCCCTCGGCCCAGGCGACGTCGCCCGGGTGGGGGACGAATTCGTAGCGCGCGAAGCCCGGCGCGGTCGGCGCGACGCCGAGCAGGCGGTTCGTCAGCGCCGGGGCGGCCCCGGACGACCAACCGTGCGCGAGGCTCGCGTAGGCCCCCCCGTAACTGGCGAAGTCGCCATCCGGCCCGATGGCCTCCCAGAAGGTGGTGCCGGGGTCGCGGTCGAGCATCCAGCCCCAGGTGCGGCGGAGCTGCTCCAGCGCCTCGGCGTCCCGGCCGACGGCGAACCGCGCCAGCACCTCCGGGTAGCTGACGAAGGGGTAGACCCGGCCCGACGCGCCCGGGAACCACCCGTCGCCGTCGACGAAGGCGTTCCCCCACGGGCGCCGATTCGCTGTCGCCAGGTAGTCGAGGGCCGCGTCGGCGCGGCCGGGGCGCGGCACCCCGGCCAGGATCGCATGGGCGTTGCCGTCCTGCGGGTGCAGCAGCGGGCCGCTCGTCGCGTCGAGGTATGCCCCGACCGCCGGGTCCCAGAGGCGCGCGTCGATCGCCGCCGCGAGGCGATCGGCGCGCGCGCGCCAGCCGTCCGCCACGGCGGCGTCCCCCCCAGCGTCGGCGAGCGCCGCCCCGGCTTGCAACGCGCGCGCGTAGAGCGCGTTGTAGTAGGTCACCACGCCCTCGCGCGGGGGCGAGGCGTAGTCGCCGTAGTCGGCCGTGCCGGTCGCGACGCCCTTGACCAGCAGCCCCTCGCCGTCGGTGACGGACGGCACCCAGCCGTCGAGCACGCGGACGAGGGCCGGCCAGAGGCGCGCGACGAGGGCCAGGTCGCCGGTGTAGAGCGCATACTCATGGAGGGCCAGGATCCACCAAGCCGGGTAGTCGAAGAGGAGCCCGCCGTAGCCCTGGAAGGGCGACGGCGGGAGGTAGCCGTCGGCGCGTTGATGCGCAGCCAGGTCGATCAGGACGTTGGCGACCGGCGCGGGGTCGGCGTGCGACACGAACTCGGTCGGAGCCTGCACCGCGAGATCCCCGGCCCAGGGAGCGCGGTCGCGCTTGGCCCCGTCGAGCAGGACCGGCCGTCCTTGTAGCCCCGGCGACCACGCGCCCCCCTCGCGCGGATCGACGTCATCGCGGTCGAAGATGCTGTGCGTCAGGTCGTTCGTGTAGACCGCCGCGTACCAGAGGCGATTGAGTTCCTCGTCGCTCGAGAGGAACCGGCCGCGGTAGGTGTCGGGGGTACCGAGGAAAGCGGTGAAGTTGAGGCGGACATAGTCGATCTCCGCCCAGCCGACCGGGGCCGCACGGCTCTCGTCGCCGGGGGCGACCCCGAGGGAGATACGGACGTAGCGGAAGGCGCGGATCCCGTCGGCGCAGATCTGGCCGTGATCGCCGCCCGCGAACTGGCAGCCCGCGCGATCGACCCAGGCCCCGCCGCCCGCAGGCGGGACGAGATCGTTGGTGCCCGAACCCGGCACGCCGCGCACCGCCACATCCGAGCGCGAGAAGTCGCTGCGCGGCCCGAGGTACCGGCGGCTCTCGCTGAAAGCGACGCGCACGCCCGGGGCCGGGGTGCTGGCGCGGGCGAAGCCGATCTCGAGGTGGCCGACGACGACCTGGCCGAAGTCGAGGTCCAGGAAAGGCGCGTCCCCGTCCTGACCCCGTTCGAGCCGCGCCGCGCCGCGCCCCGGTTGCAGGGCCGCGTCGGCGTCCCGCACGCCCGGCGCGGTGTCGAGGGCGGCGACCGGTGTGACCACCCGCGAGTGGGGCGCACGGACATAATCGCGCCAATCCTGGTGCGGCGCGGCACCAGCGCCCGGACTCGGGACACCGAGCAGCAGGGTTAGCAGGGCCAGGATGGTCGCGCAGCCGTCGGGCACGCATATGTCGGGCTCCTCCCTCGATCGCGTCGTCGGCCGCATCGGCATGGCAAAAGTTACCACAAATGGAATGGGCAGGCGCTGTATCGGTTGCGTCGGCGCACGACCGTCATATCGGCGGCTCTCGCGCTTAGAGCCTGTTATGCACTTTTCCTGTCGCCCCTACTGGCGAGCGTTACCAACGCGTCCGTTCCCGGTGTCGACTTCGTCTGGCTTGGGGTCGAGCAGGTGGACCACCTAGCCCTGCGTCCGGCTAACGCCCCATACGAGGCCGATCTGGACCATACGGACACTCGAGGTGCATAACAGGCTCTAGCCGTCGCCCTCTGTCTCCCTTCCATTTGCCTGTCGCCAGGAGGCGGGCGGTCGCTGCCACAGCGTAGCGCCGGGGCGCGGGGATGCCATCACCCACCTGAATGATGGCCGGATGACCCCCACGGGGTCATCCGGCATTGCGGCGGGACGGTCCCTCGCCAAGTTCCCCCGGCCGAGCCGCGGGTGACCCCGGCGTCGGCAGCTCGCCCTGCCGCCGGGCGGCTTGCAGGATCGCCGGGCGGCTGGTGTCGGCCGCCCCGAGCTTGCGGGCGAGGTGCACCGCGTGCGTCTTGACGGTATTGCGGCTGATGCCCAACTCGCGGGCGATCTCCTTCAGTGCCAGCTCCCCGTCCGTCTCCCGCGCCAGCAGATCCAGCACCTGCCGCTCCCGTGGGCTGAGCGACGGACGGATCGGCGTTGGCACGACGGGCGTGGTGTCGGGCGGCGGGGGTGCCGGGTCCGCGCCCCGCGTCGGCCACCGGGCGGCGAACCCCAGGAAGGCACCGAGGCTGAGGGCCACTGCCACGACGAGCGCGCCCCACCCGAGCCCGGCGCGCCCCGCCGCCGTACCGTCGCGGACCCCCAGCGGCCCCGCCTGGGCGAGCATGAGGGCCAGGAGCGCCAGCCATGCCAGCGCCGTGCCCCCGAGCAGCCCCCGCAGCCCGTGGCGCCCGGCGGTGAGGGCGAGCGCGAGCAACAGCAGGGTCGGCACCGGGATGGCCGGGAAGGGCGCGCACAGGGCGATCACGCCGAGGGCACCCGCCCATTCGATCGCGGTGGCGAGCGCGCGCACCGCGCGCAGCCGCCGTGGGCCCGGGGTGCAACGCAGGAGCGCGATCGCGCCGACGTCGCCGACCGCGAGGAGACCGACGAGGAGGAGCGTCCCCGGCCAGGAGACGGCGGGCACGAGGGGGAGGAGGAGCAGGCAGAGCGGCACGTTGGGCGTGCGGGCGACGGCCAGCCACCGCTCCAGCTGCCAGGCACGCATGGCGTCCCCCTGCGGGCGGACGCTGGCAAGGCTCCGATGAACGCCGGCAACTCGGGCTGTCTCGACGGGGGGCGCTGTTGGCCGACCCGCCGAGACCCCATGAGCTTTGCGTCCGCCGCTCGCGCGGCGTTTGCCCTGATCAGCGTTGTCACCATGATTAACGTCGGATGTGGCGGCGAGTTCCGTCCCCGGGCGACGGCTTTTCGGCGCACGCGCCGCCTGCACGCGCCGACGGGCTATCCCCGCGCCGCAGGCCCGGATCAGGGTCGGCAGCGGCGACTCGGCGGGGTTCATGGCGTGGCCGAGGCGGTCGCCCAGGGCCTCGTCCTCGCGCCACACGCCGCGCGAATCCGTCGTACGCCCGATGTCCCGCGCCGCGCCGTACCCTACACTGGGGGTGACGGCCGCGCGTTGGCGACTGAGTCGTCGCCTACCCCCCTCCACCCCCCCATCCCCCGCCCCATCCTCCCGTGCCCGGTGTCCCTCAGTGCCGGGCGCGGCCCCCTACACTTGGGTTCTCCGCGTGCCACTCGCAGCGCGCTCGAAGTACTGCACCGTGTAGGTGTTGCCGTCCGCTCGCTGCTCCGTGAACTCCTCGCTCGACGGGACGCAGAACGCGGCGAGGCCGCCATCGGCTGCTGCCCTCCCGCCGAACCCCCTGGCCCCTGCGGGCAACGGAGGTCACGAACCAGCACCACGCCCTTAAGGTACGTACACCGGTATGGCGAAGGAACGTCGTTGACGTTGTGCCGCAGCGGCAGCAGGGATGCGGCAGCTTCACGCAAGCAGCGACCGGGAGCGGTGCGCGTGCCTTGGCACTGCGGTGCCGTTCCAAGGGGATGACCCCTTAGAATCCCCGAGATCGCGCCGCCACCGTGGGGGCGGCTGGGGAGCACGCCGCCGCGCGCCCGCTTGGCCGCCGCTCTGCACCAACGTCGCGCTGCCGGCGCCGGACACGCCGCAGCTCCGGGGCAGCCCGCGACCGCCGGGGAGGCCGACCGCCGATAGCTGCGGCGCGACGCACGGCCCGCGCGCCTGCGGCGACCCTGGCGGGCGGCCAAGTGGGTGGCTATGGGCCTCGTCCGCGATGCTCCCGACGATGTTTCCTCGGTGGCGCGGCCAGCGCGCCACATGGTAGCGCGTCCTCCCTCTTTCCCCAGCGTAGCAGCCACCCCACCCGGTCAAGGGCGCGCCGCGCTGCTGCACGTCCGTGCCGGATGCCGCTGCGCTCCACCCTTGACCGGGCGAGGCCCCGGCCGCTGTGGCCCTGGCAGAGGGCGACGTGACGGCGGCTCCGGGCGATAGGGCGGGCGGCGGGGGTACTGGTCGCCCGGACTCAGGGTCAATGGTGCGGCCCGCGGGCCACGATCGCGAGAGGGCGCGCTCGGGCTCACCACCGGTAGGGGGAGGGCCTCGATCATCGCGGTGCACCGCTGTCAGACGGGGGCGGATGCTCCATGTAGGTACCCCCGCCGACAGCGGCCATTTGTCTTGCGCGTCCAAGCCACGAACCGGCTCAGGTCGGTATGGAGGTGCTGACGGTCGCGGGTCGCACGCTCGGTCATGACCTCCGCTACGCATCCGGGTAGCGTTACTGGCCGGTGATCTCGTCCGCGGTGGAGTCGCATCGTGCGTCGTGGTACCGATAATGGGCGCGTGTCAGGCCTCGCCTTGTGATGTCGAACACCTATTTGCACCGGGGCTGGCAAAAGCCTACCATGCTTGCCGGGCGCTGTACGGATCGCAGGCACCCGATGCGCGACGGTGCATTGTGACCCGGCAAGTGCCCCTGAATCGCCGCGGTGTGGCTGCGCCGACAAACACCGTTCCCTGGGACCTCTGCGGCGGCGGGGCCGGGGTTGAGGACCGGGGAAACCCGCCCGCCACTCGGTGTTCCACAACTGCGTCCGAAAACGGATGGCTTATGGAATGGTTGCGGGTGCCGCGGGCGGCGATGCTGATCAAGTGCTGGCGGCTGGCGGCGGTGACGGCTTGCCATGAAATGCCGACGCGAGCCTGGGCGAGGTTCAACGCGACCGCCTCCAACACCGGCCGGGCGGAGTTGTCCAGGGCGGCGATCCTCGACAGTGCAGATTTTCGTCGCGCACAACGGCATCTCGGCGTTGCGGCACGCTCACCCAAGGTCGCGGCGCGTCCGGGATTAGGCCGACGTGGTGATGAGCTCGTCGGCGACCCACCGTGCGACGTCGGCGGGGTAGGGAGCAGGAAGCCCTAAGACGATGTGCCGGAAGCCGGCGTCGAGCGCCTGGCCGATCGCGTCGCGGGTGGTGCCGGGCTGGTCGTAGGCGACCGGCAGGAAGATCGAGCGGGTGATCGCGGCGGGGTCGCGACCGATCTCGGCGCAGAAGCGGTCCAGCAGGGCGCTGCGGCTGACGGCGTCGGCGATGTCGCCGCCGGGGATATTCCACACGTCGGCGTGCGCGGCGACGACGCGCAATGTCCCGGTGGCGCGCCCGCCGATCACGATCGGTGGGTGGGGGCGCTGGACCGGTTTGGGGTTACAGAACGCCCCGGTAAGCTCGTGGTAGGCGCCGTGGAAGTCGAACGGTTCGGCCTCGGACCACAACCGCCGGATGATCGTACACGCCTCGGCGAGGCTCCCCACCGCGTAGTCCGCGTCGTGGTAAGGGAGGCCGTGCGCCGCGTATTCGCGCCGGGCCAGCGGGACGCTGGGGCGCGAGCCCGCGCCGATGCCGAAGTCGAGCCGTCCGTCGGAGACGATGTCGACGGTCGCGGCGATCTTCGCCAGCAGCGCGGGCGGGCGGAAGCGGTTGCTGGTCACGAGCAGGCCGAGGCGCAGGCGCGTGGTCTGGGCGGCGAGGGCGGCGAGGGTTGTCCAGCCTTCGAGGATCGGCCCGTTCGGGTCGCCGCCGATCGGCAGCAGGTGGTCGAAGAGCCAGGCGTGCGCGATCTGCGGGATCGCGTCGGCCTCGCGCCAGACTCGCAGGATGTCGTGGTAGCCGACCTGCATCGGCGCGGTCATGATCCCGAAACTTGGCCGGGTCGTGTGCGACATGGGGTTCCTCCTTTTCGTTGCTGTCGGTTGATCGTCTTCCCAGCGTCGTCGCCGCGCGAGGCCCGTCCCGGCGATACCGACGGCGCGCCTCACCGCGTGGCGGGCGCTTCTCGGCGCGTCACTTGGCTTCGATGCGGCCCAGCGGATCGGGCGCGTCCATGAACGCGGCACGCGCTGCGGGCCAGGCGGATTCTTCGGGGTAGAGCGCGGTGCGGAGGTAGGCCCACGTGAGCCGCTGGATCGCAGCCACTCGTGCGGGGTGCTCGTCCGTCGTCTCCGCCGCGTCGTACCCAGCAACCCCGCCGAGCGAGTGTTCCGCGCCGAACAGCGTCAGCAAGCACTTGGGGCCAGAGCTCAGGAAGTACGCGTCGGCACGCCAGTCCGCACCCCGACCCGTGAAATTGGGGTTGACGTCTCGATCGCCCGCCACCACCAGGGTCGGCGTCGTCATCGCGGCAAAGCTGGGACCCTTCAGGAATGGGAAACGCTGCGCCGCGGCAGCGGTGAGGTCGGCGCCCCGGCCCGGCGCGGCGAGCAGCACCCCCGCTTTGATGCGGGGGTCGGCCAGCTGCACCGCCGTCCCATCGTTGGGATCGGTCGTCCGCATGCCCAGCAGCATGGCTGCCGTGTGGCCGCCCAAGGAATACCCGGCGGCGGCGATCCGGCGGCGGTCCAGGCGCCCGCCGAGCGCCGGGACGGCGGCCTCGACGCGATCGAGCTGGTCGAGGATGTGCCGCATGTCCTCGACCCGCGACCGCCAGAACAGGGGTCCCTCGGGTCCGTTCCGATCGACGCTGACCGTGCTCGAGTCGAGATGGGTGGGCTGGATCACGACGAAGCCGCGCGCGGCCCAGAAGTCGGCGAGCGGGGCGCACCCGATCAGGGAGGAGAGGTGGTGCGAGTTGCCGTGGCCGTGCGAGAGGAGGATGATCGGCAGCTCGCGTCCGGTCACGGGCGCGGAAATCCGCACCTGCAGTTCCACGGGACGCCCCGGAGCTGGCAGCACCACCGGACTGACGGAGACGACAGGCGTGGGCGCGCTGACGGGAATATTTCCGGCGCTATCGATCGGCGTGCTCATGGTATGATCCCCTTTTCTTGAGATTCGCCGCTGGTCTTGGCCGACTATCGGTGCTTGACGCGAGCACGCACGGCTTGCGCGTATCGATGTCGCTACGGACGCACAGAACACCTGGACGCCAACTTCGGCTTGGAGGGTCGCGGTACGAATCCCTTCAAAGGCGCGCTCGCGCGCACATCACCACGGGACCGGGCCGTCCACGTTCGAGAACGTGCCCGTCGGGCCATCGGCACCAAGAAGCGCGAGTCGCACCGGCTCACGCGCGGCCTCTTGGACAGTGCCTGTGCCCTGGTTATTGTTGAGGTCCGTCGCGGTGAAGCCCGGATCTGCAGCGTTGACCTTGATGCCGGTCGATTCCAGGTCGAAGGCGAAGGCGAGCGTGATCGCGTTGAGCGCCGTCTTCGACGCGGAGTAGGTACCGAACATAGTGCGGTGGGGGTTCGTCGGATCCACGTTCCACGCGAGCGAGCCGCCGCCGCTGGAGATGTTGACGACGCGTCCCGCCGGGGCTTCACGCAGGAGTGGCAGCATCGCTTGCGTGACGGCGATGACGCCGAACACGTTCGTCTCCCACACCGTCCGCAACTCGTCGAGCGACACGACGCTCAGGCGACCCGACTGCGCCATCTCCGGGAGCGACCTGCCCGGCTTCCCCGCATGCGTGATCCCTGCGTTGTTCACGAGCACATCGAGACGGCCAAACTCGTCCCGGATGCGCCCCGCCGCGGCGGCGATGGAGGCCTGATTCGTGACGTCGAGTTGGACGGCGTGGGCATCCGCCGCGACGCTCTGCGCGGCCTTCTCGCCATGCTCGAGGTTGCGCGACCCGACGAGCACGATGAAGCCGTGCGCCGCGAGATCCTTCGCGATTTGTAGGCCGATTCCTTTGTTGGCCCCGGTGACCAGCGCGACGGGGTTGTCCTGCATAAGCGTCCTCCTTTGTGGGTGAAGTGTGCGCGCCATGCGTGGCGTGGTCGTCGATGGTCCGCTCTGGTATCATGGGGCAAGCGGAACGTCGCTCCACTATTATACGGAACGTCGCTCCGCTTGTCAAGCGGGGCGATGGTGGGAATATGGAGGGAACGGCGCGATGGCTGACAGCGACGGGCGCGCGGGGAACGCCGCCCCGCGCAAGCGCGCCGACGCGCGGCGCAACGAGCAGGCGTTGCTCGCCGCGGCGGCGGCGGTGTTCGTCACGTCCGGCGTGGAGGCGCCGGTGCGCGACATCGCGGCCAGGGCCGGCGTCGGGATGGGCACGATCTACCGCCACTTCCCGACGCGCGCGGATCTGATCATCGCGGTCTACCGCCACCAGGTCGAGGCCTGCGCTGCGGCCGGTCCGGCCCTGCTGGCGCAGGGTGGCTCGCCGCACGCCGCACTCGGTCGGTGGATGGACCTTTTCGTCGATTTCTTGGTCACGAAGCACGGGCTCGCCGCCGCGCTGCGGTCCGACGACGCCGGCTTCGACGCGCTACACGCCTACTTCCTCGACCGCCTCGTGCCGGTCTGCGCGCGGCTGCTCGATGCCGCCGCCGCCGCGGGCGAGATCCGCCCCGACATCGAGGCCTTCATGCTGATGTACGGCGTCGGCAATCTCTGCGTCGGTGCCGACAATGACCCGCGCTACGATGCCCGCCGTCTGGTCGAGCTGCTCATCGCAGGACTCCTCCGTCGGTAAGGGCCGCCGACCCGCACGGCACACCGGTCAGGGCGTTCGCCATGCACATCCGGAATCGCACTCCGCACGCTGAGGGGTCCATCGATCTCCGCCCCGCGAGGGCGTGTCGCTGCATGCTTTGCGCCGGGTGATTACAGCGGGGTGATCACCGTCCCAAGGAGAGGCTGGTATCGCGATGAAACGACCGCAGGCCACCCCAACGGATGGCTGGCAGCAATGGCAACCCCTCGCCAAGGCCCCGAAGCAGCGCACCTACGAACTCAGCCACCCTCGCTATCGGGGCGGCGGTTGAGGGACGAGTGACTGCCGCCCGCCGCCCCGATCCTCCCTACTCATCGGACGGCATGGTAGATCTTGCCAGCCTGGGTGCATGCATATGTGCGATGTCACGCGGCGAGATCTGGGCGCACACCTCGCCTTGTGATCCCTGACAGCTGCTTGCACCGCCGGTGGCAAGCAGTGGGGCGGCGGTACAAGTGCTAGCGCGATCAAACACAACGGCGCAGCGGGAATGCTTGCCAGTCACAGGATCGCTCTGTGTCCGCCATCATGCGGCGAGGTGTGTGGCGACGTATGACGCCAGCCGCATGTCGGCACCGGATTCGGCCAGGGGCGGCGCTGCCGTGGTAGGCGCACAAGGGAGCAGCTGATGGATGAGCATCCGCGGCATATCGTGGCGGTCATGGGGGTGGTCAGCGGCCGGCACGGTCGCCTCCCATTGGTGCGGTCCGCGCGGCGTGGCTGGGAGCCCCCGGGGGCCAGGTCGAGCGCGGCGAGGACCTCATCGCCGCGCTCGAGCGGGAGATCGCCGAGGAGAGCGGCTGCGCCGTGGCGGTGGGACGCCTGGTCGGGGTCTACTCCAATGTGGGCGGCCTCGACATCGTCATGTTCACCTTCTTGGGTACGCATGTCGCCGGCGTGCCCCGTGGGGGCGACGAGTGCGACGACGTGGGCTGGTTCGCCCGTGCGGAGGCGCTCGCCCTGGTCACGCACCCGGCGCAAGCGGCGAAGCTGCGGGATGCGTTGGCGGCGGACACCCGGCCCGGTATCGTCTACCGCGTCTACCGGACCATCCCGGAGCGCGACGCGGCGGGGATCCTCCGGTATACGCGGTATGAAACGCTCGGCGAACACCGGTGTTGACGATCCGGCGTCGTGCGCAGCACCGGGGCTGCTGAGCAGCAGCCCGCCATGCCCGATGCGGGTCGGTGTCTGGCCTCATATGGCGCGGCTCCCGGCTTCAGCGATGCCAGACCAGGTGGCGTGATCCGTCGGCTTGTCGCCGGTAATCCTGGGAACCATCGGCCAGCGCTGTGACCGGAATGTGTCCCCCTATGTCGGCTCTTACGCAATCTCGCTGATCGTCGTCGAACCTGAGCACCAAGTGGGGAGGAGCGGTCGGAAGAGGGGCCGATCGAGGCTTGATGTAGGACATAATAGCGCTGTTTGGTCGCCCTGCCCCTACGTGCTGCTCATGATCAGCGAGAGTGCGTCAGAGCCCCTATGTCGTGGCCGGGCGTGTCTGGAATACACGCCCGGCCAGCGCTTAGGGTACACATGGGGGCAAGGTCGTTGGCCGAGGAATACCGGCAACGCACGCCCATTATCGGCACCACGGCGCACGATGCGACTTCACCGCGGACGAGCGCCTCGGCCAGTAACGCTACCTGCATGCGTAGCGGAGGTCATGGCCGAGCGTGGACCACGATTAACAAGGAGGCGATCGGCAAGCCGCGTGGAACACGCCGAGCCGCAGGTCGTGACTCTTCCTCCGCCGCCGCCGCCGCCGTTGTCGTGGTGCTGAGGGCTTCAGATTTCCGGTTCGAGCAGCGCGAGCCGCTCGCGTACCTTGTCGCTGACGGCGGTCAGCGTCGCCAGTTCTGCCGCGCTGAGGTGGTCGATGACGACGGCGCGGACGTCGGCCACATGCTGCGGGGCCGCGGCT
>JAABUM010004614.1_pt1 | contig 15350 bp, 13 predicted proteins | sample 5559161 | NCBI WGS metagenome assembly JAABUM01 (sample SAMN10711868, study PRJNA513369) | rock metagenome | isolation source: Antarctica rocks | place: Antarctica: Victoria Land, Siegfried Peak nord
GTTACCCCGCCCTCGCCCGCCGTCGAGGGCGTCGCCGCCGCGCGCAGCGCCGCGCGCTTGTGGAGCAGGAACTCCTCGAGGACCTCGCCGAGGTTGTGCAGGAGGTGCCACCGGTCGGCGACCTGCATCGCCTGCGGCGCGCCCTGGGCGGCCGCCTCGGCGTACACGCCCGCGCGGTCGCGGGCGATGGTCGTGACCTCCGGGTGCTCCTTCAGCCACGCGACGGTCGAGTCGACCGCGCGGTCGGGCAGCAGATCGACCACCGCATGCCGCTCCAGGTCGACCAGGATGGTCCCGAACCGGTGGCCACGCCGCCAGGACCAGTCGTCGATCCCGATGACGCGCGGTACGGGCGGGGTGGGCCGGACGGCCTGCCGGATCGCGTCGAGTAAGGCGTCGGGGCTCAGCAGCACACCCAGGGTCGCCAGGAGGCGGGCGCCGCCCTCGCCCCCGAGCGCCAGGGCGAGCGCCTCGACCACGCCCGCGAGCCGGGCGGTGCGGCGGGCGTAGGGCGCAGCGACCGTCGGTACGCGTTCCGCGAAGACCTGCCGCGCGCACGCCGGGTTGGGGCAGAACCAGCGACGCACCTGGAGGGCCAGCCGGACGGCGAGTCCCTGCCATGGAAGGTCGGCGAGCGTCCGCCGGTAGCGACTATGCACGCGCGAGGAGCCCTGGCCACACACCGGGCAGCAGGCCGTGGCACCCGCAGCGGCCACCACGAGCGTGATCACCTCGCCCTCGGCAGACAGTTCGCGCAGCTGCACCGCCTCGGCGTCTGGTATTAACGTCTTCACCATCGACCCGGCCTCCACGACGACCAGCGGGCGCACAGCCCCGCCGGCGAAGAGTATCGCGCTCTCGCCACGAGTCGTCATCAAAAGATCGGGAGACCCCGGATCATACGGCGAGGTATGTGACCACACCTCGTCATCAGTTGGTTGACACATGCCGATCCTGAGCGTGGCAGAGTTATGGTCAACACAGCGCGTGATTTTGGTGCTATCGCTCACAATCGCTCCTGAACGCCCACTGATTTCCTGCCAACCTGACGATCCATATATGTACAGGAGGCTCTGACGAGGTGTGCTACAAGGAGGCGATGGTGCTTGTCGCTGGGGGCGGAGACGTGTTCTTTCATACGTCGAGTGTCGCCTACCCACCTCCATGTGAGGCGCGCACGCTCCCTTGACAATACCCTTGGCACGTCACCCTCCCAAGAAAGCTTGCCCTCACGACAACCAATATGGTATCATTCAAGAATGGTTGTCGTGAGGTAAGTATTTCGGGGGGTTATGCGACCGGGCGGGGTGAGCGATGCGGCGAGCGAGTTGAACATGTCGCGGCAGGCGTTCGCGAAGCTTCGCGAGCGCCCTGATTTTCCCGATCCGATCGGCGACACGTCGAGTGGACCGATCTGGAACCTCGATAGTCTGGTGCGTTGGGCGGGATCGCGATCGCGACTGCGCGCCGGGCGCCCCCCCGCCGCGATCGCCCGGCGCCAACTCGGGGGTCGCTTCGAGATCGAGCCAGAGCCGATCGGCGTGGGTGGCTTCGCCACGGTGTACAGGGCGCTCGATTTGAAGACGCGGCAACTCGTCGCGGTCAAGGTCCTGAACCCGGGTCCGGACGACTCTCGACAAGAGCGCTTTCTCCAGGAAGCGCAACTGCTCGAAGACTTCGATAACCCACATGTGATGCCGGTGCTCGGGACGGGCAGGGATTACGAGGGCAATCCGTGGTACGCCATGCCCCTGGCCTCCGGCAGTTTGCTCGAAGAATTACCCTTCTCCGCAGACGACGACGCGTTCATCATCGACGTGATCCGGCAGATCTGCGCCGGGCTGGCGACGATCCACGAGCGCGTCGTCCACCGCGATCTCAAGCCCCAGAACATCCTGATGGTAACCCCCAGGGTTTGGGCGATCGCGGATTTCGGGTTGGCGCGCGATCCGCGGCGCGAGGGCGGCAATCTCACCGGGACCTACGACCAGATCGGCACGCCCTTCTGGTCCGCATGGGAACAATGGGCGAATGCGAAAGATGTGACGCCATCCGCGGACATCTACAGCCTGGGCCGGATCCTCCATGCGCTGACCTTGGGGGGCCCGCCCCCGGACATTTCCGAGCAACCCTTCGGGCTCTTCAAGCATGTGATCATCAAGGCTACCCGCGCCAATCCGGCGGCCCGCTATCAGTCGGTCGGCGATTTCTTCGCCGACTTCGAGGCGACCGCGAAAGCGGCGACGGTGCCGTCCGAGACCCTGCCGAAGCAGATCGCGCGGGTGTCCGAGCAGGTCACCGGCGCTCACCCCAACACGGCGATCCTGCGGGAGTACTCCCGCCTCGTGATGGCGCTCAGCGAGCGTGAGGAACGGCACGATGAGTTCATCCATCTCGTGCCGCTGGTGTCGCTCTCGGGCATCAAATCACTCTGGGCCGATGATCCCGAGACCTTCCGTGATGTGGTCCATCGGTTCAACACCGCTATCCGTAACGAGACGCGGCTCCAGTTTGCCTTTTGCGATACCATCGCCGACTTCCTCACCGGAGCGATCGCGCTCGCGCAGGATCCCGATATTCTCCGCGAGTCCGTCGCGAGTTTGGTCGAGGTCGGTGCGCGGCATAACCGCTTCCGAGTACGGGCGGCACTGCTGGATGTGCTCCGGCATATCTCCTCCCCGGGAGATGTGGTGTGGGCGGGGAAGGGCCTCGCGGAAGCCGACCCAGCCTTGCTGGCGTGGAGTCTCAACAAGTTCGCGGTGCGTAGCTTGTCGCCGGCGATGCGCGAGATCGCTGGGGCGTTGCTCGCGCGCGATGCTGCCTGACGCGCTCGCCCCGGCGCGCCTTCGCCCTTGCTGCGCGGCGTTGTCCTGGTGCGCGCGGTCGGTGCGCCCAGCTCGCTACCGTGTCCCATGATCATCCGGAGCCGGGTGGGCGTCACCATCAGCGGGCCACACCGACGTCTCGACGTCACCGCGAACGACCGGGGGAGCGCCCCCCCCGGTCGCCCAAGAAGCGACGGACCTGTCCGGCGCGCCAATCCCGGCACGCTCATTGTGGCTGGACAGGCCTTCCGTGAATAGCGAGAGCGCTGGAGAGGGAAGGCCGGCGATGAAGCGCCGTGCAAGGGCCTGGCTGGACATCCACGAGGAGAACGATCCGGAGAGTGGGCGGGAGGAGCAGGCACCCGACGCGGAGAATGCGAAGGCGATCGCCGATGTAGCCTATAAGCGGTATAACGACGATCTCGCCCAGCGCAGGGACATCGAATCGCGGGCGATGCCGCTGCTCTCCGTGCTCAGCGCGGCGATCGTCTTTGTCATCAGTTCGTTGAGCACCTCCGGTACCTGCCTGAACCAGCACGAGCATGTCGTCTTCTACTTCTGCATTGTGCTGGGCCTGGCCGTCATGGTTGCCGGCCTCTTCAATCTTCTCCTCGTACTCACCACGCAAGGGTTCGTCGCGCCCGATCTCGACGAGTGGACCACCACTGACTACACCCGGCGCACCGCCGGGGAGCTGCGCACCACCTACGAGGAGATCGCCGGTTCCTACCGGCTCTATAGCGCGCAGAACACCGGCCTCATGCGGGTGAAGCTGGCACGGTTCAATCGCGCGCTTGTCCTCATCTTCTTCGGTATTGCTATAATTGCGATCGACTTCCTGTGGTCAGGGTGCGGCCTACCCCGCATCTGGTGACGGGAGAGGAGGGCCGATGGCAAAGAATGGCACGAAGTCCGATGCGGCCTGGACGAAGAAAAGTGGTAATACGGCACCAAAGTCGAGTACGGTGCTGCCCGGCAAGCCGGGCGAGACCGTCGGGCGCAGCACCCCTCCGTGGCCGATTTCCGCATTCCCGCCCTTCCGGCACAACGACTCGAAGCGGGCGATCAACGAAAGCCCCGGTAAGCCGTACCGCGACTAGACGCCGAGCACAACCGAATCGGGCAGAGGGGCGACCTGTTGCGGGCCGCCCCTTTCCTTTCTGCAATGGATGGCTTCTCTATGCGATCGTTTGTACGCGACGCTTCGCTAACGTGGAGCATCCTATCCCAAGCGGAGCGACTGTCTGCGGGATCATGGTCGAAAGTTGGCGGCGTCGCGCCAACGTCACGCGAAGTTCTGTTGGGCAGACGTCGCCACATGATGCGGGCTCTCCCGATCATCTGATGACAGGGAGCCTGCTGGTGCCACCGTCGCCTGCCCGGTCTGTGGCCGGGCCTCCGCACGCGTCCATCGCCGCTATCGGCGGACGGACGGTCGCGGACTTGCCCTGGCAGGGGCTCGTCGTCCGGCTCAACCTGCAAGTGCGCCGCTGGTTCTGCCCCAACCCGGTCTGTGCGCGGCAGATTTTCGCCGCGCGCCTACCGACGGTCGTCGCGCCCTACGCCCGCCGCACCGCGCACTTGGCGTCGGTGGTCGAGGCCCTCGCGCTGGCGCTGGGAGGCGAGGCCGGCGCGCGCCTGCTGGTGACCCGCGACACCCCGCTCAGCGCCGATACGCTGCTCACCGCGATCCGGCGGGCCGTCAGCCCCGACCCACCAACGCCGCGCGTCATCGGCCTCGACGACTGGTCCTGGCGTCGCGGCCAGCGGTTCGGCACCAGCATCGTCGATCTGGAGCGCCACGCGGTCGTGGACCTGCTCCCCGACCGCGCGGTCGACTCGGCGGTCGCCTGGCTCAAGCAGCACCCGCAGATCACGACCATCGCCCGCGACCGCAGTGGTGTCTACGCCGAGGCGGCGACCAAGGGCGCGCCGCAGGCGACGCAGGTCGCGGACAGATGGCACCTGCTGCACAATCTCGCCGCGGTGCTCGAGGAGTTCCTGCTCCATCAGCGCGCGGCGCTGCGCGCGGCGGCCGCACCCGCCGAAAGCGCCGAGGTGTGTGCTCCGAGCGCCCCGGGCCCGCTCACCCCGCAGCGCCCGCGCCGCGGCCAGGAGCGGGCCGAGCAGGCCAGCCGGCAGCGCCACGCGCGGCTCGTCCAGCAGTACGAGGCGATCCGTCGCCTGCACGCGGCCGGTGCCGACGTGGCCGACATCGCCCGGCGCGCCGGCACGAGCCGCCGGACGGTCTAGCGGTACCGCAACCTGCCCGCGCCGCCCGAGCCCAAGCGCCCGCACCGGTCGCGCCGACAGCGGCTCCTGACCCCCTATGCGCCCTCTCTGCTCCTGGGGTTGCCCCGATACGACGGCTCTCCCGCCCTTTCGATACTGCTGGTGAAGTCGGGATGGGTCAGGCGAGGGCAGCGGTGAGCCGGGCATAGGGCGAGTGACGAGTCTGGGCGCGCGGGGTGTCGCTGAGCCATTCGCCGAGGCGGAGGAAGTTGATGGCCGTGGCGGTGAGCCTGTGCTGGAGCGTCGTTTTCGCGAGGCCGATGTAGCGTGCCCGCCGCAGCCCGCAGCGGCGCAGTCCGCGCGAGATCGTCCCCTCGATCCCGGCGCGGCGGTGGTATTCGGCGGCGTAGGGGCGCGTGCCGAAGCGTGTGCGGGCCTGCTGGAGGGCATGGTAGGCCGCATCCGCGCGTATGGTGAGGGCGCGGCGCGGGGCGCGGGTGCAACGCTCTCGGCACGGGCAAGGGCCACAGTCGCGAGCGGAGAACTTGATCTTGATGACAGCGTTCGTGCCCTTATCGACCGCCGGGGTCCAGCTGCGGCTGGTGTGGCCCTGTGGACAGACGGCCTCCTGCCGCGTCCAGTCGAGCTGAAAGTCGGCGACCGCGAAGCCGGTCTGCTCGCGGGCCTGCCACTGGTAATCCAGCCGGGTGGGGCCGAGGAGATCCACGTCGTACTCCTGGCGGCTCGTCACCAGCAACGCGGCGTCGAGGAAGCCGGTGTCCACGATGTGGACGGCGGGAAGCAGATCTTTGTCCCGAAGCGCCGCGTGGATCGTCGGCGTCAGGTCACCGTCAGCGGTGGCGGCCGGGGCCGTCTCGACGCGGGTGATGAGCGGCGGCAGGTCATCCTCGCAGGTCTCGGTGAGGTGGACCTTATAGCCCACCCAGGTGGTGGTCCGCTTCTTCGCATAATGGGCGTCCAGATCGTAGGGCGAGCTGATAAACCGAGCGGCGGGGGGCAATTCCTCGGTCACGCGCCAGCGCAATGCCTCATCCTCGACGATAAACTGCTGGATCCATACCCGGCGCAGCGTCTCCACGGCCGGGATTCCTCGCAGCCACGGCGGCGCGTCGTCGTCGCGGACGGCGGCGAGCAACGCGGCGCCATCCCGGCCGGTGACCTCGGCGAGCGCCTGGCGCTCGGCTGGCTTGGCTGGCAGACGGTAATCATCCGCACGGCGCGCGTAGCGGTCCGCCCACGCTGGCCGACCGTGTATGGCGAGCCAGGCGGGGGCGGCGACCGCAAGGCTGTTCAGCGCGTGGCGCAACGTCTCGCCGACGAGCTCCACCCGATTGAGCGCCCGCACCGCCGCCAGGACGTGCGTCGAGTCGGTGCGCTGACGGCCGCGGGCCTTGATGATCTGCCGATCGCGGCACCAGGTCACGAGCGTTTCCAGCAAGAGTCCCTCCGCCTCGCTCGCCACCAGCCGCGCGCGGAACTCGCTGAGCACCGACGCATCGAAGCCCGCGTCCCCCAGCTCGAGCCGCAGCACGTACTTCCAGTCGAGCCGGGCGCGCACCGCGTCGGCGGCCTGGCGGTCGGACAGTCCCTCGGCGAATTGCAGGATCGTGACGAAGGCCAGCCGCCACGGGGCCAGCGCCGGCTGCCCGTGCGTCGGGAAGAGCGCGGCGAAGGTCGCGTCGGTGAACAATGCGCCGACCTCGTCCGCGAACTGCAGATAGGGATGACCCTTACGGAACGCGGCGCGGACGACGCAGGCGGTGTCGTCAGGAATCGGTGGCAATGGCTGCGGGCGGAGCATCGGCGACCTCCTTGTCCGAAGTCCAGCGGGTTAGCGGGGAATCGCTACCCTACCAAGGCTTCGCCGACTTCGCCAGCAGTATCGAAAGGGCGGGAGAGCCGACGCAGTGGACAACTGAGAATGGGGTTGTAACCCAGGAGGTGTCCCGATGCCGCGTATGCGCCCACCCTACCCACCGGAATTCAAGGCGGAGGCCGTGCAACTCGCCCGGGAGAGCGAGCGGTCGATCCCGGCGCTTGCCGCCGACCTCGGGGTCTCGTCCGAGGCGCTGCGCAGTTGGCTGCGCCAGGCCGACGCCGACGTGGGCGCAGGTCCGCCCGGCGCGTTAACCAGCACCGAGCAGGAGGAACTGCGCCGCCTGCGCCGCGAGAACCACGTCCTCAAGCAGGAGCGGGAGATCTTGAAAAAAGCCGCGGCCTTCTTCGCGAAGGAGACCTCATGAGCCGCTACCGGTTCATCCAGGAGGAGAAGGCCACGTTCCCGGTCGTCACCTTGTGCCGCGTGCTCGAGGTGGGCCGCTCGGGCTACTACGCGTGGGCGCGCCGCGGGGTCTCGGCGCGCGCCCGGTCCGATGCGGTGTTGACCGCCCAGATCGCGGCGGCGCACGCGCGGAGCCGCCGCACGTATGGCGCGCCACGGGTCCACGCCGAACTGCGCGCGGGCGGGGTGCGCTGCGCCTGCAAGCGCGTGGCCCGGCTGATGCGCGCGGCGGGGCTGACCGGCTGCCACCGCCGCCGCCGGATCCGCACGACGGTCGCCGACCCGACCCGGACGCCCGCCCCTAACCTGGTCGCGCGCGACTTCACGGCACCGGCGGTAGACCGCCTCTGGCTCGGCGATATCACCTTCGTGCCGACGGGTGAGGGCTGGCTCTACCTCGCCGTCCTCGTGGATGCCCACTCCCGGCGCGTGGTCGGCTGGGCGATGGCCGACCACCTCCGCGCCGAACTCGCCGTCGACGCGCTCGCGATGGCCCTGGGGCGACGACGGCCCGCCGCAGGACTCGTCCACCACACCGACCGCGGGGGCCAATACACCGCTACGGCGTACCAGTCGTGCCTCGCCGCGCATGGGATCACCTGCTCGATGAGCCGGGCGGGCGAATGCCTTGACAACGCGATGGCGGAGAGTTTCTTCTCGACCCTGAAGGCCGAGCTGGTGGAAGCGCGCCATTGGCCGACACGCGCCACGGCGCGGACGGCGATCTTCGAGTGGCTCGAGGTCTGGTATAACCGGCAGCGCCGCCACTCAGCACTCGCCTACCACAGTCCGGTCAGCTTTGAGGAACAAGTGTTGTTGTTGTGTCCACAGGCTGCCTAGCGCTATCTTGTCCACGAAAACGGGTTAAGCCCAGCCGCCGTGAGCAGCGCGATGCCGCAGATCCCGGCGAGCGGGGCGAAACGGGGGGCGGCGAGGGCGCGGAGCTGGCTCGCGAGGTCGCGGGCCTGCTCGAGCGCCAGGCGCAGGCGCTGCGCCAGTCGCCGCACGGCGGCCGCGCGGTGTTGCTGGAGCGGGTGGGGATCGGCGGTCATGGAGGTTTCTAACGCGCGGGCACCTGCCGTGGTGCGTAACCGGGGCAGCCGCGCGGCGTAGCCGGGATCGAGCAGGAGTAGGCACTGGTGCGCCTGATTCCGCAGGCGCGTCGCTTCGGCGATCGCCGCTTCACGTTCGGTGATCAGCAGATCGAGGACCGCCGTCTCGTCGTCGGCTTCCACGACCGGCAGAGCGGTCGCCTCGCGCCAGACCAGCAGTGCCACTGCGCGCGCGTCGAGGCGATCGTTCTTGTCCATGCGGCGTGCCCGCCTCCGTCCCTCCGCCGTCCGGCGCGGGTTGACCGCGTAGACGGTGGCCCCGGCGGCGACCAGTTGCTGGGCCAAGCCACGGCCGTAGTGCCACGCCCCTGCAATGCCCCAGCGGACATCGCCATCCAGCGCCGCCGCCCAAACCGCTACCTGCCTCCAGCCTTCGACGCTGTTCGCGCCACGCCACCGGGACACTTCGCGGCCTGCTGCGTCCACCGCCACCGCCATATGGATGCGCTTGTGCGCAGCAACGCCGATCGTCAGCAGCGCCTCCGCCATTATCCCGCGCCGTACGGTGATCGTCCCCAAGGTGGACAGGACGCTCTCGGGTCGCCAAAGCGAGGATGGGCTTCTTATTAGGTCACACCCTGAGGTAGCTGACGCGGGGGCGACAAGTCAGTGCGAAGGCATGCCGCCACTCAAGTTAAGGGTCAGCCCCCGCGTCAGCCAACTTTATACTGACAGAGAGTCAAGTTAAGCCTTTTGGGCGGCGACGGCGATCCGAAAGTGGGGAATGACCGGCGCATAGAGACCGGATCTAGCCTGTACAAGCGTTGACGACGGCCGGAACTGGTCCGGCGTGGAGCGGTTTCGTTCAGTCAAAACTTAACGTGACAGTACCCCCTCGGTGGTTGCTGTGGTGCTATGCTGCACGGGTGTCGCCCCGTAATGTGGTGAGGGCGGTGTCGGAGAGGACTGAGATGGCAACGGATTTGCGCCTGGCCGCGACCGGGATCGCGGCGGGTATGGACGACGACTTCGCCGCCGATCGCTACGAGCGGTTGCCCTATCGCCGTTCCGGGCGGAGTGGCCTGACCTTGCCGCCGATCTCACTCGGCGGTTGGCAGACGTTCGGGGGGTATCGCGGGCCGGAGGTGGCGCGCGCCTGCCGGTGCTCTTGTGTTGTGCAGGGGTGTGCTATCCTCGGTCATCGTGGCGATGATCGAGGAGGGGAGCGATGGCCAACGGTGAGATGGCGTGCCCGGCGTGCAACGCCGCAGCGGCGCGGAAGGACGGGCGCGACCGGAAAGGCGTCCAAGTCTACCGCTGCCGGGATTGTCGGCGGCATTTCACCTCCTTGAGCGCGACGCCCTTCTCTGGCTACCGCTTCCCGCCCGACATCATCGCCCTGGCCGTACGGTGGTACCTCCGGTTCCGCTTGAGCTATGCCGACGTGGCCGAGCTGCTCGCCGAGCGCGGCGTACGCGTCGATGCGTCGACGGTGTTCGACTGGGTGCGCGAGTTCGCGCCGCTCTACGAGGATACCGCCCGCTCCTTCCGCCACGGTGTCGGGAGCAGCTGGAGTGTTGACGAGACCTATACGAAGGTTGCGGGCAAGCCGGTCTACGTCTACCGGGCCATCGACGGGCGCGGCCAGGTGGTCGACGTCTACGTGAGCGCGCGGCGCGCGGCCGAGGATGCGGCCACCTTCCTCCGCCGCGCCATCGAGGCCACCGGCGTGGTCCCGAACGAGGTGACCACCGATGGCGCGGCCGCGTACCCGCCCGCGCTGGCCACGGTGCTCCCGGGCGTCCTGCACGAGACGGGGAAGGCGATCCAGCAGCGCATCGAGCGCGACCACCAGCATCTCAAGGGGCGGCTGCGCCCGCTGCGCGGCTTCAAGACGCTCACCGGGGCGCGGGTGCTCTGCCGAGGGCACGCCTTCCTGCGCAACCTGCGCGGCGGCTTCTATGATCTCGGGCGGCCCATCGACGCCGTGACCACCGCGCTTCGGCCACCTGTGGTGCGGGCGTGGGACACCCTGACAGGCACCCTCCTGGGGCGCTGACGCCCGCGACGCAACCCAACTCCCCCCTGCGCTTGCCCTGCGGGTGCACGGTTGTACCTCGGTTTCCCCTGCACAACCCAACAGAACCCTCCGGAATCACCCCCTGCGCCAGGCATCATGCCGCGTCTCCTCACTGTTCTCCTGCGGCAAGTGGCAGCGCCCGAAGTGGTAACGGCAAGACCGACGGGACCAGCACGTTCTCCTGGAGCCACTGATCATCGAAGGTCAGGAGGGCATCGGCACGCCACACCTGGACCCGACGCTGGAGAGTGCGCAACTGCACGTCTGGGAACTGCTCGGGATGGCGCTGCTGCAATTCCACGAAGATCGACTTCGCCGTCCGTTCCGGGGTCGCAACGAGCCACGCCTCGACTTCATCCCACACCCCGGCGAACGGGTCGGGCCGGGTCCGCCACCAACGTGGCCCCTGCTGCCGTGTCGTCCGCCGATAGTGGCGCGTAGGCGACGCGCCGCATCCACGCGCTTGCTCCAGATTCGGGCCTTCGCTATGTGGCGCTGCACTGCTCGCGAGCTGGAAGGCGACCCGTATCGCCTTCGCCGGCGGTTCCGCGGTGACGGCGCCACCGGGCACGAGGAAGACCGCATGCCGCCAGAGGGCATCAAGGAGCGTCTCGATTTGCTGCAAGAGTCGGACGGGATCGAGGGTGTGGGCGAGGACCGCCAGCCGCTGCTGCGCTTCCGGCGCGAGCAGATCGCTGGCGAAGAGTCGGCGACAAGGTGTCTGCGCCAGGTCGTAGCGCCGACGCGTGCGACTGCCGTCGCGCTGTTTCCCCTGCAGCTTCATCGACGGCTGGAAGAAGTTGATATAGAAGCGCACCGCCCGATACACCTCCGTCAGCTGGCGATACGCGGCCTCACCCTCGAAGCGGTCGTAGCCGACGAGCTGCCGCACGATGACGCCGTTCTTCTGCTCGACGAAGCATTGGTCATTCTTGCGATAGGCGCGCCCGCGCGTGAAGGTGATCCGCTCGCGCTGGCAGTAGGCGAGCAGCTCCTCGTTCAGGAATTCGCCGCCATTGTCGGTGTCCAGGCCCAATAAGGGGAACGGCAACAGTCGACGGGCGCGATCGAGGGCGTGGATGACCGCGTGTTGGCCCCGATGCAGGAGCGGCAGGCACTCCGTCCAACCGGTGGCAACATCGGTGAGGACCAGCGTATAGAGGAAGGCTCCCTCGGCACGCTGCCCGCAGTGTGCGACGAGATCGGCCTCGACGAAGCCCGGCCGCGCCTCATCCCAGCCGGCGAAGGTGCGGATCGGGATCTGCCGCTTGAGTAACGCCCCCGGCTTGGTGGTCGCGAAGCTCCGCGGTGCCTGTGCCTGGCGGGCTGGGCGGAGGAGGCGGTCGGCGGTCGCCGCGCTGAGCGTGAGCAACTGGGTGCGCACCGCGTCGGTCAGCTGCAGGTGCCCGTGCCGCTCCAGGCTGGCGACCAACTCCGGCAGGAACGGCACCAGGCGCTTGCCGCAGATCCCGTTCGCCGCGGCCCACGCCACCCGCAACGCCGCCTGCACGGCGGGACCATAGCTCCGCGCCCGCGGACGCGTGATCACGGTGTCGCTGATCACATAATTTGACCAGTGCCCTGATCACCAAGTTTGTCCATCCGGGATGACCCCGAGTTTGATGGTTTTCTTTATTGGAACCGGGATTATCAGGCATGTTGTTGTCCACGTACTCCTGGTCAAACGAGGCGATCATGGAGGCGTTTTGGTGGTCAAATTATGTGATCAGTGACATCACGGCGACCGGCGATGGTGCCGGCCGGGTCAGCAACCGGATGGCGTACTTGCGTGCATAGCCCGTCGCCGCGATGAACTCGTCAAGGATGATCGACTTCTGCTGGTGGCTCGCCGACTGATAGCGTGCGCTGACCTGGAGCAGCAATTCCCGCTTGGCCCCGAAACTCATACACGACCTCACCTTTCCTCCCTTCGTGCGGTCTGGTGCCGCCGTCGGGTGACAGTATTCGTGAGGCAACGGTCGGGCGAAAGTACGATCTTTGGGCTCACCCGCACTCCTGGTGAACCCGCCCGATGTATGCTGTTGCCGACGAGGGGCGGTGGAGCGAGGGAGAAGGGCGATGCTGCTGGCGGGACCCATAGCGGCGGAAAGCGGCGTCCAGGTGGACAGCCTCACGGTGGTCGATGGCGTGGTGGTTGTGGCGGTGAGTCCCACGCGCCAGGCCGTGCCCTGTCCGGCGTGCGGCCGGCTCGCCCGGCGGGTCCACAGCCACTATCGGCGGGTGATCACGGATCTGCCCTGGCAAGGGGTCGCCGTGCGGCTCGTGCTGCACGCCCGGCGCTTCCGCTGCGACGAACCGACCTGTGCGCGGTGCATCTTCGCCGAGCGGTTCCCGGGGCTCGTCGCCGCCGGCGCGCGGCGCAGCACGCGCCTGAGCACCCTGTACCTGGCGATCGGCCTCGCGCTCGGCGGCGAGGCCGGGGCACGCCTGGTCACCGACCTGGGCCTGCGCGTCAGCCCGGATACCTTGCTCCGGCTGACGGCGTCGGCACCGCCCGCCGCCGCGCCGACGCCGCGCGTGCTCGGCGTGGACGACTGGTCCTGGCGCAAGGGGCGGCGCTGGGGCACCATCCTGGTGGACCTGGAGCGCCACCGGACGATCGACCTCCTCCCCGATCGGCAGGCGGGCACGTTCGCCCGCTGGCTGCAGGAGCATCCGGGCGTCGAGGTGATCAGCCGCGACCGGGGCGGGGCCTACGCCGAGGGCGGGCGACAAGGCGCGCCGGACGCCGTGCAGGTCGCGGACCGGTTCCACTTGCTCAAGAACGCCGGCGAGGCGCTGGAGCGGCTCGTGCAACGGCACCACGCCGCGCTCCGCGAGGCGGCGACGGCCGTCGACCGGGAGGTGGCCGCTACTGCGGACGCGAACGACGCCCCGCCTCTCGCGGCGGCGTCCATAGCCCCTGCGCCCGCGCCGGCGATGCCGCCAAGCACGGCAGCACCGCGCCCGGCGTCGCAGGCCCACCAGTTGCAGGAGGCCACGCGCGCCCGACGCCTCGCGCGCTACGAGGAGGTCGCGGGTCTGGCCGGGCAAGGCCTCGGCCCGGCGACCATCGCGCGCCAGGTCGGGCTCACGCGCCAGACCGTGGCGCGCTGGCTGCGGGCGGGCGGCTTCCCCGAGCGCGCCTCGGCGCGCCCGCGCCGCCAGCCCATCGCCGCGTACGAGCCCTATCTCCGCGAGCGCTGGCAGGCCGGCCACCAGAATGCGCGCCAGCTCTGGCGCGAGCTGCGGAGCCAGGGCTTTACCGGCGGGCACGAAACGGTGCGCCGCTTCGTGCTGCGCTTGCGGACCGAGCCGGGGCGGCCCGGGCTCCCCCGCCGGCAGCCGCGCGTCGCACCGGTCGCCGTGCCGTCACCTGCCCCGCCGAGGACGAGGGCCTGGTCGCCGCGCCAGGCGCGCTGGCTGCTGGTCAAGCCCGCCGAGGCGCTCCGACCGGAGCAGCGCGTGTACCTACGCCGCCTGGGGGAACGCGCCCCGGAGATCCTCATCGGGCAACGCCTGGCCGTGGAATTCCGGCGGCTGGTATGCGGGCGTGACGCTGCGGCCCTGGACCCCTGGCTGGCGACGGCGGAAACGAGTGGTCTGGCCGACTTCGTGGAGTTCGCCAAGGGCATCGAGCGCGACCGGGCCGCCGTGGAGGCCGCGCTCACCACGCCCTGGAGCAACGGGCAGACGGAAGCCCGCGTGCTGCAACTGAAGGCGGTGCGCCGGCAGATGCGCGGGCGTGGCAGCCTCGCCCTCGTCCGGCGGCGCGTGGTTACGGCCGCCTGAGACTGTCGGCCGGGGCTGATCGCGCCGCGCCTACGCCAACGATGCGTCTCTCGCGCCGCGTCGCGAGGGGGCAGGGCGGCTTCGCCGGGCGGCTGAGCCTCGACTCCTCACCGACGGCACGGCCCAGCCGCGCCGGCTCATCCTGGACAGGCTGCACCGGGAGTGCGGGTGAGCCGATCTTTGATGAGTCAATGCGCCGGCAAGTGTAGTTGTCGCCACCGGCAGTTTTAGTTGACATCCAACACAGCTATCGCGACGTGGAGGAGCTGCTGGCCGAGCGGGGTATTATCGTGACCTACGAGACGATTCGGCGCTGGTGCCAGCGGTTCGGCCAGCGCTACGCGAATGCGCTGCGCCGTCGGCGACCGCGGCCTGGCGACAAATGGCATCTTGACGAGGTGTTCCTCACCATCAACGGCGCGACCCACTACCTGTGGCGCGCCGTCGATCAGGACGGGAACGTGCTCGATATCCTGATCCAAAGTCGGCGCAACAAGCAGGCGGCGAAGAAGTTCTTCCGCACGCTGCTCAAGGGGCTCGCGTATGTCCCGCGCGTCGTCATCACCGACAAACTCGCCAGCTACGGCGCGGCGAAGCGCGAGGTGCTGCCAAGCGTTGAGCATCGGCAACACAAGCGACTGAACAACCGTGCGGAGAACTCCCACCAGCCCACGCGCGAGCGCGAGCGACGGCTGCGGCGGTTCAAAAGCCCCGGGCACGTCCAGCGCTTCCTCGCCGCCGACGGCCCGAGCGCCAGCCACTTTCGTCCGCGCCGCCACCGTCTGAGTGCCTCCGCCTACCGCCAGACGCGTGACCAACGCTGCGCCACCTGGCGGGTGGTGACCGGCACCCCGGCCATGGCCTGACTCGCGACGGCCTCCGGCGGCAGCATGCCCACGATCACCTCGTCGCTCCCCCGAGCGACTTTAGTTGACAATACCGCACGACCTACACCGGCTACGACACCGACGGCTACACCCTGAACACCAACACCACCGACCCCAACGGGCATTTCGTCGCGCATGGGACCGACCCCTTCGGGCGGCTGCGCTACGCGTGGGAGTTCC
>JAABUM010004615.1_pt1 | contig 15349 bp, 16 predicted proteins | sample 5559161 | NCBI WGS metagenome assembly JAABUM01 (sample SAMN10711868, study PRJNA513369) | rock metagenome | isolation source: Antarctica rocks | place: Antarctica: Victoria Land, Siegfried Peak nord
GACATCGACGCCAACGTCGAGCGAGCGGGCAGGGCCATCGCCGACGCCCGTGGCCAGGGCGCCGAGCTCCTCGTCTTTCCCGAGCTGTCGCTGTGCGGCTACTCGGTGGGGGAGGTTGCCGAGGACCCATCCGCGCCGACGACCCACGGCTCACCCGGCTGTCGCGGGAAGCGGGATCCATGGCCATCCTGCTGGGGTTCAGCGAGGGCGGAGCCGGGCTGCTCACCGCGCCGCCTCGAGGTGGTCCCCGGCAAGCCGCACAGGTATGGGGTCGAGGATCTCGTACGAGGGGATCCCGTCGGGCTCGAGGTTGCGGAAGCCGATCAGCGCCCAGGTGACGTCCCGCATCTGCACCAGCGGTGCCGCGAAAAGCGCGGGCTCGTCGGTGAACGGGCGCGCTCGGCCGAGGTCCCACGGGCCGAGCGGCGACTCCGCGTTCAGCGACCAGGTGCTGTGTGGACCGAACCGGGCGATCTGCTGCGGCGTCTGCTCCTGCGGATGGCAGGTGAAGACCAGCACCCAGGTCCCGTCGACGCAGCGCACCTGCGGCACCTCGAGGTGGCCGAAACCGGCCGGCGTGGTGACCGGACCCCCGACCGACCACTGGACCTGGTCAGGGCTCGTCGCATGAGCGAGCACGCCGTCGGCGTGGGTCGGGCGGCCGAGGACGCGAGCGGTGATGAACATGTGCCAGCCGTCGTCCATCCGGAAGACGAACGGGTCTCGCCAGGTGTCGCTGGCTCGGGGATTCTCCTCCAGCGTCTTGTAGTGGCGGCCGTCCGGCTCGACGGCGGGCGTCTCACTGACCCGGCGCCAGTCCACCAGGTCCTTCGACTCGGCGATGCCGATGCGCTGGTCCCGCAGATGGTGCCCTCGCGTCGAGAGCGCCGTGTAGAACAGCCGCCACACGCCGTCGTCGCCCCGCACGGTCGACCCGGTCCACAGCGCCAGGTCGTCCCAGCCCAGGTCGGACCTGGTCAGCGCGTCCGGCAGCACGGTCCACTCCACCAGGTCCTTGGAGACAGCGTGACCGATGCGCGCGTTCTCGTGCCGCAGCACGGCATCGCGGAGCGCGCGCGGCGCCTTGAGGAAGAACAGGTGGTAGGCCGCGCCGTCGTCGGCTACCCAGCTGTCCCACACCCAGTCCTCGTCCAGTCGCAGCACGAGCAGACGCTATCGGTCAGTCGGCGCCCCGGCCATCCTCGCCCGACTCAGGGCGGCCACTGCTGCGCCGCCTCGAGCGGCCGGCTGGACGCGCACTCTGCCGCAACCGTCGATCGTGCCGGGATCGTGACCAACGCGCGGCGCAGGTCCGGGGTCTCAGGAGTGTCAGTCCAACATCCTCCAGGAGGCCGTCATGCGCACCCAGTCCCGTCGACTCGCAGGAGCCCTCTTCGCCATGGCAGCCGCGGTCGGTGTGGTCGGCGTGCCGGCTATGTCCGCGCAAGGCGCGACCACGCCGTCGTGCAGCACCACCTGGGGCTCACTGCCCAAGTCGAGCAACGCGGCCACGGTGCCCGGCGACTTCATCACCGGCGTCCGCGCCGGGCGGCACACGTGCTACGACCGGATGGTCGTGGACATCGGGGAGGCCGGGGGCTTCAGCTCCTATGACGTGCGCTACGTCGACTCGGTCCGCTCCGAAGGCTCCGGCAAGGCGGTCCCGCTGCGGGGAGCAGGGGACCTTGCCGTGGTCGTCCGAGCGCCCGCCTACGACGAGTACGGTCCCACGTTGTACGCCCCCCACCCCAGCGAGCTGGTCGACGTTTCCGGGTACAGCACCTTCCGGCAGATCGCGTTCGCCGGGTCCTACGAGGGTCAGACGACCTTCGGGCTCGGAGTCCGCGCCCGGCTGCCGTTCCGGGTCTTCACCCTCGCCGGGCCGTCCGCGGGCTCGGGCCAGGACACTCGCGTGGTGATCGACGTGGCCCATGCGTGGTAAGCCCGACGTGCGCACCTGGCATCAACCGCTACCGTCGTGATCGCCCTGGGCGGACCGTGCTGACGGTGGCCAGGCGCGGCGGCTCGGCAGCGGCGAGGTCGGCGGGCGTGGCGTCCGTCGGCTTCGGCCGAGCCGCATCGCCGGTCGCTCGACCAGGAACCACGAGGCGGCGGCTAGCGGCACCGTGCAGAGGATCGCCAGCACGATGTAGCCCGCATGGCTCGGGGGGCGCACCAGGCGCAGCAGCTGCTCGACGGGGTAGCCGTACATATACATCCCGTAGGAGATGTCGTTGCGACGCCCGAGGCGCACCGGCAGGACCGCGCCGACGTACAGCAGCACGTAGCCCATCGGCAGCGCGCACAGCGAGACGGCGTGGTTGCCGCCCACCACAGCGATGCTCGGCACAGCAAGGGCGGCGGCGGCGGCGACCGGCCAGCGGCACGGGATCCGGTCCCGCAGCAAGAACAGCACCGACCCCGCCAGGAAGTACGGCACCAGCCGCAGCAGCAGCACAAAGTCCGGGCTCTGCGCGAGGTTGCTCAGCGGGTCCACCTGAAGCCGGGCGGTCGTCACCATCGCGAGCAGCAGGACCGCCACCGCCGGGCGGCGTCGGAACGGTCGCCAGAACGCGAGCAGCCCCACCAGCAGGTAGCACAGGAACTCGAAGTACAAGCTCCACAGCGACCCGGTCCAGGCATGGGAGTTCGTCGGGGTTCCCGCGACGTGGTAGGCGTTCATCTTCATGCCGATGTCGGCCAGCAGGTAGTCAATCGGCGTTGTACCGGTCGAGGCGTACCCGCTCAGGCCGTGGTGCGCCTGGTAGAACCCGATCGGCGCGAAGACCACGACGGTCGCCAGCAGGCACACCACGAACCCGGGGTAGATCCGCAGCACCCGCTTGCGCACGAAACCGGTGAAGTCGGTGCTGAGCCGGCTCCCGGTGACCAGGTAGCCGCTGAGGACGAAAAACGCGAACACCGACCAGCCGCCCAGCGTCTCGCCGGCGAAATTGGGGGTCCTGCCGTATCGGCCCAGCATCCAGGAGTGGGAGACGATCACCGCGCAGGCCAAGACCAGCCGCACCGCGTTGAGTGCGTTCGCACGCGGGTCCAGCCGCGTTCCGAGCGTAGACGCGCTGATCCGGGGACCGACAGGGGGCTGCGTCGGGCCGGTGCGGGTCCTCAGCGCATACCCCACGGTCATGGCGGGCAGGTTACCCACCAGATGCGGCGGCAGCCGGGACGCACGCCGGGTAAGCCGTGAGAAAGCGGATCAAAGGATGTCAAACGGCTTCGTCGGAGGCAGGAAGGGTGCTGGTCGCGTCGAACGCCTTGCTTACACGTCGTGGCACCGGGCGATCACGGGGCCCCTCTGGAATCACCATGACGATCCGCTAGCGCCCTGCTGTCGATAAAGGTAGGGTCCCTACTAGTAGTCGGCACCGTGCTGGCTCATCCACTCAGTGAAGGAATCCTCGTGATCATTCTCGGAGTCGTCCTGCTAGTCCTGGGTCTGCTGATCCATGGCCTGCACATCCTGTTCGTGATCGGCGGCATCCTGCTCGTCGTCGGCGTCGTCATGGCCCTGCTTGGAGCGGGCGGCCGCGCCATCGGAGGGCGCCGCCACTACTACTGACCGGCGGCCGGTCGGAACGGGGAGCCCGGGTCCGGATCCACGTACGTGGGAACGAGAGAGTCGCCCAGACGGTCCTGCTCAGCCACGAAGAGGTCCGCCTCGGGCCCTCCCGTCCCCTCGCACGTGGGGCGCCAGGGACGTCTTGAGACCGTTTCCAACTCTTTACCTCTGTTGCACACCATTCGATCTAGATTGAGTCGCACAGCCGAATTCGGCTGCATGTCGCAAAGGGCTCACATGGCGGCCTTCCAGCCTTCCGAGAAGGGCTTCTCATGCTGATCTGGCTGCTCTCACCCGCCGTGGGACTGCTCGCGCTGCTGTTGCTGGATCGCATCGAGCGGCGGCTGCTTTCCTCCGTGGCGCCTGACCGACAGCGCCTCGACGCCTTCGGACCGGCCCGAGGCGCCCCGTTGCCTCCTACGCCCCTACCGCTGCAGGGCTCCGGTCACCGCAGAGGCGAAGCGGTCGACGGCCACGACGAGCCCAGCGACCGACCGCGCCGGGGCCCTCAGAGGGCGTACCCCTCGGGCCGCAGCCGCACCCGGTTCCCCGTCGGCCGACTTCATCCCTCGGCCATGAGGCAGCGGCTCGCACGACATGCCGGCAACCATCCCGACGCGCGGTCGGCGCAAGGCGTGTAGGTTTCCGGAGGCCGTTGCGCCAACCGGTGACGCAGGTGCAGGCAGTGGCAGACGACGCGCAGGCGGGCTCAGTAGTCGGGACCCACCGTGTTCGTCGGGCGCTCGCCCCGAGCGAGCTGAAGCAGCTGCTCGGTTGCCACTGCCCATGCGCGCTCGTCGGACCCGTCCGTGTGGCCGCCGACGTGCGGGGTGATGAGCAGAGCGGGCGCCGTCCACAGCGGGTGGTCGCGCGGTAGCGGCTCGGGGTCGGTCACGTCGAGGGCCGCACGGAGCCGGCCGCTGACGAGCTCCTTCACCAGAGCGTCGGTGTCGACCACCGGGCCGCGGGCAGCGTTGACCAGCACGGCGTGGTCTGGCAACGCCGCGAGGAACGACGCGTCCACCAGGCGCCGGGTCTCAGCGGTCAGCGGGATGACGACGACCACGGCGTCCGCGGTGGGCAACAGCTCCGGCAGGTCCGACACGGGGCGGATGCCGTCGCGAGCGGTACGGGCCACCAGCGTGGTGCGGCAGCCGAAGCCCGCCAGCCGACGCCGAGTCTGCTCGCCGAGGTCGCCCGCTCCGATGATGACGACATGCGCTCCCTGCAGCCCGGGGGACCGCTGCTCCGTCCACTCCCGGCGCTGCTGTTGCCGGACGAACGTCGGGATCTCGCGCCGCATCGCGAGCAGTGCCGTGACGGCCCACTCCGCCGTCGAGCCTCCGTGCGCGCCGCGCGCATTCACCAACGACACCCCTTCGGGAAGCACGCCGGACCACTTCTCGACGCCGGCCGAGAGGATCTGCACCACCGCGACTCCCTCGATCCGCGCGAGCAGCCGGATGACCTCGTCGGGCGACTCCTCCTCGAGGACGACGGCCTGGGCGGTCGCCGGGTAGGTGGACGGGTCGTCCGCGTCGACGCGGACGACGTCCAGCTCCGGCTCGTGAGCCAGGCGCGCCCGGGCCTGGTCGGACAGCACGACGACGCGTAGCGGCTCGGCGACGATGTGGATGCACCTTCTTGAATGCGAGGACGACGGCTGACGACTGCACCGGGCTGCTCGCCAGGAGCGGCCGGCGACGTCGAACCTACTAGCCAATGTGCAGCGGCCGGTCACACGGCGGGGTGGTGCACGTCCGAAGCGCTGCGCCCGGCGGTCCGGCGGCAAGGCCCGCGCGGGCTGTCCCTGGCCGCAGCCACCGCGCGGAGGCACAATGCCTTATCCGCACGCAGAGGGTTGAGGTGATGTCGACGACCAGCAACGGAGATCGGCTACTCAACTGGGCTGAACGTCGACCGGAGCGATTCCGCCGCCGCAACCCCTGGGAGATCGCCGCTCATGTGGCCCACGCCGCTGGCGGCCACCGCATCACGGGGCTCGCTGCCGAGATGTCCTTCTTCGCCCTGCTCACCCTCGTGCCGTCCACCATCGCGGTAGGCGCGGCGTTGAGCCTCCTGCAGCGGGTGGTGGGTCCGAGCGAGATCCTCCAGGTACAGGACGCGGCCATCGACGCCATCCGGGTGGTCATCAGCCCGAAGCTGGCCGACGACGTAGGGCCGTACATCCGCGCTCAGCTTGCGCAGCAGGGCGGCGGGGTGGCGCTGGGCGGCCTGCTGCTCACCTGGTGGCTCTCGAGCCGGCTGTTCCTTTCGACCAGTCACGCCATGGACCTCGCCTACCGCGTGAGCGACCGCCGCAACACGTTGAAGCAGCGCTTCATCGCCCTCGCGCTGGCGCTGGGCTCAGTCCTGGTGGTGGCCATGACCCTCGGCCTCATGGTGGTCGGGCCGCTCGCCGACATCAAGCTGAGCGATCAGCTCGACCTTGGGCGCCTGCTCCGCCAGATCTGGCAGATCGGTCGCTGGCCGCTGCTGCTGCTGATCCTCCTGGCCTTTCTGCTGTCCCTCTACCGCTTCTGCCCCAACGTGCGGCACGGCTGGCGCCAGTGCCTCCCCGGCGCGGTGCTCGGCGTCGTCCTCTGGATCGCCGCCGCTGTCGGTTTCCGCATCTACCTGGCTCTGGGCGCGGGCGCACCGCGCGGGGTGCTGACGACCAACGCCAACGTGCTCATCGTCGGCAACGCGGTCGGCGCCGTCATCGCGACCGTCCTGTGGACCTTCTGCTCGAGCGTCGCCATCCTTGTGGGGGCCGAGCTCAACGCCGAGCTGGCCCGGCAACCTGCGGCGAGCGAACACGGCGCGAACGACTGGAGGCCCGCGTAAGAGCCGCGTGGTTGCTCCCTATTGGTCGTTTCGGTCTCACCGCCACGATGCTCGCCTCGGCATACCTGGCCGGCGTCTGTTTCGCCGTGCGGTGCTGACACTCAGAGCGTCTCGGTCACCTTCAGCAGCCCCCGGGGAGCGTCCGGGTCCTGCCCGCGCGCGACAGCAAGGTGCATCGCCAGCTGCTGGAAGGGCAGAATCTCCAGGATCGGTGAGAGCTCCTCTGGCACTCCGAGCGGCAAGGTGATGCCGCTGGTCGAGTCCGCGACGGCCTGGGCGGTGCCGACGGTGAAGACGTCCGCGCCCGAGCCCGTCAGCCGGGCGAGGACCTCGCGCATCGCGTTCCCACCCGGTCCTTCGGCGACCACCGTCAAGACCGGTACCTGGGCGTCGACCAGCGCAAGGGGGCCGTGCATGAGGTCCGCACCGGAGAAGGCCTGGGCGGACACGTAGGAGGTCTCCATCAGCTTCAGAGCGGCCTCGCGGGCGGTCGGGTAGGAGTAGCCGCGAGCGGTGGTGACCAGCCGCTGCGCGAAGCGGTACCGCTGGGCGAGTGCGGCGACGTCCGACTCCTTCTCCAGCAGCTCGACGCCCAGGTCGGGCAGTGCAGCCGCGGAGCCTCCGGAGCCTCCGCGGACCCGGTCAAGGAGGAGGTACAGCGCGAGCAGCTGCGCGGTGTACGACTTCGTCGCCGCTACCGCGCCCTCCGCGCCGGCGAGGACGTCGAGGTGCACCTCCGCTTCCTGCGCGAGCTGGGACCCGGCATGGTTGGTGACTGCGAGGGTCAGCGCCCCCTGGGATCGGGCGATGCGCACGGACTGGATGAGGTCCGGTGAGCCGCCGGACTGGCTGACCCCGATCATCAGGACGTCGCGCAGGTCCGGTCGCGCCCCGTATGCGGTCATCGTCGAGGGTGAGACGAGCCCCACCGGGAGCTGGTGGATGACCTCGAGCAGGTACTTCGCATAGAGCGCGGCGTGGTCAGAGGTCCCTCGTGCGGCAAGCAGCACGAACCTCGGGCGCGCCGCCTGGATGCGTCGTGCGGCGTCGTCGAACTGGCTGGAGGCGAGCAACCGACGCCAGACGGTCGGCTGTTCGCGGATCTCGGCGTTCATCAACACCGCCGGGACCGGGGTGGCTCGCATTGCTCTCCTTGGACGTCGTGGCGTGTGCGCCGGAGCGGCGTTCGCACGAGAAGGCTGCAACTCCCTTCTCCTCCCAGCCCGCCTACGGCTGGTCATCGAGCCGGCGGCCAGGTCGGCGGGGAAGGGACCTGGGTCCAGTGTCCTGCGTGCTTCGTCGCCGCGCCCCTTGGCTTCTTGCACCGAGGCCGGTACCACCGTCGCGCAGCCATACCTGGTCCGGGTATGCTTCGCCCACGAAGCAATGCCCCCGAGGGGTATGAAGAGGACCAGCATGGCGACGCAGGCACCCGGATACAGCGACAGCAAGCAGGCGCATCTGAAACGGCTTCGGCGGATCGAGGGGCAGGTCCGTGGCCTGCAACGGATGGTCGAGCAAGACACCTACTGCATAGACGTCCTGACCCAGGTGTCGGCAGCGACCAGGGCGCTGGAGTCGGTTGCGTTGGTCCTGCTCGAACAGCACCTCGAGCACTGCGTCACCGACGCCATCCACGCCGGCGGCGGCGAGGCGCAGGACAAGGTGAAGGAAGCCTCCGCCGCAATCGCTCGCCTCGTCCGCTCATGACCCTCGAACGTATGGCGCCCGTGGGAGCGAGGGGCACACCCACGTGGCATACCCGCCCGCCCTCCCCTGCACGACAGACAGACCGTTGAAAGGAACCAGTCCATGAACCGCGCCATACCCATCTGGGCCGCAGCTGCCGCCCTGGCCTCAGTCCTGGTCGTGTCGGCCTGCGGCTCCGGCAGCACCGGCTCGACGGGCACCTCGTCCAGCAGCCACGACATGAGCGCCATGACCAGCAGCAGCGCGCCGCCCAACAGTGGCACCACCGGGACAGCGCACAACGCGGCCGACGTGGCGTTCGCGACCGGGATGATCCCTCACCACGCCCAAGCGGTCCAGATGGCCGACATGGCGTTGAAGCAGGGCAACAGCGCGAAGGTCAAGGGCCTCGCGCGGCAGATCAAGGCCGCTCAGGACCCCGAGATCACCACCATGTCCGGCTGGCTGAAGAGCTGGGGCAAGCCCGTGCCGGCGACCATGGCCGGGCACGACATGAGCACGATGGGCGGGTCCATGGGCGGCGGGATGATGACCGCTGAAGAGATGACCGCCCTCGGCAAGGCCAGTGGAGCCGGGTTCGACCGGATGTGGCTCCAGATGATGACCAGGCACCACCAAGGCGCGATCGCGATGGGCCGGACCGAGCTGACCCGAGGCGCCAGCGGCGAAGCCAAGACCCTGGCCCGGACCATCATCGCCGGACAGACCAAGGAGATCGCCCAGATGCGCAGTCTGCTGGGCGCGTCAGCCAGCGACAGGTGAGCGCCGCTGTCGTCCCCAGGGCCGCCCCTACGGTCCTGGCGACGTCCCAGTCGATCAGCGGTTCAGCACATCGGAACCAGACACCAATGCCGCCAATTCGTCCACTCGTCGCTGTTCCGCGCGCTCCTTGACACCGCACCGCACCGCAGCGTTGCGAGGCTGCCCGGTCAGGTGGGTCGGTGCGTGTGTGCCACCCCGTCGTCGAGAGGCGCTGCATCGGACTCCGGTCGGCCACGCTCGACGGCTGGTCGATATCAACGTCTCCAGCGAGAGGTGACCGAGGCCCGCAGATGTCGACCGGCCCCTGCCGCTGCACGTCGCCGGGCGCGTCGTCGTCCTGTAGCGGTGCCCGGGAAGTCTGTGGCGAGGAGCCGCTGTGGCGCTGAGGTCGACGTGTGCTGGCGGGATCTGGCCGGCGACCGCCGCTGGGCCTTCGTGCGCCCCTCCAGAGCGGCTTCCCGTGGGTGACGATCCGAGAGCGGCCGGATCTGTTGGGGCGCTGGTCGACGTCGAGGCCTTCAAGAAGCTGACCGGCCGGCTGGCCGGTGCTATGACCTGCGTCGCCACCGAGCAGATCCCCGGCGCACCGAGCAGATCCCGGCGCCACCGAGCAGGCCAGCGACTGTCTGCTCGGTCGCTCGAACGTCTGCTCGGTCGCTTGTGGGGATGGCCTGAAGGTCTGCGCTGAGCGAGCAAACTAGCGGCCCGACCGCGCCCGCAGGCACTGGCGCGACCACCGAGAGCTCGTCGGCCGTAACGCTCGCCAACCGACGCTACAGGTGGGCCCTCAGCCCCGCGCTTGTCGGGTACACGTCCGGCGCAGCGGCAGGAGCGCGTGGACAAGGGATTCGGCATGCCAGGCCACGAACTCCTCGTGCGTCCACCCCCGCACGAGCACGAGGCGCTCGTAGTGCTCTGGGGCGTTCAGCGTCCACACGAGCTCAGCAGCCCGTTCGCGATCCAGGCCGCCCCTGAGCGGGCCCTTCGCGGAGACGACCTCGGCCACGATCCGGGCGCCGGTCAGCCGCTCCTCCTCCGCGACCGACCAGAGCCGGGCCAGCTCGGCGTCGACCGCTGCCGCCTCCCGAAGCCGCGCATGCATCGGCGTGATCCGCCGCAGCAGGACGGCAGACGCCAGGGCGTAGGCGCGCACGGAGCTCTCCGCGTCGGCGGCATTGGTGAACGCCATGTGGTCGGGCCGCTCGGACATCGGGGTCGGGTCGTAGTCGCCGGCAATGGTCAGGTCCCTGACCAGCTTGAAGAGCCGCGCCTTCTGGCCGATGGCATAGACGGTCGGGCGTGAGACACCGGCCCGCCCGGCGATCTGCTCCATGGTCGTGGCGGAGTATCCCTGTTCAAGGAAGAGGGCTCGGGCAGCCTCCACGATCCTCTCCCGCACCCGCCGGGCCAGCTCCGAGCGCTTCGCAGACTCATAGCGCCTGCTCGTGGTGCCCTCCTTGACGTCGCTCACGTATTCAGTTTACAGTGCATAAACCCTTTACACTCTGTCAAGTGAAATGAAAGATGGTGTGGATCGACATGACGTGACACGGGACCAGGAACAGGGCATGGTGGCGGTGGTCCAGCGCGCCGCGCGTGAAAACTTCCGTCTCATCGAGGACCACGATCTCGACGCAGTGGCCGCGAACGTGACCGTGGACTTCGTCAACCGGGCTTCCGCCGACGAGCCCATGACCGCTCGTACGCCGGGGCCCGAGGGGATGGCGGCGACGGTCACCTGGTTGAACCGCGCCTTCGCCGACATCCGCTTTGACATCCACGAGACCATCGTCTCCGGCGATCGGGCAGCGGTGCGCGTCACCATGTACGCGACCCAGCACGGCCCGTTCGTCGTGCACGACTCGCCCGACGGCGCGATCACCGCGGTATTCCCTTCCCGAGGTCGCACGGCCGCCGTGCACCAGACCCACTGGTTCACCGTTGCCGACGGCAAGGTCGCCGAGCACGACGCGGTCCGCGACGACCTGGGCTTGGCACAGCAGCTCGGCTGGGTGCCGCCCAGCCCGGCATACCTGATCGCCATGAAACGCGCGGCCATGGCCGAGCGCCGAGCCGAAAGCCGCTCGTAGCCCCATCGCGCCGAGGCGCTCGGCGCGCCTGCTCAGGGACGCGCCCTCGGGCATGCGTCTTTCGCCAGGTTGCGGAAGGGTTTCGGAGCGCCGGTCAACAGGTTGCCGACGGCAGTGCAGTCCTGAGACACGCGGATCTACCGACGTTCGAGCTGAGAGCAGATTTCGCTGATCGAGACCGCGGTACGCTGGCTGCCACATGTGATCGCCCCGTGGGGTATGACTGCACAGGGCACGAGAGCGGACACCGACGGAGGTTGTCATGCTCCGCAACACCCGATCGTCCGCACCGGCGCCGATCAGCTTCACGGCCACGGTGTCGACCATCGACGACGCAACCCTGGTGCCGTTGCCAAAGGATGCCAGCCAGCGGCTCCCGTCGCGTGGACAGGTGGCCGTGCGTACATCGATCGGAGGGAACGACTTCGCGACCGTCGTAGAGCCGGACGGCCGCGGTGGCCACTGGATCCGCGTCGACGGGGCCCTCCAGCGGGTCACCCGAGTCAGTCCGGGTGACACCGCTGAACTGACTCTGGAGGTGTCGCCTGACTGGCCGGAGCCGGACTTGCCCGGCGACCTCGCGGCCGCCTTGGCCGCGGCACCTGCGAAGATCCGCGCCGTGTGGGAGGACATCACGCCGATGGCCAGATGGGAGTGGGTTCGCTGGGTGCAGGCGACGCGCAACCCCCAGACGCGGCAACGACGGGTCGAGGTGAGCATTTCGAAGCTCGGCAGCGGGAGACGGCGGCCCTGCTGTTTCGACCTGTCCTCGTGCACCGACCCGAACCTCGCCAAGAGCGGCAAGCTGCGCGACTTCTCCTAGAGGTCGCTCGCCAACGCGAGCTTGCTCTACGTCGGACCCCCACCAACGTCATTCGCCGAGCTGACAACCGACCGTCGAAAGACTGCGGCACCACGCACCTGCACTGGCTAGCCAACCAGGCTCTGCAACGCCATGCTCGACGCCGTCATCATCAACACTGGACCCCACGCCTACCAACGCGCCGCCCGCATAGCCGTCGTCCCCTCGGCTTGGCGTCTGACAGAGCACCCGCACAGTTCGCGATCCGTGGTCGGCAAGGCGCGTCTTACCGGCGCGGCGGGGACGCATCTCTTCCATCGCTATACGGACCCAGTAGACGACGTCCCGCAGCTCGAGCGAGTGTCGGTCGATCCCCCAGAGGACGGTGGCCCCTCGACAGTCACTTACGAGGTCAGTCTCAGGTGCAGGTCGCGGCCGAGGATGCCGGCCAGTCGGGCGGCCTCCTGCTCGACGGGCTCGTCACGTGGCGGCCGCTCGTCGAGCCACGTAACAGTGAGCTCGTCGCCCTTTCGCGCCCAGGTGCCGCAGACCACGCCGCCCACGACCACCGGGTTGGCTTTGCGGGTCACGGGGTCCCGTCTACGCCAAGGGGTGACGTGGACGTCCTTGGTGCCAGGGCCCATCACCCATTGATCGTGTCCGGGAAGGAACCGCACCGCCTCCGATGGCAGCGCCGCTTCAAGCGCGTCGAGATCCTCGCGCACGACGTATGCCGCGGTGCCTTCGACGTCTACGGCGACCAGCCGGTCGCCGAGTCCGGAGAACCAGCTGTTGAGCCGTTTGCTGCCCGCGCTCAGGCCATTGCCGAGCCAGTAATGGACGTGGTCGGATGTCGCCGGCCCGTACGTCCGCAGGTACGCCACTATGGCGCGTGGACCCGCGTCGTCGACGTCCGGGATGCCGTGCCACCGTGGGTTGGTGTCGAGGCGCTGAAACGTGTGCTGCCCGTCGCGGGGCGGACCGAAACTCATGTCCCCCTGCCACGTCAGCGGCTTGATCAGCGTGCCAGCGCCCTCGTCGAAAACCGGCTTCAGATGCCGGTAGAGGCGGCGCTTGGTCAGCACGTCTCCCAGCTCGACGACGGTCAACGGTCCGCCGCTGAGCGCATCACGTACCGCGGCACGAAAGTCGGGCCAGTCTGATGCAGTGAGGTGGTAGTGCTCCACCCAGCTCTGCAGCTCCCACTGGTGTCCTGCCGATCGGAGGGCCAGATAGATGCCGCCGTCCTCGGGCGAGAGATAGTGCATCGACCCGCGGAAGGCGAAAGCCTTGATGATGGTCCCCTCCGCCACTGCCTTCGCGAGCTGGCCGGGGCGAGACGTCGCACAGCGGGTGCGGACAGCAAGTTCGGCGAGCGACTCGTCCATCGAGAGCACCGCCCCGAGCCGGCGTACGACGCCCGCCACCGACTCAGGGCCAACGGGGTCGAGAAGATGGCGCTCCATCCGCCAGGCCAGCGCCTGCGCCCAGGTGACCGAGGCCTCGGTTGACGTGGTCATGTCCGCAGGCTCACACAGATTCCGGACGAATGGCGTCCTGGGAGACCGCCTTGGTCGGCGCTGGCCTGGAGCACGCCGGCGGCCCCACCCGGCGAAACACGTAGCCAGGGCGGGGCCGGTTGGGCGGTTTTTGGTGGTCGTCCCGAATAGGGCTGTGGCGTCGGGGTGGGGGCCGACCGTCAGACCGCCTCGGCCGTGACGAGGCTGATCGGTCCGGCAAGCGGCAGGTGCCCGGTGAACTGCCAGCCGGTGCCACCTAACCACGAGACGCCTTCCTCGACGCTGTAGACGTCCCCCTCGTTGACGTGTTTCGCGAACTCTCCCGCCATGAGCGCCGCCGGCAGTGGCTGGGTGTGCGTGGGGTCGGTCCAGAAGTCGGCGATGAGGAGGTGGGCCCCAGGCTCTGCGGCCCTGCGAATCTTGCGCAAGATCGCCTGGTTGGTCTCCGGAAGGAAGTAGTGCACGAGGTTGGCCATGAGGAAGGCGCTGTAACCGCGCGGCACATCGCCGGTCAGCAGCTCCCCCGCAAGCACGTCGACCCGAGTCGAGTAGCCGCTCGCGCGCAGCCGCTTCTCGGCGACAGCGGCAACCTCGGGGAGTTCGAACACGGTCGCCGTGAGCGAAGGGTCGGCTTCCACCAGGGCGATGGACCACGAGCCGGTGCCACCGCCGACGTCCAGCACCCTGCTCGCCGGTGGCAACCCGGCGACGCCGGGGAGCGCCCGGCAGGCGCCGGCGGTAGCTGCCTCGATGCCGGCCGACATGATCGGCACGAGCTCATCGTCGATCTCGAAGATCTCCTGGGCAGGTCGGCCGCGTCCGAGTGCTCCGGCAAGGTCGGTCCATGCGGGGTAGCTGAGCTTGTCCCAGAACTTGAGCAGGGGTCGGAAGTCTGCCGGAGTGGCACCCGACAGGAATGCCGCGGCCACGGGTGTGTTCGCGTAACGATCACCGTCTCGCTCGAGGAGCCCCAGTGCGACCATCGCATCGGCGCTGATCCGTGCTGTACGCGGCGTGAGACCCGTCCGGGCCGCCAGGCCGGCCAGGTCGGCCGGCCCCTCACCAAGAGCCTCGAACAGGCCCAGCTCACTGGCCGCGAACAGGTGCTTGCTGGCCATGAACCCCTGGGCAAGCTGGGAGATCGGATCCGGTGTCACGGCGTTCTCTGTTGGCCTCGTAGGGGCCTCGTCGACATGGTGGCCACGGCTCTCGGCACCGCGCCGTCGTCGGTTGCCGCCGGGGTGGCCGGTCGGCCGACACGGGGCCATAGGCGCCCTGTCCCAGCCCGACGGCGCGTTCAGCGACCCCTCGACGTACGACAACGGCAGCCGCGGCTGCTCGCCTTCGACCAACGCGCGGGTCGCGGCGTCGGGAAACAGGGCCGCCACGTCGCCGTCGTCCCACCATGCGCTCCACGGCGCGAGCAGCCCGTCGGCCTAGGCTTTGGCGCGAAGGTGACCCAGGAAGGCCGCCGGTGCGAGCGGTACCGGACCGCCCGTCCGCTGCGGCAGCACCGCGTCGACGAAGACAGCGGCCACCACCGGGCGAGCGGAGACCAGAGCCGGTACGTAGGCGCCGGCGTTGCTGTGTGCCACAAGTACCAGCTGCTGGTCCACCGGAAGGGCGGCCAGCAGCCCGGCCAGCACGTCCTGCCCGGTGCTGACCGGCGCTGGTGCGGCCACGACCGAGGTGGACCACCCGCGACGCCTCAACACCCGCTCCACCGGTCCCCAGACGGCCGGGCCGAGCAACGGACTCGGGACACAGACCAGCAGCGGAGGCACCAGCCATCCGTAGGGCCACCCCGATGATGGTTCTTCATCCCCGAGCACGTGCGGGGTGACCGGCTGCTGAGCGCTGCGGTACGTTGACGCGGTGGATGTGCGGGAGTACACGCCGGGTCGCGAGCAGTATGCGTACACCTTCGGCGGCGCCGCAGCGGCCCTGCGCGTCAGACCCGGCGAAGCCCTTCGGCTGTGGTCGGACGACGCGTTCGGGGAAGCACTGCAGAGCGTGGACGACCTCTCCGCGGCAAAGG
>JAABUM010004616.1_pt1 | contig 15348 bp, 15 predicted proteins | sample 5559161 | NCBI WGS metagenome assembly JAABUM01 (sample SAMN10711868, study PRJNA513369) | rock metagenome | isolation source: Antarctica rocks | place: Antarctica: Victoria Land, Siegfried Peak nord
ACGGCGCGCAACTCGGCGACCGAAAACCCCTCAAGCAATGCAGCGTCTGGCAGCGACATGCAGGCTGTGAATCACGCTGCCATCCTCAACGCAACTCCCCCGCCCGGGAATCTGCCCCGGTTACGGAAGGCGGCGTAGCCGGCGCACCGCGCGGCCACCGCAGCCTCGGGCATCGAGCTCATCATTACGACCGGGATGCCCTGCAACGCCGGCTCGGCCTGCATCCGGGACAGCAGGGCGGCGCCGTCCATCACCGGCATCATGTAGTCGGACAGCACCAGCTCCGGCTGCTCGTGGGCCAGCAGGTCCAGGCCCTCCCTGCCGTTCATGGCGGTCAGCACCTGGTAGCCCTCCTCCGTAAGCACGGCGTCGAGCAGCTCCGCGATGCCGAACTCGTCCTCCACCACGAGCACAGTCGTCATGGCTATGCCCCGCGCCCCGGCGCCGGCCCGGTGCCGGCCTCCGATGCCACCATGTCCGCTTCCGGGTCCGCGCCCGCAGCGATGCCCGCCATCATGCCCGCTTCCATGCCCGCCTCCATGACGGCGAGCGGCCCCTCGATCCGCAGCCCCTGCCCGGTGGTGACGTAGCGGTAGATCGCCGGGTCGAAGTCGCTGGTCCGCACCTTGAGGACGGAGATGACGCGGTGCAGGCGCGAGCGCATCTCGACGTAGCGCATCACGATCAGGTTGTCGGAGGGAACGGCGAGGTCCCGGACCGGCTCCCGTATGAGGCGGCCGGTCATGTCGGGCACCGCGAGCGTATAGACCGTCGTGACCCCAAGCGCCCGCAGCTCGTTCATCAGCGCCGTCAGATACTGGGTCAGGCGCCCCGGCTCCGAGGCGGCGCCCTGGAACGCGCCCAGGCCGTCAATCACCAGCCGGCGCACGCCCCGGCGCCGCACGTTCTTCAGCAGGCGGTCGCCGTAGGCGTCCAGCAGCCCGTCGGTCGGCGGCTGCCACAGCACCTCGACCGTGCCGCCGTCCAGCAGGCCCAGCAGCGGCCGGCACACCTTGTCCGCCTTGGCGCGCAGCCGCGCCGGCGTCTCGTAGAAGCCGAACAGCAGGCCCGGCGCGTCATCGGCGCACCCCGACAGGAACTGCAGGCCGAGCGTCGTCTTGCCCACCCCGGACGGCCCCAGCACCAGCGTCGTGGACGCGGCCGGCAGGCCGCCGCCCAGCATGGCGTCGAGGCCCTCCACGCCGCTTGTAGCCGTGTCGGCCACCCCAGGCTCCGGGCGGGACGGCCGGGCCAGCAGCGCCTCGATCCGCGGATAGGCGACCAGGCCGTCGCTGGTGATCCGGAAGGCGTGCCGGCCGCGCAGGTAGCCGGTGCCGCGCAGCTTGATCACTTGCAGCGTGCTTTCGGACCCCCAGCCGATCAACTGGTCGCTCAGCTCCAGGATGCCGTCCACGATGGTGTACTCCGGCGTCTCCCGCACGCCCATGGCGCTGCTGAGCAGGAACATCGTGCAGCCCGTCGCGATGGCGATGCCCTGCAGCTCGTGCACGAACTCGTTGAAGTCATGTTCCTCCGGCAGCCGGCGCTGCGCGGTCGCGAAGCCGTCCAGGATCAGGATGGTCGCCTGGTGGGCCGTGACCTCCCGGCGCAGCAGGTCGCGCAGGGCGGAGTAGCCGTCCGCCCGCAGCGTGCCGAAACCGTTGATGTACTTAACCTGGTCGGGGATCTTCGAGACGTCGTAGAACGACATGCCCCCCAGGTGCTGCATCATCCGGCCGTGATACTCGGCCAGCAGGGTGGCATACAGCGCCCGCCCGCCATGGGCGGCATGGTTGAAGCAGACCTGGTTGGCCAGCGTCGTCTTGCCGGTGCCGGGCGTGCCCTGAACGATATAGACGCCGCCCTCCAGGAAGCCGCCGTTCAGGATGGTGTCCAGGCCGGGGATGCCGGTCGGCACCCGTCCGAGCGTGGTCATGCTGTCGTCTTTCACAGGTCCACGGCTCCTTTAGGTTGCGGCGAGGCCGAGGAGGGCGGCAGGACCGGGGCGGATTGCGACAGGGCCGGGGCGTGCTGCGGCAGGGTCAGGGTGAGCAGGGCGCCGCCGCCCGGGGCGTCCGCGACCGCGACCATGCCGCCCATCGCCACGGCAAGCTGCCCCACGACCCACAGCCCGACGCCGAACCCGCTCCGCCGCACGCCCTGGCCGACCGCACGCTCGAAGCACCCGAACACGCGCTCGCGGTCGGCCTCGGCGATGCCCGGCCCCCCGTCCCGCACCACGACCCGGACCTGCCCGCCCTCCTCCGCCGCCGACACCTCGACCGGCGAATGGGCGCCGTACTTGAGGGCGTTGGAGATCAGGTTGTCCATGATCTGCTCCAGCGCCAGGCGGTCCCAGGTGACCATCAGGCTGCCGGGCGCCGCCACCGTGACCGGGATGCCCTGGCGCCGGGCTATGTCGTCGTAGTCGGAGACCACGTCGCGGAGCAGGCCCGCAAGGTCGAAGGCTTCCGGCTCAAGCTGCAGGTTGCCGGTGGTGATGCGCGACACGTCCAGCAGGACGTTGGCCCGCTTCATGTAGTGGCGCATGAGGCGCTCCAGGCGCTGCAGCCGCTGCGCGATCTGTTCCGGCGTGGACCGGCCGGCCTGGACCGCGGCCAGCAGCAGCTCGATCTGGCCGATGATGGGGGTCATGGGGTTGCGCAGCTCGTGCGCGGCAACGGCGATGAAGATGTCGCGCGCCGCGACCGCCACCATCAGCTCGGCGATGCGGCGCTGCAAATCCTCGACTCCGTCCCTGGGCATGATGGCTGCCTTTGCTGCGCAGGCGTTCCGAAGTGCCAGGACCAACCGGAAAGCTGCTGATTAACAGCATTAGGATATATATCAGCGAGGATTCGTCAAAGGGCCTTTGCCGCAGAGTGACGGCGATGGAACCGGAGTGCTGAGGCTTGGGAGCGGCCAGGCTCGGGAATGGCCAGGCTCAGGAATGGCCAGGCTTGGGAGCGGCTAGGCTGGGGATGGCCAAGCCGGGCAGCGCAGGTGGGGGAGGGGCAGGCAGGCGCCTGGACCGCCGGGCGTCAGCTTCCGCCGCGCTCTACAGCCTCTGGGAAGAACAGGTCCTCCAGCTTCTCCGGCCGCCGCTTCAGCACGCCGGTGTCGGCCATGAAGTTCGCCACGCGCACCACGCCGCTCGGCTGCAGCGTGAAGCGGTTGCCCGGTGCGCCCATGCTGGCCAGCACGTTGGCCGGGGTGTCCTTGTCGCCGCTGCTGGCCAGGTACAGGTCGGCGGCGGCAGCCGGGTTGGCGTTGATCCAGTCCGTCGCCTCCTGGAACGCCGCCAGCGTCGCGCGCCAGGCCAGCGGGTTGTCGGTGCGAAAGCTGCTGCTGGCATAGATGGTGTTGGGCGTGCTGGTCTCGACGCCCTGGATTGCGTAGCTGTTCGCCACCTCGCGCACGCCGGGCTGCGCCAGCTCGCGCTCCTGGAACGGGCTGGTGCTGAAGTGGCAGGTGATCTCGGTCCGGCCCAGCATGGACGCCATGCTGTCCGGGTGCGCCCGGCCGATGGTCTGCGCGTCCAGGCGGGACCACTCGGCGGCCCCCCACTCCTTGGCGGCGGCCATCTGCAGGAAGATCGCCTGCGGGCTGACCTTCGGGGCCGGCATGGCGATGCGGTCGGCGGGGGTGAGGTCGCGCACGCTGCGGACGGCCGGGTTCACGGTCAGCAGGCGCTGGTTGGTGGCGTTCATAGCAAAGGCGGACTTCACCGTGCCGCGGGTGCGGTCCCACAGCAGCAGCGCCCCCGGGGCGCCGCCGCTCGCGAAGTGCAGGCTGCCGGAGAGCAGCGCCTCCGTGATGGGGCCGGTGCCGGCGAACCGCAGGAAGCTCGCCTGCAACCCCGGCAGCCCCACGGCGGCGCCGTGCTTCTCGACCAGCCTCTGCTCCTCCATTACGCCCTGCTGCAGGTACAGCGTGCCGAACTGCTTGGCGATCAGCACGGTGGAGACCTCCGCATGGGCGCGGCGTATGAACGGCAGGGCGAGCGCGGCGCCCAGGCTGGTGCGGAGCGCGGCGCGGCGGGTGGTGCGGAATGCTGCGTTGTGGGTCGGCGGCATGGGGGCGTCCTCCGGTCTTTGGCAGACGCTACGTTGGATCGTCCCCCGGCACCAGGCGCAGCGCGGCCTGGGCGCCCACCAGCAGCTCGGCCAGGCGCAGGCGGTCCATGCGGGTCAGGCCGGGAGCCGACAAGGTGCCGACCTCCCCGGCGATGCGCGCCAGCAGGGCGTCATAGGCGGTGGGCTGACCCAGGCGGCGGCCGGCGCGGCCCAGGCGGCGCAGGTCGCGCGCCACCCCCTCCAGCCGGTCCACTGCGGCGTCGTCCAGGGGTGCGCCGCCGGGCATGGAGCCTTGCAGGCGCGGCAGCAGGTCCTGCTGCACGGCCTGGGCCATGCGGTCGCGGCAGGCTTGGTCGGCGGCCTGCCGGGTGCGTCCGGCCTGGGCGCGCAGGGCGGGACGGTTGGCCGGATGCTCCAGCGCGTCCACCAGCGCCGCCACGTCCGCGGCGTGCCCGGCGGCGGCAGCCAGGCCCACCGCAGGCAACACGCTGTCCAGCAGGTGGCCGGCGCGGTCCAGTGACTGCTCGACCGCCGCGTCCAGCGCGCCGAGGGGCAGCGCCGCCAGCCCGCCTGCGGCGCCGCCGGGCAGGCTGCCCGACACGGCACCCGCCAGCACGGCGGCGGCGGGGCCGCGCGACATCAGCACGGCCAGCACCGTCGCCAGCCCGGCCGGACGGGCCTGCGCGTCGGCCAGGATGGCGTTGACGCTTGCCGCAAGGTCGCCTCCCGCCTTCGCGCCCGGGCCGGGGTCCAGACGTGCCAACCGGACCGCCTGGTGCAGCACGGCGGCGGCGGCGGCGCAGATCGGGGCGAAGCACGCCAGCGGCAGCCCGGTGGCCTCCGTCCAATCCGGCGGTGTCAGCAGGCCGTCCAGCGCCGACGCAGCCGCCGGCCATAGGATCGCCCCGGCACGGGCCGCCGCGTCGCCCGCCACCTCCGGCGCCGCGCCTGGCGGCACCCCGGCGAGCATCGCCTGCGCCGCCGTGCCGGCCGCGCCGAGCCGGGGCATGATGGCCGACCCCATGCAGCCCAGCGCCGTGCGCGGCACCGCCGGCAGGCCGGGGCGCCAGCGCGGGGCGGGCAGGATCACCGGGTCCAGCGGGCGGAACACCAGCCGCATCAGGGTCATGGGCCGGCTGGGCGCCAGCAGCGCCAGCCGGGGCCGCAACGGCGCGATCAGCGCATCCGCCTGCCCGCGCCGCGGCAAGGCGTCCACCAGGGCCACGACCTGGGCCATCTGCTCGTCCCGAGCATGGACGAGCTGGCGACGCACCTCCGGCAGGGCGGCCGGGGTCATGCGGGGCACCGTGCCGAGGGGCGGGTCATGCCGCCATGGCCCGCAGCCGCTCGTTGCGGGCGACCAGGTCCGGGGCGGGGGCGGCGCGCGCGTCGGTGGGGCGCAGGTCCGTGGCGCGGGCGTCTCCGGCACGCGTGGCCAGCATCCGGCGCAGCAGCCCCGGCGCCGACGGGTCCGCCGGCAGGCCGGTCCAAGCCTCCGCCTCACGCGGGGGCAGCGGCGCGAGCTGCGCGGCCTCCATCAGGGCCAGGCTGCTGCCAAGGGGGGCGGCGGCCCAGACCAGGCCGGGCAGGCGCCATCCGTCCAGCAGCCAGGCCGGGCGCGCGGCCAGCGCCGCCACGCGCTCCGGCCCGGCACGCCAGGCCAGCAGCAGCGCAGCGGGCGAGGCATGACGCGCCACGCCCAGCACCGTCGCCGCGCCTGCCGCCGCATGGGCCGCCAGAGCCGCGACCAGTTGGGCCGGGGCCGCATCCGCCGGGTGGACGGCGGCCCAGGCCAGCAGACCGTCCCGCAGCCGCAGAAGCGCCGCTATGCCGCGCGGCACCGGCGCGTCCTCTGCACCGGGGCCGATGCCAAGCTCCGCAACGGCACGCGCCAGCAGCCCGGCCTCCCGTGCATCCGGGACGGCCGGCCCTGCTGACGACAGGGCGGACAGCAGGTGATGGGCGGTGGTGGCGATCCGGGCCTGGTCCATGGCCATCGCGGCCTCTGCCGCGGCGCGGACGGGGCGGCCGGCGGCGCCGTCCAGCGCCACGCGGCGGGCGGCGGCCTGCACGCGGGCCGGGCCGATCACGTCCCGGCTGCCGCTTGCGTCCAGGGCGGCGAGCAGGCGCAAGTCGTGCAGGGTCGGCTGGCAGATGTCCGGCACGCCGGCCCAGGGCACGACATAGGTGCCTCGCGCGCCGGACGGATTGGCGAACACCAGCTCCAGCCCCGACGCGCCGGCCCGCACCCGCGTTCCGGCCAGCCCCGGCGAGGTGAACGGCATGGCCACCCCGCGCCCGGCGAAGGTGGCGGGCTGCTGAGGGGAGGCATCGGGATGCGTGTCCATGCCGCAGGGTGGCACGGGGGGGGTGAACGGGGGGTGAAGGTGGGTTGGCGCCCCGCCGGAACTCGATCAGCCATCGTTGCTTATAAAGCGGCCAAACGTGTTCCGACCCCGAACCAGCACCGTCAGCTCAGCGGCAGATCATCCAGGCTCGGCCGGCCCGTCAGGTGGCGCCAATGGTGCCACAGCAACCGGGCCGCGAGCGCCCGGCCGGGTCGCCAGGCGTCTGCCAGCGCCCGCAGCGCCCGCGGGTCCGGGCGCGACGGCAGGCCCAGCAGCGCCGCCGCGGCGCCCGCCACCGCAACGTCCCCCGCGGGGAACACGTCCGGGCGCCCTTCGGCGAACAGCAGATAGACCTCCGCCGTCCAGGGACCCAGGCCCGGCACAGCGGTGATGGCGGCAATGGCCTCGGCATCGTGCATCGCCGCCAGCCCCGGCGCCGACAGCCGCCCGGCGTCGAACGCCGCCGCCAGCGCGCGGGCGTGCCCCACCTTCGGGCGGCTCAGCCCGGCGCCGCGCAGGGCGTCGTCATGCAGGCCGGGCCACGCCGCGGGCTGCAACGCGCCGGGCAGCGCCGCCAGCCGGCTCCAGATGGCCGCTGCCGCCGCGCTGCTGATCTGCTGCGCCGTCACGATGCGCAGCAGCCCGGGGAAGCCGCCGGGCCGCACCCGCCAGGGCAGCGGCCCGGCCCGCGCCTCGACCGCCGCAAGCCGCGGGTCCGCCCGCACCAGCGCGTCCAGCAGGGCGCGCATGTCAGGCGGGGGATGGGGGAACGTAGCCATTCGTTGCATGTCCTACCCTGCCCAATCCCGCCCGGCACCCCTATGCTGCCGGCATGGAGGCTACCCCGCACATCCTGCTGATAGACGACGACCGGGAGACGCGGGACCTGCTGGTCCAGTTCCTGGAGCGGCACGGCCTGCGCGTCACCGGCGCCCGCGACGGGCGGGAGGCGCGGCGGGCCTGGCCTGCCGGCGCCTATCACCTGGTCATCCTGGACTTGATGCTCCCCGGCGAGGGCGGGCTGGACCTGGCGCGCTGGCTGCGCGGCGTGAGCGACGTGCCCATCGTCATGCTGACCGCGATGGGCGAGGAGACCGACCGCATCATCGGCCTGGAGCTGGGCGCCGACGACTACGTGCCCAAGCCGTTCAACCCGCGCGAGCTGCTGGCCCGCATCCGCGCCGTGCTGCGCCGGACCGAGGCGCGCGGCCCCCGGGCCAGCGCGGCGCAGCGGCCCTTCCGCTTCGCCGGCTGGACCCTGGAGCCGGCCCGGCGCCGCCTGCTGAACCCCGCCGGCGCCGAGGTGGCGCTGACCGGCGGCGAGTTCGACATGCTCGCCGCCCTGGCCGGACGCGCCAACCAGGTATTGACGCGCGACATGCTGATGGACCTGCTGCGCGGGCGGCAGGCCGGGCCGTTCGACCGCGCGATAGACGTGGCCGTGAGCCGCCTGCGCCGCAAGCTGGGCGGCGGGGAGGCGGACACCGGCCTCATCAAGACCGTGCGCGGCGGCGGCTACGTGCTCGCGGCGGAGGTCGAGCAGGACTGATGGCCCCCTGCGCAACCTTCCGCCCCGGACGCAGCGCAGCCTGATGCCGCCCAGCCTGATGCCGCGCAGCCTCATCCCGCGCAGCCTGGCCGGGCGCACCCTGCTGGTGCTGCTGCCGGGCTTGGCCGTGGTGCAGGGGCTGGGCCTGGCGGTCCATGCGCTGGACCGGGGCGAGCTGCAGCGCCTGGCCGACGGCCGGGACCTGGGCGGACGCGCCATGGCCGCCTACCGCACCGTCACCACAGGGCCGCCGGAGGGCTGGGCCGCCGCCGCCCATCTGCTGGACCCCGCAGGCGGCATCCAGGCCAGCATCGAGCCTGCCGCCCCGCGGGACGGCCTGGACCCGCAGCCGCCCGACGTGCAGCGCCTGATCCGCCCCTACCTCAACTGGGGCAGCCTGCCGCAGCCGCTGCGTCCCAAGGAGGGCATTGCGATCCGGGGTATCGGGGAGGCGAACATCGTCCTCTCGGCGCACCTGCCGGACGACCGCTGGCTGGTGATGCGCGGCGGCTTCCCGGCAGCCTGGCCCTGGGCGTCCGCGCGCTTCGCCTGGGCCTGGATCGGCATGACCCTGGCAGCGGCTGCGCTGACCCTATGGGCCGTGCGGCGGCTGATGGCGCCGGTGCGCCTGCTGGGCGCCGCGGCCGAGCGCCTGGGCCGCGACGTGAACGCCCCGGCGCTGGCAGAGGACGGGCCGGAGGAGGTCGCGGTGGCCGCCGCCGCCTTCAACACCATGGCCGGGCGCATCCGCCGTTTCGTCGCCGACCGCACCTTCCTGCTGACGGCCATCGGCCACGACCTGCGCACTCCCATCACCCGCCTGAAGCTGCGGGCCGAGTGGATGGAGGACGAGGAGCAGCGCCGCCGGATGCTGGCCGACCTGGACGAGCTGCAGGCGCTGGTGTCGGCGACCCTGGCCTTCGGCCGCGACGTGGCGGGCACCGAGCCTGCGGTGCCGCTGGACCTGGTGGCCCTGCTGCGGACGGTGCTGGACGAGGCCGCGGACGCCCGGCCGGCGGCAGCGGGCTGCCTGGCCTACGCCGGGCCGGACCGCCTGCAGATACAGGGCCGCCCGCTGGCATTGAAGCGCGCCCTGGCCAACCTGGTCGGCAATGCCGTCGCCTACGGTGGCGAGGCCCGGGTGACGCTGCTGGGCGCAGGCCGGCCCGGCGGCATCGTGGTGCAGGTGGAGGACAGCGGCCCTGGCATCCCGCCCGACGAGCTGGACCGCGTGTTCGAGCCGTTCCACCGCCTGGAAGGCAGCCGCAACCGGGAAACCGGCGGCACCGGCCTGGGCCTGCCGATCACCCGCAACATCCTGCGCGCCCATGGCGGCGACGTGTCGCTGGCCAACCGAGACGGCGGCGGGGTGCGGGCAACGGTCACGTTGCCGGGGTAAGCAGCCGGTCTTGTGTGCAGCGTGCCAGAGCGATGCGGCGGCAGCCTTGGGGCCGCCGCCGCGCTGTCAGGCCGTCCGCCGCTTGGGTGCCGGTCACTTGGGCGCCGGTTACTTGGGCGCTGGCGGCGCAGCGGGGGAGGGGTTGGCCGGCGCGGACGCAGGCGCGGCCGGCGCGGCAGGCTTCTGGCTGGCGTCGAGCTGGCCGCGGTTCAGCGCGTCCACCTTGTCGTTGCCGGTGCTGTTGCCGGCGTCGTCGCGCTTGTCCACGTTGGACTGCGGCGCGTCGGCGTTGGCGGCAAGCGCCGGGGCAATCGAGCCGAGCAGCAGGGTGATGGCGATGGCATATGGCTTCATGGCTTTGGTCCTCCGGGTGGGCCAACGCGGCGGACCCGGCGGCGTTGCCCCGTCCCTGCGAGGGCGGGCACGGGGGCGGGCTGGCCTGGCCGCGCTGCTGCTGACGGCCGGCTGCTCCACAATTCGGGTCCTGCCGCCGGTGCGGGTGCTGCCGTCCGACGCCGCCTTCGCCTGGCCGAGCGTGCTGGACCAGACGGTGGACGACGCCGGGCGGGTGGACCTGCGCCGCCTGGCCGCGGCGCACGGGGCGCTGGACCTTGCGGCGGCGGCGGTCGCGCAGGCCGACTTGGGCGCCATGCCGGACCGGGCAGGGCGGTTGGCCTTCCTCATCAACGCCAGCAACGCGCTCTGGACCCTGAGCGTGGTGCGCGAGGGCGTCCCGGACCGGCTGGGGCCGGTGGGCCGGCTGGAGCTGCTGCGGCTGCAGACCGTCACGGTCGCCGGGCAGGAGACGACGCTGGACGCGCTGCAGCGCGACTTGGTCCTGCCGTATGCGTCCGGCCCCGGCGGGGACTGGCGGGTGCCGCTGGCGCTGTATTGCCCGGCGGTGTCCTGCCCGCGCCTGGCGCGGACGGCCTATGCCGCGGCGGGGCTGGACGCGCAGTTGGACGCGGCGGCGCGGCGCTTCCTGACGGACCCGGCCAACGTCGCCGTGGACCCGGCGGGGCGCGTGGTGCGCGTGTCGGCGGTGATGGGGCGGACGCCGGGGCTGATCGCGACGCTGAACCGCTATCGCGGCGGCGCGGCGGTGCCCGGGGACTACCGGGTGGAGGCGCTGCCGTTCGATTGGACGGTGGTAGTGCCATAGAATTCTGCGCTGATGAATATCAACGCCTGCGAGAGGAAAGGCTGGGTGGGTTCATGCGCGGGCCGTCCCGCCGTGGATAAGATCACTGTTCCAACACTATCGCACTTAGTGCTATACTCTCCCGGTGAGAGTGTTCCTGACCCCGCAGGTGCAAAAGCTGGCCCAACACGAGCGCATTCCGAACTATGTGCTGTGCCGAGCGGCCCGCGAAGTGGTTGCGGAAGTCTTGGGCAGTGGTGAGGCGGACCTTGGTGGTGGATTGTTCAAGAAGCGGTTGGCCCGGTCGGGCGGCGGCAAGAGCGGCGGATACCGGGCGATCATCGCCTGCCGCAGCCCGAATGCAGGCCGGGTGTTGTACGCTTACGCCTTCGCGAAAGCGGCAGCTTCGGCGTTGACGCCACAGGGCCATGGTGTTCTGTCCAAGGTGGCAGGCAGCTTCTTCAGAACGGACGATGCTGGCATCACGGCACTGTTGGCAGTGGGCGACATAACGGAGGTCGAGTGCGATGAGGAAGCCTGAACCGGCATCTGCCAAGCGCATGGGGCGGCAAGCGGTGGAGGACGAGGTGCTTGCAACCGCCCACACCCTGGCCCGTGCGCTGCACAGGGTCGGCGCAATGGACACCGTCACGATCCGCGATGTGGAGCGCCTGTGCCTGCCGCCGCGCCCCGACTACGATGGCGCGGAGGTCCGGCGCATACGTGCGTCGGCACGGATGAGCCAGCCGGTCTTCGCGCGCCTGCTCGGGGTGGACAAGTCGGCGGTCGCGCAATGGGAGCGCGGGGCCAAGCGTCCGTCAGGGCCGGCGCTGCGCCTGTTGGAACTGCTCGATCCCGCAAAGCCCGAAAGTCCTATCGTCCAGGTGCGCCGCGCCATGGCCGACCAGCCGGCCTAGCGCACCCCGCCCGGCCACAACACCACCCGGATCGTCTGCACGATGATGAGCAGGTCGAACAGCACCGAGAAGTTCTTCACGTAATACAGGTCGTAGCTCAGCTTGCTCCGCGCATCGTCAATCGAGGCGCCATAAGGGTAGTTGATCTGCGCCCACCCCGTCAGCCCCGCCTTGGCGACGTGCCGCTCCCGGTAGAGCGGGATCGCCTCCGCCAGCATGTTCACGAAGTCCGGGCGCTCCGGGCGCGGCCCGACGAAGCTCATCTCCCCGCGCAGCACGTTGAACAGTTGCGGCACCTCGTCCAGCCGGGTGCGGCGCAGGAAGGCGCCGATGCGGGTGATGCGCGCGTCGCCCTGCGCGGCCCAGACGGCGCCGCCGCGCTCCGCGTCCACGCGCATCGTCCGCAGCTTGTTGATCCGGAACGCCCGGCCGCCGCGGGTGATGCGGGTCTGACGATACAGCGCGGGTCCGCCGTCCTCCAGCCGGATCGCCAGCATCGCCGTCAGCAGGAAGGGCGAGGCCAGCAGCAGCACCGTGATGCTGACCACCAAGTCCAGCGTGCGCTTCAGCACGCGGTCCAGGATGCTGAACACGAAGCCGTCGGAATACAGCAGCCAGCTCAGCTCCATGCGCTTGAGGTCAACGCGGCGTATCTCGCGCTCGACGAAGCCCAGGTATTGCAGCACCGGGATACCGGCGATCTTGCAGTCCAGCAGCCCTTCCAGCGGCAGGCCCCGGCGCTCATCGGGCGCGACCACGATGCTGTCTGCGCCGAAGCGTTGCGCCGCGCCCAGGAAGCCGTCGGACGGCAGCGGCTCCACCCTGCCCCAGGACCCGTCCAGCAGGCGCGGGTCCACCTCCCCCAGCTCCGGTGTGTGGACGAACAGGATGCGGTAGTTGAGGTAAAGCCCCTCTTTCCGCAGCATCCACACCAGGTCCCAGGCCCGCCGTCCCGCGCCGACCACCAGCAGCGCCCGGCAGAACAGGCCGCGCCGGCGCAGCACGTCGAACAGCACGCGCGCCAACGCCCCCGTCAGCAGGAAGCACCCCGCCGCCTGCACTGCCCACACGATCCCGCCGCCGTCCAGCCCCAGCACCGCCAGCGCCAGCCCGGCGCCCAGCGCCCCGGCGGCAGCGGCCAGCGGCACCCGGCCCAGCGACCGCCGCACCTCCAGCGCAACGTCGCGCCGATACAGGCCCAGCGCATACAGCGATGCGAGGTTCGCCGCCGGATACAGCACGGCCGCCGCCCATCCGGCGCCCGCCCCGTCCCCCTGCATCGCGGCGCCGTGCATCAGCAGCAGCGCCGCCGGCCACAGCAGCGCCGCCGCCAGCAGGTCCAGCAGGAAGATCGCCCGTCCCGTGGACAGCGAAGCAAGTTGTTGCGGCATGGCCCAGCCCTCATCCCGCCCAAGGTGCCGTGATTCAAGGGGCCGCCATGTGCTCATTGCGCCATCTTACGCTCCGGCACGGGGCAGGGTCATGCTGGAAAAATGTTAAGAAGAGTTTGCCCCGCCCCGTCCCGGACCTACCGACTTCGTGATGCCTTCAACGCTGTCCTGCCCCGGTTCCGCGGTGCATACCGGCAAGATGCGGATCCAATTCACCACCTCCGCGGCGCGGACCCGGACGGGCGTGGCGCAATGACTCCCTGCATTCGCCTGCACCAGGTCCTGCTGGCAGCGGCCCTGCTGGTTCCGGCCGCCCTGTTCGGCGGTGCTGCCTGGCACAACCTGCAGGAGGTCCAGCGGGAGGCCGCCGATGCCGTCCAGCGCACCGCCGCCATCATGCAGGAGCACGCCCGCAAGGTGTTCGAGACGCAGGAGCTGCTGCTGTCGCTGATCGAGGAGCGCGTAACCGACCTGCCGCCGGACGAGGTGTCGTCGCCGTTCACCAGCGAGTTCCTGCGCCGGGTCAAGGCGCCGATGGAGCAGGCGGTGTCGGCCTGGATCGCCGGGCCGGACGGGACCACGCTGGCCGGCACGCGGCCCTGGACGCCGGGATCGAACGTCGGCGCCTTCGACTTCTTCCAGGCGCAGCGGGCGGAAGGGGCCGGCACCTACATCGGCACGCCCTACACCGGGCGGTCCACCAAACTGCCGTCGTTTGCCATCAGCCGGCGCCGCGTCGCGGAGGATGGCGGGTTCGGCGGCACCATACACGTCGCCGCAAGCCCGGCCTACTTCGCCCAGTTCTACAAGGACGCCGCGCCGCCCTTCAACCATCTGGCACTGCTGCTGCGGACCGATGGCGCGGTGCTGGCGCGGGAGCCTGGCGAGGGCCTGCCGCAGCTCGCGCCCGGCGGGGTGCTGATGCAGCGCATCGCCGACCAGCCCGGCGGTGGCGCGTTCCGGGCCAGGCTGCTGCTGGACGGGGCGGACCGGACCTATGCCTACCGCAAGGTCGGCGCCTATCCGGTGTATGTCGCGTTCGGGCTGGACAACGCCGCCATCATGCACCGCTGGCACGAGAACCTCCGCATGTACGGCCTGTTCGCTGCCGCCGCCGCCCTGACCTTGCTGGGCGTGTCGCTGATGGCGTTGCGCGGCGCGCGGGCGGAGCAGGCGGCGCTGCGGGAGCTGCGCCGCGAAAGCGTGCAGCGCCAGGCGGCGGAGGCGCAGCTCCGCCACAGCCAGCGCATGGACGCGGTCGGGCAACTGACAGGCGGGGTCGCGCACGACTTCAACAACCTGCTGACGGTCATCATGGGCAACCTGGAGCTGATCGAGCGCGCAGCTTGCACCCTGCCCTCCGGCAGCCCGGTCCGCACCAAGGTCGCCCGCCTGGCCGGCACGGCGCTGAAGGGCGTGCAGCGCGGCGCGTCGCTGACCCGCAGCCTGCTGGCCTTCTCCCGCCGCCAGCCGCTGCGGACGGTGGCACTGGACGTGAACCCGCTTTTGGCCGACTTCGCCGGGTTGGTGCGCCAGGCCGTCGGGGCGCCCATCGCCGTCACCTTCACCCCCGCCGCGGACCTGCCGCCCTGCCGGACCGACCCGGCGCAACTGGAGGCCGCGGTGCTGAACCTCGCCCTCAACGCCCGCGACGCCATGCCCGGCGGCGGGCGGCTGGACATCACGACCGGCGCCGCTGCGCTGGACGCCGACGCCTTGGCCGGCAACACGGAGGCGCAGCCGGGCCGTTTCGTAAGCGTGATGGTCGCGGACACCGGTGCCGGCATGACGCCGGAGGTGGAGGCCAAGGCGTTCGAGCCGTTCTTCACCACCAAGGCCATCGGCCAGGGCACCGGGCTGGGGCTGAGCCAGGTGTTCGGCTTTGCGCGGCAGCTTGGCGGGCACGTGACGATACGCAGCGCGCCGGGGCAGGGAACGGCGGTGGCGCTGTTCCTGCCAGTGGCCTGACGCGCCTCCTGCTTTCCGCTCCGTCCTCCTTCGGAAGCGGGTTTGGAAACGCGGCTCTTGTCAACCTGGACAGCGCCGGCACTTGGGACCTCCTCCGGAGCAGCGGTCCATCTGCGGTCGCAAACCTGGATGCGCCGGTGACGTAGCAGGGCATCCATGGAAACGCTTGGACCCGGGGCGATCTAGCCCAGCATCCTGTATCGAGACCGCGACGGCACACCCGGAGGCGCCGATGGTCGCCCTGTGCAGCGGCAGGGGAGGGGGGAACCTAGACCCGATCCTGAAAGACGCGCGGTCCCGGGATGCCCGTCTAATACCAACGGCCAATTGCTCTGACTCAAATGTGAGTAGGTACGGCTCGGCGGGCTATGATTCGGTTTGCCTCCATGATGGTTGGGGGCGGGCATGACGGTTGCGGTTACGCGGACGGAGCACGCGGCGGCGGACCTTCGCCGGTTGGCGGGTCAGTCGGGCGACGCGGCTGTGACCCGGCGGTTGCTGGCGTTGGCGCTGGTCCTGGACGGCTGCAAGCGCGCGGACGCGGCGCGGCTGTCCGGCA
>JAABUM010004619.1_pt1 | contig 15343 bp, 16 predicted proteins | sample 5559161 | NCBI WGS metagenome assembly JAABUM01 (sample SAMN10711868, study PRJNA513369) | rock metagenome | isolation source: Antarctica rocks | place: Antarctica: Victoria Land, Siegfried Peak nord
GTGGACTACGCCGACCGCGGTGTGCTCGGCGCGATGGCTCCGACGCTCAAGCAGGTGTTCTCGATGTCCAACACCCGCTACGGGCTGATGTCCGCGCTGTTCGGCGTAATCGGCGGTCTCGCGACACTCCCGGCCGGTTGGCTCGTCGACCGGGTCCGGCGGACCGTACTGCTGGGCCGCAGCGTCGCGATCTGGTCGGTCGCGCTCCTCGCTACCGGAGCGGCCTCCAGCTATGCGTGGCTGCTGGTCTCCCGGATGTTCCTCGCAGTCGTCGCCGCCACCGTCGGTCCGGCGTTCCCGTCGCTGGCCGGGGACGCCGTGAACCCGCAAAAACGGGGACGCTTCCTCGGCCACGTCGAGAGCGGCCAGCTGATCGGCGGCGCGGTCGGCGTCGCCGTAGGTGCACTCGCCGTCAGCACGGTGGGTTGGCGGTGGGGCTTCTGGGTCCTGGTCGCACCCGGGGTGTTCCTGTCCTTCCGGCTGGTCCGCGAACCGGAACCGGCGCGCAGCTCCACCCACGGACAGGCCGCCGGCTGGAGCCTTCTGACGGTCTTCAGCTACCTGCTCGGGCGCCGCACCCCGCTGCTGGTCCTGCTTGCGGTCACCGCCGCCAACGCCTTCCTCGCCGGGGCGAGTTCCTTCGCCGTCATCTTCGCCGTCGGCCAATACCAGATCAGCAACGCCGCCGCCGATCTAGCCCTGCTCGCCCTCGGCCTCGGCGCGCTCCTCGGCGTCGTCATCGGCGGGCGGGTCAGCGACACCCTGGTGCGGTCCAGGCACCCCGCGGCCCGGCTGAAGCTCGCCGGTACCGCCGCCGCGCTCGCCGCGGTGCTGTGGCTACCCGCGCTGCTGCTCCGGTCGCTGCCCGAAGCGCTGCCCTTTCTCGTCGTCGGCGCCTTCTTCCTGGCCTCGATCCTGCCGACTCTCGACGCGGTACGCGTCGAGGTGGTGCCGGCGTCGATCCGAGGACGCGCCGAGGCGGCCCGCACCCTGCTCCGGACCCTCGCCGAGGGCGGCGTGCCCCTTCTCATCGGGTTCGCCGCCGACCACCTCGCCGGCGGCGGGTCAGCCGGCCTGCAGGTAGCGTTCCTCGCCACCCTTCCCGCGCTGCTCGTCGCCGCCGCTCTAACCGCAGCCGCAGCGCTGAGCTACCGCACCGACGAAGCCGCCGCGAGGCAGGCCGAGTAAACAAAGAAGATCAGGACACTCGACGCAGGCTGATAGCAGCTGACCGTCCCCTCGGGCCAGGCGGCCGCGGTGTCGAGTTGTTTCGGCTCGCCGGTTCCTGACCGCCCTGGGTGAGCTGATCGCAGCCGCCGCGTCGGCGCACCCGCGTCGAGCGCCCCCCGCGTCCGGCTTGCTCCCAGCCTCGCCACCTCGATAGTTCACCTCCCCGACGACAGTTCTCCGACCAGCAAATATGAGAGATCGTGGTCCACGTTTGGGGTGACGGCGCCGGTTGGGCGGGATCGGCCGGGTCGGTCGCCCGGGCCGGCGGGGCGTTCTGCTCGTCGGCTTCCGGACGCCTGGAGGTTGTGCTGGCCGGCGCCGTGTAGGCAGCGGGCGTGTCTTCGCCGGGCAGTGCTCCGGTCATGGGGTGGGGGCGGTCATGGTGGCGGTGAAAGCGGCCAGCCGGTCGAGGGCGCCTGCAGGTGGGGGAGTCCCGCCGCTGCGCAGACTGGCCTTGATGTCGCGGTAGGTCCGGGCTTGCAGGCCGCAGGCCCGGCAGGCGTCGAGGTGGCGAGCGACCCGAGCCGTGGCGGCCGGGTCGGTTTCGCCGTCGAGGAATCGTTGCAGCTCGCGGCGGGTGGCCAGGCAGCTGGTGACGGCGTCGTCGCCGAGCATGCGCTGCCGCAGCGACAGTTGACCGGTCATCGGCGTCTCCGTGGAGTGAGGCCGGCGGCTTGGACGCGGCGGTGGATGCGTTTTCGGCCCCGGTGCAGCCGGCTGGTGAGGGTGCCTTCCGGTACGCCGAGCAGGGCCGATGCTTCGGCGGAGCTAAGTTCGTCGACGTCGACGAGCAGGACGGCCGTGCGCATCTGGGGGGGCAGGTCGAGCAGCGCGGCTTCGATGACCGCGCCGAAGGCGCGGTCGAGCACGACCTGCTCGGCGGAGGGTGCGACCACGGCGAGGTGCCAGCCGGCCGGCTTGTCGGGATCAGTGAGCAGCTGCGGGCGCTGGCGCCGGTGACGGTTGATCTCGGCGTGCCGCAGGACGGTCAGCAGCCAGGCCCGCGGGTGCCGGCCATCGAAGGTGTCCAGTGCTCGCCAGGCACGCAGCAAGGTGTCCTGCACGACGTCTTCGGCGTCGGCGGGCTGGCTCGTCAAGGTTGCAGCGACCCGCAGCAGAACCGGCAGTTCAGGCAGGACCAGCTCGGCGTACCGGCGCCTTCGCTCGGCGTCCTGGCTGGGTTGCTCGGCTGCGGGCATGGGTCGCGCTGCTCCTTCGCTGCCTGGACCTACCGCCACCCGTCCCCGCTGGCCCGCAAGATCAAGAACCATGTTGCATTCTGGGTAGCGGTGCGCGTCGCCGGAACAGAATGAGGACACCGCACCCCTCGGGTAGAGACGAGCCGGCCGCCGGGGGCGTACCCCGCCGGCGCACGCTATCGCCCTCGCTCGGCTGCTCAGGGCGCACGGCGACCGGCAGCGGCGGGAGCATCTCGGCGGCGCGAGGCCACCCGGCCGGCGCGGCTTGTCGGGCGAACGGGTCCAGAGTGGACCTGGCGCCGCGGCTCTACGACTCGACCGGCACCTCCACCACGCCGGTCCCGAAGGGACGCGCACGAGTAGCCCTGTGTCAAGCCGCTGTGGAGCGGTTCGGGCTGTGAGGACGCGTTGGAGCGCGTGGCGCTGGGCCGGATTGGAGGGCTTCTTGCCAGGTGACGTAGAGCCAGGCGCGGGCCAGGATGCTGCCAGGGCCGCCCGTCCTTTGCTGCCTTGGGAGGCATCGTGTTCCTGCTTCTGCCCGTGATCGTCCCGGCGTTCCAGACGGCCCGTCCGGTATGAGCGGAACGCTGCTCGATCCGCTGCCGGCCGGCTACCCGACCCAGCAGCCGCACCCGGCCCGCGCCAGTCGCAGGACCAGACCAGGCCCCGGCACCGGCCGGCCGGCGACCTTGTACGGCTGCTTCAGCTGCGCCTGGTGCTACCTGGCCAGCCAGCGCAGCGACCTGGCAGGCCCGGCCGCCGGGTATGACTGGCGGATGGTCGTCCCCAGCTGTACCTGCCGGTGACCGGCGTGCGGTTCGACGCTGCAGGCCGCCAGCATCTGCAGGACGAGCTGACGACCATCCGTGCTCTGCTGCAGCGGGAGAGGTGCTGCCCGCCGACGCGCCGGGGTTCCTGCCGAACACCGGCCCTGCTGTTGCTGGCTACGCGGAGGCCTACGGTGCCGGCGTCGCCGGCCCGGTACGCCGGCTGCTGTTCGACGCCTACTGGACCGGTGGGGCCGACATCGGCAACCCGGAAGTCCTGCGGCGGCTGCTTGCTGGCCCGATCCGGGCCGGTCATTCCACCAGCTGGCCGTTTCGTGACTCCGGGTACGCCGTCAGCCTGGCCGGCGGGCCGATCACCACCGAGGCCTACCACCACATCCGGGACTGGCACACGGACTGGCAACTGGCAGCAGGTGGCGCCGTCCCGGCGCTGGTCGCCGCTGGCATGAGCGCAGGAAGCGCCGGGCATAGCCGCCGCGTGGTCCACGCTTCGCCGCACGGCGGGAAGGCCGGCACACCCGCCCGGCTTTGCGGTGCCCGGTGTCGCGCTACCAGTCTCCGGAGCATGCCGTGAACAGCGCCGGCGGCACCGGGCCTGTCCCCGGCACCGGGAACGCGGACCCTGCCGCGGCCGGCCGCCGGCCCACCGAAGCGGATGCCCGTGCCGGCCGGGAGAGCGACCAGCTCCGCCGCGCCGCCGACGAACTCGCCCAGCGGGGACGCGCTGGTGTCGGCATGACCGCCGCCACTGCCCGGTTCCGTCAGTTCGAGTTGGCGCAGCTGCTGAACAGCATCGCCCAGGCGGTGGAGGCCGGTGAGGTGCTGCCACGCGAGCTGCTGCGCCACGCCGCGAACCTCGCCCAGCACATCCTGAGCTACCCGCCGGCTCCAGCCGAGCCGCCGGCGACGGAACCGTCCAGCACTGTCCGCTCACCCGGCACCGATGAAGGAGAAACCTGAATGCAGAAGTCGTCGCTGACCGCCTTGGCGCGCCAGCAGCTCGAGCATGCGACGAACGCCTCGAGCGGCCGCAGCTCGCACACTGTGTACGGCGGGCATGAGCACGTCCTGCGCCAGACGCTGATCGCCCTGGCGGCCGGTCAGATGCTCAGCGAGCACGAGAACCACGGGGAAGCGACCGTGCACGTACTACATGGCCGGGTCAAGCTCGCCGAGGGGGGCACGTCCTGGGAAGGCTCACCCGGAGACCTGCTGGTCGTCCCCGACGGTCGGCACACCCTGGAAGCGATGGAGACCGCCGCGGTCCTGCTCACCGTGGCCAAGCGTCAGTAACAGAGCAAGCGACCTGCTGGCAGCGTCCGGACGGGGCGGGTACGGCGCACTCGTGCCCTGGTCCCGGACTACAGGGACTGCCGGTAGCCGAAGAACTCGTGGTCCTGGTTGTAGCCGCCGAAGCCGCTGCCGATGTCGGCGAAGTCGGCCACGAACTCCACTCCGCTGACCCACTTGACCTGCTTGACGCCCAGCTCGATCTCGACCGGTCACCTGCAGTGCCGTGCTATCAGGACGCGAGCGGGTGGGCAGCCGAGCACCGTATAGGAAGCTGGAGATGAAGCACACGCGAAGAAGGTCTTTCGGTGCCGCCAAGTAAAGGGGATGGTAATCGCCGGGCTTCCCGGGAGCTGCTGCTGCGATCGAGCTGAATCTGGCCTCTGCTGGCAGACGGTTCATCGTCGTCGGCCAGGCGTTCACCGATGCCAGGAGTCGGTCCACCTCCTGCTCGCGCCGGCGCCCCAGCGGCACCAGGTCCAGGTGCACGCGGTTCTTGACCTGCTTGGACTCAGGCAGCGTGACGAACAGCTCAGGGCGGCGCCTCACCAGAGACTCACGATCGTTGGTTGGGGATCCCTCTACGCAAACCGTGTAGCGGTCGTCGACTTCACCGGCTCGCTCAACCATCGTGCCGCCACGGCCGGCGGTTGACTGCTGCGCCGGGGGCGGGCGGTAAACTGCGCCCCCGGCGATGGCTCTTAGGTCAGGGCGTCTTTGACCTTGCTGACCAGGGTCTCCCCACGGGGGGCGGCCGCTGGGGGTGCGACTGGCTGCTCGGCGGCGTGGGCGACGGGGTCGGTGTCGAGTTCGAAGCCCCATGAGCTGTTGGCTTGGGCGAACGCGAATCCCTCGGCGGCCGCGCCAGCCCCGTTTTCGCCGAAGTTGCCGGAGTCGGCGACGTAGGCGTGGTTCATCGCCTCCTGGCCTGGCAGCGTCCCGGGCGGGAAGTTCGGTGTGATTGCGTCCAGGGCGGCTTCGAACATCTTCTGGTGGGCGACCTCTCGGCTCATCAAGAAGTTCAGCGTGTCCTTTAGCCCCGGGTCGTCGCAGACCTTGATGAGGCGCTCGTAGACGATCTTCGCGCGGGCCTCGGCGGCGATGTCGGAGCGCAGGTCGGCTGCTGGTTGGCCGATGGTGTCGATGTAGGCGGCCGTCCAGGGGGCGCCCATGGAGTCGGTTAGGCGGGGTCCTCCGCCGCCGAGAATGTTCTCGCCGCTGTTGAGCGAGAGGTTCACCAAGTCGGGCATCTTGCCGTCCAGCAGGTCGCCGAGGTAGTTGCCCTCCACCTGGTCGACGAGCTCAGAGGGGGAGCCTTTCAGCAGCATCGCCAGGCTTTGGGCGACCATCTCCAGGTGCGAGAGCTCCTCGGTGGCGATGTCGAGCAGCATGCTGCGCCGGGCGCCGTTCGGCTCGTTCCAGCCTTGGGTGAAGTAGCGCATGGCGGCGGCGAGCTCACCGTTGGGACCGCCGAACTGTTCGAGCAGCATTTTGGCGAACTCCGGGTTGGGCTGATCCACCCGCACCGTGTACATCATCTTCGGGTTATGCAGAAACATTTGACTTCCCTCGGGTCATGGAGGACGGGTCGACCGGCCCGTCGAACAAGGTCTGCCCTGGGCAGCCCCGGCTACACGATGGCTAGCGCTAATCCCGGCTCAGCTGTCCAGCTCGGTCGGCCGCCGGAATCGGATGTCGAGGGGGAACTGGGCTGTCGCGGCACCGCGTCGCGTGGCCTGGCTTGAGCCGCTCTACGGTGCTGCCCATCAGCGGCTATCGCGCCCCTGTGTCGGTTCCCGTCGTGAATGAGTAGTCGGTCGGCGAGTTGACCTGCTTGTTGTTCAGGTTCTTTGGGACGTCCAGGTGCGTTGGTCTCATAGGAGTTGCGCAATTCCTGGATGCTTGCGGAGTGCGGGGGCGTTCTGGTGCCAGTCGAGCAGCGGGTCCCGGCCCACCACAACCGATGAGGGGACCTGCCATGTTCGAGGCGACGTTCAACGGGCAGGTGATCGCCCGCAGCGCCGACACGGTGCTGCTCGAAGGCAACCGCTACTTTCCGCTGCCTTCGGTGCGTGAACAGTTCCTGCAGCGGTCACGGTCGAAGTCGCTGTGCCCGTGGAAGGGCATCGCCAGCTACTACACCGTCGAGGTCGACGGTCAGTGTGACCGCAACGCTGCCTGGACCTACCGGCACCCGTCCCCGCTGGCCCGCAAGATCAAAAATCATGTCGCGTTCTGGGGGTCGGTGCACGTCGCCGGAACAGAATGAGGACGGGGCGCCTCGCGGGTAGAGACGAGCCGGCCGGCGAGGCCGGCGCCCGGGCCGGGCCGGGCCGTGCCGTGCCGTGCCGTGCCGTGCCGTGCCGTGCCGGCGAATCCTATCGCCCTCGCCCGGCTGCTCAGGGCGCGCGGCGACCGGCAGCGGCGGGGAAGATCTCGCCGGCGCGAGGCCACCCCGCCGGCGCGGCCTGTCGGGCGAGTGGGTCCCGGGTGGACCTGGCGCCGGGGCTCTCTACGGCTTGACCGGCATCTTCTCCGCACCGGTCCCGAAGGGACGCGCGTGAGCTATGACCTGATCGTGATCGTGATCGGTGCCGGCGCGACCGGGCTGGCGGCTGCCCGGACGGCTCGCAGGGCCGGTCGCCGGGTGGCGCTGGTCGACCAGAGCGCCCCCGGCGGGGACTGCACCTTCTTCGGCTGCGTCCCCAGCAAGACGCTGCTCGACGTCGCCCACCGCGTTGCCGGTGCCCGCGACGCGCAGCAGTGGGGCCTCGCCCCGGTCGGGGAGGTCGACTTCGGCCAGGTCATGCGCCACGTCCGCGCTGTCATCGATCGGATCGCCCAAGACGAGTCCCCGGGCCAGCTCGCCCAGGAGGGGATCGACCTGATCCGCGGCTGGGCCCGTTTCACCTCGCCGCACACCGTCGACATCGACGGGCGACGCCTCGAGGCCGCCCGCTTCGTGCTCGCGACCGGCGCCCACGCCGCCATCCCGCCCATCCCAGGGCTCGGTGACCTGCCCTACCTGGACAACACGAGCGTGTTCGACCTGGTCGAGTGCCCGGAGCACCTGCTGATCGTGGGCGGCGGCCCGATCGGAGTCGAGCTCGCCCAGGCCTTCGCCCAGCTCGGCAGCCGCGTCACCGTCCTGGAGGCCGCTGGCCGGATCCTCAGCCAGGAAGAACCCGAGGCGTCGGCGGTCCTGACCGCCGCGCTCGAGCGTGACGGCGTCACAGTCCGGACGGCCGCGGCGGTCGAGCGGGTGCTTTCCGGCCCGACGCTGCTGCTTGAAGGCGGGGAGCCAGTAAGCGGGTCGCACCTGCTGCTTGCGGCCGGTCGTAGCCCGGCGACCTCCGGGTTGGGGTTGGACCGGGCGGGGGTCGCAACCGGCCGGCACGGCGAGGTCCTGACCGACCGCTACCTGCGTACCTCCGCTGGCCATGTCTTGGCCGCCGGGGACTGCACCAGCCGGTTGCAGTTCACCCACGTCGGTGACGAGCAGGGCCGGCTCGCTGCCGGCAACGCCTTTGCCCGCCGGGGAAGGGTGCCGGGCTTGCCGGGCGGCCGGAGCGCCTTCGATGACCGGGTCGTGCCGTGGGTGACGTTCACCGAACCCGAGCTCGGCCGGGTCGGCATGACCGAAGGCCAGGCGTTCGCTGCCTACGGCCCGGGTGCCCGGGTGGCTGTGGTGAACCTGAAGGAGCTGGACCGGGCGCGGACGGCGTCCCGCGCCGACGGCTACATCAAGCTGATCGCCGGGCCGCGCCGGTTCGCCGGTTCCCGCCTGCTCGATGAGGTGGTCGGGCTGACCGCGGTCAGCCCGGCCGGCGGCGAGCTCGCCGCCCAGGGCGCCCTGGCGATGCGCACCCGCATGCTGGCCGCGCGGCTCGCCCAGACCATCGCGCCCTATCCCACCTACGCCCTCGGGCTGCGCATGGCCGCCGCCGGGCTGTTCGGCGAGTTCGGCGGTTCCGGCTGGCGCCCGGCCGGCCCCGACCGGTGAGCCAGTCCGGCAGCCGGCCCGGGATAGGGGACCACCACGGCAGTTCTGGGTGTGCCGCTGCCCGGCAGGGCGCAGGGACATCAGATGTGCTCGCGGCGCTGATCGTCGCCGGCTGTCCCGACCCGGCTGTGTGGGGCCGCGAGGACGATCTCCAGCGGCTGGAGTTCGCCGCCGTTTTCGAGGTACCGGGCAGTGACCTGCTCGTCGTTGCCGGCCAGCATGCGCATCCCCACCGGGAAGCCCCGGCGGGTCGCCGGCGCGGTCGTGCAGCATCTCCCCGGCTGAAGCCACGTCACCCGCGCGAGGGGTCTGCGACGCCGCGGGCCGGGGCGGGCCAGGGCTCAGCCGGGCAGCAGCCCGACGAGATCGGTCAACGCGGACACGGTATGGGTCGGCGGGGTGAAGAACGCCGGGTAGGGGGCGCCGGTGCGGTTGACCCAGGCTGTGCTCAGACCGGCCCGGGCCGCACCGTCGATGTCCCACGGGTGCACGGCGACCAGCAGCAGGTCGACGAGCTCGACGTCGCAGCGCATCGCCGCATACTCATAGGCGCGGCGGGCCGGTTTCCAGGCGCCGGCGTCCTCGACGGACAGCAGCGCGTCGAACTCGCCGCTGATCCCGGCACGGGTGAACAGCTTGTCGGCGACGGCGGTCGAGCCGTTGGTCAAGGTGACCAGCCGGTAGCCGGCCGTCCGCAGCGACCGCACCCCGGCGGAAACGTCGGGGTGCACCGGCAGGGCCATGAACCCGTCCATCACGTGCCCGACCGCGGCGGCGAGGTCCCGGTCCAGGGCGCGTCCGGACAGCAGTGTGCGTAGCGTCTGCTCGCCGAGGACGGCGAACTTCTGCGAGCCGCCCGCCGCGGTGAGTGCGAAGCCGTCCCGCAGCAGCATCGCGAACCACTGCGCCGCCAGGTAGCGCTCAACGCCGATGTCGGCGAAGCGGTCGGCCATCGGTGCCAGGTCTGACAGGGTTTCGTTGACGTCAAAGACGATGACCGTCGGGCGGTGGGGCACGGCAAGCTCCTGTGGCGAGAGTCGGTCACGGTTGAGGCGACTATGCGCCCGGGTGGGCGGCGCGCCGGTTTCGGGCCGCACTCCGGCACGGCCCGCTACCGCGTGGCGTCGATACCCGGCCCGCGGCCGGGTGAACGAGCTGACGCATCCGCGGGCTGCTACTCCGGCTGCTCAGATCACCTCCGGCCGGGGACTGGACAATCGCCGGACGCCACGTGCAGGGGCAGCCGGGCGGTGGGGGCTCGTCGGGCCCTGCCGGCCTGTCGTCAACGACTGACCACAAGGAGAACGTGATGGCCCGGATTGCTGTCCACAGCGTGGCGGACGCCCCCGAGAACAGCCGGGATGAGCTGAAGGCGCTGGCTGCCCGGTTCGGCGGCAAGGTTCTGCACATCCACGCCGGAGATGGCCCACGCGCCGGTCGTGCTGCAGTCCTACGTCGTGCTGCAGCAGGTCATCGGTGACTACGGCACTTTCGACGCGGGGACCCGCGAGGCGATCGCTCTGGTCGTCGGCAACGTCGACGGTTATGAGTACTGCCAGTCCGCCCACACCTCTGTCCGCCAAAGCGGCCGGCCTGTCGAGTGAGCAGACCGTGGCGGTCCGCGAGGACCGGGTCGACTTCGATCCCCAGCTGGCGGCGCTGCTGACCCTGGTCCGCCAGGCAGCCGCCAACACCGGCAACGTCGCTAACGCCACCTGGCAGGCCGCGCTCGACGCCGGCTGGAGCGACACCGAACTGACCGAGACCTCTGCCCACCTGGGACTGAACCTGTTCACCAACTACTTCAACCATTTGGTGCAGACCGACCTGGACGTTCCGCGGGCACCCGGACTGTGAGCCGGTACCGGGCATCGGGGTCGGTGGTGCTGCTGGCCGCCGCGACACGAGGTGTCCGCGGCCGCCACCGGGCCGCAGCGAGCCGGCCCGACTGGTTGCCGCGTCAGGTTCGGCGCAACCACGTCTTCTTGACCTGAGGGTCGGCCCGGCGCGTGGCGTCGGGTAAGCGGGCGGTTGCCGCGTCCGATGGGACGGCACGGGCAGCTGCGGGCCGAATCGTTCCTAGCAACGGGGAAGGACCGTGCGACCTGGCCGGGTTTCCCTGACGACTCGCGGCGGCGAGCCGCCGCACATTCGCCCCGCACCTGACCGGGGGGCGTTCGGCTCCCCGAAGTCCGTCCCCGTCCCCGTCCGCGACACAGCGCCACCGGATGAAGGAGGCCACCACGTGGGAGTACTTGCCTGGCTGCGCGCCTTGGAGCAGGCGTCTCGGCCGGCTGACCCGGAGTTCGTCGCGGCGATGGCTCGCCGATGGGCCGAGCTGCCGCAGGTGGTGAAGACCCCGGGGCAGATCCTGGGCCGGCACGGGGTGGGCTGTGAAGGCACCCACGGGGTGTTCCCGAAGTGCAACTTGGCGTGCACCCCGTGCTATCACTCCCGGGACGCCAACCGGGTCCGGGTCGACGGCGGGCACACCCTGAGCAACGTGGCGGCGCAGATGGGCCTGCTGCGCCGGCTGCGCGGGCCCCGGGCACACGCGCAGCTGATCGGCGGGGAGGTCAGCCTGCTCACCCCCGATGACCACGCAGCAGCGCTGTCGGTGATGCGGGCCGCCGGGCGGGAGCCGATGAGCTTCACCCACGGCGACGTCGACGAGGACTACCTGCACCGCCTGGTGCTGGGCCCGGACGGCCGGCGCCGCTTCGACCGGCTCTCGTTCGCCGCCCATTTTGACAAGTTCATGTTCGGCCGGCGCGGCATCGAACGGCCGGCCAGTGAGGCGGCGCTCAACCCTCACCGGCAGCGGTTCGCCGCCATGACCCGGGCCGTCAGCAGCCGGCACGGCGTGCGGTTCTTTTTGGCCCACAACATGACCGTCACCCCAGCCAACCTGGGGGAGGTCGCCGACGTGGTCCGCGACTGCCACGAGATGGGCTACGGCATGTTCTCCTTCCAACCCGCGGCCTTCGTCGGCGACGACCGGCGCTGGCACGAGAGCTACCGGCAGGCCACTCCGGACGCGGTATGGGCCGAGATCGAGCGGGGCGCCGGGACCGCACTGGACTTCCGGACGTTCGAGAACGGCGACGTGCGGTGCAACCGCACGGCCTACGGCTTCTACGTCGGCCACCGCTGGCACCCGTTCCTCGACGGCGGCGACCCGCGTGACCTCGCCGTCCGGGGCGCGTTCTTCCGCTACCTCGGCGGGGTCAGCTTCACCGGCACCCCGGGCCCGGTCCTGGCCGTCAAGCTGCTGCGTGTCGCCTGCCGCCACCCCCGCACGGTGGCTATCGCGACCCGCTGGCTGACCCGGACCGCGCGCCGGGTCGGGGTCGGCCAGCTGCTCAGGCACCTGCGGGCGGTCCGGCCGGTCACCTTCGTGATGCACCAGTTCATGGACGCCGCCGACGTCGCCCCGGCATGGGCACTGATGCAACGCGGCCAGGCCGCAAACGAGCCCCGGCTGCGCGAGACCCAGGAACGGCTCGCGGCATGCCACTACGCGATGGCCCATCCCGAGAACGGCACCCTGGTTCCGGCCTGCGTGCAGCACAGCGTCCTGGACCCGGCCGAGAACGCCGAGCTGCGCCGGCTGCTACCCCTAGACGCGGTCCGCCGGCCACCGGCCGCCCGATCGAAGCCGGCGGTGGCGGTGGCGGTGGCGGTGGCGGTGCCCGCCCCGCCGGCACCGATGACACGGGGCGCAGCGTGCGGGGGTGGCGGCAGGTGCGGGTAGGTCTGATCAGCGGCTCCGGCAGCTACCACTGGCCCGGGCTCGCCGGCGCCGAGCCGGCGAACATCAGCACCGCCTACGGCACGACGGAGGTCACCAGCGGGACGGTCGCCGGTGTGGAGGTGGTGCACTTGTCCCGGCACGGCGCGGGGCATGTGCGGCTGTCCCACCAGGTGACCCACCGGGCGAACCTGGCGGCGCTGCGTGCGACCGGGGTCGACTGCCTGATTTCACTGACCGTCTGCGGTGCGCTCGACCCCGCCCTGGTCCCCGGCTCGCTGGTCGTGTTCGACGACTTGTACTTCCCGGGCAACCGGCTCCCCGACGGCAGCCCGTGCACCTGGTTCGACCAGCCGGCCGGGCCGGGCCGGGGGCACTGGATCGCCGACCGGCCGTTCAGCGAACCGCTGCGCCGGGCGCTGGTCGCTGCCGGCAGCAGCCAGGTGCCGGTCACCGACGGCGGGTGCTACGGCCACGTCGACGGGCCCCGGTTCAACACCCCCACCGAAGTCGCCGCTCTGGCCGCCGCGGGGGTCAGCGCGATCAGCCAGACCGCCGGCCCCGAGGTGGTGCTCGCCGGCGAGGCGGAACTGCCGATGGCGCTCGTCGGCTTCGTCACCGACTACGCCAACGGCGTCACCGAGTGCCCCGAGCCGGTCGAGGCGCTGCTGGCGCGGATGGCGAGCAGCACTGCCGCGTTCGCCGCGCTGATCGGCGCGGCGCTGCCCGGGCTGCCGGCGCCGGCCCCGGCCGGTGTGGTCTACCGGTTCGCACCGTGACCGCGCTGCTGGTCATGGCCAAGGCACCGGGTGCCGGGTCGGTCAACACCGGGCTGCACCCGCTGCTCGCCCCGGCTGGCAGCGCCGCACTGCAGCGCGCCCTGCTCGAGCACACCTGCGCCCTGGCAGCAGGCAGTGGCCTGGCGAGGTTCGTGGCCTACGACCCGCCCGGCGCGGCCCCCGAGTTCGCCGCCCTGGTACCGCCCGGCGTGCGCCTGCTGCCGCAAGGTCCGGGTGATCTCGGGCAGCGGATGGGCGCGGCCAGCGGGCAGGTAGCGGGCACCGCCCCCGGGCCGGTGCTGGTGATCGGCGTCGACGCCCCCACCCTGGCCGCCTCGCTGCTGGTCCGGGCAGCAACCGTCCTCGGCGCCGCCGATGGCCGCGCCGCCCGCGACCCCGGGGCCGACGCCGATTGCGCCGCCGATGTGGTGCTGGGTCCGGCGCTCGACGGTGGCTCCTACCTGATCGGGCTGCGCCGCCAGCAGCCGTCGGTGTTCGCACCCGACCCGGGCCGGTGGGGCGGGGACCAGGTGCGCACCGACACCCTCGCCCGGCTGCGCGCCGCCGGCCTGCGAGCGCACCTGCTGGCCGTGCTGCGCGACCTGGACACCCCGGACGACGCCGCCGCGTTGCTCGCCGACCCCGGCCTGCCGCCGGCCGTCGCTGCCCGGCTGCGCCCCCCGGCGCTGCTCAGATGACCAGCCAAGGACCCCGGCCGCTGGCTGTGTCGGTGATCGTGCCGGTGCTCGACGAGGCCGACCGGATCGAGGCGAGCCTGCAGCGGCTGCGCCGCGACTTTCCCGACTGTGAGCTGCTCGTCGTCGATGGAGGCAGCACCGACGGCAGCGCCGAGCTGGCCCGCCCGCTGGCCCGCGTCATCGCTGCCCCGCCCGGCCGGGGCCGGCAGCTTGACACCGGCGCGCAGGCCGCGACCGGGGACGTGTTGTGGTTCCAGCACGGCGACACCGCTGTCGAGGCGGCTGCCTACGGTCAGCTGCTGGCGGCGCTGGGCGACCCGCGGGTCATCGGCGGCGGGCTGACGCTGGCCTTCGACCGGTCCTCCCCGGGATTGGCCTTGCTGGCCTGGACCTCCAACCTGCGGGCCCGCCGGCTCGGCTGGGTCTTCGGGGACCAGGCGATGTTCGTGCGCCGGAGCGCGTTCGAGGCGGCGGGAGGCTTCGGGCAGCTTCCGCTGATGGAAGACCTCGAGCTGTCCCGCCGGCTGCGCCGCTCCGGCCGCCTCGTCGTCCTGCCGGCGACGTCGACGGCCTCGACGCGGCGCTTCGACGCCCACGGCACCTGGCGGATGGTCGTGTTCATGCAGTACCTGAAGGTGCTGCACGCCTGCGGCGTCGACCCGGACGAGCTGTGCCGCCGCTACGCCGCCGGCCCTGCCAGCATGCTGCCCCGTCCGCGCACCGGCGCCAGCAAGGAGCGTCGATGAGCTGCGGCCCCGACCCGCGTTCGCTGGGCGCCCGGCTCGACCGGTTGGCGTGGAGCGGTCGGCACACGGTCATCCTGCTCGCGCTCGGCGCCGGCTGGCTGTTCGACTCCTTTGAGGTGCAGCTGTTCAGCAGCGCCGTCGGCCCGCTCGGCGACCACTTCGGCGCGTCGGTGACCGCCCGTGACGCCGTCCTGGCGGTGTGGCTGGTCGGGATTCTGCTCGGCGCGCTGCTCGGCGGCCGGCTCACCGACCGGTTCGGTCGCCGCCGGCTGTTCGTCGCGACGCTCGTCTGGTATGCCGGGTTCATCATGCTGACCGGGCTGGCCCCCACCCTCGGCGTCGTCTACCTGTTGCGTTTCGCTGCCGCCCTGGGGGTCGGCGCCGAATACGCGATCGTCACTACCGCCATCGCCGAGTTCATGCCGGCCCGCATCCGGGGGCGGGCCAACGCGGCGGTGATGAACTTCTGGCCGGCCGGTGCGATCCTCGCCGCCTTGTTGGCCTATGTGCTGCTCGACGTCGCCGCGCTGGGCGCTGCGGTGTCGTGGCGGTACATGTTCGTCCTGGGCGGTCTGCTTGCCCTGGTTGTGCTGGTGTTTCGGCGCCGGATCCCTGAGTCGCCCCGCTGGCTGGCTTCCCGCGGCCGGCACAGCGAAGCCGACGCGGTCGTGTCCGGGCTGGAAGCCGCCGGCGGCCAGCGCTGCGGACGTGCGCAGGTCCCCACGATCGAGGCGGCGCCGCTGCCGCTGCGGGCGGCGCTGGGTGAGCTGGCGCGCTACTACCCGGGGCGGCTCGCCCTGGGGGCGCTGCTGGATCTGGCGGAGGCGTTCGGCTACTACGGGCTGTTCGCCCTGCTCTC
>JAABUM010004621.1_pt1 | contig 15342 bp, 28 predicted proteins | sample 5559161 | NCBI WGS metagenome assembly JAABUM01 (sample SAMN10711868, study PRJNA513369) | rock metagenome | isolation source: Antarctica rocks | place: Antarctica: Victoria Land, Siegfried Peak nord
ACGTTATCCCCCCCCCCCCCCCCCCCCCTACAGCCAAGATGTGGCCGTATGTGACGGAGGCGGTCAACAAGGAGGCCAAGTGCCAGCTGCCGCCTCTCATCGCGGCCAGCAAACCCACCTGGATGGGCAAGATTGAGCTGCAGAAGTGCGCCTCTTATGCCGGTTCATCGTGTCTTGCTTGCAATGTTTTCCCCTGTCTGGCAGTACTACTGCGGACGCTGCCGTCAATCATCTCGACAGTAATCATGGTCGTTGCTGACCATAGCCAGTGTCGCAGGTTGGCTGCAGTGCCCGCATCACTGCTGCAGCTGTAGCACATGCTAGATTCCAGAGGCGTGATCCGTCTGCCCTCGTTGGCGGCCGTGTTGCAAGATGTCCAGCTCCATGACCGCCTTTGCTTTCAGCATGCTGGGCGGTGTTGTGGGGTGACAGACATCTCGGTAGGAAGGGCCCCCAGCTGTGCGATCACACCACGGTCCTACCAGATGTGGAATCTCCTGCGAACCGTGCAGGTTTGTGCTGGGCGGCGCGCCGCCGAAGCTGACGGACATCCGCGTAGTGCAGGATCCCGGCGCCAAGGGCCTCAAGGGCGACGACTACATCCACCTGGAGGTGTTTCCGTTCGCGTTTTTCGTTCAATTTAAATTTCAAAAACAATTTCAAGTTCAATTTGGGTATCTAACATCCCCTGCAAAGAATCTCTTGATGTTGGTGGTGAGCTGCTTGTTGACCTGGGGGCGCCAGCCGTCAATCAGTCTACTCGTTCTTCAAGTTTGTTGAAGTCTGGGCTTTAAGGGCCTCAAGAGCGACGTCTACTGCATCCTGGAGGGTGGAGGGTGCAGCGACCATCTGCCAGTGTTCTGTTTCTCTTTCAGCCCATAACCTATTGCCGCGTATCTGCCCATTGCGGGGCACCAAGGCCTTCAAGGGCGACGACTACATCCGCCTGAAGGCATGCCGCTGGCACAACAGGAATAGGGTCTTCCCTCACCTGTCCCAGGACTAACATCATGGCCATGGATTGTGCGCAGTCCAACACTGCCGAGACGCTGCTGCACCCCCAAGGTGCACAGTGAGGTTCAGCGTCGTTCATCCATCATCCTCTCACACCTGACCCGCCAGCTGAATCGAATGTGTGTGCCCCCGCAGCTGGACTTCGACTGGGACTCGTCGCAGGATGTGGAGATGGATGTCAGCATCATCCCGGGTGCGCATTTGCAAGGTTTTGGGTACTGAACCTGGCATACATTCGTACCAGGGGCCGGCACTCCGCTGTTCCGCACCTGACCATGCACCTGATCAGATTGTGCAACATCGTTCCACGCACGATGCAGTGTACCAGCCATCTGACTCTGCAGCGCGGCAGTCAGCGGCGCAGCAGCCTTACGCAAGGGTGCTGTGCATCGCCGCCAAGCAGAGTCCACGAAGCTATCGCCCAAACCTGCTGAGAAGGACACAGGGTCAACAGGGGTATGTGCAGCAGACCAAGTCTGGTATTTTTTTTACGTTGATCTATTGGATTTGTTCACTGCTTCAGAAACTATGAAGCTGGTGCCCAAGTTCCTGTCCAAGGCGGTGTCAAAGGCCAGTGCCTTCCGCTGCGGTGTGGAGAACTTTGAGATGTCCGGTGCGCTCCCCTGCCGTCACCGCAGTTAATTCGCCCAATCCTGCCCTGGGCCACAAGGTCTGCGGAGCCACAGATGGGGCGTGCTCCATGGCAGGCGCAGCACCCGCCACACCGCCCAGGCGACTTGGTGCAGCTGCCTGCGAGCCCGGGAGTCTGTGGCACCACTGCCAGCAGCGCGAGCACATCACATTTGTCGTTTTGAACCGACTGTTTCCAGCCGACCTGTCGGTGCTCCTGCGCTCTTGCAGGTCAGCTTATGATCGCCTTCCGGCCCGTCATGCACCAGCTGCCCATCGTCGGTGCCATCCAGGTGCGCTGCTTTCAGGCTCGAAGTGTTGCAGAGCTCTTAAAAGGTGTGGCCCATCTGACGCAAAGTCTCAATGGCCTGGACGGCGTGGCAGTCCGCTTGGCAACAGCTGCTGCACGCCCCATCACGAGCGCGCGCGCGTCTGATCACGCATCATCTGCTGGTCTGCAGGTCAGCTTTGTTGAGCCGCCGGAATTCGACTTCGACATCACGCTCGGCACTGGTGGCGCCAAACTGCTGGACGCGGTGCCCATGCTCAAGGTATGTGTCGCAAACAAATGCAAGCTTTCTGCAGGTTCGAGGCAAGTATGCATCCGCTGACGTGCATCCGCAGCACAACAGATCGGCACCGGCGCGGCCAGGCTGCTGGACGCAGTGCCCATGCTTGAGGTGCTCCTGCAGCCATTCCCTCAGGCGAATTTGATTAGTGGATCCTGATCACGACTTGATAGTGCGCCTGATGAACCTTTTCGAAAAGTGTCTGCTCTGCATAGCCGCAAGTTGGCAAAAGCATGGCACGGCGCTGACGAATCAGTTAGCACTGGCAGTGTCGCTTAGCAATCCTCATTTCAGCTTGTGCAATGAGTGAGCCGCTGTGCATATGCATCTGATGGCTCGCCTGCAGACGTCATCTCATGCATATTGCGTTTATGGATGTGCGCCACTGCACATGGCCATTTTGGCACAGGCTGCAGCTGGGCTGGCCATGGCTCCCACAGTGTGGGACGGCTCGCACGGCTGTTCGTCTTGCACCTTTGCCAATGTGGCTGTATATTGAGGCGCAGGCCCGGCTCAGCAATGGCAGGTGGTCAAGCCGCCACCGACATCCCTGGGACAGCCCGCCGATATACTCTGCACGAATTCGACACCACAGCTCGCCAATGACTGTGACCTCGTTATTGTCTTGCAGACGTGGCTGTACGGCTTCATAGCGGACACGCTGCTGGCGCCGTACATCCTGCCAGGTGTGCCGCGCTTGTCACTCTTCAGCGTTCCCTCCTGTGCTTTCCCTGTCCATCGAACGCCGTTTGAGGGTCTGCAGCGTGCACGGCCCCGCATGCTCAGCCGCAGCCTGGCCCTCGCCTGCAAAAACACAGCATCCCCCTGGCAGGCTCTGCCCAGAGCCGCGAATTGCCTTAGCTCCCGTTTGCTGATTCTTTGATATTTCGTGCTGTACTCCCGCACAGACCACTTCTTCTATGCCATCGACCCCGCGGCACCCGACTACCAGATCCCCGTCGGCTACGTTGAAGCGGAGGTGAGAGTGCCTGATTCCTCAAACCCTTGGCAGATCCCGGCCTGCTGCCATGAGCAGAGGTGCTCTCGCCAAACTTTTTGGTTTTCGCCATCGTGCATGAGCTGTCCCATGTCGAGCTCTTCACACGCCGTCCCTTCCACCATGCACAGGGCGCGCTCTCTGTGCCGGCGCAACAGCTCAGAGCCCTGTGCATCTGCACCCGATGCGCATCTGGTCTCGCGGAACTGGAGGCTGATTCTCTTGCAGAGATCCATTTGCGCGAGCTGAGATTCGAGTCAAAACACGGCGTGTTACCCTGAAAAGCTGTGTGGATCTGGGCTGCAGGTGGTGGAGGCGAAGAATGTGCCCAAGATGGACTACCTGGCATCGACGTCTCCTTACGTTGAAATCAGCGCCCACAAGCGCGGCACCAAAAAGGTGAACAAATTCCCTTCAGACAAAGGCTTTCTTTTACAGATGTACGTCGGGGGTGGTTATCGTCGCCGCCGCATCAGGATTCGCAATGCATTTCTTCCCATGCTGTGCCTGCCGTGTGTCCTCATGAGATGCAAATCTGCAACCATTTCTGGATTGACAAAACAAAGCGCCCTCACCTTTACAAGCTAAATCATGTGTCTGCCGTGTTGTGCCGTGCAGACCCAGATCGGGAACCACCCCAAGCACCCAAAGTGGAACGGTCTGTCGCTCTCTCTCTCTATCAATATGTCGCTATCGAGTATCGAGACAGCAAATTTGCTGTCATTCTGCGCCGCTGTTGTGCTGTGTCGCTATCTACTATGGTGCTACTGTTGTTGCATTGTGTTGCTCAAATCACTTTTTATTCTGTCGCTGCAGAGACCTTCAAGCTGCCCGTCAATGTGCGCCCGCTCATGCCGCCGTCTATTCGGCCCCGCTGCACTGGCTGTCATTCCGCTCCGCTGTCGAGCATGCGCACATGCACTGCGCACCTTCAAAGGGTGCCCCGTGACCGGAATGCGCGACCTGTCTCGGGAATGCGTGACCTGTCTCGGGAATGCGTGACCTGCCACCGCCGCGTTGGCGCAGGTGCCGCGCTACCAGCACATCACGGCGGTGCTGTACGACGAGGACGTCGGCGCCGATGATGAGGTGGCCGATTTTTGTTGTGTTGAACATCTTTCTCGACGCGAACTTTCGCCGTGTTCATGTAGTTTTGCGCCAGAATGTGGGTGCCCCGTGAATCGATCCTTGCGGAGTGGTATGCCAGCGGGGAGCGGTCGAGGCATGCAGAATTGCGACTGCACGTGTGAGCTGGGATGCGGAGGTGATTGGCCATTCCAAAGCCCAACACACCGTGTCGCCAGACCCTGGAATTGCAATGCAGGTGGGGCGGGCGATACTTGCGGTGAGGGACCTGAAGCCCAACGAGACGCAGGACCTGTGGCTGCCAGTCAAGCCGCTGCTCAAGCAGGACAAGGTGCGACCTTTGTTTCAGGCTAACCCTAAATCCGAAAACCCAAACCCTAACCCTAAACCCTAAACCCTACCAACTGCAAACCAGATCTGCCTGGCCCAGAAGCGGCAAGGAGTGAACAGCGCAAGACTACAGCAGTGCATATATCTGTTCTGGGCCCTTCTGCTAATGCTAATGCTAGTAGCACTGCTGATGCTCAGCACATCAGAGAAGCGTAATGGCAGTAAGAAGCTATTCCTGGCATTTCTGCTTCTTGCGTCCTCGCGACGCAGCGCGCGCTGGACTCGTTGCTGGCACCGCAGTGAGTGCGCCATACCAGACCTGCATCGAGGACACCACAGAGGCCAGCATCCACTTGTCGCAGACGGAAGTAAGCTCAGGCGATGTGATCGGCATGAGCTTGCTGTGGCCGTCGGGGCGTTCCGTTCTTGTTGGCCGGACCGCACTCCGTCTGCGTGGACATGAACGTAGATGCTGCTTGCAATGTAGCCGACCCTAACTGCCACGGCATTCGTCATAATACTGGGTCTTAGAGCGTTTCTTGCAGGATGTGACTTCGGCGGAGAGGTGGAAAGTGGCAGCGCAAGCGCGACCGGCTGCGCTTTGCAACGACCTTGCCCACATACTGTTTTTACAGGACGATATTCAACTGCGTCGTTCAAAAGGAGGTTGCGCCGGACGGAGCAGAGCCGCCGCAAGCCCGACTGGCTGCGCTCAGCTACGGTGATATCGAATCCTGCTATGATCGTCATTGTGACCTGTCGCTTTGCAGGAGTGGGACGCGCCAGGCGAGAGGAAGTGCAAGCGCAAGCGCGACCAGCTGCGCAGCGCGACGACGCGCCGCTGAAAGACATCAAGTCTCACAAACGATGTGTGTATCGCAGAAGGAGGACGCGCCGGACGGCAAGAAGAGCAAGCGCAAGCGCGACCGACTGCGCTCCGCAATGACCCGGCCGATGGGGCCGCCAGACCCGGAGCATAAGGGCACGGCGCTGCACCTGCGCTTCACCTACCGCGAGTGCTCCGAGGCCCAGGTATGTCAGTGATTGTCGAGTATCGTTCTGAATTGAATCGATACTGGGAGGTCAAAAACGGCACGGCGCTGCACCTGCGCTTCACCCACCGCGAGTGCTCCGAGCATCAGGTATGTAAATTCTTGAATCGTTTTCGAAGCGGATCGAACTTGGATGGACAGCAGAGGTACCGCGCTGCACCCTGCGCTTTGCCTGCCGCGAGTGCTCCGGGTGTGCGTGCAACTCCCCAGGCAACCAAGCGTGTTTCCGCACGATTGCAGGGGTGGTTCCAAGGGTGATTCATAGCTGCATTTTCAAACAGACCTGTTTCCGGTAGAAGTGCTTCCTGTCGCACCCGACCCACATCAAACCCAGCTGGTAGACTTGGCCTCTGGCATGTGGATGTGCATTCGAGGCATCTTAGCACTGTCCTGCTGGCAAGTCCCCCGGGAACACCAGCACCGGAAACCGGCTCTCCATCATGTTACCGCCTCAAGCATGGCCGTAGGTGGACGTACATGTAAGATTGGCCTTCCCGCTTTCTGCAGGTGCGCGCAGTAATGGAGGCGGAGCAGAAGAAGCAGCCCATCAAGGACGCCTTCATGGCGGACCTTCTCAAGGAAGATGCGCCATCGGGCGTCGTCGCCGGCGACCGAGCGAAGCAGACCAACCCTGCGGACTCTCAGGTACAAGAAGATTTCTCATTGTTCACCGGTATGATAAAACCTGTTCGGATCGAAAGACGCGTCAACCGCCAGCCTCTGTTGAAGGAGGTTGCAATGGGAGCTTGCTGACCAGAGTATGCTGGCCCCTGCATCGCAACGCCACATCGCAGCAGGCGATGTGACGCGGCAGTGGACGCACACAACCGCCTCGACCGTCCCACGAATCGCATTCCAGTCTCTGCAACGGAACGCGGAATCGAGCTCAGTCTCGGTAGCGCTGCCGAACGCGCTTTCTGTCACACGGCGCAGGAAACGGGCAGGGAAATCCTCAGCTGTGGACAAATCTCAGGGCGGCATCCTCAAATATAGCCTCCAAGCCCACGATCTGTTGTCTTTCCAGCTTCAAGGCTTGCTATTGTGGGTGCCGCAGAAGGCGGGAAAGGATCTTTTTCACACATAATCTCTGTTCCTTATATCAAATTTGTTCTGTCATTCCGTCCTGGAGGAGGTGGGCAAAGACCCCAAAACGGATCTGGCGCAGGGCGGGGTGCAGGTGCAGAGGGAGGGCGGCATTGGGATGATTCAATGAGAAACTCGCCACGGAAACCACTTCTCGATCACTTGTCAATGTGTTTGTGCGCAGCAATCGGGCAAGGATCCGAACACCGACCCGGCGCAGGGCGGGGTGCAGGTGCAGAAGGAGGGCGGCATCGAGATGATCAAGGAGCGCGCCCGCCCCCAGTCCGCTGACCCCAACGTCGCCGCCACCGGCGAGGTGGAGACAGTGCACGCCCCTTGAGGGAGTATCTCCGGGAGTTGCAGCGTTTGTGCAGTTTGTGGGAAGCATCAGCTTCGAGGTCTCGGGCGCGTCCGCATCTGATGCTCTGATGCAGCACATACATGGCAATTACGAAGTGCCAACGCAGCTTTTGCATTTGATTTTTGATGCCCCTGCGTCAGGCGACCTGACGATGCAAGAATGCGGTGGCGGCGGCGACACCTGATGCTGCTGAAGGTTTCACAGCGGGGGCACACATGCGGCGGCCTCTGCTGGCGTTCCAGTTTGGCAGCGCTCAATTTTGTAGCTTTATTGTTCGAAAGGTTCAACCTGGAGATTTGACCAGCTAAGTCCACAGTCACGAAGCGAGCTGTCATGCTTTGAAGTTTGTGTAGTGTTTGGTTCCCGGACGCTATGTCTTTTGTGCGGACGCGGTTTCCATCGAGCTTCCATCAAACGGCCTGTGCCAGAACAGAGTGTTGCCATCCAGGAGAACTGTATTGCAGTTTCAACACCACAGTGGATATGGGTAGTCATATGCATCGACGCTCTCTGCCCCTGACGGAATCGTCAAACCTGCACCCTGCTCTGCCACTCACTACCCACTCCCATGCTCGCTCATTGTTGCTTCCGCTGAGCTTTGCTGGTGATGAAGATGCTGCCCTTGTCGCCGTGCCCGATCCTGAAGCTCTCGTCCACGTACGTCGTCTCCACCCACCCCTGCGCACGATGCCGCAGCACTTTGCATTGTCGCCTCGCACTGGCATCGGTTCGTACCATGTGAAAGTACCTGCACTTCAGCGGACAGTCCATCACCTCGGCTAAGAGATACTGATTCCAAGCTGCCAGTCCCAGCAGCAGACTGAGGCAATTTTCCCGTGCGATGGTGTCTGTCGCACCTTCGGATTGGCCCAGCCCAGCGGCACGGCGAAAGCGATCCACCCTATCTGCGGCCTGAACCCAATGAAAGAAACGTCCACCCGCGTGACTGGGCTGCCCGCAGACCTCGGCGCCGCCGGCGCCACTGTGCCCTGCACGTTCAGCGAGCCGCAAAGGAGGGACGCGAATTTGAACTCCACCAGGTTGTCCACCGCGCCGCGGTCCGTGTCGATGATCTGAAACACGCCCTGCGCTGCGGCATGCCATGGTCTCAGCTCTGCGGCGGCGAGCGAAAGCAGAGCGTCCAGCTGTCGACACACAGACTCGAGACGGGACTGCACAGTGTTTGCGGGGTCCAAGTGCGGCACTCGCACGATGCTCATGAACAACTGCAGGATGAACGGCAAGTAGTGCAAAGTTTTCCGGGAACATTGCGGCCTGCGCACCATGGTGCGAAACAGAAATCCGACGACGGGTCTGAAAAAATCGATGACCCCTCCAGCGGCTCACGTCGCTTTGTGACTGCCTCAGGTCCTGCGCCGTGTCTAACAGGTGAACTTGGGGCATGTAGCGTCAGAGGCTTCAAAATGGCAAGACACGCCATGCCATCATGGCCTGCCCCATGACGTTGGCGTGTGGCGCAGCCAGAGTTCCTGCGGCATGAGCAGTGTGCACCAACAAACGTCAGTACACTCTCAATCTGTCGTGCCTTGGAACAGGAGGCTCCAGCGACCGTTGAGCAGCGGGCTGGTGCCGGGGCTGTCTGTAGGGTTTAGCGCCTCCAGCGCGCTCGCCGCCTCTAGAATGGCCGCCTGCTGCTGCTCCGTCGCCATGCGGCCGCGCCGCGTGTTGGCAGTCACCCTAATGAGCTCCGTCTGCAAGGGAGGACGAGGTGTAGACGCGTACGTCGTAGTCACGATTGCCCACCATCATGCATTGAGCGCTCCTGGACCCGGTTCAATACGTTTGTAATGAGTGTAGCGGTGCCAGACTGCATTCAATGCAGCATCTGCGATGGCCTCTCGTGGTAGAAACCCAGGCATACGCTATGCTGCTCACCTTGAGTCGCTCCCTCTCCCGCTGCTGGCCGTCTGCTGCGGCTGGAGACGTAGAGGCTCGGCATATGTCCCGGCCGCGCCTTTGCAAAGGCTGCGCTGTCTGGATTTGCCCGTGTTTGACTGGGCAGGCCGTCTGCTGCGAGGAAAAATGCTCGGCTGCGCCGTGACCCCGATCAGGCCATATTTGCGCTGTTCTGTATGCTGCGGGCGAGCGCGCTGCCGGCAAGCTGAGGGCCGACATGCAACGCTGAGAGAGGCGGGCAGTGCGAGTCGTCATGGACTCTATATTGCAGTAGATCATATCAGCAATTGCGATCAGGACGTTTTTCTTGGGGTGCTCTGAGTGAAATCTTGCCAGCGGTGATGCGCAATCAAGCGCAGCCCCAATGATCACACTGCACGAATCACTGATAAATGTAATCGCTCGAGCAAGCTTTTGCAATAATAGTCTCGAGCAGATGATCAACAAGCTGCGGAGAAGGAGATCCGGGGATCTGAGGAGCAGTTGCAGCCTGATGCATATTTCGAATCAAATTTTGACCTGAACAAGTGGACCTTGCACTGTGCTAATATTGGATCTCCCTTACGACTCGCAGATGGGGAGGCCCTGCAGGACTCGCAGAGAGCTGGCAGAGCTTCGAGCAAACTCTTGCGTCGCAATTCTCCGACACCAAAGCTTCAGGGCTGCCACGCTGAGACGATGGTTTGGCAGGCTTCCACCGCTAGCACCAGTAATGATTTGACATCGTGAGGTCGGGCGGCCGGATTAGGCACGTTCTTGTGCCCAGCAGCGATCGGCTTGCCCAGGCGCGGCACCCCATGGTCTTCATATTGATCTGCGGCACTCCCCTGTGCAGCCGGCAGCTGTCGCATCATGTGTGCGCTGCCACAGCAAGCCCCGCCGCTCTAACCGCACCCACCGGCGGACTCACCGCTGTCGCCGCTTCGCCCGCACTCGCCGGCAGCGCCAATTCCCAGCGGTGCCTCCGTGTTTGCGTCCCAACTGCGGTCCAGCGGAGGCAGCGCCGCGGAACGGCTGACCAGTTTCCTGGTGGGCGCGATCCGCGGCGCCGGCGGCGTGTGCTTCGCGGCGGCTGAGTGCTGCTGGCCCTGCTGGCACTCTGCGGCATGTTTTCATGGCTAGTCTCGATCGTCGCATGCTGGCAGCAGAGGCGTGTCCGTAAAAAAAGGCAGGTCACTGACACATGCTGCTCCCAGACCCACGCACAGAGCAGGTATTCTCCCGGACGATTCGTAGTTGCTTGTGCAGGCGTGCACTGGACGGCGGTTGCGGTAGTGAACAAAGCTGCAGCCTAGCTGCGAGTGCACTGCAGGCTCACCTTGTCAATGTGGGTATCGGGTTGCACCGCTAGAGCGGATTATGGCCTGCAGATGGCACACTTAGAAAGTAGCACGCACGCAGCTACCAGCCAAAAGGAACGGAACAGAAAACCCTGGTTTGCTGAAGCATACGGCCCAGTGCAGCCTCCGCTCCTATTGCCCCAGGTGCGGAGATGGCCGGGGCGATCGAGATGTCCTCGAAGGCTGATTTTGATGACAGCTGCGCTTGTGCAGTGTTTCAAGGACACTGGGATTCTACGCAGGGGACCTGGCACACTTGAATGGGCATCTGCAGGTGCCCCTTGCGCCGCACGGACGCGGCGTGCGAGACGCTGGCGCTGCCGGCGTGCCGGCTGGCAGACGATCCGGTTGCGCTCAGGCGGGGCTCGCCGCGCGACTGGCCCTGGGCCGTCTCGTGCGCCGCCTACCTGGAGGTAGCGTTCTGGACTTTAACAAAGCATCGGTCTGCTGCCAAGTGTAGGTTCGCGTTTTCTGTCATACGCGCATGGGTGTGTGTAGTGCCAGCCGCAGCGTCAGCCGCACCCGCTACCTCTAGGAATTTACGGTGGTGTGAGGGGGAGCCGCGCTGGCGTGGGCGGCTTGCGCTGCCGGCGTCTTGTGTGGTTTGCTTGAGCGGAGAGTGTGCTGTCAGCTTGAAGCTGGGTCTCAGAAATTGCCGCTGCTGCTTGCGTTGTGGCTGCCTTGCTGTACTTCCAAGGCTCGGCTGCCTTGCTGTACTTCCAAGGCTCGCAAGGTCTTGTCCAGATGAACAGGGAGACTGTCGCTGCCTGCGCCCGCTAGGAAAATGCTGCAGCAGCAGGTGCGATGCGCCCTACAGGAACTGGGCGAGGGGGCGGGAGCGCTGCAGGACGCCAGGCGGGCCCTGTGCTTGCAGCGGGGCGCGACACTACCAGCGGGCCAGACTTCCGAGTTTCCGGCAGCAGAGGAAGCGGACGTGGCTTACTTGGAAGGTGCACTGGAAGGCTCCCAGGCACTCGCATCGGCTTTGATTCCATTTCGATACCGAAACCTCGACAATCGCATTCGTGTTGTGTTTGGTTGAAATGAGCTGCCAGTTCTCTAGACATGCCAATGCAAGCCGATGCTGCATCAAATGCGCTGCTCGTGAGGCTACGTATTTCGTGAGGGCTGCAGCGCATTCTCGTCACACAAGGCAACCGGCCGCCGCACCTTGCAATGCACCTGCATGTTTGGGCCGACATCGATTCTGCAATATTACAGCGCCCCTTTGAAGCATCAGTGCGCCATCCAAATGCACTTGCAGAGGCGGTGCAGCGGCAGTACGTTTCCGTCATCGCTGGTGAGGAGCAAATCACCATCGGTGCAGTGCCGCCGGCAATCGCAGATTGTTTCCGTCTTCGGTATTCGAACTGCCCTCGCTTCCCCCGGAAACCTGACTGTTTGATCCGCCATCCCCGCTGGAGGCGGTGCAGCTGCAGTACATTCCATTTTGCCGACGATGAGGAGCGGGTGCCGTTGCCGCAGTTCCCGGGCATGAGCAGATTGTCGTCGACATTGCCTGCACAACCCTCACTGCTTGATCCGCCATCCCCGCAACAGGCGGTGCAGCGGCAGAATGTCTCCGTCGTCCCGGCGAGAAGCAGCTGCCGCTGGCGGAGTGCGTCGGCAACTGCAGCTTTGCAGGCGCGTGCACAAAGAAGGAAGGATCGTTCGAGGCGCCGGCCTGCTGCTGCTTTGCACAACTCACAGTGAGGCGCGCGACAGCGCTTTGACTATGCGCAGCATTGTTGCGACCGTTTATTTTTAAAGTGCAGGTGTTGCGCAGCTTGTGTAGCAGGCCGCATGATCTTCATGTCTAGAAAAATAAATTTATCGTGATTCTCCTCCATACCCGCAGCGAAGCCCTGCTGGACTTCCACCGGGCATTTGTGTGGCAGCGGCCGTACGGGCTGGCCTACAATTACACGCTGGCCGCCCTGGAGCACTCGCTGGCGAACCGCCGGTCCACGGCGGCGCTGTTCCCGCACCTCTTGGCGCTTGTGGCTGCGACATGATGGCAGCGGTGCTGGCGGCGGCGGCGGCAATGATGGCGGTGGCAGCAATGGCGGCAAAGGCGCCGCATGAAGACAGGTTGTCCTGCAGTGCAATCAAGTATACGAAGCTGGCATACCTAGCGAACGCTTTGACCTCCGACATGCAAACTACACGTGCAGTTTTGTTTCCGCCTCCCCTTCTCATCGCCTCCCGCGCATCTCCGAGCAACCTGTCCAATGGGACAAAGCTTACGTCAACACAACTTCGTCTGCAACTTTTCAGGTGTCAGAACCAGCCTGGCACAAATACAATAGCAACAGCCAAACCGATATGTCAATGAGGAGCAGTGCGAAGCGTCCTCGATCGCCCGGCACATCGCGCCAGGCACTCCATTTGAGTTGATATAGGATTGATCAACGTCGTGTAGTCAGTCTCCTCCCGCCTGTCGATATGAACAAGTCTTTGAAGCTCACCACTGAACTTTTTGCTACTTCCAGCAGATACGATATTGCCTGAGGTGACGCGTTCTTGAGGCAGCTTCGGCACAGCCTGCAATCTGCTCGAGGTCTGGAGTCGATTCCCTTCCAGTCTTTGGTCCATTCGATTGGCAGCCGTGCGTTAAGGATCAGCTACAGCCTGCCAGCCCCGCCGCAGGGGCTGGCAGGCCGCCCAGAGCCGGCGGCACAACCTGGCTCCCGCATGCGCAGCCACAGCCCGCCGTCAGACCAGGCGGATCCGAGTGACCCGGAATGACTGCCATGACGGATGGCGTGCACCACGCGCCGCCCAGCCCGCGCAGCGGCCAGCAGGAGAAGCCGCGGCGTGGTCGCCGCCGCATCCTGCGCTCGTTTGGCGCGATGCGCGGCGTTCGCAAAGCGTGCACGGCGCTGTCGATTGCCGCCGTGCTGGTGCTGCTGCCGGCCTACCTGCTGCTACCGCACACCGCCACATGGCCAGGTCAGCAGTTTGAGATAGGTCGAGACAATGATATCTAATGGGTGAGTGCAGCATCTGCCATGTGTCTGCCGGAACGCTAGACCACCTCCCATTCCGGCAGCACTTCACAACCGTGCCGCCGCTAGTCTGCTTCAGAGTCTCGGGACATGTGAGATCTCTCGTGCGTGCGCCGCGCATGCGCGCACGCATGGAGCCTGCGGCAGTGGTGGCGTCTGCAGTTGGCAGCCCCTGGTTGGCAACCACCATTACCAATAGCTGCCTTTTGCAACCCTACCGCAGGCAGCGGGCCGCAGTCGGTGCTGCTGACGCGGCGCAGCGGTCGGCGCGCTTATGGTGCCTCCAGTGGCGGTAGCGACGGCGGCGGCGACGGCTTTGATGTCGCGGACCTGGGCGGCGCGGAGTGCGCGCCGGGGTGTGAGGCGCACGGCACCTGCGATCGCGACCTGGGCGTCTGCAGGTGCCTGACGGCTTTCTCACAGGATGTGTAGAGAATTCCTCCGGTCTGACCCTCGAGAGGGCACATGCTCCCCTGCCCCGCCGACAAGCACATACCTCTGGGAGCATAACCCGTGTAAAGTGTGATTGAGGTGCCGGCGCCTGCCGGATGCCCGGCAATGGCGCGACGCCCGCCGGCACATCCGTCAAACCTGATGGCTCGGTGCTGATGTCTGGCGCTGACGGCAGCCGCTGACCGAAGCACGCAGGTTCCCTTTCGGGTGCAGTTTGACGATCACCAAGTCTTGCACTGCTCACTGTCAAGGTGTCCCTTCGGCTGGGCGGGCGCCGACTGCAGCCGGCTGGCGCTGCCGGCGTGCCGCCTGGCGGCCGACGCTGCGCACGACAAGGACCGGCCGATCCACTGCGGCATGGTGGACTTACGCCTGATGCCGTGGCGGCCTTCCTGCGAGTGCCACCGGCAGTGTCACGCGCACATCAAGGTGAGGCGGTGCTACAGGGTGTCTGAGTCTGTGGCGCCAGGCCGCGAGTCAGGCTTTGGCCCAGGATTGTTAACACAGGTTACAAAGGCTGTGCGGATGCTTCATCCTTCTTGCATGGTGCGATGGGTGGCCGTCACACTGGACACCTGAGAGCCCGTCCTCTTAATTTTCCCGAGCTGGCCGGTAGAGACTCGTGTATGGCATGCTGTTGCACTTGGACAGCGTTTTCAAAGGGGAGCAGGTCATGCAGCCCAATGACGCCTTGCAAATCTCAGCTGACTCGCAGCCGTGCTGCCGCAGCTGCGCCGCTGTCAGCCTGGTTCTCATATTTGCATTGCTGTCGTGCTGTTGCGAGGCGACAGGAGCTGAGCAATGAGGGCGACGCTGCTGAACGGGCAAAACGCGCGGCTGGCGGCTTCCTCCTACTATTTCCTTTTCATCTGTTCGTGACTTTTAAGACAGGGACACTGCCGCCTGGGGAGGTGGGGTTTGTTGTTCGATTGCATGTGTTCTTACTGCGACAGGAGTTAGGTAGGGATGCGACGCTGCTCAACTGGGAAAAGGCGCGGCTGGAGAATCCCACAGAAGCGCTGTGCTTCGAGCGGCCGGGCCTCCCGCCGGAGCAGCAGATTTCGGCCTTCCCAGACGAAAACGAACCCGCTTCCTACTTCCGCGGAGCCCTCAACGGCAGCCAGGTGGGGTTCTGCCCCAGTAGTATTTGCAATAGTCATGTCCTTCCTTAAAGACATCAAGGGGGCAATGCATATGTTTGTACTTGAACAATCATTTTGTCCGAACACCACTCGCTGTGGGGCCGCGGGTGGCAGTTTTCAGGGAGAAGTTTGCAGCGCACAGGCTGCACGAGGTGGGGGTGCCACTATCGGCGTTCCGCAAAGGAGTATTAAGTTTGAGACGCGTCACATGTTTGCGCAGGAGGCAGCTTCCAGAGAAGAAGTCGCGGCGCATGGGGCGCACGAGGTGGTGGTGCCGCTGTCGGCATGTTCCAATAACTGTAGCTACGAGGGCGGCTGCGTGCAGGCCAAGAGCGGCCAGCATAAACCCTTCTGCAGCTG
>JAABUM010004622.1_pt1 | contig 15338 bp, 15 predicted proteins | sample 5559161 | NCBI WGS metagenome assembly JAABUM01 (sample SAMN10711868, study PRJNA513369) | rock metagenome | isolation source: Antarctica rocks | place: Antarctica: Victoria Land, Siegfried Peak nord
GAACGTCCTACGCAGCATGACGTCGTGGTTCACGCGCGGTCTGCGGCGCATCGCCAACCTGCTCCAAACCCTTCAGCCCATCCCACAACTTTGGGGTGTTCCAACAACTGATAGGTGCTGAGGGTAGGGCTCTCAAACCCAGTGCGGACATCCGCAACATGGCCTTGTCGTAACCTTGCTGCCAAAAGTGCCGATCTGGAAAACGTGTTACTTCAATGGTTTGCGCCTCACGCAATCTGACAACATATTGGAATAGCTGGATAACCAGCTTTTCGTTTCGATGGTGTTGATCCGCAACCGGTCGATTCTGGAACAGGAATTTGGATCGAGCTTTATCAAAGGGTTGCAGGTTCCGCAAAGGTGTTCCGTAAGGCAAAGGCACTTCATGCTGGCTATTGGAGCTATCCGGGGAGCAGCCGGTAGGCATTCCTCTCATCTTGATGAGCGTCGCCAGGCTTCCACCATCAGGAATGATCGCGCATCAGAATGGAAAGCTGATTTCCTAGCCTTATCAGATTGTTGACACGCCGTGGACAGTGCGGCGCATTGAAATTACACACTTTTCAGATCGGCACTTTTGGCATGGAGGTTACAACAAGGCCGCATCATGACGGTCGGGCGGCGAGGACCATGCGATCGACGCGACAGAGTGGACCTGTTCCGCGTTCACGGCCTCGAAGATGACCTCGGCCTCCCCGGGCCTCACGCCAGGGCTGACGCCGTGCTCGTTGACAACGTGGAAGTTCGTGAGGACGAGCATCTCCTCTGGCGGCTGCAGGCCCAGCGAGCCCGCGCGCACGAGGAATCCGGTGCCCAAACGACCGCCGAGCCGCTGATGCACCGCCGCCACCGCGAGCGCGCGGTCGAGCCCGGTCCTCCACCATCGGTAGGTCTGCGGCCCCTGCGTGCCGAGCAGGGCTTCGAGCTGGTCCGTATCCGGAGGCGCCTGAGTCCGCAGCCGCTGGAGGTCTGCGGAGCCGATTTGCAGCCCGCCGCCCGACAATTGGAGCAGCCGCGCACGGAGCGTGGCGATCAGGCCACGGCCACGGCACCGGTCGTCTGGGCCGCCTATCGCTTCGATGTCCCATACCTCTGTGAACTGGCGAAGCGTGCTTTCGATCTGAAAAGGCTTGGCATCCCTTGCCGCCGCGTAGGCGCGCACGTGACGCTCGACGGCGTCCCAGTCGTCGAGACCGAGCCAGGCCTCGGCGAGCGTCGGCAGGTGCCACTCGTTCCGCCTCTCCTGCGGCGTTGCCTCCAGCGCGTCAATGACTCTTCTTGCAATCTGCCCGGGGTTCAGATCCGGCGCGATCCGAAGACCGAGCCGGCGGGCGCGGGTCACCAATGCAAGCAGGTTGACGCCGTGCCAGGTGTTCCTGTCCGGGTCCTGCTCGAACGGCGCGCGGTAGGTGACGATTGCCTGCCTCAGCGCATCTCGCGCAGCCGGAGTCGTCTTGTCGCCCGCGTCGAAGAAGATTTGCTTATAGGCACGGCCGATCAGGCCCGTGGCTTCGGCGGATTCGGGATGGTCCTTCGCCAGGCGCCGCACCAGCGGACTGAGCAGGTCGATCGCTGCCGTCGCCTTCCCTGTTTCGATCAGATGCTGCGCGTAGAGTCGGCGGTTCCTCGCGTCCTTCGGGTCATGGCGGCTCACCGCCTCCGCGAGCAGGCCCATTTCCTCGTACATGCGCGCGTTGCGCAGCGTCTCGACGAGGCACTTCGCTTTTGCGACGCTCTCCTGCGTGCATAGGCCCCGCAGCCTCCTGATCGTCTCCCGGGCATGGCCGCGCAGCTCGTCGAAGGTCGGTTCGGCCATGGTGCGTCCCCTTCAGACGCCGAGCAGCCGGCGCAGGGCCGCGCACGACGCGCGACATCGCAGACCCGGCTGTTCGGGTTCACGCGCATCGTAATCAGGTTTTCCATCAGACTTCTCCGTTGAATGTTTGTTGGGACGAAGGACGCCGCCAGCGCTATCCCGGTGGCCTAGACCGGCCCGGCACCAGCCGCACGATCGGGGTTCGCCCGACTGCACCAGGCGACGCCCGCTTGCTGCCGATTAGCCACCACGCCGGACGACCTCGACCAACCGGCACGCTGTATGCGGGGATCAGGCTGTAGCTTGCCCGAGCTGGCGCAGGCTTGCCGCCACGACGGCGGATCACAGCGCATTCCCGGCGTCGCTGGCCGGGATCTTGATCCACTCGTTCATGTGCTCAGCTAGGCCACCCGTGATGCGATGGCCACGCAGCGGCGCGCAGGTGCGGAAGCGGACGGGCACGGCCCAAGACGAGGATTGCACCTCGACCCAGCGCTGGAGCACGCGGATTACCGTGCCGGTGCCGATCGGCTTGTTGCTGTAGCTGGAGAAGATCGCGACCGATGTGCCAACCGTCAGGCTATGCGCCCGTGCCCCGATCAGCGCCGACACGACGCGATGCTGCGCCGTGTGCATTTACACGGCCTCCAGTGACACGCCGAGCGCCAGCAGCGCAGCCTTGGCGACATCGAGCGCCCGATAATTCGCACGCATCCCGGCGCGAACCCGGTTCAACGCGCGCATTGCCTCCGACTGGCTTTGCCGGCGCCACTTCGGATCGTGGCCGTTGACCTGACCGAGCTTGGCGCGGGCGGCAGCGTCCAAAGCGTGCCAGCCGCGCACGGCATCGCGGGCGCAGCGGTAGTCACCGATCAGACGATCAGTTGGGGACGCCGCGAACACGAGGCCGGCATTGCGGAACAGGGAAAGCTGCCGTTGCGGGGGGCGGCTGGAACGGTGGACTTGGGCTTGAGGGGACATCGGATTGTGCCTTTTGTGTTCAAGGCACATTTTGACCATAGCTGCTTTTGTGCGTCAAGCACATTTTGTGCTTTACATATCTCTGGCGTTCAGGCACATTCTGTGCTCAATGAGTGTCATGGTAGAGAAGAACGATATGCCGGATAGAATCCGCGTTCCTTTGCTCCTGACGCCGGACGAGGCAAAGGAGCTCGACGATTGGCAATTCCAGCACCGACACCGCACGCGGACGGCAGCGCTCAAAGCGCTGATGCGGCTGGGTTACGAGGCGTCAGCAACGCCCAAGAAAGGCAAAGCTTCAGCTACCTGAGTCGTAGCAAGCGGCGCAGTGTATGCTCGATGATCATTCCCGAGAACAGCGGCGGTGTTGGCGTGCGCATGAAAGACAAGCGTATGTGAATTAGGTCACACCACCCCCAAAATACGACCGTAAAGCAGTTGTTACTTTGCACTTAACTGCGTAATACGGATATCAACAGCATCTTTACATGAAAGGTCTAGTCATGACGTCAGGCGTATACGCTTCCCAGCCTTATACATCGGTTGTTAATATTACCGCGGTGAACGGCGGGACACCGGTTCAGGCATCGGGTGTCCTGATCTCGCCAGATGAAGTGCTAACCTCAGATAGCGCAGTCTACAACAACATAACCGGCAGAGTGGCAACCAATATCAACGTGACCTCCGGCATTCCGAACCAGCAGCAGCCTGTTGGCGGGTATTCGGGCAAGATAACATATCTCCCCACTCATACTGTTTCTGGTCCAACCGATTATAACATGGACCATCGCTACGCGATCATTCGCCTATCGAGCCCGGTCATTGGCGGAAATCCGATGGGGATTAAGCCTGTTTTTGGCGGCGGTCAGGTCCACGTTACGGGATATCTTAAAGGAGCAACCGGGGAACCTGTCGATACCGTGGAGACGGTCACGAAGGACCCAGGATGGGCGAACCTGTATGGTCCTAGCGCCAATACCGAGACAACCGGATCACCGGTTTGGGTTTTGGGACCTGATGGCAAGGATAATGTCGTCGGTCTCTTCTTGAGTTCGGACAACAGCGCATCCACAGACCTGCAGATCACAGCGGAGGTCGCACAGCAGATCGCGCAGCAGGTTGCCCTGGACGACGGGAAGACGCCGGCCGCAACCGTCTCGATTTATGACACGACGACGAATGCTGCAATGCCTGATACGTTCTCACATCCCTACTCAGGACCGGTTGCCGGCCTTCAGAACGAGTTTATTGACATCACGACAAACAGCTTGAATATCACCGCACTAGTTCCCAGCTCGTTTCTTCATAGTGGTTCCGGCAACGACGCAATCGACGTGAGCAAGGTCAATGGAACAAACGTTCTGGATGGCGCGACTGGCTCCAACTTCTTGGTCGGCGGCACAGGGAGCGACACCTTCTTTGTCGACGACCGCACCGCGACCACCGACATCTGGAGCACGGTCGTGAACTTCCACTCGGGCGACGCCGCTACGATCTTCGGTGTGACGCCCACGGGCTTTGCGTTCGATTGGGAGGACAACCAGGGTGCCGTCGGGGCCACCGGCCTGACCCTGCACACGACCGCGCCGGGCAAGCCGACCGCTTCCGTGACTTTGGCCGGATACACCAAGGGTGATCTTAGTAACGGACGGCTGGGAATTTCATTCGGCAGCGATACCGCCGGCAGCCCTTATCTTTACATGCATGGGACCTGAACGAGGCAGCAGACGAGAGCGGAGCGGTCCCGGTGCCGCTCCGGCTCGGTGCCAAGCATCGCGACATCAACCAGCCGGAACAAGAGCCTGACATGCCCTCCATTTTCGTCAACATCGCCGCATACCGCGATCCCGAATGCCTGTTGACGATTCACGACCTGCTCGACAAGGCGAGATGGCCCGAAAGGATCATCTTCGGGGCCATCCTGCAAACCAGGCCAGAGGACGAATTCGCGTTTTATTCAACCAAGTTCAACGCGATCTATCTCGACGCGCAGACAAGCAAAGGCGCGTGTTGGGCGCGGCACCTTGGCTATACGTTGTATCGAGGCGAAGAATATGTCCTGCAGATCGATTCCCATATGCGGTTTGCAGAACACTGGGACGAGAAGATGCTTGCGGAATTGGCCGCGTGCCCGTCCGAAAAGCCAATGCTGACCACGTATGCAGCCGAATACACCCCACCCGACCTTCTGCGCCCCCAAGCTCCGACAATCATTGTCGCGCAATGTTTTGATCTGGACAGGATCGTGGCCACGGGCATGGAGATTTCCATGTTGCCGACATCAGAACCAAGACCAACAGCCCTGGTTTCGGGACATTTCATGTTCGCGTGGGCGCAGTGGATACGTGACGTGCCCTACGATCCCTACCTCTACTTCTGGGGCGAGGAAATCACCATGGCCGTTCGCCTTTGGACACACGGATGGGACCTGTTCAGCCCGTCCTATAACTTAATTTGGCACCAGTACGGACGTGTGGGGCGCGGCGGCATTGGGATGACGACGTTCAATGGACTCGCTTCAACGCCCCATCACTTGCACGCGCACGCCATCTGCTGGGAATGTCCGGTCACTATGCTACAATCCCAGAAGATTACGGACTTGGGACAGTCCGATCCTTGGCCGAATATGAGCAATTCTCAGGCATCGATTTTAAGTCGCAGACTATCACGCCGCGCGCGTGCAATGGCAGGGGCGGCTAGTTGCTCAGCACTTCGCCAGAGTAGCCAGCCGCGGCTGGCCATTTTGTGTGACTAGCAGGTCATCCATGCCGGCCAGCGCAGCAGCGGCGCGAGGGGAGATTGTGGGAAGGTAGGTCAATGGACGAACCCTCCTGCTTCGTCCTGGTCGTTCGACGCTGTCTCGTCACCAGCCTGACGGATGATCGCGAGCAGCTCGTCATCCGACACACCGCCCGTGCTCCCTTCGACCTGCAATTTTTGCGGCAGGAGTGATGCTATGACTTTCACATACCCGAGCGGGCTTTCCGTGCGAGCCGCAGCGATGGCCTCGACGCCGTGCTGCAGGAAATCGGCGTGCAGCGCGTCTAAAAACGACTCAGCAAGTTTATTCCGCGAACCTTTGGGTCGACCAGGGCCACCGGGATTGCCGGGCTTGAATAGGACGGGCATCGAGCACCTACCGACCGTAAGGAGATGTTGGAGGACGGCCGCCCGGCACAGCGGACCGAGCGACGGGCAGCAAGGCGTTGGACGGCGGCGCTGGCCTAGACGACGGCACGGGCGAGGACGAGGACGGGCCTTGCGGTTGCGGCCCGGCATCACCGCGAGCTGCCCGATGCGCCATGACCACGTTGATCGTATGTTGCGCATCATCGATCGTGCCGAAGATCGCGGCGGCATCAGGGATCTCCGAAAGGAAGGCAAGGCGCTGGTGCACCCACGCCGAGTATCGCGCCGGATCAAGCGAGCCGTGCACCGTGGCAGCCTTGCGGAGCGAAAGTGCCGCGGCCTCGATCAGCGTGTCCGTTGAGCCGCCATGGTGCAGGTGCATCTTGGCAACATCAGCGCCGGCCGGCCCTACGCGCACAATGATGGCCGGACCGTGCTCGCCTGCCACGCTGGGCGGGAGCGGGGATTGCTCCATTTGGGACACGGGAGGCGATCTGCCGGATTGCAGGTGTAGGGGGACAGGGCCAGGCCCCAGCGGCGGGATCACGACGCAGCAGCCGAATGCGGCGGCGGGACAGTGCAGCGTTCGAGCCACGCCTGCAATTCGTCATCGCGGATGCGCACGGCACCGCCAATGCGCGTGACCGCCGGACCAGCACCAGCCTTGATCCGGTAGTCGAGTTGCCGGCGCAAGATGCGAGCGCGTTCCGCCGCTTCGTCTTTGTCAGAATACCAAACGCCACAGCACATCCACGTCTAAGTTAATCCGTAGATGGAATATAGGATGCTTAGGCACAGACTGCAAGGATTGCGCGGATCAGGGGGATTATGCAGACGACTGCGCGACCGACAGCGCATCGATGCTCACTCTCACACGCGCACTCTCTCAATGTTTCTATATGTATATTTACGTGCGGCGTCTGTAGGTCTGCAATTCCAGATCGAGCGCGTCATCATCGAGCGCGGAGAGATCATCGGTCTGGACGTGCACGGCTTTCGCGCTGGGTTTGCCCTCGACCCGGTTCAGCCAGGCCACGGCGGCACTGACCTGGACCTCTTGGCGTTCAGCCGTGAAGGCGAGATCAAACAACGTATCCAGCAGTTCCTGCCGCCTAGCGCTGCGGCTCTTGTCATGCAACCCGGCCGCGGCACGGTTGGCAGGCTTGAATGCTGGAGCCTTTGCGGCCTTGAACCCGGAACCCTTCGACGGACCGCCCCAGCCGGCGCCCTGCCCTACTCCGTTGCCGCGACGCGCCATGTGGTGCCCTTTGAGTTGAAGCTGTCCCGACATCTAGGGACTGAGTAGCCCATACGCGCGCGTGGGGGTCACCAGCACACGAGGAGTTCGCATCTTGCGAACTCCAGCCCATACGCGCGCGCGTAGGGTTCTGACGGCGCGGTGCCAGTGGTGAATAGCCGCGATGTGGCTGAGCAGTTCGGTAAGCTACATAAGCACGTTTTGCGGGACGTAGATGCGCTGGTGAACGGGTGCCCAGATATGAGCACATCGGCCGCTACCCCACGCCAGGCAGCGCTAGTCGTCTGGGCGAAAAGCGCTTGGCCAGCTTCTTGGCACAGCACGCCTATCCCGGGCGCCGCTCGGGTGCCGAGCTGCTGGCTCGCCTGCGCGCTGCTCCCGCGGGCCTCGCCAGCGACGCCGAAGCCGAAGCAAAGGGGGAGATCGCCCGCGTTCTGGCCGTCATGCTCGAACGTCTCGTCGCCGAGATCGCAAAGCTCTCCTCACGCATCGAGTGCGCCGTCGCTCATTTGCCGGACGGCCGGATCGTCATGTCGTTCCCGCGCGCTGGGCGCATCAACGCCGCCCAAATCCTCGCCGAACTCGGCGATGTGCGCGAGCGCTTCCCCACCGAAGACCAGCTCGCCGCCGAGGCCGGCGTCTGCCCTGTCACGCACGCATCGGGCAAAAGCCGCGGCGTCGTGTTCCGATGGGCGTGCAATAAAAATCTGCGGGCAGCTGTCACCTGCTTCGCCGACAACTCCCGCCATGCTTCCGAATGGGCCGATGCCATCTACACCAAGGCACGCGGGCGTGGATGCAAGCACGCCCACGCCGTCCGCATCCTCGCACGAGCCTGGGTGCGCGTGCTGTGGCGCGCTTGGCAGGATGGTAAGCCCTACGACCCCGCCAGCCACGCCGGCGCCGTCCGCCTCGCCTGACGCAACAAACGTTCCTTGGTTCGGCTCAACGCCTGTTCCTTCGTCCCGGCCACAAATCCCACCTGCGGGGCGGGGCGGCCGGGGTCAAGGATCGCCGAAGGCGACCGGCGACTTCGCCGGCGGGAAGCGTCCTTGAGGCCGGACGCGACGACACGCAACACTCAAAAAGCCGAGGACGTTGACACAGGGTGTCTCAGACGCACGGCCCGATGTCACGCTTCAAGCAGGTGATCGGGGACGGGCTGCGTTCGCGTATGGACAAGCGTCGGCGATCGAGGTGGCCGTTGCCGTTCGTGCACTGAACCGTATGCTGGACTTCGGACGCCCGATCTCCGTCCGCCTCGCATGAGATCCTACGTAAAAGGGCGCGCATTACGATCATCCCGGTGGTCTATGCAACACGGCCTCACCGCTGCACGGCCGGCCGACGCCAGAAAGCGCGACGAACCAGAGCTGCCGCGGCCCTCTTAAAGGCCGGGATATACACCAGCAGGGTCAGGATCGTGACGCTCGCGAGTACGAACGAGATCGGTCGGGTGAAGAACGGCATTAGGCTACCATCGGACAACACCAGACCTCGACGAAGACTCTTGTCGAGCAGGCCACCAAGGACAAGCCCAAGCACGAGGGGGGCCATGTGGTAGCCCCGGCGGCGCAGGAAGTACGCACCAATTCCGACCGCAAGCATCGTGTAGATGTCGAACAGGCGTGAGGCGCTGGCGTAGGCGCCGACGGTGCATAGCAGGAAGATGATCGGCATCAAGATGGTCCGCCTGATGCGCAGAACCAGCAGTAGCGGGCGAACCAGGAACAGGCCGAAGATCAGGATGCTGATCATGGCGATGGTCGTCATGGCGACGACGTCATAGACGAAGCGCGGGTGCTCGATCATCAGCATCGGACCCGGCTGGATGCCATGCAGGATCATCGCGGCCATCAGCACCGCTGACGGCGCCGAGCCGGGAATGCCAAGCGCAAGGCAGGGGATGAGATGGCCGGGTATGGAGGCCATGTCCCCCGTCTCCGCCGCCATGAGGCCGTCGATCGAGCCCTTGCCGAACTGGTCGCGTTCGCGGCTGACCGCCCGAGCGGCGGCGTAGGACATCCAGGCGCCGGCATCCTCACCGACCCCGGGCAGCAGCCCAGTGAGCACGCCGATGACGCCGGAGCGCAGCACCGTTGGCCAGTATCGCACCACCTCGCGGAAGCGCGGCAAAACCGAATCCTTCATCTCGACGATCTTCGCCTCGGTCGGCTTGGCCAACGTGGTGAGGATCTCGGCAAACCCGAAGGCGCCAACCAGTGCAGGAATGAGGGCGATGCCGCCCGAGAGCTGGTCCCACTCGAAGGTGAAGCGGTCATGCGCGTAGAGGCCGTCCTGCCCGATCTGGGCAAGCAGCAGCCCGAGCAGTCCCATCAGCCAGCCCTTGAGCGCGTCGTCCCCGACGATGCTGCCGGACATGGTGACGCCGAACAGGGCAAGCCAGAAGAACTCGTAGGACCCGAAGGACAGCGCGACCTTGGCCAGGAGCGGCGTGAAGGCGGCCAGGCAGATCACTCCGAACAGCGTACTGGTGAAGGCGCCGGAGGTCGCTATGCCGATGGCCCGCCCCGCCTCGCCACGCTGTGCCAGGGCGTGCCCATCGGCACAGGAGGCGGCGTTGGCGGCGGTTCCCGGAATGTTGAGCAGGATGGCGGTGCGCGAGCCGCCGTAGAGCGTGCCGACATAGGAGCAGACCAGGACGAGGATGGCGTTGTTGGCTGGCAGCTTGATGGTCAACGTCGTGAGCAGGGCGATGCACAGCGTCGCCGATAGGCCGGGCAGGCAGCCCACCAGGATGCCGATCAGCGCCCCGCCCATGCCGTAGGCAATGGAGAGCGGGTTGAGGAAGCCAAGATACGCCTGGGCGAGATCAGAGAGGCCAGCCAGCATGGGATGTCCGATCGTCAGGGCAGGTGAACAAGGAAGATACTCTGGAATAGGAAGGACACACCGCCCCCTGCACCGAGACCGATCAACGCGGCTGTCGCGACGGCACGAAGCGTGAGCGACGGGCCGGCGGCACGGCGTTCACCTTGCTGCAGGGCAAGGATGGCAACGGTGACGAACACGGATGCCGCCACCCAGAACGGCAGTCCATGCCCGACCAGAGCCGTATCGAACGCCACGCAGAGCGCGATCACCACGAACAGTCGTACGCTGCCTGTTGCCCCGGCATCGCTCCCGCCGTCATGCGTCCAGGCGCCGCGGCTCCAGCTTCGCCAAGCCAGCACCGCGCCCATCAGCAGCAGGGCAATGCCCAGCAGGCCAGGTAGCAGGCCCGGGATGGTGTAGGGGTTGATATCCTGGTCCTGCAGCCGGTCCATGCGGATCGACCCGATGAGGACGGCTGCACCCAGGCCGAGCCAGCCCAGGGCATCCGCCAGGTCCGAGCGGGCCGATGGGACCGCTTCCTTATCGGCGGGAGTCAGGATGTCGAGCGAGACTTCCTCCATCGCGGCGGCCTCCGAAGCGGTGGGTCAGATCTTCGGTATGCCGACAGTCGCCGGCGACACCTTGGCCTTGCCGGTGTCAAACATCTGCCAGGCGGCGATCTGCACCGCAGGGAAGGCGGCCTTCTGTGCCGCCTCTCCATAGGCCGGCGCGAACAAGGCGCCCCGGCTCCCCGCAAATGTCTTCAGCGCGTCGCTGCTGACGATCTTCGTCTGCCAGATGGCGTCCATCGTGCGGGTCACCTGGTCCGGAACGCCTTTGGGAATGAAAATTCCGTAGAAGCTTGGCGGTGCCGTGAAGTTCGGCAGGACGTCCGAGATGGCCGGGATCGTGCCAAAGCCGCTCAATGTCAGAGGCTGACTGCCGATCGCCGCCAGTGGGCGGAGCATCTTGCCGCGGATCATCTCCGCCTCCTCGCCGGCAAGCTGGCTGGTGGCGTTCACCTCGCCCGACACCGCGGCAACCACCGCTGGGTTGCCGCCGTCATAGCTCACGTGACGGTAGGTGATGTGCGCGGCGGCGGCGACCAGGTCCATCGCCATGTGACCCGACGAGGACACACCGGCAGTCGACACGCTGATGGCGTTCGGACGCTTGCGCATCGCCTCGATCAGCTCGGCCACGGTCTTGTAGGGCGAGGACGCAGCCACGCAGAGTACGGGAACGTTGGTGACGGTGAGATACAGGTTCCAGTCGGTCAGCCTTGTCTTCAGCGAGCCCATCGTCTCGTAGGAGCCGAGATCGGTGACGGCCCCGCCGGTCCAGGTGTAGCCGTCATGGGGTGCGTCCATGGCGCTCCTGGTGCCGATGGCGCCGGATGCGCCCGGCTGGTCGATTACGACGATGGTCTGACCCAGTAGTGTCTCCAGCTCGGCAGCTGTGACGCGGAGCACCTGGTCCGTGGCGCCGCCGGCCGCCCAGGGGACGATCAGGTTGATCGGCCGCGTGGGCTTCCACTGTGTCTCCTGCGCCCTGGCCAGCCCCGGCGTCGTGGCGACGCCGAGGGCCAGCGCCAGGACGCCGCGGCGCGGCAGGAGAGTGCCTGGATTGGAGATGATCATTTTTGTTTCCCCCTGTTCTTCTTGCTGTCGTCTACAGCGTGATGCGTCGTCCTTCCTCGGCGGCACGATAGGCAGCGTAGTGGATGCGAATAGCCTCGTAGGCGAGATCCAGCCCGGCGATCGGCTCACGCCCGATCGCGACGCACTCCATGAAGTCCTGGATCTCCTGCAGGTAGCCGCGGGTCCACTCCTCCTCCAGGCAGACGAACTGCCAGCCGGTCTTCCGGTCCACCTTCTCGGTGATATAGACGCCGGCGAGCTTGGCCTCGTCGGTCTGGTAGGTGAGCATGTGGTTGTTGGGCGCAATATTGGCGAACAACGCCCCGCCGGTCGTATACGTCTCGACCAAGTTGCGCACCCCGCCGAGGATCATGTCGCCGGCAAACACCGTGGCCTTGGTGGCATCCGAGAAGGTCAGGCTGAGCATGCCCCAATCCTCCACGTCGACCGGCGCGGCTTTGATGTAGCCCCGCTCCTCCGGACGAAGCCCGGCGGTGAGGAAGCCCACATCGCAGGTCACGTCCGCCACCGTGATGCGCTCGCCGCGGGCCACCGCCTCGACCTGCTTGAGGTGCAGCACGGCCGAGAGCGGGTGACAGCCCTGACGGATCAGGGCGCCACCTCCTGTCATGTCCCATCGCGCGGCATGGCCGGCATGCGAACCGCTGTGGCTCTCCTCGGCCTTCATGAACAGGATCTTGTCGCGCGTCGCCCGCAGCATCTCCGCCGTCTTGACGACGGCCGGGGCGTAGACCCAATCCTCGGCATAGAGGAACAGCTTGCCACTGGCGCGGATCGCGGCGCAGGTCCGCTCCATCTCGGCCATGACCCGCTCGAACATCACCGCCTTCGGCACCTCCGTACCAATCGGTGTAGCGTCTCCCGGCTGGCCGAAGTAGCCGGTAAACGGCTTCTCGCAGATGACGTGCTTGCCGGCCTGCATGCAGGCGACGATCATCTCGGCATGTGTCGCCGGTGGTGTACAGAGATCGATGACGTCGATGTCGGGATCGTTAAGCAACGCCATGTAGTCGCGATGGGTTTGCGGAATGCCGAACCTGCTTGCAAACGCGACGGCACCCTCGCCGCGTGACACGACTGCACGGACCTCGACATCCACGCCGTACACGCGGTGATAGGCATGCATGTGCAGTTCGGCGATGAAACCGCTGCCTACCAGGCCAATCCTGACCTTCTTCATCCTGCGCATCCTCATGTTGGCACTGGTCCGGTCGATCCGGCGGGAAGCAGACGGCTGACGAGAATGGCGGCCGAGCTCGGCACCGTCAACTTGGCGGCCGCCCGGCTTTCCCGAACGGGTTACCTGCGGGTAGTGGGGCAGGATGCAGGGGCAACGCTCAGGTATCCCCTCATTTTTTTACTAAGATTTCAATGAGATAAGCGTCAGCGGTGATCGGCCCCAGGTGCCGCGTTCTGATCTGACAAGTGAGCAGGAGCGGCATCATCTGGACCTCTGTCGTAGAGCGGTTTGAGCAACATGCGCCGGCGAGCGTGATGGCGCGGACTGCGCTGGAGCATGCATTGCCGGCGGAATGGATTGACGCGGTATTCGATGAGCGTCGTGAGCGCCAGTATTCGCGCGAGCTGCTGTTTTCCACAGTGGTCGAGCTCGTGACGCTGGTGTCGCTGGGTCTGCGCCCCTCGCTGCATGCGGCGGCGCGGACGATGGACACGCTGCCGGTCACGCTGGCGGCGCTGTATGACAAGGTCAACCGAACCGAGCCTGCCCTACTGCGGGCTCTGGTGCGCGGCAGCGCCGAGCGCCTGGCGCCGGTGGCCGCGGCCGTGGACAGCGGCACGATCCTGCCGGGCTGGCAGTTGCGCGTGCTCGACGGCAATCACCTGCCGGCCAGCGAGAAGCGCTTAGCGCCGCTGCGCGAGCACCGCGGTGCGGCGCTGCCGGGACAGTCGCTGGTGGTCTACGATCCCGATAGCGGCCTCGTCACCGACATCGTCGCCAGCGAGGACGCGCACCAAAGCGAGCGTGCTTCGGTGGCGCCGTTGCTGGCCAGCGCGCAGCCGGGGCAGCTGTGGATCGCAGCGAAATCGCGAAGCGATTTGCGCGGGATCGCCACTTTTGCACGCGCGTGATCATGGGGGGCTGGGACGCGGCACAGGCCGGCTTCATCGTGCGCGAGCACGCCCGCCATCCTCGGCTGGTCGGGCAAGGGGAGTGGCGCGAGTGCGGCCGCACCGAGACCGGTCAGGTGCGCGAACAGGCGATCGAGGTCGCGGGGGCTCAGGCGCCCCTGTCAGCTTCGCTGACATCACTCCGTGGGATCGCTTCGCGATGGCGGCGCATCGAGCTCGCGCTGGATACGCCGACCGAAGCGGGCGAGCGCGTGATCCGGCTGTGGAGCAACCTGCCCGAGGAGATCGGCGCCCAGCGGATCGCTGAGCTGTATCGCACGCGCTGGCGCATCGAGGGCATGTTCCAGCGGCTGGAGGCTGTGCTGCACAGCGAGATCCGCAGCCTGGGCCACCCCCGCGCCGCGCTGCTGGGCTTTGCCGTGGCGGTCTTGGCCCACAACGTTTTGGCTCTGCTGCAGCGCTGCATGGAGCAAGCGCATCACGAACAAGAGCCGCTGCCGGAGGTGTCCGCCTTCCACTTGGCCCTGCACATCAGAAGCGGCTACGAAGGCATGCTCATTGCGCTGCCGCCCGAGCAGTGGCCCTCCTACGATGGCGACCCGACCGCCTTGGCTGATCGGCTGTTGCGGTTGGCACGCAACATCGATCCCCGCCAGGTTGCCACCAGCAAGCGCGGACCCAAGGCCGCCAAACCCAAAGGATACGTCGACGGCGCTATCGCGCGCGCCCACGTTTCCACCGCACGCGTGCTCACCAACGCTCGGGTAGCAACACCTTGAAAGGGGTGAGTCTCAGGCCGCTCAGGAACCCTAATTCCGCATGGGAGTTTTGAACAGCCTTACGCTGCCTTCCTGTTCCGCTCAGCCACACAGGCCCTGCCGGCGCAGGTTGAAGATCAGGCGAGCCATAGCGGGGTTTCGCATCCTGATGGACTGCATGACCTCCTCGACCACCCGATGCGCCAGCAAATCATAGCCTTGCTCCTGCAACCAGACACACGAGCGATCGAATGCAGGATCATCGCGCCGCCAGCGCTGGACCGTCGACCGGCCCGGCATTCCCGGTGTGCGGCATATCGCAGCCAGCGGCACGCCATCGCACAGCAACTCCAGGATCCGGCCTCGCAGCTTCGGCGTGGCGATCGACGGTCGACCAGCTGCACGAGGCAGCAGCGCCGGTCCGCCGTTGTGCCCGATTGGTGCTGGGTTCGACCAAAGCGGCGGCAGGTCTGGTGCTTTCAGTGGCATGACGAGCAACCTCCCTCGACAACTGGGCCTCGCGCGCGGGCGCGTAGATGCTTCGAAACTCAAAGCAGCGGCTTTTTAGGGTGTCAAATCTGTCAAATCTTGGCCCCACGCACGGGCCTTTTATGGGTGTGCGGGTTGTGCGACTTGCCAGGATGCTAACCCGGTGCAGCTACGGCGGTGCCGTAGCGCCTCACGCGCAGGCGCAGGCGCGTATTGCGCGGAAAAGCCGGCCAGGGCATCAGCCCGGCGCCCGGCCGGGTTCGGCCGCCTGTTCCCGGTTGATAGCGGCTTCGACCACCGCGTCGACCATGTGGGGATCA